>Ga0256782_1000092_pt1 | contig 16460 bp, 13 predicted proteins | sample MC6MC0933MT_FD_186059 | JGI IMG/M metagenome (GOLD analysis project Ga0256782, IMG submission 186059) | Metatranscriptome of enriched soil aggregate microbial communities from Iowa State University, Ames, United States - MC6-MC0933-MT... | ecosystem: Environmental > Terrestrial > Soil >...
ATTAATAATTAGTAAAGAGATGTCTCCACTTCACTAACGCTGCGGTCGACAAGACGGCTTGAGGGTTGTAGAGTAGGGCAGCACGCTCTTTTGTCATCCTGAGTTATCGAAGGGTGGAAAGTGTGTATTGTGTGTTTCAACAGGTTCAGCAAACCGCTCTATTGTCATCCTGAGTTATCGAAGGGTGGAAATGAGCAGGATTGCAAAGCCCTGTAATTTTCTTTTAGCGTATCTATTGTTTCTTTTTCTTTTTCCACTTTTTGCTTGTCCAAAAAGTGGCGTAAAAAGGACCCCGGAAATCAATCGCCAGCATGATTTCCGGTTTAGGTTCGTTACTGAGCACCAGTGCAAAGCCCATAGACAGTAGTGCAATGCCCTGCAATTTTCTTTTAGCGCATCTATTGTTTACTTTTTATTTTTTCACTTTTTGCTTGTCCAAAAAGTGAAGTAAAAAAGACCCCGAAAATCGGTTGCAGGGGCGATTTCCGGTGGGAATAGCTATTGAGCCGGGTACTTGGCCAGGTTAGCTTTTGAATATTTGCTTACGCCAGCTAAAAGAAAAGATAGAGATTGCGTAAATGGCCTAATATACGCGTTGTATGCCCGCGTGAGGCCCGTTCCGGATCGGACGGGAATGACGTAGTCGGGCAGGGGTACGGCGGGCGGCGACCTCTAGGAGCCGGTGCAAAGCATGGAAGCGCAGCGTACCCAAAGTAGCCCGACCCCTGCCCGCTAAAATATCAAACAACAAATAGGGCAGGGGGCACGCCCTAACTAAAAAACTACCTATTATTGATTAGTTACTTATACCTCGCCATCATTTCATCCTTGCGAGGTTTGCTGCATCCTGGCAATTTGATGAGGGCTAAAGCCATCTTTCCAGAGCTTCACTATTGTTGCAATATTACCAGGCAGATAAGTTAGTGCCTGTTCCAGTTGCACTATTTTTGTCTGCATTTCCTGCTGCTGTGCTATTATGGTGGTGCTATCATCTAATTCCATCAATTGATCTTCAAATAGGTCAAATGCAATAGTTTTTCTTTTTCCCGATTTCCTGATTGCACCAAGACATTGCCATTTTACTTGTTGCCTGGTATAATTAAACAAGTGCTTTATATCATTTATGTGTGCTCTGTTTTCCCAGGTATGCATAAAAGCATCTTGTATAGCAGTTCTTGCTTCACAACTATCCTTTACTATCTTTTGACCGTATACATAAATAGGGTTATACCATCGCTTCATAAAATACTCCAAGCCCTTTTCATTACCCTGTATAAAATACTGAAAGCATTTATCATCTTCGTCAGTAGCCTGGTAAGCCATAATTCTTTATTGCTGTAAAAAAAAATCCGGCGGCGAAGTTGCAGATGCCGCGGATTTTAGAAAAGAGTAGTTTTCCCCTTTTTAATTTAGTTATTTAGCAGGGTACGTTTTACAGCAGCATTAAGATCTGCTTCTCCTGTATTTAAGCAATAAATCCTTGTTGATGTGTAATGAATATTTTAGTTTTCCTACTGAGGTTTACTTCGACCATGCAAAATTTCACTATAGTTTTTAAATTAACTAAACTACTTTTATGTTTATCCTTATAGACACTTCACGAAATGACCAATATTAACTATAATGCTCCGCCAGCTATGCTTTTAGAAGATCTGGTTGTATTTGACAAAACAAAGCTCGCAACAAACCGGCTGATTTTTGGAAAATATAAACCCGTTTGGATAATTATGCTCAGTATTCCCTTTTTATTGTTAGGGTTTTGCTTGTTCCTGGCTTTATATACGTCAGTATTATTACTAAAATCCCTAAGTATGTTGGCTATGATCCTGTGCTTAGCCTGGGCTTTTTATTATGGTAAAAAGAAAACATTGCTTATACTCAAAAAGCTGGTTAGGGAGCACCAGCTTAGTATAAATATTTCAGAATTATGGGCAAAGCGAAATACAACCATCCGTTCTGTCCAGCTCTATAGATTAAATGTATATTTATCAGAAAGAAATAAATGCAATCCCGATACCATTCAATATATCATTGAGGCTTTAAGAGCTGAAGAGCAATATCCCAGGTATCCATATCAGTTTCTTCAAGTATTTCTTACATTTATCAGTGTAATTATTGCCGCTGTTTTTGCAGCGATAACGGCAGTACCAAAAATGTTTTCTTCTTTCGAAGCAGTAATATATTTTTTCAAGCCGGTAATCGGCATGACGCTACTATTTATACTATTTTTTTGGTTTAGCGAGTTTATGCTAATAAAGGGAATATTTGAGTTGCGAAGCCAGAAACACAATCGACTGATTCGACTGCTGGAAAATATTTTTATTAATATTGGTATATAAGTTTTAAAGCATCTTCAGGTATAAGGGGAATAAAGTCTGGCTTATATATGGAAGTAACTATAAATATCCCTCACGCGGGGGAGAAACATGTAAACGCTAAACGTCTAATACTTCCTTGAAGATACCGACCACTTTCAAAGACAGTAATGCATCTTTCGACAACTCAATATCCCGGTAGCTAGTGTCATCTGACAAAGGCTTTAGAGTAATAGATTCATGTCGCCAGCCTTCTTCTGTGGTTTGCTTGCTGCTATGATATTCCTTCACCGTATAGCCCGAGCCAAAATCCGCATCCTGTATATCCGTACTTTGCACTAATACGATCTTGCCTTCCCGGCTGCCCCCCGTATCGCGCCGGAATAGGCAATAGGAACCGTTTTTAATTATCTTATTCATAGATTCGCCTACTACCTTGCATACAAAATAATTGTCCCTATCTTTTATATCTTCTGGTAGCTCTATCCATTGCTGCTGTTCCGGGAGTTGGTTATCGCTGAAGCTACCGGCTGCGGCCATTATATCTACGATGGCAACTGCACGATTGTTGTCAAGCACCTCTTCCGCCGATAATATTCTGAATGCAGGTATTGCAGAAGTCTTTGAGCCAAAGGTGGGTATATGCTTTTTCAGGTATTCGCGTAATGCAGCATCACAGGCATATACGAATGTACCGCGGATACCACGGGACATCATATTCTTATAGATATTGATAATATAATCTTTGAGTTGCTTACCATCAACTCCCTGCTTGCCATATTTATCGTAATACTGGTCGGGATCAATTTCGATGCATTGCTTAGCAGGGTTATAGCTTATCTCAGGTCCGAATATGACAGCACCATAATTCAGATCATAACCCATTGTTGTGTGAATACAACCAATCTCGTTTACAGCCGTAAGCGAATTGATCCAGTCGCGGCTTACCTGGTTCCATTGGAAATGAATGCCTTCAATCTCTATGTCCATTGCTTCCTTATCTTTCTTAGAAGACCAGGGCCAGGAATAGCCTGCGATCATACGGCATAAGCCATATTTCCGCTCTCTTTCCTGTAGCACATGCTGCATATCAATAATTGAGTCGAACACCTTCAACTCATATTCGTCCACTTCAAATTGTTCTGTTGTTTCCCGTTCCAGGCGTAACAGTTCATCTATAAATGTAATGTAGTCAGCCCCGCCTATGACCCGCATCTGCGAACGGAGCTTTAGCTTTAGTGTCGCCTTATTCTTCAGCAGGTCTAAAAAACGGCTTTCATTTACATCCGAAGGACGTACTTCCTGGTCACGGTCGTAAAAGAATATCTGGTTCTTGCTGTTGCTTAATATCCAATCCAGCTCGGTGCCTGTATCATCAAGCCCCAGTTTTTCATTATTCTTCTTAAATGTACCCCTCCAGCTAATATTCTTGTATTGCCGTAAGCGGTGTGCTTCATCTACAATCAGTAGGTCGTATTTTGGACCCTTGAAGGTATCAGAGGGACTAATGACCATGCTCGCATTTAAGTTAGGCATCTTACTAAATACATCTTTTAATGTACCGCGTAGTGAATCCATCGCGATCACTAACCCAATCCGGGCATTGGGGTATTGTTGTTGAAACTGCCTGATGTAGCGTATCTCCCGCAATGTACCATTGCTACTATCCAGTTCTTCCTCATTGTCCGCTACCTCAATATCCGATTTCAGCAGTTTCATCAGGTAAGTTGCCAGTATGGTTTTTCCAGTACCTGCGCTTCCGTTTACAAATATCCTGTTTGATTGCTTAGTAGTAAGGCCGTCCAGTATTTCGAGCAATGATCTGTATTGGTCTTCGTTCAATGATTTGTAAGGAGAATATTTAAATATCGGTGAGTTCTCAATATCCGTTAGGGAGCGGCGTACAACCTTTCGTTCTATCAACTGTTCCCATATCCGGCTAAACACTTCGCGGTATATTTTACGCTCGTAATAATTATGCGTTTTTAGTCCATAGTTGCCATTCATTAGGTCATAGCTGCCTTCGGCCGACATATAGCGGATAAGAGTCGACTCAATATCAAGTGTAGCTGATTTATTGAACCAGTCGCTACCAATCAGTAGTAGCTGATCTAAAACAGCTTTCTCTTTATTAGCGAGGTGGCTGGCGATGCGTGTTATAGCTTGGGTAGATTCACCAATATAGCATTTCTTTTTTCGCCCTTTGCTATCTATAAAATACACAAGCGGCCATTGGTTTATGGCCCAGCGGTTTTGCTTTATTTGCTCAAGCCCTTCCTTGCTGAAAGAGTATGGCTCCGATATATCTATTAATATTTCAGGGAAGACTGTACTCATAGTTCATCATACTTCTTAGCCGTTCCTTTGGCCTTATCAACCGGATATTTTTCTCCATTCTTCTTAATTTTATCCTGTACAATCTGTTTTACATCCAGCTTGTATTTGTCAGCCAGCAGCAACGCAAAGGATAAAATATCTGCCAGCTCCTCCTTTACCTTTTCCACATTAGCCTCTTCCGCATGCTTCCACAGGTACAACTCCAGCAACTCGCCCGCTTCAATGCTAATGGCCAGCGCCAGGTCTTTAGGGTTATGAAACTGGCTCCAGTCCCTTTCATTACGAAAAGCGGTAAGATCACGAATAAGTTCTTGAATATCAGTCATGATTAGTGATTGAAGTTCAAATTTAAGACAAATAAATTTGTTACTAGTGGGGTATTGTACATCAAGACAACGCACCTCCAAAAAATAATATATCTAACCGACAGGCGACAATAACAACCCGCAGTACGCTTGGGTGGTGGGTGGGCATGGGTGTTAGCGGCGAAGCCGCGTAATATTTTACTCTTTGTAGTATATTTTATAATCTCCAACTTCTGCTTCAAAATTTTGACGTGTAGGCATTTCTTCTCTTTTCATTCTATCCTCAGGAGTAAAAGTTTTGAGCTTTACAAACATCTCTCTGATAGGGTTGTCAAATTTAGTTTCAATACGTGCTTGTGGCTCTATTACTTGATGCCATGATCCCCAAGCAACTCTTTCGTCTGTCTCGACTCCGGTAAAATGAATATCATATCTTGAAATAACAAAAACACATACTTCTAAAATTTCATTGGCTTTAGGAAAATGCTTTGCGATTTGTAAGGAGTTTAAAATAGTCTTTGTATCATTATTTGAAAACCAAAACTTCATTTTTTCAATCCACTCATTTGCCTTTGGAAATAGGTTTGAGATTCTACTAAATCGTTCTTTCATTGAGTGACCAAAAGGATCCTGCCACTTTAATTGGAATATCCCCAGAGTTTTAGTTTCTGTATCATAAACAACAGCATCAATATCAGTACGCATTCCATTAAATGAAAGATTAACCTCGTTAGGAATTTTCACTATTCGCTCATGAGGAAAGAACAAGAAAAGCTCTTTTCTAAATCTTATTTCTCGATTATTAACAGCTATATCATAATCTCTTTTATATTTTCGCTTTAACTCTGCATTTAAAAATCTAAATGGATTTCCGAGACATCCTGCGACTGAGCGAATTAACTGGTTTTCAGAAATCTGAAAATACATTGGTGGAGCTGGGGCAGGGATATCTAAATAGTACTCATAATTTTCTTTGCTTAATGTCACACATGAAATCATTTGTTCAATTGTTTCATCACTCACTCCAAAATAATTTGAGTATATTTTTATCGTGCTATCTTTGAAATACATATAAGATAGAATGTTGTGCATGTCAACAGACGAATTCATTTTTGTGAGTTCAATACATGCATCTGTATGCATAATTGCTACTCCACAAATAATTTCAATCAAATCAACATACTTACAATACTCAATTCCGCCAAAGGTATCATTAGTATCAAAGTCATCATAACTTTGGATTCTTAAAATATGGTGATGACCTTTTTCATTGTAGTATTCATCTATTTCTTCCGTGGTAGCATAGCTAATAAATTGACCAAAGGGATTTTTAATTATTTCTCTCAGTTTTAATTTTATTTCATTTTCTGTAAGTAGATTTTTTGTTTTCTTGTCTTTAATAATTCTCCCAACAATTTCATTTCTATAAAAATCCACACTTTTTCTTTCAAAATATGCATGTCCAATTTGCTTATTCAAATATTCAATTCAAAATTCATTTTCTTTGACATTGTTGAATTTAAGAAGGCCCGCTTTTTCATAATCTAAAAGTTGCTTACAGAACGCTAATCGACCAGACTGCAGCAATACTGCGTCCGCCCAATCATTGTCTATTTTCTGAGTTTGAATTAATTGATGCGAAATATTGTAATTGTGTTCACTGAGAAAGAGTTTCATTAGGGGAGCCCAACCAAAGTTAAAAAATTATCGACTTTCATTTACTTGCTCCTCACTCATATGTTCACTATTCCAAAAGAACATGCTTATAACATCAAATCTCCTAATCAGGATTTGTATTGCATAATAGCTATCAAAATGAAATGTTTCCTTTAATCTTTGATAGTCATTTTGAATTGCTGGGTTTAGTATTTTAAATGTAGCAGTCAAAAGGCTTTGGTTTTTGGACACTTAAAGATATCAAGCTAATGTTTCCGAAAAAACATTTAGGTCTGATTTTAAGCTGTGTTTACTTTAAAGTAGCTGGAAATTATGCTCCTCAGTTTTTCTAAATCTGGCTTGTGATCTTTTTTTACTTTTATAAATTGGGAGTAAACTGCTTGGTAATTGGTTTGTGTTTGTTCTGAAATATGTTTTGTTAAAAGCTTAAATAACTCACCGATATTAAAATAAATGTTTTTAATTATATTATCAATTTCATGCTTCATTATTTCCGGAATAAACGGATTTGTTTTTAGATTTATCAAATCTGTATAAAAATCATAAAACCTTTTTGTTAGGTAAAAACGTTGTAAAAAAAGATGTTTATACAAAATTTCTTTTTCTTTTATGTATTTAGTCTGAACGTATTGCCTTGTAGTTTCAAAGTCACCATAAATAGCTTCTAAGTCCAGTTTTTCGTGATCTAAACGAATTTCAAATAAACCTCCAAGATTTTCTTTGCAAAAACTTAATCTCTCATCATCTATCTCATCAAAAGAATGGTTCTCGAACTTAAGTGCATTTGTTAATATATCTAATAGATAATCTGTTTCGTAATTTAGTTTAAGCAGGTTGGAATAGTCGATTGAAGTATCAAAATCGTATCCTTTTGAAGTATGCTTGTCAATGAAGTCGGTTATAACCTTCATTTGGTACTTTACCATTTCACTGCGAATTGGGTTAAAAAGTGTTTTCTTAGCATTTTTATAGGTCAGGAATGCAATGACTCCTGTAAACGACCAAAAACAAAGGTTTATTAAATCTTTATTTGCTGAAAGGTGGGTTGAAATATTTCTCCAAAATTCACACATTGTTTTGTTTCTTTTAGTTTGTTTAGCTTATTACAATTAAGGGCTAACCATTTAGTGTTTAGCAAAAATGATTAGATGGAATGCCAAACTCAATTTAGCGTATCATATTTGCCTAATCAATTTTCTTTTTTCAATAAAACTTTATACTCTGTCGGCTTCATGAGCAACTGGCTTTCAACATCCCCTTTCAATTCATAAAACTCTGCAAAATTATTTTCTTCATCATAATTATAAACACGATAAATGCAATATTTATTTTTGTTTAAAAGCATAAAGTCGATTTCATTTTCACTAAGAAAGAAAGAGGAATATTCATTGCCTGTTGTTGTCTTTACTTCAATAAATTTTTCATTCCCGAATTCGTCAAATGAATAAACATCATAACCTTTCCCATCTTGGACAATGGCAACTAATGCTGATTTATCGTGTAAATTTTTTTCTTTAAGAAAATTTATTTCTCGCTCTTTTACTAATATTTCGCCTTTATCGCCTAAGTCTTTTTGTTCTTTAGCTTTTCCCTGAAAATCTACATCAACACCTTTGAAATTCTTTTTCGTCTCGGGCATTGATTCGTAACCGCCTTTGGGCTTTTCTTTCTTGATGAGTTTGTTTTGAAAAAGAGTTGATGGAATTGCTGCACCCCAAACGGCCTCAATAATCGCATCATAAAGATTAATATGTTCTTGAATAAAACGGACACAAATTTCAATTAAAGAATCCCAATTTTCAGTAATTAAATCATCAAATGCAATTTCATTCCATTTTGCGGTGGCAGGAATGAGTGATTTACAGAGGTCAATTTGACTTTGTGATAGTTTAGAATCTCTTTTGTCCTGACAGTCGATTTTAAATACAAATGCTTCTACTTTAGGATGGGCATCTAAACCAAACGTAAAGAAAATATCTCTTCCTTTGTCACTGTTGCGAAATACTTTTACCCAGGTATATGGCTTTACAATTGCAGCCTGAATATTTACACCTTCATCTTTTTCAGTCCAACCTCTTTGACTCCAATACTTTTTTCCATCCAACTCAAAACCTTGCAGGCGGTTTATAATCTCTCGTCCCAAATAAATGCTTTTTTCCCAAACGGTTGCCATTAGATAATTCTTTGCCTTTCTGTGTATATCATCGTTTGGGTTGTAGACCCTATATTGCCATTCTTTAAAAAAGCTTAACTCATCTTGCTTAAAAAACTCCATTTTATTTCGGAATATTGGACTGTTAGTAATCGAAGCAAATTTTTGATAGTTGTCATTTTGTCGCCAAAATTTCCTGCACTCTTCTGCTTCACTAAAAGCATACAAATCGTCCTTAAGCTTTTTAAAACTTCCTTTGCCTAGTTGCTCTGCAACTTTATAAAATCAGTCTCCATGGTCATTTCTACTTTTATCTTTGTAAATTACTAATGAACTCAGCAAAGGTCTTGGCGGTTGCTGATTGTTTTCAAATTCAGAAATAAGTCCTAAGACTTCACTTAGCTGTTGTCTACCAAAATCTGTGCTGATATCAATGTCCAAACCACAGTCTTTTACAACATCGCTGTAATAAACAAATTTGTCTTTCTGCATTGCAGTCTCAATTAAATATGTTCTAACTCTTTGATTCATTTTTTAGACTTACTTTAAGTTCGCTGTTAACTCTTAATTACAAATAATATATCGTCATTAAATATTTAATGAACAAATCTAATTTACCTTATTAAATCTTGCAATACTGGAAAACCCTACTTTTTTAGGGAACAATGTACAAAAGTGGTTAAATAGAAAAAACGGGGTTTTCCCCGTTTTTAATTGATAAATATTTTGTATGTAGCTAGAAAATATTATAAAACCTGCACGCGTAAGTGATAGCAGCGGCATCCTTCTGGGGCTGGGGTTGTAACCCTTAATAGGAACTTTATTCTTTGTTTCTTCTTATCCTCTTTTTTGCGGAAATTTGCTCGTTATCCAGCACCAAAAGATACAGCGGATAGCCCGACCCCTGCCCGCTAAAATTTCAACAACAAATAGGGCAGGGGCACATCCTCATAAAAAACAATATGCCTGAAAATATGCCTAACCGACAGACGAAAATAACAACCCGCAATACGTTTGGTTGGTGGGTCGGCCTGGCTTTTTTTAGCACAGCTTTTGGCAATATTGCTGGCTGGCAGGCTCTCTTTATTTATCGCAAATAAAAGTCAATTTCTTTCAACGGGTTTTGAGTGAAATACTTTTTCTCTTCGTGTACCTCAAAAACAAATCTAAAAACTTGATTTGCTCTTTCAAGCTCGCCTTGTTTGGGTTGAGTACAATAAGTTGTCGCCTTCTTTCGCCATTGCTGTAAATGATCAAAACTTAATTGTCTGATATTTTCGTTATCATCAATCGTTCCGATCATAATATCTGCAATGGTTGTCCACTTTCCAACTTTGCTGAATAGCTTTAACATGGATTTCTTTAATTCGTATTGGCCCCCGGCATAAATCTCTCTTGCTCTCTGCAGCACTTCTTTTGTAGATATGTTGGCTAAATAATCAATAATTATATTTCGTATTCCAACGTATTCACTGCCTAAATTCTGTAAAGCGAATTCGTAAGCTTTGATATTGTCTATTTGTTTAAGTGCTAAAAATGCTGATTTCCTGATTTTTATTTTCTTGTGGTTCAAAAAAGGTACAATTGTTTCTACAAAATCTTTTCCGTTTGTTTCAGCAAGTCCGCTTAAAGAACCAATAATGTTTGTCTTGCTTAATAGGTTGTTGTTATAAATTGTAGCAAAGTCAGCAATATTGTTCTTTAACGAATAACGGGCAAAGTCGCGGATTGAAGCGGAATTATCTGATAGGAAAGGGAACACTACCTCCGGAAAATTTTCTTTGGCTTTTAGATTGTAAAGCGTATGTATTCTTACCCTTGCAGATTTGTCAATTAAAAGATTATCAATCTCAGTTTGTGTTAATTTATCGAAATGAGACAAAGCAAAATTGCGAACTAAAAAATGTTTGTCGTTTAAAAGTATTTTTAAATCATCAAGCGTAATATCATCTGAACTTACAATTTGCTTTGTAATTAAAATTCTTGCTCTATCGGTAAATGTTTTGAAATGTTCAATTACATAATTTTTGTTTTCTACAACTATAAAGTTCATTATGTCACAATGAACCGAACTCAAATCTACTCTTTCAACTTTTTGCAACCATTCAAAAATTGCCAAATTGTCAACGAGCGCCTTTATAAATACTGTCTTCTTAAAATTCTTAATACTATTTAATGCGGCTTGTCTAACAGCTTCAACCCAATCGGCTAATCTGTAAACAATAAAGGGAATAGCTTTTTCGCTGTTGGTGTCAGCGAGCTTCATTATAGCTTTTTCCCTTATATGCCCGTTGCTATTAAGTGTTGCAATCGAATATAGTGCTACACAATCTTCAATTAAAAAATTTTGACCATACAAATCAAGATCTGATTTTGAAATGTCGCAATGTTTTAATGTGTAATAATAATCCTTTTTAGTTTCTATTCTTTTGAATAATTGAGTTATTACTTTACAAGTTGTATATTGAATTTCTTTGCTGTCATCTTTTAGAAACGGAATTAAATTTTGGATAGAACTTGGATAACCTAATTCCAAAATTTTGGTCAAAGCAAGAAGCCGTTCTTCAAGGTTGTCTTTTTTGAAAAACCAACTTTGTTTTTTTTGCCCTAATATTTGTATATAATTCCAAAGTTCCATTCAGATATTTCAGTCTTGCGATATGTCGGTTGTTTTGCTGCTAACGTTCAACGGGGCGATATTTATTGTAGCATTATTAGATTGCAATTTTTGTTTGCGTTGTTAGAATTTCATGGTCGGTAAATTCCGAATATCTTTCCGACAGCTTACTCCTCAAATTAAAAAGTCTCTTTTCGGATGAATCTACAATCTGAGAAAACAAACAAATTTGCACTTTTCCCATTTCCACTTGATTTTCATTTCTAATCGTTTGAATAGGCTGTATTTTCTCTGAAAATGATTCTCCAACAACGAATGTATTAATGTAAGGATCTCCAATAATAGTTCCGCAATTCATAAAATCTTCAACATATCCTACAGCCTGATTTCTTTCTTCTTTCCCAATTTTAAACCCACCTCTTTTCAGTTCAATAATCAGAATTTTTTTTATGTTAGATATTCCAGAATCTGTATCGACATCATTTGTGCAGTTAATTGAAAAAGTAGAGTTGCCCATTACAACAATATCTGGCCTCTTCTGAGAATTGTTGAAAACGCTTCTATCTATTTTCTTGCCAAAAACTTTCTCAACTGTTGTGTGCAATTGATTATTATAAGAATATTCGGGAGAGTCAAATTCAGGGCCAAATATCCATCTGGCACTTGCTATTAAAGGATGAAGTACATGTAATTCATCAACACTTTTATCGGACGATAATTTTCTAATTGATTCGATAACGGATATCCTTTTGTCAATTTCATCCAATACAGTTAAAGCATCTTTTATTGTCCAATTGTCTAACAGTTTATTTAGACCTTCGACATCTTCAGAATTAAAATTTGACATCTTCTGTAAAAGCTCACTTCCTCCTCTTGTGTTCTCCAAATTTATTAAAGTTTCCATTGCAAGATTAATAGAATCTTGCCTTGCTGTAGGATTAGTTTTTGCTATATGTTCTAAGGCTTCATTAAATTCATATTTGGCTAAGGGAGTTAATGAATTATACTCTTGTTGATATAATTTTTTGACATTTTTCTTAGTATCTTCAATATTCTCAACTGCAATTTCAGAAAATACTTCAGACACTTTTTCAGCTAACTTCGAAAAAATTATATTTAAGTCTTTATTATATTTGAAGCCTGACCAATCTTCTCTGATATATTGCTCTAAGTCACTAGTTTCTATAACAATGGAGTATTTTTTTGCTTCTTGTGTTCTGCCATCAAGTATAATACTTGATCCCAAAGCCCAAGAGGGTTCTCCAATTAATCTACCGGATTGCCATACAGCAACTCCCTGATATAATGTATTTTTTCTTGACTTCTTGGTGTCAATTAAATGAATTTTGAATTTGTAATTTTCAAATAAAAAATCAACTGTTTTAATAAGACCAGCATGTGTGGCAAGGTCAATGATTTTACGATTTATGATAATTTTGAAGTTTGGGTCATGTAAAAAGCGGGCTGAAATAACATCGTTAATATCACTTGACTTTGGAAGGTTTTTTGTTACAGTAACCTGTAAAGTTGTGCCTTGCACCTTCGCTTTTTTTTGCTCTTCTTTTTTTATTACAAAAGGTTCTTTCTCACTTTGTGTTGTTATTTGAAAAGTGGATTGAATGGCATTTTTGCTTGTAATAACACTATACTCGTCATTGAAGCACAATAGGCCGTGTCGACCTACGCCATTTCGTCCATAAGCATATCTTTTAAAATCAACGCCGTTGGGAAATACGACTTTTTTTCCTTGGTTTTTTATCCTGTTGTAACCAAGTTTCATCCAACGAGTTTTAAACTCCTCCGGAGTAAGACCTGTTCCATTGTCTTTAATCGTTAATGGTTCACCATACTTTTCTGGGATAAAAATTTCCACTTCTGTAGCTCCAGCATCCCAAGCATTTGCAATTAACTCTGTTAAAGCAATGTCAGGTTGATTGGCCAAGTTCCCTAATGTTCGTACTAAAAAGTCTTTCTCAAATAATGTTCCTTGAACGTAATCTTTGTTTTCCATAGTTTGGTTTATCGTAGTTTATTTCCCCTCAATCAACTTTTCCAACCTCGCCATCATTTCATCCTTCTCCTTCAACATTCTTTCATATAGAGCAATCTTTTCCTCATGCAATTGCATCAGCTTATCAATAGGATTATAATTATTGATTACAGTACCTACCTGAGCATTATCATTAAACGTGCTGGAAATTATAGTGATCGCCTGCTCTTCATCAAAATTCTGAATAGCTTCCACCGGTATTTTCAAAATAGCAGAAATCTGTTGGAGTAGGGGAGTATCAATGGTTTCTTTCTGCTCCAGCAAGGATATGGCCTGCTGGCTCATGTTAAGGTCAAAAGCCAGGGCATCTTGTTTTATACCCAGCATTTCGCGAAAACGTTTAATGTTGCGGCCTTCATGTACTTTGTGGTTCGGCATAGCAGTGTGTGTTGTCATAGGAGCAAATTTAGTTTTTTCAAATTAGATTATGCAAGACTAAAGATACATAAAATACAAGCTTTTCTGTTGTAACACACCATCAATTTATGTAGGAAACAAAACCCCGCCGCCGTTGCTTTGTACCAACAAAAACACTAACTATGCCAACAGTAAAAACACCCCGTATTACCAAACCCATCCGTCGCATGACGGTATGCCGCTATGCGTTCTGGGGCGTCAACAGCAGAACAGCCACCTCATTCCCGGCATTGCGCCTGGCCGGAAAATGGCTGCAAGATACCGGTTTTAAACCCGGCCATGTAGTAGATATCGCCTGCGAGAAAGGCCGTCTTACCATCACCATTGCCAAAGAACAAAAGTATGAAGCCCTGCAAGAGCGATTTCAAAAGGAAAAGATAGAGATTGTGTAGGTGGCCTATATACGCTTTGTATGCCCGCGTGAGGCCCGCCTATATAACATATCCCGACCCCTGCTTACTAAAATAGTAACAACAAACACGGCACGTAAGCCCGGGATATATTATAGTCCGTAATAGCGTTATTACGGTCTTGTATCATCCACCTTTATGCAACAGATTCGGCTTAAACGCTACTGCTTTTACAGGCACTTTTCTTTTTTCCATCCAACGCTGCAAAAGAGAAAGACGCTTGATAGAATTATTGGCCAAATATTGCAGGAAATCTTTTTCTTTCAGAAGGTACGCAACCTGATCCAGGCTTATTGTACGTGTCCGTTCACCAACCTCCAGGTTATTCTTTAAAATAGTATACCCGATATGTACAGCCTGGTTGTTGTCCAGCAATATAGTATTTGCCTGCACCAGTCGCCCGTCTTTTAGTTCTACAATATCGTTCTGCTGTATTAGTAAATTCTTTAAAAAAACTGCTTGCTGCTTCTGTAGTATTTTCTTTTTTTGATCTATTAAAAAATGATCATAGAGGTAAGCTATTAACCTGCGGATCACCACTTCATCATAGTACCGGTAACCTGTGGTCGCCAACTCCTGTTTTAGGGCTTCAGCAAGTTTATCGGTATGGATATTCACCTCATCAATTGTATGCAAACCATTAATGTGTATGGGGACATCATACTTTAGTAACAAGGAGTGTATATCCGTTAAGGTTATGGCCGACAACTGTTGCAGCAGAGTGTCGGTTAGCTTAAAGCGAACTCTTTCGGCTATATATATTTTTCGCGTTTGCCGTGCCAGCTGGTGCAGCCTGGCCCATTGCCATGCATCGGTTTCAAAACTAGCCAGCTTAAAGCCATTGCGCTTGTCTTGCAAAGCTGCACGTATATTTTTAGCTGCATAATTTGCTTGTGGCCATTTACTAATATCCTGTACTTTTATGGCTGTACCAGGGTCCAATGCATCTTCCAATTGCAGTATGGCATTGGCTGTAAGACTTTCATAAATACTCCGAAACTCCAGCAGCAATAATAATTTTGATCCTCTTTTATATTCGTATCTGCTGGTGTTGGTAGATAAAGTGAAGGTATAATTGGGGCTGCCTTCAAACATAAACTCCCGCTCATTTAAAGAGGGTATTGCCCAATAAGCATCATTTACTTTTACATCGTAAGTAACGCTTATATATTCATTACCATAATTTTCCTCATAACTATATCCTATGGTAACGCATTTGATATATTGTTTTTGTGCTATAGTTTGCTTTATACGCACGTATAGAAAGTGTGCCAGGGATAGCGAATCGTTCATTTAGCCTATTGATTACCATATAAATATCGCAATTTATTTTTCTGATACAAACAGCCTGTAGAAATTTTTAACCAATTTTATTTTTATTTAATTGATTATCAATATTTTATTGTCTTTACAATAATTAAATGACCTGGAATTAAGTCGGACTATATACCTAAAGATTAAAACGTAAAACGATAAAGGATTGATTAACAGACTGAAATGATAGAATGTGCGGTAGGTTAGGTTCGAGTCCTGTTTTATTGGAAAAATGCTTATTTTTTTAGAAATTGTACCAGTAAATCATAAACAGAACTGGAGAGCAGGCTAAGCAGGAACCCTGCGATTAATTCAATAGCATTTTCCATAACTGCAAAGATAATGATAAATAAAAAACGCATACGTACCTTGTTACGAAAGACGGCAGATAAATTTATTTCGGTGCGCAGCATGATGCCCCTGCTAAAATGGAAACAAAAAGAAACCGCCCAACTGCTGGATTATCTCGAAGCCCAGGGCTATATAGAGCCATCGGCTATAGGGCAAGGTTACTGGCAGATCTCGATGCGGGGCAGGGTATTAGCTCATAGCGTATTGGTTAGGGAATTTAAAGCCGATACCATAAACCTGCACCTGGATGCATTGCTTGCCCGTGCCCGGGAGGTAAACGAATCTACCCGGTTTCCCGATCGTATTACCTGCATCAAGATTATAAGTCCATATCCTGTAGCGCAGCGTGGTACCGGTATAAAGATCGCTTATTGCTTAAGCCGTAAAGATATTACAGAAGAAGCTTACCAGGAGGCAGCCCACAAGCTTAGGGCAGCTTACAGCGGTACCTTTGGCAATATACTCGATTATCATACTTACCCTGCAAAGGCTATTGCACGCTTTTTACAATCGGG
>Ga0256782_1000098_pt1 | contig 16132 bp, 18 predicted proteins | sample MC6MC0933MT_FD_186059 | JGI IMG/M metagenome (GOLD analysis project Ga0256782, IMG submission 186059) | Metatranscriptome of enriched soil aggregate microbial communities from Iowa State University, Ames, United States - MC6-MC0933-MT... | ecosystem: Environmental > Terrestrial > Soil >...
CGATACGGACGTGAATTATCTGATGTCGGCGCAAAAACCTGCGTCACCCGGAGCAGCCTAGTTACAGGACAAGACCTGCATGTTCCCGATCGGCGATGACGATACTTCTCTCCGAACCACGCCAATCGTGACCTACGGTCTGATCGCGGCCAATGTGCTTTTCTTTCTCGTGGAACTGAACGGCGGCGACCGCTTCATCCAGGATTGGGCTTTCATTCCAAGCCGCTTCACCCACGATCCGACTGGCAACATGCCGACGCTCTTCACCGCGATGTTCATGCACGGCGGCTGGATGCACCTCTTCGGCAACATGCTCTATCTCTACATCTTCGGCGACAACGTCGAAGACCGCTTCGGCCATTTCGGATTCTTCGCGTTCTACGTTGTGTGCGGGATAGCGGCGACGTTCGCGCAGTATTATTTCAACGCCGGCTCGAACATTCCGAACGTCGGAGCCTCGGGCGCCATCGCCGGTGTGCTCGGCGCCTACATCCTCATGTTCCCGCACGCCCGCGTCGATGTGCTCGTCATCCGCCAAATCATCTCGCTGCCGGCGATCGCCGTCATCGGTTTCTGGATCGTCCTGCAGCTTTTCAGCGGTTTCGGCTCCATCGGCCGCACCGACGAGACCGCAGATGTAGGCGGCGTCGCCTACATGGCCCACGTCGGCGGCTTCGTCGCGGGGCTTGTATTGGCCTTTCTATTGGGCGGGCGCGGTGGTCCGTCGCGAACCGCCTGAAGAGGCCATAAGGCGCTTGACCCTCGGGGGCAGCTGTGGTGATAGCTGGGCCTGAAATCGAGGAACGTCGGCCGCAAAAAGCATAGACGGCGACACCATCCTCGATTTATTGCTTTGCGAACAAAGCCTGTGCCGCCTTAGCTCAGTTGGTTAGAGCGCTAGATTGTGGATCTAGAGGTCCCCGGTTCAACTCTGGGAGGCGGTACCATTTAATATCAAGGGGTTAGCTTAGGCTCTACCTTGGTTTGCTAAATGCTTCCCCTTAAAACCTAGCACCTTCATAGCAGGATTGCTTAGGTAGCGCTCTCCCCAAGCTCGCCCTACGGGCTCGGGCAAGCCCAGTGCTTGCTGGCGCAAGCGGAACTGAGCTAAGGCGGCGAGCATACCAAACGGTACCGCAAGCTCGTACTCTTCCGCCTGCCTATGTTGCACCGCCGTTAACCTTTCATTAACCAATCGGTACAGAATACCCCACCCCAGTGGTACCGGGAGGCGGGGGACGCTGCACCGCACGCACGCCCGGAATGGTCGTCTGAAAATCGCGCTACAAATTTTTTATGTCGCATCTCCGGGGATGTGCACAAGAATCTTCTGGACATTTCGAGAGACGCTTGCACGGAACAAATTGGGAAACAACCCAATATTCCTGATACATATCATATGGGTACGCACATCTTGGAAGCGAAAAATCCTTGGGAATCAGGGATTCACGGTACGATGGGGATACTCAGGACCCTGACTATCTCCGCGTGCTGTTGCGAATCGTCCGCCCAGCGCCACAAGATGTAGTGTTCACAAAGCAACTAAGGCGTTGGAACAGAAGGGGTACGCGAAAAAAGCCCGTAAAATCGGGGTTCGAATCGCGTAGTCTTAGGTCAGCTTTGAATACCCACGTAGACCTCCATTAAGGCCTACGCCACTCCCATCCAGGTTACTGGTGGCCGTCCTTCGGGACAGGGGCCAAGTGGGAATGGTCTGTTCGGAGCCTCCGGCGCGACCCGGAAAGCTGTAAGTGTGGTGGGGCACCCAGTCTTTGATTCAGCAAGAAAATCTTGCCTAGGTCAATCTCTATACGATTCGCTTTTCTTCCACTGGTACAAAAAGTACCACTTCGGTTCACAAGCCGTGAACTGTGACTCCCGCATCACAGATTGTTATGCTCGGTGCTCTCGTGGGTAGAGCCCCTACGGAATACCCCAGCCGAGAGTGAGAGCCGGAATACTCTACAGGGGCAAACCAAGTAATAGAATAGGAAGGGTAGTTCAAACTAAGAGCCATCTTGAGCTACCCTGAGCTACCCTTACTTATACTTAAAATATATTTAATAATATTATATATATATTATAGTTATTTTGGTATGCCTCGGAGAGGTTCAAGGGTAGCTCAAATCTGGATGAACTACCCTCTGAACTACCCTTAATCTAGGCAGCCTGAGCTACCCTTGGTATGTGATAGTAGCCCTTGTCCTTTCCCTCTTGAACGTACTTCACCCCTAGAAGCTCCTTAGCCCGTTTCTTGGTGGCAAAGCTCATATGGCTGGTCCGCTTGTCGAAATCCTCCCGTTGGATCGGACCACGTTCAAGCATGTCCTGAATTTCAGCCATGTGCTCCCCGAGCTTACCTCCCTTCTCTATTAGGACTTGGTTTGCTCCCTTGTTCTCGGTGTAGTTCTCCCACTCGATAACAGAGGTCTTAATCGGCTTAGGATCAGCCGGGAGAGTCGCTTGGTTGATCTTGCAGAAGTACGTCACCTGCTGAGCACCCGGCAGATTGGTCTTAGCCGTGCTCATCTGTAGGCGAGACGGTTCAAACTCATTCGCATCTACTAGGAAGGCGTTTCTAGCTGCCTGAGTCCAAGCACCTGATCCCGAGAACCGATCAAGGGCGTTCATCACCTTGCTATTCTTGTTCAGGTGCAGAACACACACGATAGCTAAATCACATTCCTTGGCGAGTTCGGCTAACTGGGACGTGATGCCTCTAACGTCCCCAAGGCTATTGTTATCCGCCTTACCTAGGTGGGCTCCTACTGGATCGATGATGACAAGCTGAACATTCCCCATACTCTCAATCAATCGCTTTAGTCGGGGTATGTCCTTATCGAGTCTAAATCCCGCTTCCTCTAGGATGATCGTATTGTCTTGGTCGGCACCCGCCGCGACTAGTCTCGGACTGATAACGCTCTCGGAGTTATCCTCGCACGATACAATGATAACATTCCCCTTGGATGCGCTCTCGCCTGAGACTGGCCACTTGCCACCCTTGGAGACGGTAGCCGCTAGGTTCAGGGTGATGGTGGACTTACCGATCCCCTGATAGCCGCCAACTAGAGTCAGCACGCCACGCGCTAAGATCGGCTCCCAAATCCAATCCACATTCTCAGGTTTGATTTGAGACAGGCGACGGAATTTCAACTCACCCTTGTCCGCCCAATTGTCGTTAGCCGGTTCCTTAGGTACAGGCCCGCGAGGGTTGCTAAGACTCTTGGTCAAAGCTGACTTATCAGTTGCGTGCATTTCCTCCCTTTCTAATCCGATCTCCTTTCCAACGTGATGAAACCCTTCCAAGGCTTCCGCTTGGTTGACTTGCCCGCCAGCTATCAAGCTACCGATCTTTACGAGGCTCTTATTGTATTGATTGTTCCTCGCACCCTCAGGTGTCTCAGCTAACACTGTCAGCTCTCGTTCAAGAGCCTTGGCACCATATGCCGTTGTCTCCTGATCCTCGGTCCAATCAACCTCTACGGGATGACCATTCACTAGCTTGAGACGTTGACGGACTAACTCCAAGAGCCAATCCGGCAAGTCGGCAAAGGGAGTGTCTAGGCCCACTACCCATTTGTAAGTTGTGCCATCGGGATGCACGCTAGGCGGTACGTTGCAAAGCGTCCGATCAGCTTTGAAATCCCCATAAGGAAGGTTTGTGTTCCGTATCTCCACACCCTCGGGGTACTTGAAATAGAGATGATACCCGCGAGACGTTTGGACTGTAGGCGTAACAGGCAACTCGGAAGGAAACATCTCAGGATCGTCTATGTCTAAGACACACACCCCTGAACCTTTCCCTACAATGTTCGCCATGTTCAACGCTGTAGGGCGATCAAACCAAGTCCTAAGATGATACTTTTTTGGTTTGCTTTCCAAGTATTGCGACCATGAAACGATAGGCGTTTTATCTTTGTAGTTGACGGGGATTGGAATTAATCCCTTGTCCAAATACTCTAGTGCTTGCTCAAATAATTCACTCATAAAATCACTCTCTTATTATTGTTATTCTTTCGGAATGAAACTCATCCAATCCCCTTGGACCTTGGAATACAGGACGTCAAAGACGTTATCAACATAGACGGCGATAGTTCCAACGTTCGGATCGATATCTTGGAAAATCTTTATAGCCCCGTCCTTATCGATATAATTCTCATCATCTAAGTGTAACTGGCCGATCGATCCCGCATAGCTGTACTCAATCGCGGAAGCCATAAACTTGACGTCAACATCACCAAATAAAATAGCCATTCAAATACTCCCTAAACATACAGCCTATCTCGCTTAGAGGCTTTCCCACTTTTGATGTAGAGATTGTCTCGCCTCAGGTTCATTTTGTTGTTGTCGCGATAGCAAACAATTTCATTAGGTCCCGCATCAGCAATAACGCGGGCTACAGAAACATGGTTGTTTGAGCTAAGCCTTCCCGATGTACTAACAATATCGCTAGTGTTCGCTGACCAGTTAGAGGAGAGGCCAATCCTCAAGAGGAAGTCCATTGACTCCTTGTCTAGAACAACCTCTCTCCCATCGTTCAACGCTACATAAACAACGTACTCATCAGGCCCTAGCTTGATCGTCTTAAAGTCACGCTTGGCCACTACTGATTTCTCCTTTCTTTCGTTCATGGTTTGCCTTGAGCTTAGAGGCGATGCGCTTAACTCGCTCCCTCCGCTTAAACTCATTGGTGCTCATCTGAGCGGGGCTTAGGTAACCGTTCCTATTGCTAACGGTACTGTTGCTATATTCGCTACGCTTATCCTCATCAGTCATTAGAGCTAGCCTCTCGCTTGAGGTAGTTCTGAATGGCTCTAGCTGCGAGCATGTAATCGGTATACATGCCCTTCAATTCATCAGGCAGTTTTCCCTTAGCGGGAGTGATGCTGTAATGATTGAACTGGCGATGATGATGAATTGTCCAATGGGAATTATTAGCGGGGAAATATACTAGCTTCTCTCGCGAATAGGAATCATCCAAGGGGTTCCTAATTCCCTTCTCGTTATTCACGATATCGAGATAGAACGTCCACTCCTCGTTCTTATCGTATTGGACTCCACCCACGAATGACGTAGGGCGATCATATTCGTCCAGAATGTGGACCTTAGTTTCAACTCGCTTGACTGGCATATTACTGGCCTCCCTTAACTGGATTGCGGCTTGCGCTAGCAGGCGAGGCTTCCCGGGGGACCTGAATTGTCGTTCCCGTACGTCTATCAATCGCCCACTTGTTACCGGGCTGTAGGACGTTCGGATCAGTAGGGGCTGAGGAGCTAGCCTCACGTCTCTCTTGGTTGTGCTCATCTACAGCGGAGAGCATGTCTCCATCACCTTGAGACTGAGAGTACCGGCCTTGCTCATCCCGAGCTTGGAATAGGTCCGTATTCTCAAACTGAGGAGCTACCGGCTTAGCCTTACGCTTGTGAGAGGTCCCCATATCGTAGGCCCACTCCCCCACCCTCTGAACAAAATCAGGGGATTTGCCTCTAAGGCCATTCATTAGCTTCTCAGCGTAGGACCGAGCGCTATCGTTGAACTGCATATATTCAAGCTCTCCAAGGTCGGAGAGGTTCTGGACCGTAACGTCCAGGTTAGATAGATTGTATCGTTTAGTAGTCATGTAATATCCTTTTCTTGTTATCATTGGGGAGGGCAGACCAGTAGTTTCACCAAAGGTGGAAGTACCTTTGTGGTCCTAATCCACCCTCCCAAGGCTACCTAGTTACGCGCCTAAGCAGCCAATTCGTTTGGTATGCCAATCAGGTCTAATTCGGGAAACCGAGGGAAATCTAAAAGTCATCAAACTGAAATATACTATTCAAAGTATTGTATGGCCGTAGAGGGCCTATTTTCCTGAGAAACCCGATTTGGCTATGTAGGTGCCTAGGAGAACTTTTTCCTAGTTTTACCCCCGTAAATCCGGGCTCCGGGGAAGGGCTCAAATCGCCACTCTTTACCGTTGCTATATCCGGGCTTGTAGGAGTGGGGGTTATTGGGGTGTCCTAGGGGCCAATCAACCTCATCGGCCTCAGCCTCAATCCCGTATCGGTACTTCTGACAAATGCTTTTGAAAATGTCTTCGGTAATGGGAAGCATGATCTTACGTAGGGCGTAATTCACTTCCTGAACGGCTAGGCTGAGGGGAACTAGACAGTCATAGACGGGCTGGCCGCTATTTCGTTTAGCAGGGCTGGTTTGCCCTATGATCCTCATCTTCAGGGCTGTGTGCCAAATCTTGGCTGATTGCTTCTGATCGGGCTTAAACTTGATATCCCCATCTAGCATTCAGATGCTGCCTTGATGGTTCGAAGCATCCCGATATCAGGTCTACCGGCTTTAACGGCTTCTAGGTTATCCCTGAGTAGGTTAGTTAAGTCTCCATCCTTGTGTTTGATAACTAGGTTTCGTGGGAGGTCTAGAAGTATTCTAGCTATGCTCTTGGCTACGTATCCGACGTAGACGCCTACAAATCCTTTTGGCGCTTGAGCAAACCAGTTAGGGCTGATCCCCTTCTCCATAAGCCATTGATAATCCTCAAGACTTATCTTTGCCTCGCCATGTTTACCGTCTTTTCCAAGAGGCACATAGGCGATAGCCCCCTCTATTCGGGGTACTCTATTTACAATCATTTGGTTTGAAAATAATCCTTTTAGTTCAATCAGTTAAATCTGACATTGTTATTGTTTATTGAGTAGGAGAGTCTCCTCAAAGAGGGACATTAGTCTCCTCCACCCTACATTAATATTGTGTCATGCTTTAGATGATTTGTCAATGGGAATGTAGGTTATCTAACGTTCTACTACCTACATAAACATGTTCCCATATATTCTGGAGTTTGTCAATGTATTTCTTTGACACTCTCTACCCTATGACTACATTGTGTCATATTTTATTTAACTTGTCAAGATATATTGTCAATGAGTAATAGATACTTCCTAGTGAAGGAACCTCTTCCCCCTACATTAATAACATCCCACATTTTAGATGATTTGTCAATGATTATCTTTGTATAGGTACCATACATACCAATGGTAGGCTATATAGGTTTTACCTAACCATATGATATATATGAGTAAAAAGCCGATCCCCCTGTAGGAACCGGCTCCAAAATTTCTCGCAATAATTTCCACTCCTACGGGCTAGCTAGGGTGTAGGCGTGCAGCCCCTATCTCAAACTCGCATGGTATGCCTGCCCATCCTTGAATACGGAAGGCCATAAGGATTGCTTCTGTAGCGCTTGGAAAGTTCTCTGTGTCTGGACGTTCCTCGCCGCTAGCGAGAATCCAGACGATCCGGTAAACGGTCATCAGTCATAATCCTTGGATAGAGCTTGGATTGTGATTAGAGGGCCATTGGGATTGCCGTCCCTTTGGCTCTCGCTTTACTCCTTGCGGAGCTTGGCTAGTTCCTCGTTAGACTTGCCTTTCAGTTCTACCGGCCTCTTGCCTAGGCCACTCCACTTGATCTCCTTATCCCCTACCTTGTAAGTCCCGGCCTTCTTGGTAGCAGCGGAACCGTCTTTAGACCTCTCGCGGAAATACAGGTCTTTGATTGTGTAACCGCTTGATCCTAGGAGCTTATTTGTTTTCTCAATGAGCTTATCTAGGTCCGCGAATTGCTCGTCCTTGGCCTTCTGTTTCTTGGCCCGGATGATTGCCTCAAGCTGGTCAATGGTTAGCTGACTAACCTCAGGCGGGATATCATCTATTTCCAATGTCACATCCCCAAATACAGATTTCGCTATCATAGTAATCCCCATTATTTTGGCACCTAGTGCTAGATACCATAGATATGTATATAACCTATGAAGCCTTAAACCTCAAGCTAAAGCCACTTCGCTTAGCGTGCGAAGCGTAATATGTTCTCGTATTCCTCTCGTTCCTTTTTAAGCTGATCTAGGACGAGGGAGTTGATATGGTTTGACCAATCTAGGAGAGCTTGTCTCCTTTCCTCCACGTATTCGAAGTGCTGATAGACGCCGACTAAGCCTCCAACGTCTACCCCGGTAATGTGGTTTAGGATACGCTCTACTATGTGGGGAGGTACCTTTATAGAGGCCATACCAGTAGCAGCGGTACGCCTTAGATCATGTACCGTAAACCTAGGTAGGTCCCTATTTTTGTTATGCTTCTTAATCTCTTTATTGAGGAAGGTACGGGCCTTAGAGAAACCGCTTACACATACTTCCTCTAGCTCCACCTTGGCGTCTTCTATGAGCTTTTGAATTGGCTTCTTGCCTTTACGGGAGAGGCCCAAGCATGGCTTCTCAATAAGGGCGTCCGATCCCTTTCGCCTAAAGGCCGTGGTGAAGACATACCGTTCCCCGGCTTGGCTCCGTACCGAGTGCAGAACATCGATAGCCCAAGGGGACAGGTGGACTAGATGCTCCTCTCCATTCTTGGTTTTGGAGCCGGGTATTTTCCATTCCCGTTTCTTGAAATTGATTTCCGACCACTCAATTGAGGCTACCTCATCTCGTCTTTGAGCGGTGAGTATCGCGAGCTTGTAGAACGGTCCCCACGGATACGAGAGAGAGCTAGCAGCACTCCATACGGTAACTAACTCCTCATCATTGAGAGTCCGATTCCTGGCCTTCACCTTCTTAGGCTGAGAGAGTTCAGCCATTGGAGACAGTGCGATTGCCTCTCGTTCTACACACCAGAGAAAGAAGGGACGTAGGGCTGCAAATATCATACGAGCTACAGAGGGAGACTTGGCCTCCTTGTCTTCTACGAGCTTGCGAACTTGAGCCTTTGTTATCGTGTGAATCAGCGTCTCTGTACCGAGGATAGGAAGTATCTCAACCTTGCCTAATCTCTCTACGCCATACCAGTAGTCGCTAGACTTGATACGCTTGGTCTTACCTCTAGCTCGTGACCTAGAGAGCCACGTATCCCAAAGGTCTTTGAGCTTTCCGTCTCTGTACTGAGTAGCTTCTTTGAAACGAGCTTGGCGTTTGGTCTGATTAGGATCAGTACCGTTGCGTATTCCCTCTAGGATCGCTCTCGCTTTGTCTCGTGCTTGGTCAGGATCAGGTGTTTCACCAAGAGTGCTGAATACCGTGACTACCTGCTTAGCTCCGGTGCCACCCTTACCTAATCGCTTGTAGACAATCCAAGAGGCTTTGCCTGATTTGCCAATACGCAAACCAAGGCCAGTGAGAGATTCATCCCAATAGATAAGCTCTCGCTTCCCGCTTTGTTTTAGGGACTCGATAGCCTCTTTCCGTAGGCTCTCTACGTTTCGTTTGGTGAGCTTTATAGCCATACCAGTCAATCCTTATGATAGAGCTAAGGTAGCATCTCAAGTCATTGAAATGCCTTGTGAAATACTTAGATAAGTTGCCGCTTATCTAGGTACTTACGCCAGGTAAGTGCTTGATATTGTTAGGCTTTTAGGTGAGGCTTATAAGGAGATATAGTGGTTAAGTCATTGAAATCATTGGATAATTTACTCGATCGCTAGCCATCACGGACCCTTTTAATCGGTACTAAATGACGGTGCTAGGACACTCCGAAAACATAGCACAAACCTAGCAGATTTGCCAGTTTCAAGCCGACAAAGAAGCAAAGAAAAAGGCTCAGGTTTTAGCCCAAGCCATTGAGAGATTAGCGGGTGAATAAGGGATTCAGAGATAGACCGAGAAGAACCTAAAACAGTAGAGCGCTAGATTGTGGATCTAGAGGTCCCCGGTTCAACTCTGGGAGGCGGTACCATTCGCATCGGCCGACTAAAACCGCCCCCGCATTTTCTGACCGTCTCCCCCATCAATGAACGCCTCGGCCACGTCTGAGCATCGTCGTTGGTCAGCTGTCCCGCGTGATGTGCCGGTCGTCGCTCCGTAGCCGCCGCATCGATGGCGATTAACGACGCTTTCGCAGCAAATCAGCGCGTTCCGCCCTAACGCTAGCGACGGATATTGCGCCGAAACACGTCATCCCTCCGACACCGCACTTGCATTGAGTTTCATGTGAGGCAAACTGGCGACGGGATGGCCGTCAGCACCGCCGCGACGGCTCGAGACTAAAAAGGACACTGAAGCATTGGCGGACGACCTAATTTCTGAGGACCTCCGTGATTTCATCCTCAGACACATCGACTCGATCGCTCAGCTGGAAGCGCTCTTGCTACTACGCCGGAATCCCAACGAAACGTGGACAGCCGGAGCGGCGGCAAAGCGCTTGTATCTCGGCGAAAGCGAGGCCGCGAATGTCCTCGAGCACTTGTGCTCGAACGGACTGCTGAGCGTGTCCGACGATCGTTTTCGCTTTGACTGCCAAAATGACGATGAGCGCCAGATGGTGGAACGGCTTGCCGAATCTTACGCGCGCCATCTCATTCCCGTAACCAATCTCATTCATGCCAAGCCTCGGCGACTGCGCGAATTTTCGGATGCGTTCAAAATCAGGAAGGAACGGTCGTGATCGCGGCGATCATCTATAGCCTTTGCGCGTTGACGGCTGCGGTTTGCGCCTACCTTTTGCTGCAGGCGTATAGGCGCGGCGGCTACCGGCTCCTCTTGTGGAGCGGTCTCTGCTTCGCGGGCCTGACGATCAACAATCTATTCCTGGTCTGCGACAAGCTGGTGTTCCCCGACATTGATTTCACCGTCTGGCGCAGCGCATCCCTGCTTCTGGCGATGGCCGTGCTTCTGTACGGACTTATCTGGGATACCGAGTCATGAACAACGATCTCAATCAGATCATGCTGGGTGCGGCCGCGATGGCATCTCTCGTCGCGGCGATGTTTTTCCTCAAATTCTGGCGGCAGTCGCGAGATAGCTTGTTCTTGTGCTTCGCAATCGCCTTCTGCATCGACGCCATAACCCGCCTGATGCTCGGCTTGGGTCATTTCTCCGATGAACAGGCGCCTTTTTTCTACCTGGCGCGTCTCGCCGCCTTCTGCATCATTATTCTCGCCATCGTGCAGAAAAACTGGCCGCGCAAGCGCGACGGTTAAGTCGGATTTCGGCGACACCGGCCGTCAAGTTGCCGATCCCAAACGTCCACAGCCAAAAGCGTCGTGCATAACCAAGTTTCACCCTTGAGAGCGGTGGACAATGATCGGCTTTTCAATTTCTACCGCGCTGCAAATCACGTAGACGGAAGCGAGAGGTGCACACTTAGCTCTTGGGAGCTGACGATACCGCAATGACGGCAGCGCCTACGCCCGCGATTCGGAAACCACATGACGGCGCTTCGACGGCCCTTTCCGCTGCCGAGTCGGGGGCAGCGATCACGATCGATCTCGACCTTGCCGAGATTGTTGCCGCCAACACTTCGGGCGCACGCGCCCTCGGGCTTTTCGCATATGCATCCTTCCCCATCGCCCTCGATGCCGCAACGCCGGCGCTGGCGCGATTGCGGGAAGTGACGGCCCTCGGTAACGCCAATGGCAAATCAATCGAGAGGCTGACATTCTGGAGCAACGGAAAGCTCAAGCCTGTTCTTTGCACAGTCACGCGACAGGCCGACCGGGGATCGGGGATGCTCGTGCTGCGTATCATCGACGAGGATGGCGTTGAACCCTCTTCACCCACAGCCGCAAGATCGGCACGCGCCCTCGGACAGAGCCCGCCCGAAAATCCGCAAGGAGCCGCCGAGACGCTGAAAGCGACGGCCCGCCGGATGCGCGAAGGCGATGGCGTTGAACCGTTTATCGTTCACAACGGCGTCGATGCGTTTGCCGCTGATAATAACGTCGAGCCCTCGAGCGCATTGCCCCCAGCAGCGGAACCACCTGCCGCGCCTCCGCCGACGTCACCGGCACGCTTGCCGGCCTCGGTCCTCGATCCCGATCATCTTGCGAAACTCGCGCACGAACTGAAAACGCCTTTGACCGCCATTGCAGCGGCAGCCGAGATCATGCGCGACGAACGGCTCGGCACGATGGGCAACGAACGCTATCTCAGTTATGCCGCCGACATCCATGAGAGCGCCACCCATGCGCTCGACGTCATCACGTCGCTGCTTTCGGAAAGCGCCAAATCGAATGCGGCCATGCCGCGCTTGATCGCCCTCGACCTCAACGCGATCGTTGAACGCACCGTCTCGAGCCTTCAGGCGCTGGCGCAGTCGCAAGGCCTGACGCTTGCTTTCGAATCCGAGAAGAGCCGCCCGCACGTCGCCGCCAACCCGACGTCGTTACGGCAGATCCTTCTCAATTTGCTGACCAACGCCATCAAATTTACGCCACGCGGCGGCGACGTTCGTGTTGTGACCGGCTTCCTCGCCGACGACCGCGTCTTCCTCGCCGTTCGCGACACCGGCTGCGGCATCGGCGACAAGACCGTGGAAGCCGCCCCACCGGCGGGTGAACCTCAGCAATCCTGGCTCAACGGCGGCAACGGCATCGGATTGCCCCTCGTCCAGCGCCTCGTTCGCGAAATGGGCGCCGAGTTCGAAATCGACAGCGAGCCGGGAAAAGGGACCGTCGTCCTGATCGCCTTCGGCGGCTTCGCCCGCTGGTCGCAGAGCGGCTGACCCGCCCCGGAATCCTGCCCGCGCCTGACAAACTTTCCCGTCCGCTACGCAATTGAAAATTATAAAAATTCTAATGTTACTGCGCGCACGCGCAAACTGTTGACCGGCGGATAACGATCAGGCTAGCTCACATAACGATGCCGCAACGGCATCGCGCGCCGACGTTGGCGCCAACCGATACCGGGGCCTTGAACCCCGCATATTGGAGCAGATGATGACGCGATTTTCGCACGCGCGGCGACGCGCAGTTTCCTTACACGTCTCGGCACACTGTTTCAGCGTCCAAACCGAGGGCATTGCGATGTCATGGGGGGACCTGAGCCGTGGCTAACTCTGTTTCGAACGCACGAAACGAAACCTCCGGACCCAGCGCCAAGGTTGTGCCACTTCCGGCCCGAGCGCCCGAACGCCTCGTCGCCGTCGGATTCCGCTGCTGGCTTGCAGGTCTTTCAACCGGTGACATCAAGTGCTGGGAAGACGCCTGGAATTCATTCTCCGGCATGTTGGGACCGGAACAGGCCAAGGCGCTGCTTCTCGATCTCTCGAAGTTCGTGCGCGCGGTGAAGGCCAATGCGCAGCGCGACATCGAGATTTCACCGACCGGCTGCAGAAGTTTCTGCCGCGACGAATGCCTCGCCATTTCGATTATCGCCGCCTGCCAGCATAACGAGCGCCAGGCGCTCACGGCATCGGCGGCAGCCTTGATCGGCTCGGACGACATCGGCGATACGCTCAACGGCGCTCAGGCGCTGGCAGCGGCACTCCGGCAAGCCAACCAGATGCTGTGCCCGGAATCGGTCTGCCCGGCGACGTGCGCACTGCGCGCCCAGCGCCGCCGCCTGATGTAGCGTTTTGCGAGACGCTCAGGATTTATCGAGGTAGGCCTGCACGGCATCGGCAACGCGCTCGCGCTGTCCCGCGGCCAGATGCAGGCCTGTCTTTGTCCGCCGCCACAGAACGTCCTCGGCGGTCTCCGCCCATTCCTCGCTTTTGAGATACGCAATCTCGCGAGCCCGAAGCCCCGCGCCAAAATCTTCACCCAAATCGTGCTCCGACGTCGCTCCCTCGACGATGTGAGACGTCCGCGTGCCATAGCGCCGCGCCAAGCGAAGCAACGCCTTTCGATCGAAGCCCGGGTACGCGCGCGCAAGAGAAGCAAACCAGACGTCGAACGATCGCCCTTCAAAATCCCCGCCGGGGAGTGGCACCGTCGCCGTTGAACTGGCGCCCATCGCCGGAAAAGACGATTCGAGAAGATCAACCGCCGCTTCGCCGAGTTTGCGATACGTCGTGATCTTGCCGCCGATCACATGGACGATGGACGGCACGTCTCGTTCGATTTCAAGTCGATAGTCGCGGCTGATGGCCGACGGATCTTGGCTGCCGTCATCGTCGAGCGGCCGAACCCCGGCGAACCGCCAAACGATCTGATCGCGGCGCAGCGGCGCGCGCAAATAGCGATTGGCCGCGTCAATCAGATACGCCTCTTCCTCGGCCGTAACGCTCGCCATGCGCGGGTTTCGCGTTTGCGCCTGTTCCGTCGTGCCGATCAGCGTGAAATCGGTTTCGAACGGCAACGCGAACACGATGCGGCCGTCGGAATTCTGGAACGTGTAAGCGTCGTCGGCGCCAACGATGCGCGGCACGACGATATGGCTGCCCTTCACCAGGCGAACGTCACGAGCGGTCGTCGGCCTGACTTGCTGTTCGAGCCGGGCAACATCGCCAACCCACGGCCCGGCCGCATTGACGACGGCGCGAGCGCCAATGCGGCGCGCATCGTCCCCAAGCGTCACGACCCAATGACCGTTTTCGACATGCAAGCCGCGCACCGGCGTCCGCGTCTCGATGCGTGCTCCAGCTTCCCGCGCGGCGATGGCGTTGATCACAACCAGCCGGGCATCATCGACAGCGCAGTCCCAATACGAGTAGCCGTGCTTGAGATGCGGCACGAGCGGCGCGCCTGCCGGGTCCGATCTGAGGTCGAGCGCGTGCGATCCGCCGAGCGTCCTGCGCGACGCAAGATGATCGTAGAGAAAAAGCCCGGCCCGGATCAGAAATCCCGCCCGCATTCCGTCCACACGCGGCAGGATGAAACGCATCGGGTGAATGATGTGCGGAGCTTTGGCGAGCAGGACCTCGCGCTCCGCCAGCGCTTCCCGCACGAGGCGAAACTCATAGTGTTCGAGATATCTGAGGCCACCGTGAATGAGCTTCGAACTCGCCGATGACGTTGCGCCCGCCAGATCACCGGCTTCGGCAAGCAGCACCTTAAGTCCGCGCGTCGCAGCATCGGCGGCGATGCCGGCGCCGTTGATGCCGCCTCCGATCACGACCAGATCGTAGATCTCCGACGGCATGTGTGTCGTGGCTCCGCCATCATCCGCAGCGAATGAGTTTAGACGACTCACCACGAAGCGCGAGGGCTTAGGCTTGCAGCGGTCGCCGCTCCCGGAACAGCAGGCTGACCGCGACGGCGACGACCAAAGCGGCGGGAACCGCTACGAGAACGATCGCAGCAGGCTTCAGGCCGGCAATGTTGGCCATCGTCGCCGCATGCTCCCTGAGCGCCGCCCAGGCAGCGGCTTGCGCCTGCTGATCGGACGCCGCCGCAAACGCTGTGTTGAGATCGGTAAAACGCTCGAACGCCTCCTCTCCGGCGTCCGAGTAGGCTCCGAAAAGATTGACGAATTCGACCGGCCAGACGTGAGCCCCGATGAGATAGGCTCCGGCAATCAGCGCGCCGACGAGAATCGCTGCCACGGCGCCTGTCGAATTCATATGACGCCAATGAAGCCCGAGAACGAGCGGCACGAACAATCCGGCCGCGAGTAATCCCAGCCCCTCAGCCAGAAGCACGCCGCTTCCGACCGTCTCGAAGTTGGCGATGACGGCCGCCACAACCAGCACGCCGGCGCCAAGGCTCGCCGAACGAAAATCCAACGCAATCGGCTTCGGCAAAGCGCGCATCCGGATTTCCGCGTCGGCACCGCCAAGCCCGGCGACGAGCGCCTTCCCGGCGAACAGCGCCGCCAGCAAAATGGCGAACAGAAGCGGATACTGCAGCGAGCGTTCGAGACCGGCAATGAGTGGCGCCGCGACGACGAAACCGTCCGTCGAGAAATTGAAATCCTGAAGTCTTAGAAATCCGCGCTGTTCCGGCGCTTTGGCGCAGGCGGCAGCGAGCTGCTCGGGCGAACGCGAATTGGCACCGCAAACCTTGGTCCACCCAAGCCCGCTTGCTTCCGCGATCGTCTGCGGAACGGCAGCATTTTCGATGCCTTTCGCAATCGTCTTTTCGAACGCAACGCGAGAGTAGACGGCAAGAGGCGGCAAGCTGGCGACGGCAATGGCGACAGCCGCCAGCGCCCAGGTCGTCCGCCGCACCGCCGCTCCGGGCGCGACCACCGCCTGTGAAAGATGACGGCCGAGAAGATGCGGCGCGGCGACAATTCCGAATGCGACCGACAGCATCAACCCCGCGAAATTCCGCATCGAAAGCTGCAAGAACGGCGACGTCATCGATGTCAGCGAATCGACGTCGGCGAGGCGATTGATCATCAGCGTCATGTTGAGGCTGAGATGATTTTCAAGAGCGGCGCCGAGGGTGAGATGCGGAATGGTCCATCCTCGCGCACGCGCCGCGATC
>Ga0256782_1000107_pt1 | contig 15536 bp, 28 predicted proteins | sample MC6MC0933MT_FD_186059 | JGI IMG/M metagenome (GOLD analysis project Ga0256782, IMG submission 186059) | Metatranscriptome of enriched soil aggregate microbial communities from Iowa State University, Ames, United States - MC6-MC0933-MT... | ecosystem: Environmental > Terrestrial > Soil >...
CCGGGCCGGGCGCGACACGCCGAATGCGACACGCCCGGGTTGCATGGCGCGCGAGCGCTGTGGCAGACTCTCCTAGTTCAACATTCCGTGCGCGTGCGCGCGGATCACTGCCAGTGCAGTGCACAACCCCCGAAGCCAGGTCCTCGCGACCGGCTCTCGCGAGAGGTTGGGCCTCGGGCAGCAGAGCACAGCTTCAATCGAATCCGACTCCGCGGATGCCTGCCAGCCAGGAACACCTTGGAGTGGCGTGTGCCGAGTGCGGTTGTTCCCGCACGGAGTCCGCAGGACGCGGATTGACAGAAGAACAGTGGTGCGCCAGCAGAAGTGCTGCGCAAGGCGGACAGGCCAGACCTGTGCGCCGAGCAGATAGAAGAGAGTTGAGTATGGCCGGACAGAAGATCCGCATCCGACTGAAGTCGTACGACCACGCAGGTCTCGACGCGTCGGCCCGCAAGATCGTCGACACCGTCACCCGCGCCGGAGCGACCGTCGTCGGTCCGGTCCCGCTGCCGACGGAGAAGAACGTGGTGGTTGTCATCCGCAGCCCCCACAAGTACAAGGACTCCCGCGAGCACTTCGAGAAGCGCACCCACAAGCGCCTGATCGACATCGTCGACCCGACGCCGAAGGCCGTCGACTCGCTCATGCGACTCGACCTGCCGGCGGACGTCAACATCGAGATCAAGCTCTAACCCGAGCACCCACCAGAAGGATTCCCATGTCTGCTCTCAAGACGACCAAGGGTCTGCTGGGCACCAAGCTCGGCATGACCCAGGTCTGGGACGAGAACAACAAGCTCGTTCCCGTGACCGTGGTCCAGATCACCCCCAACGTCGTGACCCAGATCCGCTCGCAGGAGGTCGACGGCTACGTGGCCGTGCAGATCGCCTACGGCCAGATCGACCCGCGCAAGGTCAACAAGCCCAAGGGCGGCCACTTCGAGAAGGCCGGCGTCACGCCGCGCCGCCACCTCACCGAGGTCCGCACCCCTGATGCTGCCGAGTACACGCTCGGACAGGAGCTCGCCGTCGACATCTTCGAGGCCGGCCAGTACGTCGACGTCGTCGGCACCAGCAAGGGCAAGGGCTTCGCCGGTGTCATGAAGCGCCACAACTTCAAGGGCGTCTCCGCTTCGCACGGTGCGCACCGCAACCACCGCAAGCCGGGCTCCATCGGCGCCTCCTCGACCCCCAGCCGTGTCTTCAAGGGCATGCGCATGGCCGGTCGCATGGGTGGCGACCGCGTCACGGTCCAGGGCCTCCAGGTCCACGCCGTCGACCTGGAGAAGGGCCTCATCCTGGTCAAGGGCGCCGTTCCCGGCGCTCGTGGCCGCATCGTCTTCGTCCGCACCGCCGTGAAGGAGAAGTGATCATGGCTGACGCAACTCTCGACGTCGTCGACGCGAAGGGCAAGAAGGCCGGCTCGGTCGCGCTGCCCGAGGCGATCTTCGACGTGCAGACCAACGTGCCCCTGATTCACCAGGTGGTGACCGCGCAGCTCGCCGCCGCGCGCCAGGGCACGCACAAGACCAAGAACCGCGGAGAGGTCTCCGGAGCCGGTCGCAAGCCGTTCAAGCAGAAGGGAACCGGTCGCAGCCGTCAGGGCTCGATCCGCGCCCCCGAGCACACCGGCGGTGGCGTCGTGCACGGACCGGTGCCGCGCGACTACAGCCAGCGCACCCCCAAGAAGATGATCGCCGCGGCTCTGCTCGGCCTCCTCTCGGACCGCGCCCGCGGCCAGCGCCTCCACGTGATCGCCGACTTCGGCATCGACACCCCGTCGACCAAGGACGCGGTCGCCGTGCTCGCCGGCCTCAAGGCCGACAAGAACGTGCTGATCGTCCTCGAGCGCGATGACGAGACCGGCCTGAAGAGCGTGCGCAACATCCCGTCGGTGCACGTGCTCTTCGCCGACCAGCTCAACGCCTACGACGTCGTCGTCAGCGACGACATCGTCTTCACCAAGGCTGCGTTCGACGGCTTCGTCGCCGCGAAGACCGCCGCCAAGCAGGAGGTCTCCGCATGAGCGGCTACAACAAGGACCCGCGCGACATCATCATCGCGCCGGTCGTGAGCGAGAAGAGCTACGGCCTGATCGACGACGGCAAGTACACCTTCGTCGTCGACACCCGCTCGAACAAGACCGAGATCAAGCTGGCGATCGAGAAGATCTTCGGCGTCAAGGTCGCCTCGGTGAACACGCTGAACCGCACCGGCAAGACCCGCCGTACGCGCTTCGGCCTCGGCAAGCGCAAGGACACCAAGCGCGCGATCGTCACCCTCAAGTCCGGCTCGATCGACATCTTCACGGCTGTCGGATAAGGCCGAAGGAGACAGACACATGGCTATTCGCAAGTACAAGCCGACGACCCCCGGTCGTCGTGGCTCCTCGGTCGCTGACTTCGCCGAGATCACCCGCTCGACCCCGGAGAAGTCGCTGCTGCGTCCGCTCACCAAGAGCGGCGGCCGCAACAACACCGGTCGCATCACGACCCGTCACATCGGTGGCGGCCACAAGCGCCAGTACCGCGTCATCGACTTCCGTCGCAATGACAAGGACGGCGTCAACGCCAAGGTCGCGCACATCGAGTACGACCCCAACCGCACGGCGCGCATCGCGCTGCTCCACTTCGTGGACGGCACCAAGCGCTACATCCTCGCGCCGAACAAGCTGCAGCAGGGCGACATCATCGAGTCGGGCCCCGGCGCCGACATCAAGCCCGGCAACAACCTGCCGCTGAAGAACATCCCCGTGGGTACCGTCATCCACGCGATCGAGCTCCGCCCCGGCGGAGGCGCCAAGCTGGCCCGCTCGGCCGGCGCCTCGGTGCGTCTCGTCGCGAAGGACGGCCCCTACGCCCAGCTGCGTCTGCCCTCGGGCGAGATCCGCAACGTCGACCTGCGCAACCGCGCGACGATCGGCGAGGTCGGCAACGCCGAGCAGTCGAACATCAACTGGGGCAAGGCCGGCCGTCTGCGCTGGAAGGGCGTCCGCCCGACCGTCCGCGGTGTCGCGATGAACCCGATCGACCACCCGCACGGTGGTGGTGAGGGCAAGACCTCCGGTGGTCGTCACCCGGTCAGCCCCTGGGGCCAGGCCGAGGGTCGCACCCGTCGCCCCAACAAGGAGAGCGACAAGCTCATCGTCCGCCGTCGTAACGCCGGCAAGAAGCGCTAAGGGAAGTTGTAGAAGATGCCGCGCAGTCTCAAGAAGGGCCCCTTCGTCGACGACCACCTGCTCCGCAAGGTCCAGGTCGCGAACGAGGCCAACAGCAAGAACGTGATCAAGACCTGGTCGCGCCGCTCGATGATCATCCCGGCGATGCTGGGTCACACCATCGCGGTGCACGACGGACGCAAGCACATCCCCGTGTTCGTGACCGAGACCATGGTCGGCCACAAGCTCGGCGAGTTCGCGCCGACCCGCACCTTCCGTGGCCACGAGAAGGACGACAAGAAGGGCCGTCGCCGCTAAGGCGACACGAGGAGGAGAGAGAAATGGTGGAGTCCATCGCCCGCGTGCGACACATCCGCGTCACGCCTCAGAAGGCCCGTCGCGTCATCGCCCTGATCAAGGGCAAGCAGGCTCAGGAGGCCCTGGCCATCCTGAAGTTCGCGCCGCAGGGTGCGAGCGAGCCGATCTACAAGCTCGTCGCGTCCGCTGTTGCGAACGCCCGCGTCAAGGCGGATGCGAGCAACCAGTACCTCGACGAGCAGGACCTGTTCGTGTCGGGTGCCTGGGTCGACGAGGGTGCTACCCGCAAGCGGTTCCAGCCGCGTGCTCAGGGTCGCGCCTTCAAGATCCTGAAGCGCACCAGCCACATCACGGTCGTGCTCTCGACCCCTGACGAGCTCACGGACGCGACCCCGGTCGCCGCCGGCAGCAAGAAGGCGAGCAAGTAATGGGCCAGAAGGTCAACCCGTACGGCTTCCGTCTCGGCATCACCACCGACCACACCTCGCGTTGGTTCGCCGACTCGACCAAGCCGGGTCAGCGTTACGCCGACTTCGTCGCCGAGGACGTGCGCATCCGCCGCCTGCTGCTCACGCAGCTCGACCGCGCCGGTGTCGCCAAGATCGAGATCGAGCGCACCCGTGACCGCGTGCGTGTGGACATCCACACCGCGCGTCCCGGCATCGTCATCGGCCGCCGCGGCGCCGAGGCCGAGCGCATCCGCGCCGACCTGGAGAAGCTCACCAAGAAGCAGATCCAGCTCAACATCCTCGAGGTGAAGAACCCCGAGGCCGAGGCCCAGCTCGTCGCGCAGGGCATCGCCGAGCAGCTCTCCGCCCGTGTCGCGTTCCGTCGCGCCATGCGCAAGGGCCTGCAGGGCGCGCAGCGCGCCGGTGCCAAGGGCATCCGCATCCAGGTCTCCGGCCGTCTCGGCGGCGCGGAGATGTCCCGCTCGGAGTTCTACCGCGAGGGCCGCGTGCCCCTGCACACGCTGCGCGCGAACATCGACTACGGCTTCTACGAGGCCAAGACGACGTTCGGCCGCATCGGCGTGAAGGTCTGGATCTACAAGGGCGACATCACCAACAAGGAACTCGCTCGCGAGCAGGCGTCTCAGAAGTCGTCGCGCCCCGAGCGTCGTGACGGCGGCCGTGGCCGCGGCCCCCGCAACAACGAGGCCGCCCCCGCCACCGCAGGAGCTGAGGCGTAAACCATGCTGATTCCCCGTAAGGTCAAGCACCGCAAGCAGCACCACCCCGGCCGTTCCGGCCAGGCGACCGGTGGCACGAAGGTCAGCTTCGGCGAGTACGGCATCCAGGCTCTGACGCCCGCGTATGTCACGAACCGCCAGATCGAGGCCGCTCGTATCGCCATGACGCGCCACATCAAGCGCGGCGGAAAGGTGTGGATCAACATCTACCCCGACCGTCCGCTGACCAAGAAGCCCGCCGAGACCCGCATGGGTTCGGGTAAGGGCTCGCCGGAGTGGTGGGTCGCGAACGTCAAGCCGGGCCGCGTCCTCTTCGAGGTCGCCGGCGTCGACGAGGAGCTCGCCCGCGGCGCGCTTCTCCGTGCAATCCACAAGCTGCCGCTCAAGGCACGCATCATCAAGCGCGAGGAGGGCGACGCGTAATGTCCGTCGGATCCAAGGAGCTCGCCCCTGTCGAGCTCGACACCTTCGAGAACGAGCGGCTCGTCGAAGAGCTGAAGAAGGCCAAGGAGGAGCTGTTCAACCTGCGCTTCCAGTCGGCCACCGGTCAGCTCGAGAGCCACGGCCGCCTGCGTGCCGTGAAGCGCGACATCGCTCGCATCTACACCGTCATCCGCGAGCGCGAGCTGGGCATCCGTGCCACGCCCGTCGCCGCCGAGGTGCCGGCCGCGAAGAAGAAGTCCACCAAGAAGGCTGCCGCCGACGAGGCGCCCGCCACGGAAGCCCCTGAGGAGGCGAGCAAGTAATGGCGAAGGTCGAGAAGGCCGAGGCAGGCACTGAGTCTGTCGTCGCTGCCCCTGCGGGCCACGAGCACGCTGCTCACGACGTCCGTGACGACGCTGCGCGCGGATACCGCAAGGTCCGCCGCGGCTACGTGACCAGCGACAAGATGGAGAAGACCATCGTCGTCGAGGTCGAGGACCGCGTGAAGCACCCGCTGTACGGCAAGGTCATCCGCCGCACCTCCAAGGTGAAGGCGCACGACGAGACCAACAGCGCCGGCATCGGCGACCTGGTCGTCATCGCCGAGACCCGACCGCTGTCGGCGTCGAAGCGCTGGCGTCTGGTCGAGATCGCAGAGAAGGCGAAGTAACCCATGCTGCAGCAGGAATCTCGAGTCAAGGTCGCCGACAACACCGGCGCCAAGGAGCTGCTCACCATCCGCGTGCTCGGCGGCTCCGGCCGTCGCTACGCCGGCCTCGGTGACGTCATCGTCGCCACGGTCAAGGACGCGATCCCCGGCGGCAACGTGAAGAAGGGCGACGTCGTGAAGGCGGTCATCGTCCGCACCCGCAAGGAGACCCGTCGTCCGGACGGCTCCTACATCAAGTTCGACGAGAACGCCGCCGTGATCCTGAAGGGCGACGGGGACCCCCGTGGCACCCGCATCTTCGGACCGGTCGGCCGTGAGCTTCGCGACAAGAAGTTCATGAAGATCATCTCGCTGGCCCCGGAGGTCATCTAACTCATGGCGAAGATCAAGAAGGGCGACCTGGTCCAGGTGATCAGCGGCGCCACTCAGGCTCGCGGTGGAGACCGCGGCAAGCAGGGCAAGGTCATCGAGATCCTCACCGACCGCAACCGCGTGGTCGTCGAGGGTGTCAACTACGTCACCAAGCACGTGAAGGTCGGTCAGACCCAGCGCGGCACCAAGACCGGTGGCATCGAGACCCACGAGGCCCCCATCCACATCTCGAACGTCGCCCTCGTCGACCCGAAGACCAAGAAGCCGACCCGCGTCGGCCACAAGGTCGAGACGGTCGAGAAGGACGGCGTGAAGAAGCAGGTTCGCGTTCGCTACGCGAAGAAGTCCGGAGAGAACCTCTGATGAGTGAGACTGCTGTGGCTGGCAAAATCCAGCCCCGCCTGAAGTCCAAGTACCGCACCGAGATCGTCAAGCAGCTCACCGAGCAGTTCGGCTACACGAACCCGCACCAGGTCCCCGGCCTGGTCAAGGTCGTCGTGAACACCGGTGTCGGCGAGGCCGCCCGTGACTCGAAGGTCATCGACGGCGCCGTGGCGGACCTGACCGCGATCACCGGCCAGAAGCCGATCGTGACGAAGGCCCGCAAGTCGATCGCCCAGTTCAAGCTGCGCGAGGGAATGCCCATCGGCGCCCACGTGACGCTGCGCGGCGACCGCGCCTGGGAGTTCACGGACCGCCTGATCTCGCTCGCCCTGCCCCGCATCCGCGACTTCCGCGGCCTCAGCGACAAGCAGTTCGACGGCAACGGCAACTACACGTTCGGCATCTCGGAGCAGAGCATCTTCCACGAGATCGACCAGGACCGCATCGATCGCGTCCGCGGTTTCGACATCACCGTCGTCACCACGGCGAAGAACGACGACGAGGGTCGTGCGCTGCTCCGCGCGCTCGGCTTCCCGTTCGTGAAGGCCGACGCCTGATCCTCTTGTAGGATCAGAGGTCGACAACCCGGCCGGCTCCGGCCGGCCGGGTTTCCCTAGAGAAGGTCGGCAGCGGTGAACCGCTTGCCGAAACCGACTACAGAAAGCAGATAAACCATGACGATGACCGATCCGGTCGCTGACATGCTGACCCGGCTGCGCAACGCGAACTCGGCTTTCCACGACAGCGTCTCGCTGCCGTCGTCGAAGCTCAAGGCGCGCATCGCCGACATCCTCAAGCGCGAGGGATACATCGCCGACTGGAAGGTCGAGGCGGCTCGCGTGGGCGAGACCCTCACCATCGACCTGAAGTACGGCCCGAACCGCGAGCGGTCGATCGCCGGCATCAAGCGCGTCTCGAAGCCCGGCCTCCGCGTCTACGCTCGCTCGACCGAGATCCCCCACGTGCTGGGCGGCCTCGGCGTGGCGATCCTGTCCACCTCCTCCGGTCTGCTGACCGACCGCGAGGCGACTTCGAAGGGCGTGGGTGGGGAAGTCCTCGCCTACGTGTGGTGATCTGACATGTCGCGAATCGGACGACTCCCCATCGACATCCCCTCGGGTGTGACGATCTCGATCGACGGCCAGGCCGTCGCGGTGAAGGGCCCCAAGGGCGAGCTGTCGCTCGTCGTGGCGAGCCCCATCGAGGTCAAGCTCGAGGACAACCAGGTGCTGGTCTCGCGCCCCGACGACGAGCGCGCCTCGCGCTCGCTGCACGGCCTGACCCGCACCCTCATCGCCAACCAGATCGTCGGCGTGACCGAGGGCTACTCCAAGGGCCTCGAGGTCGTCGGCACTGGTTACCGCGTCACCGCCAAGGGCAGCTCGGTCGAGTTCGCCCTCGGCTACTCGCACTCCATCACGGTGGACCCGCCCGCGGGCATCTCCTTCGAGGTCGAGGGCAACAACAAGCTGACCGTCCGCGGCATCGACAAGCAGGCCGTGGGCGAGGTCGCCGCGAACATCCGCAAGCTGCGCAAGCCGGAGCCTTACAAGGGCAAGGGCGTTCGCTACGCGGGCGAGGTCGTTCGCCGCAAGGCCGGAAAGAGCGGTAAGTAATCATGGCTATCACTTCCAAGAGCGCCCAGCGCAACCGCCGCCACGCGCGTCTGCGCAAGCGCATCGTCGGCTCGGCCGAGCGTCCGCGCCTCGTCGTGACCCGCTCGGCGCGTCACGTCTTCGTGCAGGTCGTCGACGACACGGTCGGCAAGACCGTCGCCAGCGCCTCGACCCTCGAGGCCGATCTCCGCGCCTTCGAGGGCGACAAGACCGCCAAGGCCCGCAAGGTCGGCGAGCTCGTCGCCGAGCGCGCCAAGCAGGCCGGCATCGACACCGTGGTCTTCGACCGCGGTGGTAACAAGTACGCCGGTCGTGTCGCCGCGATCGCCGAGGGAGCTCGAGAGGGCGGGTTGAACCTGTGACCGACGCAACGAATCAGAACGAGACCGCCGAGGCGGCCGCCGAGACGGCCGAGCCCGTCAAGGCGAGCCAGGCCGAGCAGACGAACGTCGCCACGGTCAACGAGGCTCCGGTCGAGACCGCTGCCGGCACCCAGGCGCCGACCGACGACCGCGGCGGACGTCGCGGCGGTGGCGGTGGCCGTGGCGGTCGCAACGACCGCAACGACCGCAACTCGCGGGGCGGTCGCGACAGCGACAGCCAGTTCCTCGAGCGTGTCGTGACCATCAACCGCGTGTCGAAGGTCGTCAAGGGCGGTCGTCGCTTCAGCTTCACCGCGCTCGTCGTCGTCGGCGACGGCAACGGCCTGGTGGGCGTCGGCTACGGCAAGGCCCGCGAGGTCCCCCTGGCGATCAGCAAGGGCGTCGAGGAGGCGAAGAAGAACTTCTTCCGCGTTCCCCGTGTCGCCGCGACGATCCCGCACCCCGTCCAGGGTGAGGCCGCCGCGGGCGTCGTGCTCCTGCGTCCGGCAGCCGCCGGTACCGGTGTCATCGCCGGTGGCCCGGTGCGCGCCGTGCTCGAGTGCGCCGGCATCCACGACGTGCTGTCGAAGTCGCTCGGCTCGTCGAACACGATCAACATCGTCCACGCGACGGTGGAGGCGCTCAAGCAGCTCGAAGAGCCGCGCGCCGTCGCCGCCCGTCGTGGCCTGGAGTTCGAGGCTGTCGCTCCGGAGCGCCTGGTGCGCGCCGAGGCCGACGCTCGCGCTGCAGCTACCGCTAAGGCAGGTGCCTGATGGCCGCGCGTCTCAAGGTGACCCAGATCAAGTCCGTGATCAGTGAGAAGCAGAACCAGCGCGACACGCTGCGCAGCCTCGGTCTCAAGCGCATCGGCGACACCGTCGTGCGCGAGGACACGCAGGCCAACCGCGGCTACGTGCGCACTGTCGCTCACCTGGTGAAGGTCGAGGAGATTGACTGATGGCTGACGACAAGGCCACGAAGGACGAGGCCGAGAAGGCCCCCGTCAAGAAGGCAGCGGCCAAGCCCGCCGCCGAGAAGAAGGCTCCGGCTGCCAAGGCCGCCGCCGACAAGCCGGCTGCCGAGAAGAAGGCGCCCGCTGCCAAGAAGCCGGCTGCCGCCAAGGCCGACGCCCCCGCTGCCGCGGAGAAGTCGACCACGGCTGCGAAGCCGGCTGCCAAGAAGGCCGCCGCGAAGGAGGAGGTCGCCCAGCGCCCTCAGGTGCTCAAGGCGCACCACCTCCGTCCGGCTGCCGGCTCGAAGAAGGACCGCACCCGCGTCGGACGCGGTGAGGGCTCCAAGGGCAAGACCGCCGGTCGCGGTACCAAGGGAACCAAGGCGCGCTACCAGGTGCGTCCGGGTCTCGAGGGCGGCAACCTGAACTCGGTCATGCGCGCTCCGAAGCTCCGCGGCTTCAAGAACCCGTTCCGGGTGGAGTACCAGGTCGTCAACCTCGACAAGCTCGCTGAGCTGTACCCGAAGGGTGGCGACGTCACCATCGGCGACCTCGTCGCCAAGGGCGCGGTTCGCAAGAACGAGAAGGTCAAGGTTCTGGGCGACGGCGAGATTGCGGTTAAGCTGAACGTCGCGGTCGACAAGGTCTCGAGCTCTGCGGAGCAGAAGATCGTCGCCGCCGGCGGCTCGATCAAGTAGTCGACGCCGAGGCGGTCCGGCAGCCCACCAGCTGTCGGACCGCCTCAGCCGGGTCTCCGGCACCCCACCATTCCGGAAGGATCTCCCCAGTGTTCAGTGCCGTCGCGCGGATCTTCCGGACGCCTGACCTGCGACGCAAGATCGCATTCACGATCGGCATCGTCGCGCTGTTCCGCATCGGCTCGTTCATCCCGGCCCCGTTCGTCGATTTCGACAACGTGACCGCGTGTGTGAACGGTCAGGCCGGCGCATCGGGTCTCTATACCCTCGTCAACCTCTTCAGCGGCGGTGCGCTGCTGAAGCTCTCGATCTTCGCGCTCGGCATCATGCCGTACATCACCGCGTCGATCATCGTGCAGCTGCTGCGCGTGGTCATCCCCCGCTTCGACACCCTCTATAAGGAGGGTCAGGCGGGCCAGGCCAAGCTGACGCAGTACACGCGCTACCTCACGATCGCCCTCGGCATCCTGCAGTCGACGACGCTGATCACGGTGGCCCGCTCCGGCGCCCTGTTCTCGGGCTCGGGCAACACCAGCGCCGAGTGCTCGTCGATCATCACGGCCGATGGCTCGACGTGGTACGGCATCCTGCTCATGGTCATCACCATGACCGCCGGCACCGGCCTGATCATGTGGATGGGCGAGCTCATCACCGAGCGCGGCATCGGCAACGGCATGTCGCTGCTGATCTTCACCTCGATCGCCGCCCAGTTCCCGAGCGCCCTCATCTCGATCTTCCAGGAGCGCGGCATCGAGACGCTGATCCTGGTCATCCTGATCGGCATCCTCATCGTCGCGGCGGTCATCTTCGTCGAGCAGTCGCAACGGCGGATCCCTGTGCAATACGCGAAGCGGATGGTGGGGCGCCGAACCTACGGCGGCAACAACACCTACATCCCGATCAAGGTCAACATGGCCGGCGTCGTGCCCGTGATCTTCGCCTCGTCGCTGCTGTACCTGCCTGCGCTCATCGCGCAGTTCAACGCGCCGCCGGCCGGCAAGGCCGCGCAGCCGTGGGTCCAGTGGATCACCGACTACCTGACGCGCGGTGACCACCCGCTCTACATGGCGCTGTACTTCCTGCTCATCGTCGGGTTCACCTACTTCTACGTCGCGATCACCTTCAACCCCGAAGAGGTCGCCGACAACATGAAGAAGTACGGCGGCTTCATCCCCGGCATCCGCGCCGGTCGTCCGACCGCCGAGTACCTCGACTACGTGCTCACCCGCGTCACCCTGCCGGGCTCGCTCTACCTCGGTCTCATCGCGCTCATCCCGCTGATCGCCTTGGTCGCCATCAACGCGAACCAGAACTTCCCCTTCGGCGGCACGAGCATCCTGATCATGGTCGGCGTCGGCCTCGAGACGGTGAAGCAGATCGACTCGCAGCTGCAGCAGCGTCACTACGAGGGGCTTCTGCGATGACCCGGCTCCTGATCGTCGGCCCTCCCGGGGTCGGCAAGGGAACCCAGGCGGAGCGCATCGTCGCCGCCTACGGCATCCCCACCATCTCGACCGGTGACATCTTCCGCGCCAACATCAAGAACGAGACCGAGCTCGGCCTCCGGGTGAAGGCGATCGTGGATGCCGGCGACTACGTTCCCGACGAGCTCACCAACGAGCTGGTGACCGACCGTCTCTCGGAGGCCGACGCCGGGCAGGGCTTCCTGCTCGACGGCTACCCCCGCACGACGCAGCAGGTCGCGTACCTCGACGAGCTGCTGTCATCGCACGGTCACGAGCTGGACGCGGTCGTGCGCCTGGTCGCCGACCGCGACGAGATCGTCACCCGGCTGCGCAAGCGCGCGGTCGAGCAGGGGCGACTCGACGACTCGGAAGAGGCGATCGCGCACCGTCAGGACGTCTACGCCCGCGAGACCGAGCCGCTCATCGCGGCCTACCGCGACCGCGGCCTCCTGGTCGAGGTCGACGGCCTCGGCACGGTCGACGAGGTGACGCAGCGCGTCTTCACGGCGCTCGCGTCGCGTGGCATCGACCGCGTCAGCGCCTGAGCAGAACGCTTCTCGAACGGCCTCGACCCTCCCGCAGCCGCGGGGGAGTCGGGGCCGTTCGGCGTCTCCCGCCGCGCGAGCGGCGGGAGTGTAGCACCGGCTTGGCGAAAAGCCGGGTCATGGCGTAGGCTCTCCCCTTGGTGCTTTATGCCTGCGTCTTCGCATGCCGCCGCACCGACAATCCCACCCGCATGACCTGCGGTCGAACGACGTAACGAAGAGGGTATGGCCAAGAAAGACGGAGTCATCGAGATCGAAGGATCCGTGGTCGAAGCTCTGCCCAACGCGATGTTCCGCGTTGAGCTCAGCAACGGACACAAGGTTCTCGCCCACATCTCGGGCAAGATGCGCCAGCACTACATCCGCATCCTCCCCGAGGACCGCGTGATCGTGGAGCTGAGCCCCTACGACCTGACCCGCGGCCGGATCGTCTACCGCTACAAGTAAGGCCCGCTGGTCAGGTAACGGCCGCCCGCATCCGGGCGTGCACGAAGACAGCGAGAGAAGAAGAACATGAAGGTCAACCCGAGCGTCAAGCCGATCTGCGACCACTGCAAGGTGATCCGTCGCAACGGCCGCGTCATGGTGATCTGCAAGTCGAACCCGCGCCACAAGCAGCGCCAGGGCTGACGCTCCGGCCGCTCGCGGCCGGCGTCACTTGCACGACACACAACTGAACACAACAGATCGCGCCACCAGATTCCGTCTCGCCACGCGAGGGGGAGGACACCTTGGGTTGGAGGCCCAGGCACCGGCGGCGCACCACACCTCCACGACAACCAGGAGAAGCCGACATGGCACGTCTCGCCGGCGTCGACATCCCGCGCGATAAGCGCGTGGAGGTCGCACTCACTTACATCTACGGGGTCGGACGCACTCGCGCTCTCGAGACCCTCAAGGAGACCGGGATCTCCGGTGACATCCGCGTCAAGGACCTGACCGACGACCAGCTCGTCGCCCTCCGCGACTACATCGAGGGCACGTTCAAGGTGGAGGGTGACCTGCGCCGCGAGGTGCAGGCCGACATCCGCCGCAAGGTCGAGATCGGCTCGTACGAGGGTCTCCGTCACCGCCGCGGCCTGCCGGTCCGCGGTCAGCGCACCAAGACCAACGCCCGCACGCGCAAGGGCCCGAAGCGCACCGTCGCCGGCAAGAAGAAGGCAGGCAAGAAGTAATGGCCGCTCCCAAGTCCGCCGCGCGCAAGCCGCGCCGCAAGGAGAAGAAGAACATCGCCGTGGGCCAGGCCCACATCAAGTCGACGTTCAACAACACCATCGTGTCGATCACCGACCCGTCGGGCGCCGTCGTCAGCTGGGCCTCGTCGGGCAACGTGGGCTTCAAGGGCTCGCGCAAGTCGACCCCCTACGCCGCGCAGATGGCCGCCGAGTCGGCCGCCCGCCAGGCGCAGGAGCACGGCATGAAGAAGGTCGACGTCTTCGTGAAGGGCCCGGGCTCGGGTCGCGAGACGGCGATCCGCTCGCTCCAGGCCGCCGGCCTCGAGGTGGGCAGCATCAACGACGTGACGCCGCAGGCGCACAACGGATGCCGCCCCCCGAAGCGCCGCCGCGTGTGATGTGGGCGCTCCTCGCCGTGCGCGGCTGAGGAGCGCCGTCGGGGCCGACCGCGCGTCGGTCGGCCCCGGCTCCCGCAGCGCGTCTGCGGTCTCGTGACTTTCAACAACTCAACAAACGGCGGCCTAGCCATCCGCTGAACCTCCGTGAGCGTCATATGGCGGACGCTCTCGCCGAAAGGACACCACGTGCTCATTGCACAGCGCCCCACCCTCTCCGAGGAGACGATCTCCGAGTTCCGTTCGCGGTTCGTGATCGAGCCTCTCGAGCCCGGCTTCGGCTACACCCTCGGCAACTCCCTGCGTCGCACGCTGCTCTCGTCGATCCCGGGCGCCGCGGTCACCAGCATCCGCATCGACGGCATCCAGCACGAGTTCGACACGGTCCCCGGTGTGAAGGAGGACGTCGTCGAGATCGTCCTCAACATCAAGGGCCTCGTCGTCTCGAGCGAGCACGACGAGCCGATCACCGCCTACCTGCGCAAGCAGGGTGCGGGCCAGGTCACCGCCGCCGACATCTCGGCGCCGGCGGGTGTGGAGATCCACAACCCCGAGCTCGTCATCGCGACGCTCAACGACAAGGCGAAGTTCGAGCTCGAGCTCACCATCGAGCGCGGCCGCGGCTACGTCTCGGCGACCCAGAACCGCAGCGAGTTCAGCGAGGCCGGCCAGATCCCGGTCGACTCGATCTACTCGCCCGTGCTCAAGGTCACCTACCGCGTCGAGGCCACCCGTGCCGGCGAGCGCACCGACTTCGACCGCCTCGTGGTCGACGTCGAGTCGAAGCCCGCGATCACCCCGCGTGACGCGATCGCCTCGGCCGGCCGCACCCTGGTCGAGCTGTTCGGTCTCGCCCGCGAGCTGAACACGCAGGCCGAGGGCATCGAGATCGGGCCCGCCCCGGTCGACGCCGTCCTCAGCTCCGAGCTGTCGATGCCCATCGAGGACCTCGACCTCTCGGTGCGCAGCTACAACTGCCTCAAGCGCGAGGGCATCAACACGGTCAGCGAGCTCGTCGCCCTCTCGGAGACGCAGCTCATGAACATCCGCAACTTCGGTCAGAAGTCGGTCGACGAGGTCAAGGACAAGCTCGTCGAGCTCGGTCTGTCGCTCAAGGACAGCGTTCCCGGTTTCGACGGCGCCCACTTCTACGGCGGCTACGACGACGACAACACCAACGTCTGACTCAGACGCTGATCGACTTCGCAACACTGGAGAAATAGACAATGCCTAAGCCCACCAAGGGACCCCGCCTCGGAGGCGGACCGGCTCACGAGCGCCTGCTGCTCGCGAACCTCGCCGCCGCGCTGTTCACGCACGAGCGCATCCAGACGACCGAGACGAAGGCCAAGCGCCTGCGTCCGATCGCCGAGCGCCTCATCACCTTCGCCAAGCGCGGAGACCTGCACGCCCGCCGCCGCGTTCTCGGAACGATCGGCGACAAGGGCGTCGTGCACAAGCTCTTCACGGAGATCGCGCCGCAGGTGGCCGACCGTGAGGGCGGCTACACCCGCATCATCAAGACCGGCTTCCGCAAGGGCGACAACGCCCCCATGGCCGTGATCGAGCTCGTGCTCGAGCCGGTCTCGAAGAAGCCCGCCTCGTCGAAGAAGTCGGCTGCCCGCGCCGAGACCAAGGTCGCCCCGGTCGAGGAGACCAAGGCCGAGGAGCCCACGGTCGAGGAGACCGAGGTCGTCGAGGACGCCGACGTCGCCGAGGCTGACGCCGAGGTCGCTGAGGTCGAGGCCGAGGAGGCCGCTGCGGCCCCCGCCGAGGACGACAAGAAGTAATCCCGCCGCGCGTTCCTCGCGCAGC
>Ga0256782_1000119_pt1 | contig 14776 bp, 10 predicted proteins | sample MC6MC0933MT_FD_186059 | JGI IMG/M metagenome (GOLD analysis project Ga0256782, IMG submission 186059) | Metatranscriptome of enriched soil aggregate microbial communities from Iowa State University, Ames, United States - MC6-MC0933-MT... | ecosystem: Environmental > Terrestrial > Soil >...
CGGCACGCGCGAGGGACCGGAGACGTCCTGAATCGTCGTGAACGACCCAAGCGGCACCGCATCGCCATTGGCGTTTCGCACGCGAATGTTGAGCGCGTCCTTGCTCGACATACGGTAGTCCCCTTCGGCCTGCGCCGTGACGCGGAAGGTTCGTCCGAGGATGTTGAAGTCGTTGACGTAGATCGAGCCGAGATAGGCCTGCAACGCCGAAAAGACATCGGGAATGTTGATGCCGAGCATCTCCGCCTTGACGCGGTCGATGTCCAGGTAGAGCTGCGGCGTCGATGTCTCGAACAGCGAGAAGACCTGCCTCACGCCCGGCGTCTGCGCCGCCTTACCCATCATATTGTTGATGACGTTCTGGAGAGCCGCGGATCCGGCGCCCGAACGGTCCTCGACCATCATGCGGAAGCCGCCGGCGCTGCCAAGACCGCGCACGGGCGGCGGAGCGACGACGAGCACCAGGCCATCCTGGATCGCGGAAAACTTGGCGAGCAATTTCCCCTGAATGGCTTTCGCCGACATCTCGGGATTGTGCTCTCGGACCTCAAACGGCTTCAAGACGACGAACACCGCGCCGGCGTTGGAAGCATTGACGCGCGTCGCGCCCGAAAAGCCGACGAGGCTCACGGCGTGGGCGACGCCCGGAACCTCGAGCGCCATGTCGACGATGCGGCGGTTGACGGCGTCGGTACGCGCCAACGAAGCCGCAGGCGGCAGCTGGACGACGGTGATGAGATAACCGCCATCCTGATCGGGAATGAAGCCGATCGGCGTTTTGCGGAACTCATTGAGACCGAAAACGATGAGGCCGCCATAAATGATGAGCATCACCAACGTGAAGCGGACGATCTTCGAGACGAACCAGCCGTAGCCGGACGAGAGCTTGTCGAAGCTCCAGTTGAACATCCGGAAGAAGGCGTGGACCGGCCACATCAACCAGCTGGTTCCGTGCGATTCCGAGTGCGGTTTCAGAAGCAGTGCGCACAATGCCGGAGAGAGCGTAAGCGAAACAACCAGCGAGATGATCGTCGCGCCGGCGATCGTCAGTGCAAACTGTCGGTAGAACTGTCCGGAAATACCGGTGATGAACGCCGAAGGAACGAAAACCGCGGTCAAGACGAGTGCAATGGCAAGCAGCGCCGTACCGACTTCCTCCATCGTGCGATACGAGGCTTCGCGTGGACTGAGGCCGTTGGCGATATTTCGTTCGACGTTCTCGACGACGACGATGGCGTCGTCGACGACGATGCCGATGGCCAGAACCAAGCCGAATAGCGACAGGTTGTTCAGCGAGAATCCGAAGATCGCCATGATGAAGAACGTGCCGATGAGAGACACCGGAATGGCGACGATTGGAATAATCGCCGCGCGCCACGTCTGCAAAAACAGAATGACGACGAGCACGACGAGAACGATGGCTTCCAGAATGGTCTGAACGACCGCGTTCACCGACTGCTGAATGTAGTCGGTGGGATCGTAGATGATGTCGTACTGGACGCCGGGCGGGAAATTCTTGGCAATCGCCGCCATCGTATCTTTGATCTTCTGGGCGGTATCGATGGCGTTGGAACCCGGCAACTGGAAGATGCCGAGGCCGACGGCGGCCGTTTTATCGAGGTACGAATTGACGCCGTAATCAAGGCCGGCAAGCTCGACCTTCGCGATGTCCTTCAGCCGAACGACGGCATCTCCGCTTCGCTTGACGATGATGTTGCCAAACTCTTTGGGATCGGTCAGTCGCCCCAACGTCTGGACGGTGATCTGGAACGCTCCCGGTTTATCGACGGGCGGCTGATTGAGCGTACCGGCTGCGACCTGGACGTTCTGGCCTTGCAGCGCTTTCACCACATCGTCTGCCGTCATTGCCAACGATTCGAGGCGGTTCGGATCCAGCCAGACCCGCATCGAGTAATCGCGACCGCCAAACACGGTCACCGAACCGACGCCCTGAATACGGCTCAGCGTGTCGACGACGTTGATGCTCGCGTAGTTGGAAATGAAGAGCGAGTCGCGCGAATTGTCCGGCGAAAGAAGATGCACGACCATCATCAGGTCGGGCGACGCCTTCGCGACGGTGACGCCGATGTTGCGGACATCGGCAGGAAGCCTCGGTTGCGCGATGGCGACGCGGTTCTGAACCTGCACCTGCGCGATATCAAGGTTTGTACCGATATCGAACGTGACCGAGATCGAGAAGCGGCCGTCATTCGTCGAGTTCGACGAAATGTAGAGCATATGCTCGACGCCGTTGATCTGCTGTTCCAACGGCGTTGCAACCGTCGCCGCGACGACCTCGGCGCTGGCGCCGGGGTACTGTCCCGTAACGTTGACGACCGGCGGCGCGATCTCGGGATACTGCGCGATCGGCAGACGCGAAACAGAAACCGCGCCCAGAATAACGAACACGATCGAGATGACGGCCGCAAAAATGGGGCGGTCGATGAAAAAGTGCGAGATGCGCATCCGCTAGCTCGTCCGATCAGTTGGTGCGGACCGTTTGGTCCTTTGTGGTCGTCGCGTCCGCAGTCGCTTGTTGCGGCGTGACCTTCGAGCCTGGGCGGACACGCATCAGGCCATTGACGATGACGGTATCATCCGGAGACAAGCCGGCCGTTATGACCCGCAGGCCGTCTACGACGGGCCCGAGCGTCACGTACTTCGGTCTGGCGACATTGTCCTTGCCGACCGCATAGACGAACTTGCGGACCTGCTCCGTGCCGATCGCCGCGTCGGGAACGAGCAAGGCTTCGGCGGGAGGCGCAGCGGAAATCCGAATGCGGCCAAACATTCCCGGAGTCAGCTTGCCGTCCGCATTGGCGAATTCGGCGCGGCCGCGGATCGTGCCGGACGAGCGATCGATGACGTTGTCGACGAAGTCGATGCGGCCCTGGTGAACGAAATCATTTTCGTCGAGCAACTTCAGCGAAACGGGCAATCTCATGCCGCGGTCGACGCTGTCGGCCTGACCCTTCGCCGCAGCGTTCAAATACCGAAGGTAAGAGCCCTCATCCATCGTGAACTCGAACCTGATGGGATCGACGGAGACAATCGTGGCCAGCAGCGTTGTGGTTCCGTTCGAGCCGCCCGTCACAAGATTGCCGATGGAGACGCGACGATCACCGATGCGACCGGAAATCGGTGCGGTGAGTTCGGTGAATTCGAGATCCAGTTCCGCTTGCCGTGTTGCGGCTTTCTGAGCCGTAACGGTCGCCTCGGCGACGCGCTTCGTCTGAACGCGCTGATCCAATGTCTGCTGCGTGATCGAGGTACCACGAACCAAGTTTTTACCGCGTTCCAAGTCACTCGTCGCGAACGCCAGGTTCGCCTCGGCCTGCTCGACCGCAGCCTTCGACTGATCGAGGGCTGCCTGGAACGGCCGCCGGTCGATCGTGAACAATGGATCACCGGCCTTCACGAGCTGACCGTCCGTGAAGTGGATCTTGTCAAGGTATCCCGACACGCGCGCACGCACTTCGACGAAATCGACCGCCACGAAACGGCCGACGTATTCGTCGTAGTCCGAGACGAGCTTCTTCGTCGGCTTTGCGACCGTAACTGCGGGAGGCGGCGGCGCGGCGGCAGCGCTTTGCGCGTTCGATTTCTCGTTCGAGCAACCAGAGAGACCGGCAACAAGAAAAAGCATCGCGACCGCGATTGAGGGAGATCGGCCTAACAGCATTCCAGTCCTGTCATTTGATCGCTGCAATGATTGTCTCATGGCTGGCTCATTGGTGGGGCGGCCAAAAAGCGACCGGGTTCGCCCGAAGATGGAGGCTATGCGCAGATGATCCCGCGCATGGAAATTCACAAGCGGCAGAGACGCAGCGCCACGAAAAGAACCGAATGACACGGTCAATCGAGTCGTGGTACCAGTTACCGATCGGTAACGTGTAGGTACTGACCGGTAACTTTCTCGTCAAGGGGCCATGAACACAACTCAGATCAATGCAGTGCGCAGGGCAAAGTCAGACCTCGCGACGCGGCCGCCGCGCGAGCGCATCCTAATTGCGGCGTGCGATCTATTTTACCGTCACGGGCTGCACGCCGTTGGCGTTGAGGCCATCGCCGAAGCCGCTCTGACCAATAAAATGACGCTTTACCGGCACTTCAAGTCGAAAGACGACCTAATCGTCGCATATATCCAGCAGCTCGCCGACGAGGGCGAGGAGGTCTGGGATCGCATCGTTTCCGGCAATCCAAACGATCCACAAAAGCAATTGGACGCATGGGTCGATTTCGTCGAGGACGTTCTGACGAACAAATTCGAACGGGGTTGTGCCATCGCCAATGCCGCCGTTGAACTCGACTCGGAGCATCCCGCGAGGGCGCTGATCGAGGCCTACAAACATCGTAAACGCATGCGATTGGTGAAAATTTTCAGGGAAGCGCACTATCGCGATCCCGATCTTCTTGCGGACGAAGTTTTCCTGCTATTCGAAGGGGCGCGGATCAATATCCAGTGCGGCAAAAAAGGGCCGGCGTCGCGGGTCGCACAAATGTTGCGCAACCTTCTTGCCAATGGCGCCCGTGGCAATCGCTCCGATAGCCGTGCGAAATCCGAGCGGCGAACAACCAAGACCTCCTAAGATATTGCTTTTTAATTTTATTTTTCAGAATCCTATAGGCTCGGGCCGCTTCCCTATTCAATTGCTGCCCGACCCCTGCGTCATGCGTGACCTCATTCCTATATTGCTATAGTATTCAGGAAACTCTGGCAGGCGCCGCTCGGCACTGCCGATGCCAGCCCGATACGAGGCCGTTATGAACAAAACAATCATTCGTTCCGCAGCAATCGCACTGTTGGGTGCCGTGCTGACCTTCGGTTGGAACGCGAGCGTTCGCGCCGACGACAACGATGCAGCCTGGAACGGAATAAAGGATGCCACGTTCGGCGACCGCCCGATTCTCGACGGGGCGGGCAAAATTACGCTCAAGGCGCCGTATCGTGCGGAAGATGCGTCGACCGTTCCCATCAGCGTCCGGCTGCCCGCCGGGTTCGCACAGACGGTCAAATCGCTGACGCTGATCATCGACAAGAACCCGTCCCCCATCGTCGCGACGTTCGCCTACGGCGAAGCGGCCGGTGCGGGAGAACGTGTGCTGGCGACGCGGGTGCGCATCGATCAGTATTCAAACGTTCGCGCCATCGTCGAAACGGAAGACGGCAAGCTCTATATGGCGGCGCGCTTCGTCAAAGCGTCGGGCGGCTGCTCGGCACCGGCATCGAAAGACGCCGTCGAAGCGGCCAAGACCATCGGCAAAATGAAGATCAAGACGGCTTTCAAGGATCCGGAAAACGCCAAACTCCAGGAAGCCGAGGTCATGATCAAGCACCCGAACAATTCGGGGCTGCAAATGGATCAGCTGACCGGTCTCTACACGCCCGCGCATTTTATCGACAAACTCGACGTGAGCACCGGAGGCAAGTTGGTGTTCTCGATGACGGGCGGCATTTCGATCAGCGAAAATCCGCACTTCCGTTTCACGTACGAAGGCAAGCCGTCCGATGTGATGAGCGTCCAAGCGGAAGATTCAAAGGGCATGACATTCTCCGGGAACTCGACGCCCCAGCCGTCGTGATGATTTTGAGCTCGGAAGGTGGCCGGAAAATTTTCCGATGAGGATCTGAAGCCGGTCGCGGGTGGCGGACTTTTACACCGCCGCTTGTTGCTAAAGCGCGGGCTTTCATTCGCGGCGGCGGTGGCCGCCGTGCCAGCCATTGAATCTGCGGCCGCAGACAACGGCTCAGCCGAAAATTCAAAACTCGCCAACCCTCCGTGGCTGCACAAAACGGGCGGACCGTTCACCGGTTATGGCGTCCCGTCACGATACGAAGATCATGTCGTGCGCAATATCGGCGGCAATCGCTCACCCGCCGGAGACGGCGTTTCGTGGACGCCGCTGCAAGACCTCAACGGCATCATTACGCCGAGTGGGCTGCATTTCGAGCGCCACCATGACGGCGTTCCCGATATCGATCCGGCGCTGCATCGCCTCGTCATTCACGGGCGCGTCCGCCAGTCGCTCATGTTCACGATCGAAAATCTGCTGCGCTATCCGATGCGCTCGCAGTTTCTCTTTATCGAGTGCGGCGGCAACAGCAATGCGGGATGGCACGAGGAACCCATTCAACGCCCCGTGGGATCGTTTCATGGCCTTGTCTCCTGTTCGGAATGGACCGGCGTGCCGCTTTCCATCCTTCTCGATGAAGCCGGCATCGAACCCGGCGCGTCGTGGGTCATTGCGGAAGGCGCCGACGCGGGCCTGCTGAATGTCAGCGTGCCATTATCGAAGCTGATGGATGACGCCATCGTCGCGCTCTACCAGAACGGCGAACGGCTTCGCCCCGAGAACGGCTATCCCGTTCGTCTCGTTGTCCCCGGCTGGGAGGGCATCACGAACGTCAAGTGGCTGCGGCGACTGCAGGTCACCGATCAGCCGGCGATGACGCGCGATGAAACGGCCAAGTACACCGAACTGCTCCCTTCCGGCAAAGCGCGGATGTTCACGTTCGTCATGGATGCGAAATCGCTCATTACCTCTCCATCGCCCGGACAAGTCCTGAAACAACACGGCGTCTACGAAATTCACGGTCTCGCCTGGAGTGGACGCGGCAAAATCGCCAAAGTCGACGTCTCCGCCGACGGTGGCGCTTCGTGGGCGCAAGCCCATCTCGACGAACCGGTCATGTCGCACTGCTTCACGCGCTTTCGCATGCCGTGGTCGTGGCAAGGAGAGCCCGCCGTTCTCAAAAGCCGCGCCACGGATGAAACCGGCTACGTTCAGCCGGAACGCGACGTGCTCGTGAAAGAGCGCGGCCGTAACGGCTACTTCCATTTCAACGGCATCGTCAGTTGGGCCGTCGATGAAGATGGCGAGGTCAGCCATGTTTATGCGTGACCGGATTGCGCTGGTCTCCGTTCTGGGAATTTTATCACTCACGTCGCACGCGGTCGCCGACGATCGTCAGTTGACGCCGCATCTCGGAACGCCAATGTCGGCCACCGAGGTCGCCAAATGGAACCTGACTATTTTCCCGAACGGCCGCGGACTGCCGCCGGGACGCGGCACCGCGACAGAGGGGCGAACGCTCTATGCCCAGAAGTGCGCATCCTGCCACGGCGACCGGGGCCAAGGCGCAACGGCTCAGGATCTCGTCGGGGAACCCAAGCCTCCGACCGCTGAGCGTCCGAGCCAGACGATTGGCTCCTATTGGCCTTATGCGACGACCGTATTTGATTTCATCCGGCGAAGTATGCCCCCGGCGGCCCCGGAGTCGTTGTCGGCCGACCAAGTCTACGCCCTGACCGCCTTTCTGCTCGCCGCCAATAAAATCATCGGCGAAACCGATGAAATGAATGCCCAATCTTTACCCAAGATAAAGATGCCGAACCGCGACGGCTTCATCCCCATCGACGCCAAGAAGTGACCGCCGCAGAAGCGCTTGCGCTGTCATATTCGGTCCGCCGTCGCGCACGCCGCCCTCGGCGAACCCGCCAGGACGGCTAACGCCTATGAATTGGTGTTGAAATCGGCGCCCGCGTGCCCTATCTCCCGGCCCCAGCGCGATCATTGCGCTTGCTCAATTGCCGGCGCGGCCGGCTCATCATATTTGGGAGCGGCTGTTGGACAACGTACTCATCATCGGAGCTGGCGCGGCAGGTTCGGTCGTCGCGAAAAAATGCGCGATGAATCGTGACGTCTTCAAGAAGATCCACCTCGCCTCGCGCCGTCTCGAAAGCTGCAAAAAAGTTCAGGCTGAGTGTAAGACGCCGATCGACATTTCGCAGGTCGATGCGGACAACGTCGCCGAAACGGTTGCGCTGCTGAACAAGGTCAAGCCGGACCTCGTCATCAACATGGCCCTTCCCTACCAGGATCTGCCGATCATGGATGCCTGCCTGGAAGCCGGCGTCAACTACATGGATACGGCCAACTACGAACCGCGCGACGAAGCGAAGTTCACCTACAAATATCAGTGGCCGTACCACGATAAGTTCAAGGCCAAGGGACTGATGGCCGTTCTCGGCTGCGGTTTCGATCCGGGCGTCACCAACATCTTCTGCGCCTACGCGCAGGAAGAGCTGCTCGATGAGATCCACACGATCGACATCATCGATTGCAACGCCGGCAGCCACGGCAAAGCGTTCGCGACCAACTTCAATCCGGAGATCAATCTCCGCGAGGTGACGCAACGCGGCAAGTACTGGAAAGACGGCGAATGGATCGAGATCGATCCGCTGTCGATCTCGACAATGATCGATTATCCGGAAGTCGGCCCGGTCAAATCCTACCTCATCTATCACGAGGAAGAGGAAAGCCTGGTCGAGAACATCAAGGGCCTGAAGCAGATCCGCTTCTGGATGACGTTCTCCGATAACTACATCAAGCACCTCGAAGTGCTCGAAAACGTCGGTATGACGCGCATCGATCCGGTCATGTACAAAGGCAACCCGGTCATCCCGATGGAGTTTCTGAAATCGCTGCTGCCCGAACCCTCGTCGCTTGCCGAGAATTACACCGGCAAGACGTCAATCGGCGTCGTCCTGAAAGGCGAGCGTAAGGGCAAGAAGAAACGCTACATGATCTGGAACGTCTGCGATCACGCTGAGACCAACAAGGAAGTCGGCGCGCAGGCCGTTTCGTACACGACCGGCGTTCCGCCCGTCGTCGGCGCGATGATGATGTTCCGTGGCGAATGGAAAGGCACCGGCGTCTTCAACGTCGAACAGCTGCCGCCCGTGCCGTTTCTCGAAGAGCTTGGCAAGCAGGGCTTGCCGTGGCACGTCGAGGAGATCGAAAAGCAAGACCAGAAGAAACTATTTGCCGTCGAGACCTGATGAGCGAAGCCGAAATTCTAGCGATACGCAATGACCTGACAGGGCTTGTGATTTCCGTCGTGTCGGTCAGCTTCGGGATGATTTCGGCTTACATCGCCGGTCTTTGGCTGTTTCTCCGTGAAGCTCCGATTTCGCTTCGGCTTCTCGCCTTCTTTCTGCTGTCGTGCGGATTGGCATTCATGGGCGCGTTGACGTTGGGCTTGAACGGCCTGCTCGTCGGCACCGATCATGCCTGGGCGAAACTCGCCACGCGGGCGACGGATATCGCGGGGTTCGGCGATGTTCGTCCGCCGTGGCTCTACGGTCTGAGCCTCTACGAAGCCTCGGCCGTTCTCGGTGCGATTGCCTTCGGCGCGATCTATCTCGCGCTGGCCTATCTGACGTTCGGTTACAAATGGCCCGGCACGACCGCCGCGCCCGTGCGCGTCGCGACCTGAAGCGCCAAGAGAAAGTGAACCCGGTGTCGACGTTGACAAATTCATCCGGCTCCCGACTTCAATCTTTTGATTGGGCGCGAACCATCGCGACCCCGGCCTATGTGCTGGACGTTGCAGCGCTGAAGCGGAACCTTGCCCGCGCCGCCACGATCAAGCGCGAGACGGGCTGCAAAATTCTGCTCGCAACGAAGGCGTTCGCCTTGCCTGCCGCTTTCCCTCTGATGCGCGACGTCCTCGACGGCACGACGGCGAGCGGCGAATACGAAGCCCGCCTTGGACGGGAGACGTTCGGCAAAGAAGTGCACGTCTATTCGCCGGCATATGCGCCCGGCGAGGTCGAGCGCCTGACCCGATTGGCGGAGCACATCTATTTCAATTCGCCGGAGCAAATTGAAAAGAACCTGCCGACGCTCGCAGCGCACCCAAATCTCAAGATCGGCCTCCGCATCAATCCCGGCTATTCGAACGCCACTCTCGGAGGCGCGCTGTATGATCCGTGCGCGCCCTTCTCGCGCTTCGGCGCCACACGCGACATGCTCGACCGCATCCCTTGGGATCGCATCGACATTCTGCATACGCACGCGCTGTGCGAATCCGGCGACGCCGGGTCCGTCGGCCTCATCGAGCACGTTGCTCGCGAATTTTCCGATTATGTGCGCCGCGTCAAAGTCGTGAACTTCGGCGGCGGTCATTTCATCAACAAGCCCGGCTACGACATCCAGAAGCTGATCGCAGCCATCCAGGCGTTCAAACGGTCGTTCGATGTCGAAGTCATCCTGGAGCCCGGCGCCGGTCTCGTCGTCGACACCGGCTATCTCGTCGCGACCGTCCTCGACCTGCATCATAATGAAAAAGATATCGCAATTTTAGATGCATCCGCTTCAACCCACATGCCGGATGTGCTCGAAGTGCCCTATACGCCGACGGTCATCGGCGCCGGTGCGCCGGGAGAGAAGCCTCACACCTATATTCTCGGTGGCAAAACGTGCATGACCGGCGACATCATCGGCGAGTATTCGTTCGATCAGCCGTTGAAATCAGGCGATCGCGTCATTTTCACCGACATGATGCAGTATTCGTTCGTCAAGAATAATACGTTCAACGGCGTCCCTTTGCCCGACCTGGGGATATTGAACGAGGATTATGCGTATACGATCCTAAGGTCGTTCGGTTATGAGGACTTCCGCTACCGTCTCGGCTGATCGGCCAGCGTAGTCAGGACTCCGCCGAATGGATATGCTTGTCGCAATAATTGTCTGACGCGGCCGGTCCGCTACACGCGAACCGGCGCGGGGGTATCTTATGAAATCAGAAAGTCCGAAGCCCGTTCTACTCGCCGATTATCTGCCGTCGGAATACCTGATCGATACGGTAGACCTCGATATTACTCTCGCTCCCGCACGGACGCGCGTGTTGTCGAAGCTGGCGATCCGGCGCAACCCGGCATCTAAGGCCGCCGGCAAAGTTCCGCTGAAACTCGATGGCGAGCTGTTGGAGCTTGAGAGCATTTCTCTGAACGGTAAGAAGCTCAAGCCGTCCGCTTATGTCGTCGATGAGGCGAGTCTGACAATCGTGTCGCCTCCAAAAGAGCCTTTCACGCTGGAGACGACGACGTACGTCAATCCGGAGGCGAACACGGCGCTGCAAGGCATCTATCTGTCGCGCGGCGTTTATTGCTCGCAATGCGAAGCCCAAGGCTTCCGCCGTATCACCTATTTTCTCGATCGGCCGGACGTCCTCGCACGTTACACCGTGCGCCTTGAAGCCGATGCTTCGACGGCTCCGGTCTTGCTTTCCAATGGCAACCCAATCGAGCGCGGCACGCTCGCCAACCGGGAACGCCATTACGCCGTCTGGCACGATCCGCATCCGAAACCGTCCTATCTTTTTGCAATCGTCGGCGGCGATCTGGCCCCGGTCTCATCCACATTCACGACCGCATCCGGCCGCGAGGTCGATCTGCGTATTTACGTCGAGCACGGAAAAGAAGAGCGCGCCCATTGGGCCATGGATTCGCTCAAGCGATCCATGCGTTGGGACGAAGTGCGGTTCGGCCGTGAGTACGACCTCGACGTCTTCAACATCGTCGCCGTCTCGGACTTCAACATGGGCGCGATGGAGAACAAGGGCCTCAACATCTTCAACGACCGGCTGATTCTCGCCTCGCCCGACACGGCGACAGACGCGAACTACGAGTCGATTGAAAGCGTCGTGGCGCACGAATACTTCCACAACTGGACCGGCAATCGCATTACCTGCCGCGACTGGTTTCAGCTTTGCCTCAAGGAAGGCCTGACGGTCTATCGCGATCAGGAATTTTCCGCCGAAAGCCGCAGCCGCACCGTGCAGCGTATCTCGGACGTTCGCCAACTCAAGGCATTGCAGTTTCCCGAAGACCAGGGACCGCTTGCGCATCCCGTTCGCCCCGAGAGCTATATCGAGATCAACAATTTCTATACGCCCACCGTCTACGAAAAGGGGGCGGAAGTCGTCCGCATGCTGGAGACTCTATTGGGCCGCGAAAAATTTCGCGCCGGTATGGATCTCTACTTCGAGCGCCACGACGGCCAGGCCGTAACCATCGAAGACTTTCTCGCCTGCTTCGCCGACGCGAGCGGCAAGGATCTCTCTCAGTTCCATCGCTGGTACACGCAGGCGGGAACACCCGAACTCGTCTGTGATCTGACTTATGACAGCCGCAAGAAGTCCGCAGAACTCACCGTGCACCAGACGCTGAAAGCGTCTCCCGGCAGGCCGAAGAAGCAACCAAACTTCATTCCGCTATCGATGGCGCTGCTCGGCGCAAACGGCAAGGAGATGGATGTCGGCGTCGAGGAAGGCGAAGAAATCCGATCCGGCGTTCTGGCCGTCACCGAGCGCACGAGCACATTCCGGTTTTCGAATGTCACGTCGCGGCCGGTCCCGTCGCTGCTGCGCGGCTTCTCGGCGCCGGTCAATGTCACGATTGCGCTCTCCGACGACGATCTGGCGTTCCTGATGCACCATGACAGCGATCTTTTTAATCGCTGGCAGGCCACCAACAAGTACGCGACGCGCAGCATCCTGGCGCTTCTCGATGTGAAGACGCCGAAGGCGATCGTCTCCAAAGCATCGAAACTGGCCGAAGCGTTGCGGCACGCACTTCAGGATGGGAAGCTCGACACCGCCTATAAAGCCGAACTGCTCAGGCTCCCGGCCGTTGCCGACGTGGCGCGCGAACAGGCCGTCAAAGTCGATCATGCGGCCATCTTCGAGGCGCATCGGGCCTTCAGCCGCGCGGTGGCGGATCACCTCGTGGATGATCTCAGCGACGTGTACGACAGGACGACCACAAAAGCGGCGTTCTCTCCCGATGCCAAAAATGCCGGACGGCGCGCGCTTCGCAATGCCGCCCTGTCGCTGCTGACGACGCGCGCCACGCCTGAGGACTACGCGCGGCTCGAAAGCCATTATCGCAAGGCGTCGAACATGACCGACGCGGCGCAGGCGATGGTCCTCATCGCGGGCGTCGACGCGCCGGGCCGTCAGGCGGTGCTCGAAGATTTCTTCGAGCGATGGAAGCACGATCATCTCGTCATCGACATGTGGTTTGCCGCTCAGGCGCAATCGCCGCGCGATGAAACGCTGGACGACGTCAAAGCGCTATGTCGGCATCCCCTCTTCAAGCTCACGACACCGAATAAGGTCAGGGCCTTGATCGGCGCGTTCGCGATGGGCAACCCACTACAGTTCAATCGGGCGGATGGCGCCGGGTACGATTTTCTTGCTGGCAAGGTCGTCGAGATCGATGCGCTCAACCCGCAGGTCGCGGCGCGCATGCTGGCCGCGTTCCGCAGTTTTCGTTCGCTGGAAGCAAAACGGAAGGCGAAGGCGAAGGCTGCGCTCAAACGAGTTGCATCGACTCCTCACCTATCGCGCGACTGCCAGGAAATCGTTTCGCGCATGCTTGACGAATGACCGTTGCGGGCAAAAGCGAGCGCCGGCGCGGCTGCTCTTCTTTTGCTCGGCACCACCCTATTAAAATTTGAGTCGCCCGAATTTTTCTCCCTCGACAGGTGAGTCGCAAATCGGTGATTGTCGAATCAATGGCTTGAGGTACCGATTCGGTCCCAGCCAGGATTGGGGCACTAAATAAAATTCGGCAAGGAATACGGAAGATGGCTCGGACTTGGTCCGTTCCTCAAAGGGGGAGCTTTGCTGGCTCGCCGGCGCTCAGATCGCGGCGCGTTTCGCCGCTCGGGCGGCTGGTCGGAGCGGTCGAACGCGGTGCCCAGAAGGCGCCTCTTCTGTTGGTTTCTGCAATTCTGACAGCCATCGGCATCGCCGTTCTGAACATCGATTCGCAGTCGTTAGCGACTGTGCTTCTCGTGGCTGGCGCAGGGCTGGCAGCGATCGTCATTCTGTTTTCCGGCCAGATAGCACCGATCGCCACCGCCGCGCCTCGCGACAGGCAGGCGGGCGTAGCTACCGTACGCGCCGCGCAGACGCCAGCTCAATTCTCCGAACTGCTTCGATCTCCGTCACAACCGGCGCTGGATCGCGCGGTCTGGGCAAGGCTCACGGCCCACATGAGTCATGAACTCAGAACGCCGCTGAACGCGGTGCTCGGCTTCTCCGAGCTGATGTCGAACGAAGTGTTCGGCCCGCTCGGATCGAGCTGCTACGGCGATTATGCGCGTGACATCCACGCAAGCGGCCGCTCCTTGCTCAAATCCGCAGAAGATGCGCTTGCCATCACGGCGTTGCTCACCTCCCCGGAACGTAAGGGGCCGCCGCAATCGTGCTGCCTGAACTCCGTCCTGGACGATGCGCGTGCCTTCGCCGCCCCCGATCTTGGCGCACGTTCGATCGGCGTCGCATGCGAGCTTGCCTCGGACCTGAATGTCATCGGCGAAGCGCAGGTGATGCGGCAGATGCTGATCAATCTCATTGCTGAAGCCTCGCGGGTCGCCAAAGACGGCGCCGTGCTACGCATCGAGGCGATCGACATGAAGGACTCTGTAAAACTCTCGGTCGCCCTCGATCAAGGCGATGCCGACAAGGCATCAGAGGGCGATGCCTTTCCGATGATCCTCGCACGGACTCTTTGCGAGCTATCCGGCGCTGCTCTTACAGCTTCGGCAACAGTGGGCGGTGGCCGCGTTTGGAGCGTGCAGTTCCTCGCCGCGACACAGAACGATCTCTTTCAAGGCCGGGCCTGATCGATCGAAGATCGTCAGTGCCTCGCGCCGACGACGGGCGATACGTCAGCAACTTCGCCCACCGAAACCCTTCTTACTTGTCGCTATTGCTGGATTTATCGTCGTGGCGCTTCAGAAACCGCGCCTTGCGCTTTGCTCGCCAGGTCTGGAGCAATTTGCGCTCCTCGGGCGAGAAACTTGCCGCGATATCGGCGAACTTGCCGCTCAGTCCCGTCTTATATCGCGCATCGACTTCTCTCAGCTTCGTCAGGGCGGCTAAAAACTTGTCCCTGTCGAATGGCTCAGTCGTCAAAAG
>Ga0256782_1000120_pt1 | contig 14721 bp, 11 predicted proteins | sample MC6MC0933MT_FD_186059 | JGI IMG/M metagenome (GOLD analysis project Ga0256782, IMG submission 186059) | Metatranscriptome of enriched soil aggregate microbial communities from Iowa State University, Ames, United States - MC6-MC0933-MT... | ecosystem: Environmental > Terrestrial > Soil >...
CCGACGCCGAGCTGCACGTCATCGCCGAGCGCATCCGCCGCGAGCACAGCTTCGACGCCCGCGCGGCCGAGCTGGATGCGGCGGCCGCGTCGGTGCAGAGCGAGCGGGCCGGAGGTTCGCGCCGCTGAGGAGGGTCGACCGAGGGGTCCAGGTCGGGTCCGCGCTCGCGCGGTAGACTCTCCCGGTTGTCCGGCGAGAAAGAGGATGAGCGGCGAGTGACTGGTCGAGTAGGGGAGCTGGCGGCGTTCCCGTCGAACGGACGACGGGTGATCTTCTACCTGTACTACGACCCGCGCGGCGAGGTCGACGACTACGTGCTCTACAAGCTCGAGCGTCTGCGCCCCTTCGCCGAGCACATCTTCGTCGTCGTCAACGGCGAGCTCACGCCAGCCGCGCACGAGCGCATGGCGACGGTCTCCGACACGATCTGGCAGCGCGAGAACGTCGGCTTCGACGTCTGGGGCTACAAGAAGGCGCTCGAGGAGTTCGGCCGCGACCGTCTCGCCGACTACGACGAGCTCCTGCTCATGAACTACACCTGGTTCGGGCCGGTCAACCCCTTCGGGCCGATCTTCGAGCGCATGGACGCGCAGAAGCTCGACTTCTGGGGCATGACCGAGCACGGCGAGCAGACGCCCAACCCGTTCACCCGCACCGGCAAGCTGCACGCGCACATCCAGTCGCACTGGATCTCGGTGCGCCGCAGCATGTTCCTCAGTGACGAGTGGGCCGAGTACTGGGACACGATGCCGCCGATCGTGTCGTACACCGACTCGATCCTCAGCCACGAGTCGAAGTTCACGCACCACTTCCGCGAGGCCGGCTTCACCGTCGACATCGCCTACAAGCGGCGCGACTACTCGACCTGGCACCCGGCGTTCTACGACGCCGAGGCGCTGCTCGACGACGGCTGCCCGGTGCTCAAGCGCCGCCCGTTCTTCCATGACCCGCTGCTGGTCGACCGCCACGCGATCATCCCGCGACGCTTCATCGAGAAGGCCGATTCGCTCGGCTACCCGACCGAGCTGATCCTGCAGAACATGGCGCGCGACGCGCAGCCCAAGGTGCTGAACACCAATGCGGCGATGCTCGAGATCATGCCCGATGTCGACATCAGCTACGACCCGGAGTCGCCGCTGCGGATCGCCGTGATGATCCACATCTTCTACGTCGAGCTCGCCGACGAGCTGCTCGGCGCCGCGGCCAACCTGCCCTCGGACTACGACGTCTACATCACGACGACCGACGACGATCGCGCCGCGGCGATCCAGCAGATCATCGACGACCGCGCCGACCCGAAGCTGCAGCGCAGCGAGATCCGCGTGCTCCCCTCGAACCGCGGGCGCGACATCGGCGCCTTCTTCGTCGGCATGGCGGATGTGCTGCGGGCCCGCGACTACGACGTCATCTTCAAGATCCACTCGAAGAAGACCGTGCAGGAGGGCGCCAACGCCGGCGACCTGTTCCGTCGGCACCAGCTCGTCAACCTGCTCAACTCGCCCGGCTACGCGGCGAATCTCGTGGCGCTGTTCCAGCAGCACCCCGACCTCGGGCTCGCCTACGCGCCGACGCTGCACATCGGCTATCCGACGCTCGGCCGCGGCTGGTTCGACAACAAGGAGGCCGCGCGCGAGATGGCCGACGAGCTCGGCATCCGCGTGCCCTTCGACGAGCCCACCCCGCTCGCGCCCTACGGCTGCATGTTCGCCTTCCGGCCCGAGTCGCTGAGTCTGCTCACCGACCCGGAATGGGAGTACGACGACTACCCCCTGCCGACGGAGCACATCGACGGCAGCATCGCGCACGTTCAGGAGCGGCTCTTCAGTTACGCCGCCGCCGAGCTCGGCTACCACACCCGCACCGTCGCGACGACCCGCTACGCGGCCATCAGCCACACCTCGCTCGAGTACAAGCTCGACCGGATGAGCGCCAACGTGCCCGGCTACGCGGAAGAGCAGATCAGCACGCTCGACCGCTCCGGCACCTTCATCGGCGGCGGTCCTGCCGGCTACGTGATGGCCTACACGAAGCTGCGGCACCCGCGCATCTACCCCGCGGTGCGCGCCGTCTACCGGCCGGCCCGCGCGGTGTTCCGCCCGATGCGGCGCGCCTACTGGCTCGCGAAGTCGGTCGTCGATCCGCGGGTGCGCCGCTACCGCCGCGAGCAGGCCCTCGCCGCGCTCGAGACCGCCGAGACGACCGGCGAGGCACCCCAGACGACGGCCGAAAAGCCCGAGACGCGCGTTCCCTGACCGTCTCCGGGCGCGTCGCGACCCCGGAATCGCGGGCCCGTCGAGCACGCCGGGTTACTCTGGAGCGGTGTGCGGGCGCTATTCTGCGTGCGCACGCTCGAGGGGGCGGGTGTCATGACAGCGCAGCAGGATGGAACGCGTCGACGGCGATGGATGCGCCGCTCGGTCATCGCGCAGGCCGCGGTCGCGCTCGCAGCGGTCGTGCTGGGCACCCTGATGCCGCTCGCGCAGACCGAGTCGGCCGAGGCCGCGAACGCGGCTGACTTCGACCCCGGCTACCTCATCGACGACGCGATCTTCTACGACGCGAGCTCGATGAACTACCTCGACGTGCAGTCGTTCCTCAACTCGCGCGTCGGCACCTGCCAGGCCGGACGCACCTGCCTGAAGGGCTACGCGCAGGTCACCACGACCATCCCCGCCGACCGCTACTGCTCGGGCTACTCCGGCAGCTCGTACGACACCGCGGCGATGATCATCGACAAGGCGGCCCGCGCCTGCAGCATCAATCAGCGTGCGCTGCTGGTGCTGCTCGAGAAGGAGCAGGGCATCGTCTCGTCGACCGGGCCGAGCCAGCGTGCCTACGACGCCGCCACGGGCTTCGGCTGCCCCGACACGGCGCCCTGCGACCCCAACGTGGGCGGCTTCTACTACCAGGTGTACTACGCCGCCCGGCAGTTCCAGATCTACAAGGCCAACCCGAACAGCTTCAACCACCGCGCCGGCACGACCAAGAACATCCTGCTCAACCCGAACGCGGGATGCGGCACGAAGAGCGTCTACATCTACAACAACGCCACGGCCGGCCTCTACAACTACACGCCCTACACACCCAACGCGGCGGCGATGGGCAACCTCTACGGCATCGGCGACGGCTGCTCCTCCTACGGCAACCGCAACTTCTGGCGCATCTTCACCGACTGGTTCGGCAACCCGCTGCGTTACGAGGTCGCGTCGGGCTTCGCCTGGTACTACGACGCCCGCGGCGGGGCGAACGGCGTCATGGGCGCCGTGACCGGCTACCTCACCCGCGACGAGTCGAACGGGGGAGGCTACTTCCAGCGCTTCCGCAACGGCACGCTCTACACGAGCGCCGGCGGAACGGCGTTCGTCTTCAACAACGAGTTCATGACCAAGTACGCGTCGCTGTACGCGCAGTCGGGCGGCACCGGCTGGCCGGCCTCCGAGCAGGTCTGCGCCACGAACGGCATCTGCTACCAGAGCTTCACCGGCGGCACGATCGTCGCCGCGCCGACCATCGGCGCACGGGTGATCTACGGCGGCATCGCGACCGCATGGCTCAAGGGCGGCGGACCCACCGGTCCGCTCGGGGCGCCCATGAGCGACACCGAGTACGCGACCAACTCGGGCTCGGCGGGCTGGGTGCAGGACTTCCAGTGGGCGTACTACTCCGCCAGCAACTTCGGGTCGTACGCGGTCTCGAAGTCGACCACCGGCAGCAGCTGGATCGCCTACGGCGGCATCGGAGGCACGCTCGGCTGGCCGACGAGCGACTACCGCTGCGTCGGAGTTTCGTGCGCTCAGGACTTCCAGAACGGCGCGCTGTCGACGACCAAGCAGTGGGGCAGCCACGCGATCCTGTGGGGCTACGCCTCGCTGTGGCGGGCGCAGGGCGGGCTCGACTCGCTCGGCGCCGCGTTCGACGATCTGCGCGCGAGCAACGCCGCGGGCGGCGGCTGGATCCAGCAGTTCGAGAAGGCCGCGATCGTGCAGACCACGGCGGGCACCGTGACCCGGTTCCCGTACGACTTCTTCTACGGCTACTGGTATCAGACGGGTGGCGAGCGCGGCTCGCTCGGCTGGCCGATCGCCGCGCAGCAGTGCGCCGCGAACGCCTGCGCCGAGCGGTTCACCAACGCGGTCGTCACGGTGCGGCCCAACGGCAGCCCCCTCCTCGTGATCGGCGGTCTCGCCGGTGCGTGGGATGCGGCCGGCGGCATCGCCAAGGTCGGCCCGGCCGTCTCGGGCACCCGCTACAGCACGGCCAGCGGCGGTGGATGGGTTCAGGAGTTCACCGCGGGTACCATTACGCAGGTGTCGAACGGCTCCCCCCTGTTCAGCCCGACAGGCCCGATCCTCACGTCGTGGAAGAGCTACGGCGCCGAGGCGACCTGGCTCGGCTGGCCCACATCCGCCCCCACCTGCTCGGCGAACGGCTGCGTTCAGAACTTCCAGAACGGCGTCGGCCGCTCTGATGCGAACGGTGCCGTCCGGTTCACGACCTCGTGACGGCGGTCTCCGAGCGCGACCGGGAGCTCCCGTCGCGCGCTGAGTCACGCCGTGCGGATCGCCGTCGACGCGGTGACAAGCCGGTCGTCGAGAACAAGCTCTACGAGATCCAGGCGCTGCGCACGATCGCCGTGGCCTTCGTGGTCGTCTACCACGTCTGGCCCGGCGCCCTGCCCGGCGGATTCGTCGGCGTCGACATCTTCTTCGTCATCTCCGGCTTCCTGATCGGCGGTCACCTGCTGCGCGACGCCGAGCGCAACGGACGTGTGCAGCTGACCCGGTTCTGGGTGCGCCGCATCCGCCGCATCCTGCCGGCCTCGTTCCTCGTGCTCATCGCCGCGATCGTGATCATGTTCGTCGCGATCCCGAAGACGATGTGGCCCGACACCCTCACCCAGGTCGGCTCGGCGAGCCTCTACGTCGTCAACTGGGCGCTCGCGCTGCAGTCGGTCGACTACCTCGCCGCCGAGAACCCGCCGACGGTCGTGCAGCACTTCTGGTCACTGTCGGTCGAGGAGCAGTTCTACATCGCACTGCCCATCCTGCTCGCGCTGGGGATGCTGGTGATCGCGCTGGTGCGCCGTCTGCGTCGTCGCTCGGCGGACGCGGGCACGCTCGAGTCGGCTGCGGTCGCCGGGGCGGCGAACGGAGCTCGCGGGCGCGGCACCGCGGTGCTCTTCGTGGTGCTGACGGCCGTCGTGGTCGTGGTCTCGCTCGTGTACTCGCTGAACCGCACGACCTTCGACCCGTCGCTGGCCTACTTCGACACCTTCTCCCGCGCGTGGGAGTTCGCCTTCGGCGCGCTCACGGCCGGGCTCGTCTCGCTGTTTCCTCGAGCCTTCCAGCGCCTGCGCGAGAATCCCGTCCTCGGGCAGTCGCGACTGCTGACGCTCGCGGGCATCGTCGTGCTCTTCGTCGGCGGCTTCATCATCGACGGCTCCTGGCCGTTCCCGGCGCCCACCGCGCTGCTGCCCGTGGTCGGCACCCTGCTGGTGATCGTCGGCGGCTTCGGCCCGCGCACCTCGCTCGCCCCGGTGCTGGCGGTGAAGCCGGTGCAGTTCCTCGGCGACATCTCGTACTCGACCTATCTGTGGCACTGGCCGCTGCTGATCGGCTTCACCAACTTCGTCGGGCACCCCGCCAGCTGGAAGTCGGGCCTCGTGATCGTGGCCGCGACCGTGCTGCTGGCCTGGCTCACCAAGATCTTCGTCGAAGACCCGTTCCGCACCGCGAAGCCGTTCACGAAGCTGCGCTGGCCCTCCTACAGCCTCGCGGCGGGCGGCGCCGCCGTGATCGTCGCGAGCGCGCTCGTGATCGGCACCGTGACGGCGCCCAAGCCGCTGCCGACCGTCGACGTCACCGCCAGCAGCTGCGTGGGAGCGGGCGCGCTGCTGTCGGGCAAGAAGTGCGATGACCCCTACGCGCTGCCGCAGGACACCGACCTCGCGGCCGCCGGCGCCGACCTCGACACGAACCGCTGGTGCCTGACGTGGTTCACCGAGACCTGGCGCACCTGCGAGATCGGCGACACCTCGGCGAAGGCGAAGGGCACGATCGCGCTCGTCGGCGACTCCTACGCGGCATCGTTCACCGTGGCGTTCGACGACTACTTCAAGAGCCAGGGCTACAAGGTCGAGACCTACACGCGATTCGGGTGCCCGGCGCTCGGTCAGCCGGTGCCGGCGGACTACGAGCCCGCGAACTCCGACCAGACCGAGTACGTCAACTGCCGCGTCTGGAGCGAGCGGGCCCGCGAGACGCTCATCCAGCGGACCGACATCTCGACGGTGGTGTTCATCGGACGCGCGATGGGCCACCCCGCCACGCAGGCGCTCGACGACATCTCGCTGCAGGACAGCGACGTCGAGGCCTCGTGGAATCAGCTGCTCGACGCCGGCAAGAAGATCGCCTGGGTGCGCACCTCGCCCGACCTCGACGTCGGCAAGATCCCGACCTGCCTGTCCACGAACACGGATGACCCCCTCGCCTGCGCCAAGCCGCGCAAGGGACTCGAGCTGTGGACTCCGCAGGAGGACGTGCTGCCGAAGATGGGCGGCCGGGTGACCTACATCGACCTGACGGACGCCTTCTGCGACGCCAGCACCTGCTATCCGGTGATCGGCGGCGTGGTCGTCTTCGCCGACGAGCGGCACGTCTCGACGTCGTACTCGCGCAGCATCATGCCCTACCTGGGGCCGAAGATCATCGACGTCGTCAACGGGGCCGCAGGCCAGGGCTGACCGCGAGCGGGAACAGCGGGGAGGGCCGGAGCCGACCCCGCTGTCGGCTCAGGAGGTCGCGGTCTCGCGGGTCGTGACGCGCGCCGCGACCGTGCCGACCGATGACTCGCTGCCGCTCACGTGCAGCAGAGCCGCCTGCCAGAGGATCGACGAGGTGCCCTCGGCGAAGTCCTCGGCGCGGGCGTTGATGAAGTAGTCGCCGACGCCGAAGTTCAGCTCCTCGATGTCGAAGTCGACGTCCCAGGTGTCGCCGGCGCGGTGGGAGGTCGCCGGCGCCTTCAGACGGTCGGTGCTGGTGCCGAGCACCATCTGGCCGTTCGGGGTGTCGATGCCGAACCCGGTCATCCAGTCGTCGACGTCGCCGTTCGCGGTGAGGTGCAGGCGCAGTGTCACCGACGAGCCCTGGCGCACCTTCGTGGTCTCGTTGCCCTCGGCGTCGAAGACGGTCGCCTTGACGACCTGCACACGGCTCTCGGCCTCGTCGTCGTCCTCGTCCTCGATCGGCGTGCCCGCGGCCGCGGCTGCCGCTGCGGCGTCGGCACGACGGTCGCGCTCGAGCAGGTCGCGCAGCACGCCGAGCCCCTCGAGGGTGTCGCCGGCGAAGGCGACCGCGCCCGAGTCGAGCACGAAAGTCGTGTCGCACAGCTCCTGGATCTGCGCCGCGGCGTGGCTGACGAGGATGATCGTGCGGCCCTCGCGCTGGAAGCTGCGGATCTTGTCCATGCACTTGCGCTGGAAGGCCTCGTCGCCGACCGCCAGCACCTCGTCGACGAGCAGGATGTCGGGGTCGGTGTGCACGGCGACCGCGAAGGCCAGGCGCATGAACATGCCCGAGGAGTAGAACTTGACCTCGTTGTCGATGAACTCGCGGATACCCGAGAACTCGACGATGTCGTCGAAGCGCTCGTCGATCTCGCTGCGCGAGAGACCGAGCAGCGTGGCGTTGAGGTAGACGTTCTCGCGGCCGCTGAGGTCGGGGTGGAAGCCGGCGCCGAGTTCGAGCAGCGCGGCGATGCGCCCGCGGATCTGCACCGAGCCGGAATCGGGGGAGAGGATCCCGCCGATCAGCTTGAGCAGCGTGCTCTTGCCCGAGCCGTTCGCGCCGAGCAGCCCGACGGTGGTGCCGGCGTGGATGCTGAGGCTGATCCCGTCGGCGGCGGTGTAGCTGGTGCGGTGCCGGCGTGCGCGCGCGAAGGTCAGCACGCGGTCCTTGAGCGTGTTGTCCTTGCGCACGACGAAGGCCTTGCGCACGTCGTCGAGGCGCACGACCTCCGGAGCAGCGGTCACGGTCATCACAGCTCCTGTGCCACGTTGCCCTGGCGGCGCTGGAAGACCCACTGCGCGAAGGCCAGGAAGACGATTCCGATCAGACCGGCGATGAGCATCCGCTCCCACAGGTCGCCCGGGTAGTCGGCGGCGGTTCCGCCGCCCCACAGCGAGCGGTGGAAGCCGAGCACGGCGATCGTGATCGGGTTCGAGGTGTAGACGTCGAGGATCCAGGTCGGCAGATGGAACTCGACGATCACCTCGGAGACCCGGCGCCAGGAGTAGACGATCGGGGCGCTCCACATGAGCAGCGTGAGCACGATCTCGGTGATGTACTGCACGTCGCGCAGATAGACGTTGAGCACCGACAGCAGCAGGCCGAAGCCGAGCGCGTAGATCAGGATGAGCAGGATCGACGGCACCAGATAGCCGATGCCGCTGAAGTCGGGCCAGGCGCCCGAGATCAGGATGGCGCCGATCAGCACGATGAACTGCATGCCGACGAGGAAGAGAGCCCCACCGACCGAGGCGAGCGGGAAGATCTCCCGTGGCACGTAGATCTTCTTGACCAGGCCGGCGTTGTTGACGATCGAGCCGGCCGCGGCGCCGACGCTCTCGGAGAACAGGGCGTAGATCGTGAGACCCGAGAAGACGTAGATCGCGAAAGCCTCGATGCCGCGCGCTGCGCCGAGGATCTGACCCAGCACCAGGTAGTAGGTGGCGAGCATCACGAGCGGCTTGATGAGGGTCCAGAGGAATCCGAGGGCGCTGCCGCGGTAGCGCACCTGGAGGTCGCGCCGGGTCAGCAGCCAGAGCAGCTGCCGGTGCTGCAGGATCTCGCGGATCCGGGCCACCGGGTGGAGCCCGCCGCGCGCGCCCTGACCCGTCACCGAGCGCATCGGCGTCGCAGACAGGCGCTCGAATCGCGCCTCAGCTGTCACGCGTGGTGCCTTGCTCCGGGTATGCGCTGATCACCCCACGAATATACTCGACCTGCCATGAGCGACCAGTCGAACCTCCCTGTCCTGGTCACGGGCGCCGCCGGCTACGTCGGCCGCCACGTCGTGACCGCGCTCCTCGATCTCGGCTACGACGCCGTCGCGGTCACGCGACCCGGTCGCGCCGACGGTGTCGACCCCCGCGCGCGTCGCGTCGAAGCCGACATCCTCGCCCCCGGGTTCGAGGCGGATGCCCTGCTCGCGCAGGCCGGCGGGGCCGCCGCGGTCATCCACCTGGCGTGGCAGGACGGCTTCACCCACAACGCGCCGTCGCACATCGACAACATCCCCGCGCACCACCGCTTCCTGACCGGTCTCGCGGCCGCCGGGGTGCCGCGGATCGCCGGACTCGGCACGATGCACGAGGTCGGGTACTGGGAGGGCGCGATCGACGCCGACACCCCCACGGCGCCCACCTCGCTCTACGGGATCGCCAAGGACGCGCTGCGCCGGTCGACCACGCTGGTGATCGGCGACAGCGCCGAGTACGTCTGGCTGCGCGCCTACTACATCCTCGGCGACGACCGTCGGAACCGCTCGATCTTCGCCAAGCTGCTCGAGGCCGCCGACGACGGCAAGACCGAGTTCCCCTTCACCACGGGCAAGAGCAAGTACGACTTCATCGACGTCGCCGAGCTCGGGCGGCAGATCGCGATCGCGTCGACGACCGCCGGGGTGACCGGCGTCATCAACGTCTCCTCGGGTGAGCCGGTCTCGCTGGCCGACCGGGTCGAGCAGTTCATCCGCGACAACGAGCTCGGCATCACCCTGCAGTACGGGGCGTTCCCTGACCGCCCCTACGACTCGCCGGCGGTGTGGGGGGATGCGACGCGCATCCGCGAGATCGTCGCCGCTCGGGGGCTCTGACCCGCCGCTAGGCTGAACGGCGATGCCTCTCGAATACGGAAAGCCGCTGCGCGCGCACGAGACCCCGATCCCGGGCGTGCTGCTGATCGACCTCCCCGTCCACGGTGACAACCGCGGCTGGTTCAAGGAGAACTGGCAGCGCGAGAAGATGACCGCGATCGGCCTGCCCGACTTCGGGCCGGTGCAGAACAACATCTCGTTCAATGACGCGGTCGGCACGACGCGCGGCATCCACGCCGAGCCGTGGGACAAGTTCATCTCGATCGCCTTCGGCCGCGTCTTCGGCGCCTGGGTCGACCTGCGCCCCGGTGACTCCTTCGGCACCGTCTTCACGACCGAGCTCGACCCGTCGACGGCGATCTACATCCCGCGCGGCGTCGGCAACTCGTACCAGACGCTCGAGCCCAACACGGCGTACACCTACCTGGTCAACGACCACTGGAGCGCCGAGGCGCAGGGGGAGTACACCTTCCTCAACCTCGCCGACGAGGAGGCCGCGATTGCGTGGCCGATCCCGCTCGACCAGGCGGAGCTGTCGGAGAAGGACAAGGCGCACCCGAGTCTCAGCGAGCTGCGCTCGATCTGAGCGGCGGCTGGCTCTGAGCGGCGGCTCGATCTGAGCAGCGGCTGGCTCTGAGCGTGCCTCGCTCGGAGCCGACGCCGGCGCGCGACCCGGGTCAGGCCCCGTTCGCGCCGAACCCCGTCCCGCGTCTCAGGCCTGCGTCAGCGCGCGGAACTCGTCGTAGTCGCGGATGTAGTCCGCGTCTTCGTAGGGGCGCGACGCGAAGACGGCGAGCACCGCATCCGGGCTGTAGTTGTACTGCGTGCCCCAGGTGAGCGGCGGCATGTGCAGGCCGAGTCCGGGAGAGTCGAGCACGTACTCGGCGCGGGTGGCGCCGTCGTCGACGATGCACGACACGCTGCCGTGCACGGCGACGAGGAACTGGTGGCACTGGCGGTGCGCGTGCTCGCCGCGCACCTCCTTCGAGGGCACGCCGTAGACGAAGAACACGCGCTGTGCGGTGAAGGGGAGGCTGCCGGGCAGATCGAGCGGCAGCAGGTCGCCGCGCGCGTCGCCGAAGGTCTTCAGGCGGTGGATGCGCGCATCCGCCTCGGGGTCGGCCGTGACGGTCTCGACCGTCGTGCGCTGCTGCGGGGTCTCCGCGTAGCCGACGATGCGACCCGGGTTGCCGACGACGATCGCGTAGGGCGGCACGTCCTTGGTGACGACCGCGCCGGCGCCGATCATCGCGCGGCGGCCGATGCGCACGCCGGGCAGGATCACCGCTCCGCCGCCGATCGAGGCGCCGTCTTCGACGACGGTCTGCGCGAACGACTCGGGATACTGCTTGCTGCGCGGGAACGGGTCGTTGGTGAAGGTCGCGTTCGGGCCGACGAAGACGTCGTCGCCGAGGCGGAGGCCGTCCCAGACCTGCACGCCCGACTTCAGGGTCACGCGGTCGCCGATCACGACGTCGTTCTCGACGAACACGTGGTCGTTGATGTTGACGTCGCTGCCGATCTTCGCGCCCGGCAGCACGTGCGAGAAGGCCCACACGCGGCTCCCGGGTCCGACATCCGTGCTCTCGCAGATCCCCTGCGGGTGCACGAAGTACTCGGTCGGCTCGGTCACACGTTCTCCTCACGTCGGCGCTCTCGAAAGACTAGTCGCCCGGCGACGAAGCCGAGGGGCGCCGTGGCGACGACGCTGAGCGCGTTCGTCCAGTGCGGCCAGCCGAGCAGGTGCATGAGCTGCACGACGCCGAGGCCGACGACGTAGATCACGAGATAGCTGCCGGCGTAGAGCGCCGTCGCCTTCCACGAGCCCTCGCGGGTGAAGACCCAGCGGCTCGCCATGATCGAGTTGAAGACCAGACCGGCGGCGAAGACGATCGTGTAGGCCAGCCAGCCGGGCATCAGATAGCTCAGCACGACCAGCAGCGCCGTCGTGATCAGCGTGTTCGTGCCGCCGACGATGAGGAAGCGCCAGGCGGAGGCGCCGACGCTGCGCTGACCCGAGGGGCCGACGTCCTGCGGTGCGTCGGGATCGGGGATGACCGGCTCGGTCACCACGACTCGTGCGACATGACGATCGACGACGGACGCTGCTTCGTGTTCTCGAAAATGCGCCAGATGTAGGCGCCGACGATGCCCAGCGAGGTCATGATCAGGAACGTCGAGAACAGGATCGCGAGCATGAGCGGCACGTAGCCGGGCTCGCTGATGCCGCCGGCCAGGTAGAAGCCGAGCACGACGATGCCGACCACCAGCACGACGAAGGCGCCGATCACGCCCGCCGCGAGCAGCAGGTCGAGCGGCAGGTTCGTGAACGAGAACACGCTGTCGAGCAGGTACCGCACGCGCTTGCGGAAGGTCCAGCTGCTCGAGCCGTGCTCGCGCTCCTGGCGGCTGTAGGGCACCTCGACGCGGCGGAAGCCGACCCAGTAGAGCTGGGCGACCAGGCTGGAGTTCGCCTCCCCGAGCGCGACCAGCTGCTGAGCCACCTGACGCGTGCATCCGAAGACGTCGACACCGCCCGGGGGAAGGTCGCGGATGATCGCCCGGCGGTAGAAGCCCCAGAAGATCTTCGAGTTCAGGCTCGACATCGCCGGGTCGTCGCGGGCCATGCGGCGGCCCACTGCGACGTCGACCGACCCCGAGGCCAGCGCGCGCTGGAACTCGACCATGAGCTCCGGCGGCTCCTGCAGGTCGGCCGCCATGACGCCGATCGTCGCGCCCTTCGCGGCGGCGAGGCCGGTGCGGATCGCGGCGAAGGAGCCGAAGTTGCGCGAGTGCTGCAGCAGCTGCGAGCTGAACCCCGCCGTCGGCAGAGCGGCGGCGAGCAGCTCGTACGAGCGGTCGGGGGACCCGTCGACGACGAAGACGACCTCGGTCGCCTCCGGCAGATCGGCCATCAGCTCCGACAGGCGGGCGACGAGGTGCGGGACGTTCTCCTCGTTGCCGTAGACCGGGATGACGATCGAGAAGTCGGTCACGCGAGCGCTCCGAGAGCGGCGCCCACCGCATCCACCTCGTCGTCGGTGAGCTCGGGGAAGAGCGGCAGGCTCAGCACGGCGGCGCGGGCGGCGAGCGTGGCGGGCAGCTCGACGTCGGGCGCGAAGCGCGCGAAGGCGGGCTGCTCCCAGTCGGCGAGCGGGAAGTGGATGTCGGTCGGAACGCCGGCCGCCGCCAGCTGCTCGCGCACCGCGTCGCGCCGGGCGCTGCGGGCGATCGCCAGGTGGGCGACGTGCTGCTCGCCCTCGGCCGGCAGCACCGTGAGCAGCTGCGGGTCGAGTGCCGTCGCCGCGGCGGCGTAGCGGCCGATGATCTCGCGACGCCGGGCGTTGAACTCGTCGATCTGGCGCAGACGGATGCGCAGGAACGCCGCCTGCAGCTCATCGAGGCGCGAGTTGGTGCCGCCGGCGAGGGTCGCGTTGTACTTCGTCTCCCAGCCGTACTGGCGCAGCTGGCGCACGCGGGCCGCGATCTCCGGCGTCTCGGCGATGACAGCGCCGCCGTCGCCGATCGCGCCGAGGTTCTTGGTCGGGTAGAAGCTGATCGTCGCGGCGTGGCCGAAGGTGCCGGCCTTGCGTCCGTCACGCGTCGCGCCGATGCCCTGCGCGACATCCTCGACCAGGGCCACGCCGCGCTCGTCGAGCAGCGCGCGGATCGCGGCGACGTCGCCGAGGTAGCCGTAGAGGTGGGTGACGACGACGACGCCGACGCTGTCGTCGAGGCGCGCCGCGATCGTCTCGGCGGTGAGGCAGAGGGTGACCGGGTCGATGTCGGCGTAGCGCGGCGTGAAGCCGGCGCGCACCGTCGCGGTCGAGGTGTAGGCGCCGGCGTTGCCGGCGGTCAGCACGACCGACTTGCCCTCCGGCATGACCGCCTTGATGGCGAGCTCGAGGGCGTCGGTGCCGCTCGCCACGCCGATCGCGTCGCCCGCGCCGAGGTAGTCGCGCAGCTCGGCCTCGAACGCGGCGTGCTGCTTGCCGTGGATGGAGTAGCCGGAGTCGATCACCTCCGCCGTCGCCTCGAGGAGGGCGGCGCGGTCGCGGGCCATGCCGCGGGAGAGGTCGTTGAACGGGGCGACGCGTCGCACGTCAGTCATCCGAGTCCTTCCGGCTGAGGTAGATGTCCACGTCGCCCCCGGGTCGGTGGACCACGGTCTGGAGGCGCAGGTCGGTCCCGGTGTCATCGGGGTCGCACTCCACGCCGCCGCCCGGGATCTGATAGGGGTCGGAGGAGTCGAAGCACAACCATACCGGGGTGCTGTCCTGGTTCATCACCCGCGACGCCGAGCCCAGATACTGCAGCGGGAAGGTGAACTGCGTGCCGTAGGTGCCGGAGTGGTCGATGACGACCACGAGCTCGTCGCCGCTCGCCTTCTTCACGATCGGCTTCAGCTCGGCGAGCAGCTGCTTCTGCGTCTGCATGGAGGGCTGCCAGTGCTGAATGCCGCGCACGACGCCGACGGCGGTGACCAGCAGCATCCCGATCGCGATGACGGTCTGCACGCGCGGGCGCGCGCCCGTCGACGTGAGCGGCCAGAGCAGCAGGCCCGCGACGAGGGCGAGCGTCGCGACATAGCCGAGACGGTCGATGTCCTGCAGCCAGCCGACGTGGCCGAAGTAGACGATCGACGTCGCCGGACTGACCAGCGCGACGCCGGTGATGAGCCAGCCCATGCGCTGCGATACGACGCCGCTGAGCGCGAGCACCGCTCCGAGCGCGGCGAGTGCGAGGATGCCGGCCACCAGCGTCAGTCCGCTGCCGATGTAGGTGTGCGCGACGGAGGTGACGAGCTCACGCGGGCTGCGCACCGCGGCGACGGCGATGTTGCCGGCC
>Ga0256782_1000121_pt1 | contig 14720 bp, 30 predicted proteins | sample MC6MC0933MT_FD_186059 | JGI IMG/M metagenome (GOLD analysis project Ga0256782, IMG submission 186059) | Metatranscriptome of enriched soil aggregate microbial communities from Iowa State University, Ames, United States - MC6-MC0933-MT... | ecosystem: Environmental > Terrestrial > Soil >...
ATAGAAATGCGCTAGTCGTTACATTTACAAGAAATATGGGTGCTCAAGCCCTTATTTCTCCTGAATGAGGTGCGGAGAGCTAAACGAGACGCCACACTAATAAGTGTCCGCTCATCATAACGCTCAGCTTAATTATTTGTCGTATAAATCATTTATAAAGAAAGAGGGTGGTGATTCCCACCCTCTTCACCACAAGTTTTCTCTTATGATTAAACTAGTTCAATCACAACAACAGGTGCACCGTCGCCACGACGAGGACCTACTTTAAGAATACGAGTGTAACCACCTTGACGCTCAGCATAACGTGGTGCAACATCATCAAATAACTTTTGAAGTGCAAATGATGTTGATTCGTTACCTTCTGCATCAGTCGTTGTTACTAGTTCACGACGGATAAATGCAGCAGCTTGACGGCGTGCATGTAAATCTCCGCGTTTACCTAAAGTAATCATTTTTTCAACAGCTTTACGTACTTCTTTAGCGCGAGCCTCAGTAGTTTCGATACGCTCGTTGATGATTAAATCAGTAGCTAAGTCACGTAACATCGCTTTACGTTGAGAACTTGTACGACCAAGTTTTCTGTAACCCATGGATGTTTCCCTCCTTTATAGAAAAAAATCTGATCTTGTTAGTTGTGTTTAAATCGCTTAGTCTTCTTTGCGTAATCCTAAACCAAGCTCTTCTAACTTCGCTTTTACTTCTTCTAATGACTTGCGTCCAAGGTTACGAACTTTCATCATGTCGTCTTCTGATTTATTCGCAAGTTCTAGTACTGTATTAATACCAGCGCGTTTTAAACAGTTATAAGAACGAACAGAAAGATCAAGCTCTTCGATAGTCATCTCTAAAACTTTTTCTTTTTGATCTTCTTCTTTTCGACCATGATTTCAGCAGTTTGTGCCTCATCTGTCATGCCAACGAAGATGTTAAGATGCTCGGTTAAAATTTTTGCTCCGAGCGAAATCGCCTCTTTCGGACCGATGCTGCCATCTGTCCACACATCAAGAGAAAGTTTGTCGTAGTCAGAAGACTGACCAACACGAGTATTTTCCACTTGGAAATTGACGCGTGATACTGGAGTGTAAATAGAGTCGATCGGGATCACGCCGATAGGAAGATCCTCACGTTTGTTTTGATCAGCAGGAGTGTAACCACGGCCGCGTTGTGCATACATACGCATACGTAAATGACCGTTTTTAGCGATTGTTGCAATATATAGATCTGGGTTTAAAATTTCTACGTCACTGTCATGTGTAATGTCAGCAGCCGTAACTGTACCATCGCCTTTAACATCAATCTCAATAACTTTTTCTTCGTCAGAGTAGATTTTAAGAGCTAGTTTTTTCACGTTCAAAATGATTGAAGCTACATCTTCTACTACGCCTTCTACAGTTGAGAATTCGTGAAGAACACCATCAATTTGAATTGAAGTGACAGCAGCTCCTGGTAATGAAGACAGAAGGATACGACGTAAAGAATTACCCAAAGTGTTTCCATATCCGCGTTCAAGCGGTTCTACAACAAACTTTCCATATTTGGAATCTTCGCTGATCTCCACCGTTTCAATCTTTGGTTTTTCAATTTCGATCATTTTATTTACCCTCCTTCAAAACATCGAATGTATAGGTTCTTTCCATCATAGATTCGATCGTCAATGACGTATCGTTTATTATCTGCACAAGACAGTCTGTACAAAAAATGATGTTCTCATACAATATGAGACGCACCCATTACACGCGACGACGTTTTGGCGGACGGCAACCATTATGAGGAACTGGAGTAACGTCTTTAATAGCAGTTACTTCTAAACCAGCAGCTTGAAGTGCACGAATAGCAGCTTCACGACCAGCACCAGGACCTTTAACAGTTACTTCCAACGTTTTCAGACCATGTTCAAGGGATGTTTTAGCAGCAGTTTCTGCAGCCATTTGAGCAGCGAATGGTGTAGATTTACGTGAACCACGGAAACCAAGAGCACCAGCACTTGACCAAGATACAGCGTTACCTTGCATATCTGTAATCGTTACGATTGTATTGTTAAATGTAGAACGAATGTGTGCGATACCAGATTCGATATTCTTTTTCACACGACGTTTACGAGTTTGTTGTTTACGAGCCATGTTAAGAAGGAACCTCCTTTACCAATTATTTTTTCTTGTTCGCAACTGTTTTACGAGGACCTTTACGCGTACGCGCATTGTTCTTCGTATTTTGACCACGAACAGGTAAGCCACGACGGTGACGGATACCACGGAATGAACCGATTTCCATCAGACGTTTAATATTTAATGAAGTTTCGCGACGTAAGTCACCTTCAAGTTTGTATGAATCTAATTGTTCACGGATTTTGTTTAACTCATCTTCAGTTAAGTCGCGTACGCGTGTATCTTCTGAAATACCTGCATCAGCTAGTACTTTCTGAGCTGTAGTTTTACCAATACCGAAAATGTACGTTAATGAAATTACCACGCGTTTGTCGCGAGGAATATCAACACCAGCAATACGTGCCATGTACGTTGTGCACCTCCTTTAGAATTAACCTTGTTTTTGTTTATGTTTAGGATTTTCACAGATTACCATTACTTTACCGCGTCGGCGAATTACTTTACATTTTTCGCAGATCGGTTTCACAGATGGTCTCACTTTCATCTAACCTAACCTCCTTAGTAGTCCGGAGCGCAAAAGATTATTTAAAACGGTATGTGATACGACCGCGAGTTAAATCATAAGGAGATAACTCAATAGTAACCTTATCTCCAGGTAGAATACGGATAAAGTGCATACGAATCTTACCAGATACGTGTGCTAGAATCACATGTCCATTTTCTAATTCTACCTTAAACATCGCGTTTGGCAAAGTCTCAACAACTGTCCCTTCGACTTCAATTACATCATCTTTCGCCATCTACTCTGTCTCCTCTCTATATGCAAATTAAAGTTCTCATCGTTACATCAAACGGATATCTGCTGCAACTTTAGAAGCAACCTCGTTTCAACATATGTTTGGATTGTATGAGAGATGTTTGAAAGACGCTCGTCTGGTTTCGCTTCACACAATCCACGGAATATACAGAACCAGTAAGGGCACTGAATCTCCCATGTTTACACGAATACCGGAATGTCTTGGATGAGATATTCATACCCGTTACACAGATGCTTCCACGAAACCCATTATACTCCTCCAAAAGGTATGTTGCACTTTTAAGAAGAAATATATACCGGGCACAATATGCTTTTGCAACTCTCAAAAAAATTATGTTTCGTTGTTGCTCCCGCATGCCTCCCGCGGAAGCAGTACTCTGCGCCCGGAGCCGGGTATCAGCTGCGGCTGCTCTGTAATAGAGCATCAAGATCAGCAAACACTTTGTTAATATCTTGCTGTCCATCTATATTAGTTAACACGCCTTTAGCTTGATAGAAATCAAGTAGAGGTTGTGCTTGTTTCATATTTACTTCCAGACGGTTCGCAACCGTTTCAGGATTATCATCTGCACGTGTATAAAGCTCGCCACCATCTTTATCACATTTCCCTTCCTCAGCAGGAGGATTGAAAATTAAATGATAGGATGTACCACAAGTTTTACAAATACGTCTACCTGAAAGACGAGCAATTAACTCATCCTTTTCAACTTGAATGTTTAATGTATGCTCAATAGCTTTACCTAGGTCAGCAAGAATGCTATCTAAGGCTTCAGCTTGAGGAACAGTACGTGGGAAACCATCTAATAAGAATCCTTTTTCACAATCAGGTTTAGCCAGTCGCTCACGAACAATACCAATCGTTACTTCATCAGGTACAAGTGCACCTTGATCCATAAACGACTTAGCTTGTAAGCCTAGTTCAGTACCTTCTTTAATTGCAGCACGGAACATATCGCCTGTAGAAATATGAGGAATTGCGTACTTCTCAACAATTTTATCTGCCTGCGTACCTTTACCAGCACCTGGCAGACCCATTAAAACGATATTCATTAGGAAATATTCCTCCCACAAAAGGTTTGCTGATTAAAGGAAACGATGGAACGTTCCCTAAAAACCAACATTATTTCATAAAGCCTTTGTAGTGACGTTTAACAAGTTGAGATTCTAGCTGCTTCATCGTTTCGAGCGCTACGCCGACTACGATAATAATACTAGTACCACCGATCTGCACTGAGGCAGGTAGATTCATAAAGTTTATGAATATAACCGGCATTACTGAAATAACAGTTAAGAAAATCGCGCCGACAAATGTCAGACGATATAACACGCTTGTTAAATACGTTTGAGTGTTTTCACCAGGACGAATACCTGGAATATAAGCACCTTGCTTTTTCAAGTTATCTGCCACATTTTCTGGATTCACTTGTACGAATGCATAGAAATATGTGAATGCGATGATTAATGCCACATAAATAATCATTCCAACAGGTTTTGTATGATCAAACGTGTTATTAATGAAAGTAGTAACATTATTTTCACCGAAGAACGGAACTAACGTACGAGGTGTCATCAGAAACGCTGAAGCAAAGATTACAGGAATAACCCCTGCAGCATTTACTTTTAACGGTAAATGAGTTTGTTGACCACCAGTTTGTTGATTTCGCCCAGTAACTCGTTTTGCATATTGAATTGGAATTTTACGTAGTGCTTGTTGCACGTAGATAACTCCAATAACAACCGCAAGCAAGATTAAAACAAGTAGACCAAGGATAATTAGGTTGATAAATAGCTTATCACCCGCACCCTCGATTTGTTGTGCATAGATTTGGTTGATACCTGTAGGTAATGCCGCAACGATACCTGCGAAGATTACAACAGAAATACCATTACCAACGCCATGCGCAGTAATTTGATCAGCAAGCCATACTAGGAATGCTGTACCCGCTGTTAATACAATAGAGATTATAACATATGTTAAAACCCCTTCTTCCTTAATCAATGACCCGCCATACATTCTATTAAAACCAAATGACATCGCGAATGATTGAATAAAAGCAAGAATAATAGTAAAGTAGCGTGTAAATTGCGCAAGTTTACGTCTTCCGACTTCACCTTGCTTTGCCCACTCAGCAAACTTCGGTACTACGTCCATTTGCAATAACTGAACAATAATTGAGGCTGTGATGTAAGGCATAATCCCCATTGCAAAGATGGAGAAGTTCTTTAAAGCACCACCGCCAAAAGTATTCAGGAAACCAACGAGGTTAAACTCATCAGTTGCCTTTAATACATTAGCGTCAACGTTAGGTACTGGAATGAAAGTTCCAATACGAAAAACGATTAACATTAAAAGTGTGAAAATGATTTTATTTCTTATATCTCGAACACGCATAAAGTTAGAGATTGTCTGAAACATTAAATCACCTCAGTAGTTCCGCCGGCATTCTCGATTGCTTCTTTCGCTGAAGCTGAGAATTTATGAGCTTTGACAGTAAGCTTTTTATTAAGAGTTCCGTTGCCTAGAACTTTAATTCCAGCTTTTTCATTGCTCACTAGACCAGTTTCAAGTAATAATGCAGCAGTTACCTCTGCACCGTCTTCGAAACGGTTTAAAGCATCAAGGTTAACGATCGCGTATTCTTTACGGTTAATGTTCGTAAAGCCACGTTTTGGTAAACGACGGAATAATGGGTTCTGACCGCCTTCAAAGCCTGGGCGTACACCGCCACCAGAACGAGCGTTTTGACCTTTATGACCTTTACCTGCTGTTTTACCGTTACCAGAACCGATACCACGACCAACGCGGTTGCGTTGCTTACGAGAACCTTCTGCTGGTTTTAACTCATGCAGTTTCATAGTGGGTGGCACCTCCTTGTTCAATAATTGGAAATTAAATTTCTTTTACAGTAACTAAGTGAGCTACTTTATCAAGCATACCGCGAGTAGCTGCGTTATCAGCTTTCTCTACAGTTTGGTGTAATTTACGTAAACCTAAAGCTTCAACAGTTTTGCGTTGTGCAGGTTTAGTACCAATCACAGATTTAGTAAGGGTGATTTCTAATTTGTTAGCCATTATCTTTCCCCCCTTATCCTAATAGTTCTTCCACTGATTTACCACGTAATTTAGCTACGTCCTCTACGCGTTTTAATTCAGTTAAACCTTGAATTGTTGCACGCACCATGTTAATTGGTGTGTTAGATCCAAGTGATTTTGAAAGAATATCAGTAATACCAGCAAGTTCTAGTACAGCACGTACTGGACCACCAGCGATAACCCCTGTACCAGGAGCAGCAGGTTTGATTAGGATTTCTCCTGCACCAAAGCGACCTTGCACTAAGTGTGGAGTTGTTCCACCTACGCGTGGCACTTCGATTAAGTTTTTCTTCGCATCTTCAACAGCTTTGCGGATAGCATCTGGCACCTCTTGAGCTTTACCAGTACCGAAACCTACATGACCGTTTCTATCGCCAACTACAACTAATGCTGTGAAGCGGAAGCGACGTCCACCTTTAACAACTTTAGCAACGCGGTTAATAGTAACTACGCGTTCTTCAAGTTCTCCAAGTTTGTTTGCGTCAATACGACTCATGAAATGTGTCCCTCCTTCTTATTAAAATTCTAAACCGTTCTCACGTGCAGCTTCAGCTAAAGCTTTCACACGTCCATGATATAAGTAACCACCACGGTCAAATACTACAGCAGTAATATTTTTTTCCGCAGCGCGTTTTGCGATTGTTTCACCGACTTTAGTTGCTGCGTCAACATTGCTACCAGCACCTTCGAAACCATTTTCTTGAGAAGATGCGCTAACAATTGTTACGCCTGCTACGTCATCGATAAGTTGCGCGTAAATGTTCTTGTTAGAACGGAATACGTTTAAGCGTGGACGCTGAGCAGTACCCGAAATTTTAGAACGAACGCGAGCATGACGTTTTTTACGAACCTGATTTTTATCTTGTTTCGTAATCACAAGGGTCACTCCTTTCTAATGCTTAAGCTGCATTATTTACCTGTTTTACCTTCTTTACGACGAACATATTCGCCTTCATAACGAATACCTTTACCTTTATAAGGCTCTGGTGGACGAACGTCACGGATGTTAGATGCAAGAGCACCAACGCGTTCTTTGCTGATACCTTTAACGATGATCTTTGTGTTTGAAGGAACTTCAATTTGTAGACCATCTTCAGGTGTGAACTCTACTGGATGAGAGTAACCTACGTTAAGTACAAGTTTATTACCTTGTAATTGCGCACGGTAACCAACACCGATAAGTTCTAAAGCTTTTTCGAAACCTGCAGAAACACCAGTAACCATGTTCGCAAGAAGCGCACGAGTAGTACCGTGGTTTGTGCGGTGTTCTTTTGAATCAGAAGGACGTACTACAGTGATTACGTTACCCTCTTGCTCAATTTTCATATCTTGGTGGAAAGAACGAACAAGTTCGCCTTTAGGACCTTTAACAGTAACAGTGTTGTCAGCTGCAACAGTAACAGTTACGTTAGCTGGTACCTCGATAATTTTTTTACCTACACGAGACATTTAGTTGCACCTCCATTCATTTATTGCTAATTACCAAACGTATGCTAGAACTTCGCCGCCAACTTGTTTAGCGCGAGCTTCTTTATCTGTTAATAAACCTTGTGAAGTTGACACTAAAGCGATACCAAGACCGTTCAATACTTTAGGTACTTCATTTGTTTTAGCATATACACGTAAACCAGGTTTAGAAATACGTTTTAAGCCAGTGATAACGCGCTCGTTATCTTTTCCATATTTTAAGAAAATACGGATGATACCTTGTTTGTTGTCTTCCACGTATTCTACGTCACGTACGAAACCTTCACGCTTTAAAATTTCAGCGATTTCTTTTTTCACGTTGGAAGCTGGTACTTCTAACTTCTCGTGACGAACCATGTTCGCATTACGAATGCGAGTAAGCATATCTGCAATCGGATCAGTCATTGTCATTACATTTACCTCCTTCCCAAATTAGGGGATTACCAGCTGGCTTTTTTCACGCCAGGAATTTGTCCCTTATATGCAAGTTCTCGGAAACAAATACGGCAAAGTTTGAATTTGCGATATACTGAATGTGGACGACCACAGCGTTCACAACGTGTATACTCTTGCACTTTAAACTTTTGCTTACGTTGTTGTTTAACGATCATAGATTTTTTAGCCACGTTTTCGCCCTCCTTGTTTGATTACTTTTGGAACGGCATACCGAATTGTGTCAATAACTCGCGAGCTTCTTCGTCAGAGTTCGCTGTCGTTACGATCACGATGTCCATACCGCGTACTTTTGAAACTTTATCGTAATCGATTTCTGGGAAAATTAATTGTTCTTTAACACCTAGAGTGTAGTTACCGCGACCATCGAATGCTTTTTTAGAAACACCACGGAAGTCACGTACACGAGGTAGTGAGATAGAAATTAATTTGTCCAAGAATTCATACATACGCTCACCGCGTAATGTAACTTTAGCACCGATAGGCATACCTTCACGAAGACGGAAACCTGCGATCGATTTTTTAGCTTTAGTTACTACTGGTTTTTGACCAGTGATAATTGTTAATTCTTCAACAGCTGCATCTAACGCTTTAGAGTTTTGAACTGCATCACCAACACCCATGTTGATAACGATTTTCTCAACTTTCGGTAGTTGCATAACTGATTTATATCCAAATTTGCTCATAAGAGCTGGAGAAACTTCATTTAAATATTTTTCTTTTAGGCGGCTCATGTGTGTACCTCCCTTCTATTTATACTAATTAGTCGATTACTGCACCTGATTTTTTTGCTACACGAACTTTTTTACCGTTTTCGATTTTATAACCTACACGAGTCGGCTCGCCAGATTTAGGATCGATTAGCATTACGTTCGAAACGTGAATTGCAGCCTCTTGGCTAACAATACCACCTTGTGGATTCAATTGGTTAGGTTTAACGTGTTTTTTCACGATGTTCACACCTTCAACAAGAACGCGATCTTGTTTTGGGAAAGCAGCAAGGATTACGCCTTCTTTGCCTTTATCCTTACCAGTGATTACCTTAACCTTGTCACCTTTTTTTACATGCATGCTGTCGCACCTCCTTGATTGGCACTGTCATGAAATTAAAGAACTTCTGGAGCTAGAGAAACGATTTTCATGAAGTTGCTGTCACGTAGTTCACGTGCAACAGGTCCGAAAATACGAGTTCCGCGTGGTGATTTATCATCACGAATAATTACACAAGCATTTTCATCAAATTTGATGTACGTGCCGTCTTTACGACGAACGCCTGATTTAGTACGAACGATAACAGCTTTAACAACGTCACCCTTCTTGACAACGCCACCTGGTGTTGCTTTCTTAACTGTACAAACAACGATATCACCGATGTTAGCAGTTTTACGGCCAGAGCCACCAAGCACTTTAATTGTAAGAACTTCACGTGCACCTGAGTTGTCAGCAACTTTCATACGACTTTCTTGTTGGATCACTTAGGTTACCTCCCTTCGGAAATTGGTTGTTCCGAAATAGTTATTAAATAATAACCGCTTTTTCTACAACTTCTACTAGACGGAAACGTTTAGTAGCTGATAGCGGGCGAGTTTCCATGATACGTACGATATCACCGATTTTCGCTGTGTTTAACTCATCATGAGCTTTAAACTTTTTAGAGTATTTTACACGCTTACCATAAAGCTTGTGCTTTTTGTAAGTTTCAACTAAAACAGTAACAGTTTTGTCCATTTTATCTGAAACAACGCGGCCCGTGTAAACTTTGCGTTGATTGCGCTCAGTCATACTTGAAAACCTCCTTTATCAGTTATTTGCACTGATTTCTCTTTCACGAATAACAGTTTTCATACGCGCGATTGCTTTACGCACTTCACGAATACGAGCTGTGTTTTCTAATTGACCAGTCGCCAATTGGAAGCGAAGGTTGAAAAGCTCTTCTTTCAGTGATTTCACTTTTAATTCTATTTCAGAAGTAGCAAGGTCACGGATTTCATTAGCTTTCATTAGATTCACCACCAGTTTCTTGACGTTTTACGATCTTACATTTAACAGGAAGTTTGTGTGATGCTAAACGAAGTGCTTCACGTGCAACTTCTTCAGATACGCCAGCAATTTCGAACATTACTTTTCCTGGTTTAACTACTGCTACCCAACCTTCAGGAGAACCTTTACCAGAACCCATGCGGACTTCTAGAGGTTTTTTAGTGTAAGGTTTATGTGGGAAGATTTTAATCCAAACTTTACCGCCACGTTTCATGTAACGAGTCATCGCGATACGAGCAGATTCGATTTGACGGTTAGTAATCCAGCTAGCAGTTTGAGCTTGTAAGCCCCATTCGCCGAAAGTTACTTCTTTACCGCCTTTCGCTTCGCCACGCATGTTGCCGCGGTGTTCACGACGGTATTTAACGCGTTTAGGCAATAACATATTATTTGCCTCCTTCCACAGATTTCTTCGTAGGAAGAACTTCACCACGGTAGATCCATACTTTAACGCCTAATTTACCGTAAGTAGTATCAGCTTCTGCGTGTGCATAATCGATGTCAGCACGTAGAGTATGAAGTGGAACAGTTCCTTCACTATAGTGTTCAGCACGCGCGATATCAGCGCCACCTAAACGACCAGATACTTGTGTTTTAATTCCTTTTGCACCAGCGCGGATTGTGCGTTGGATCGCTTGCTTTTGCGCACGACGGAATGATACACGATTTTCTAATTGACGAGCGATGTTTTCAGCTACTAGACGAGCGTCAAGATCTGCACGTTTGATTTCAATGATGTTGATGTGTACACGTTTACCAGTTAAATCGCTAAGGTATTTACGAAGATTTTCAACTTCAGTACCACCTTTACCGATTACCATACCTGGTTTCGCAGTGTGAATTGTAATGTTTACACGGTTTGCAGCACGTTCGATTTCTACTTTAGAAACTGAAGCGTCTTTAAGAGCCGTTTCAATATATTTACGCACTTTGATGTCTTCGTGAAGTAGAGTTGCATAGTCTTTTTCAGCGTACCATTTTGACTCCCAGTCACGAATAATACCAACGCGTAGTCCTATTGGATGTACTTTTTGACCCACGGATTAACCCTCCTTCTTCTCAGATACCACTAGAGTAATGTGGCTTGTGCGTTTGTTAATTGCGCTTGCACGTCCTTGTGCACGTGGACGGAAACGTTTTAAAGTTGGACCTTCGTCAACGAATACTTCAGAAACTACTAAAGAGTTGATGTCAAGATCGTAGTTGTGCTCAGCGTTAGCAACTGCAGATTTTAATACTTTCTCAACGACTGGAGACGCCGCTTTTGGAGTATGACGTAAAATTGCAACTGCTTCACCAACTTGCTTACCTCGGATTAAGTCTACAACTAGACGTACTTTGCGAGGAGCAATGCGTACTGTACGAGCGATAGCTTTAGCTTGTGTCATTAGGATTTACCTCCTCTCAAAATTAGCGTCTTGTTTTCTTGTCGTCTGCACCGTGACCTTTATAAGTACGTGTCGGTGCGAACTCACCAAGTTTATGGCCTACCATATCTTCTGTTACGTATACAGGAACATGTTTACGTCCATCATATACAGCAATCGTTAAACCGATGAAGTTCGGGAAGATTGTAGAACGGCGTGACCAAGTTTTGATAACTTGTTTTTTCTCAGAAGCCTCTTGCGCTTCCACTTTTTTCATTAAGTGGTCATCGACAAAAGGTCCTTTTTTCAAGCTGCGACCCATGTAGGAACCTCCCTCCGTGATTCCACCACGGCTCTCACATAGAACCGTAGTTTAACCACTTTATTTTTTACGACTACGGATGATAAATTTATCCGATTTGTTTTTCTTCTTGCGAGTTTTGTAACCAAGTGCTGGTTTACCCCAAGGAGTCATTGGTGATTTACGTCCGATTGGAGAACGTCCTTCACCACCACCGTGTGGGTGATCGTTAGGGTTCATTACAGAACCACGAACTTCTGGGCGTTTACCTAACCAACGGCTACGACCTGCTTTACCGATGTGTACAAGTTCGTGTTGTTCGTTACCAACTTGACCGATTGTAGCGCGGCAAGTAGCTAAAACTAAACGTACTTCACCAGATTGTAAACGAACGATAACGTACTTATCTTCACGACCAAGTACTTGCGCAGAAGTACCAGCTGAACGTACTAATTGTCCGCCTTTACCAGGTTTTAACTCGATGTTATGGATTGTAGTACCCATTGGAATGTTTGCTAATGGTAAAGTGTTACCTACTTTAATATCAGCATCTGGACCAGAAACGATTGTTTGACCAACCTCTAGACCTTTTGGTGCTAAGATGTAAGCTTTTGCTCCATCAGCGTAGTTGATTAATGCGATATTCGCAGAACGGTTTGGATCATATTCAATAGTAGCAACTTTTGCCGGAATGCCATCTTTAACACGTTTGAAATCGATAACACGGTATTGCTTCTTATGACCACCACCATGATGACGAACAGTGATTTTACCTTGGTTGTTACGACCAGCTTTGCGTTTAGTTGGTTCAAGCAATGATTTCTCAGGCTTGTTAGTTGTAATTTCCGCAAAGTCTAATGACGTCATGTTACGACGACCATTAGAGGTAGGTTTATACTTTTTAATCGCCATTGTGTTTTCCCTCCTTCTTGAGTGTTCAAATCATAAATCCGTTAGGATTACATTTCGAATAATTCAATTTCTTTGCTATCAGCAGTTAGTTTAACGATCGCTTTACGACGTTTGTTAGTGTAACCACCGTAACGGCCTACGCGTTTGAATTTACCTTTGTAGTTAAGAACGTTTACTTTCTCAACTTTTACGCCAAAGATTTCTTCTACAGCGTCTTTTACTTGAGTTTTGTTAGCGCGAGTGTCTACTTCGAAAGTATACTTTTTCTCTGCCATAAGTTCTGAAGAACGCTCAGTAATGACCGGACGTTTTAAAATATCACGTGCTTCCATTATCCAAGCACCTCCTCAACTTTTTCTACTGCAGACTTAGTGAATACAACTTTATCATGACCTAATAGATCAAGAACGTTGATTCCGTTTGCAGTTAAAACTGTTACACCTGGGATGTTACGAGCAGATAATGCTACGTTTTCATCTAGGTCAGCAGTTACGAATAAAGATTTTTTCTCTAAAGAAAGATCTTTAAGGATTTTTGTGAATTCTTTTGTTTTTGGTGCTGCTAGAGTTAGAGCATCAAGAACTAAGAAGTTTTGTTCTACTACTTTAGCTGATAAAGCAGATTTAAGAGCTAAACGACGAACTTTTTTAGGTAATTTATAAGAATAGCTACGTGGAGTAGGACCGAATACGATACCACCGCCGCGCCATTGTGGAGAACGGATAGAACCTTGACGAGCACGACCAGTTCCTTTTTGACGCCATGGTTTACGACCACCACCAGCAACCTCAGAACGGTTTTTAACCTTGTGATTACCTTGACGAAGAGAAGCACGTTGAGCAACTACTGCGTCGAATAATACTGCTTCATTTGGCTCGATTCCGAAGATCGCATCGTTTAATTCGATTTCACCAACTGAAGCACCTGTTTGACTAAGTACAGATACTTTTGTCATTCCTGTTTCCTCCTTTCCTTAAGTGATTACTTAGCTTTAATTGCAGTTTTTACTGTAACTAGAGCTTTTTTAGAACCAGGAACATTACCTTTAACAAGTAGTAAGTTACGATCTGTGTCAACTTTCACGATTTCTAAGTTTTGGATTGTAACTACATTGCCACCCATTTGACCAGGTAATTTCTTTTGTTTGAATACGCGGTTCGGAGCAACTGGACCCATTGAACCAGGACGACGGTGGTAACGAGAACCGTGGGCCATAGGACCACGAGATTGTCCGTGGCGTTTGATAACACCTTGGAAACCTTTACCTTTAGTAACTCCTGTTACATCGATTACATCGCCTTCTGCGAAAATTTCTACTTTGACTTCTTGACCAACTTCGTATTCTTCCACGTTCACGTTGCGGAATTCACGAATGAAGCGCTTAGGAGCAGTGTTCGCTTTTGCTACGTGACCTTGTTCTGGTTTGTTAGAAAGCTTAACGCGCTTGTCTTCGAAACCAACTTGAATTGCTTCGTAGCCGTCTGTTTCAACAGTTTTCTTTTGAAGAACTACGTTTGGAGTAGCTTCGATAACTGTTACCGGGATTAAATCGCCGTTTTCAGCGAAAACTTGTGTCATACCAATTTTTCTACCTAAGATTCCTTTAGCCATTTGTCACACCTCCTGTAAGTTTTAAAAGTTATATTGTTTTTACCATTAAAGTTTGATTTCGATATCAACGCCAGATGGTAAATCAAGTTTCATTAACGCGTCAACAGTTTGTGGTGTTGGGTTAACGATATCGATCAGACGTTTATGCGTACGCATTTCGAATTGTTCACGAGAATCTTTGTACTTGTGAACCGCACGAAGAATTGTGTACACAGACTTCTCAGTTGGAAGTGGAATCGGACCTGATACACTTGCACCTGAACGTTTTGCAGTTTCCACAATTTTCTCAGCAGATTGATCTAAAATACGGTGATCATACGCTTTTAAACGAATACGAATCTTTTGTTTTGCCATTATTTTCCCTCCTTCTCGCCTATTTTCTAGACATTCTCCACGAAAATTCTCCAACACACCGCCATGGCAAAGCGGCCGGGTGTGTCGGCAACCTCTCGCTTCATCGCAGTCAAAGACCAACATTCAACATTATATACAATAAAAAAAGAATAAGCAAGTCTTTTCGCTAAATTCTTTTAAATGTTGCTGATATTCTTAC
>Ga0256782_1000149_pt1 | contig 13697 bp, 10 predicted proteins | sample MC6MC0933MT_FD_186059 | JGI IMG/M metagenome (GOLD analysis project Ga0256782, IMG submission 186059) | Metatranscriptome of enriched soil aggregate microbial communities from Iowa State University, Ames, United States - MC6-MC0933-MT... | ecosystem: Environmental > Terrestrial > Soil >...
ACCACCTTGCTGGTGCCGATATCGAGGGCGACGATAAGGTCCTTGATGTCACGGGTCATGGCGTTAGCGTTTCTTGGGAGGTTTCGGTGTGGATTTGGATTTGGTTTCCGACGCGGGCAACGGGGCCAGCGCCAGGGCGAAACCATTCGGATATCGCAGGTCGGCCTGCGTGATGGAGCGCCCTTCCAGGCGTCCCGCCACGGTGGGCCACGCCTGCACAAAGCGTTGAATACGAGCCGCGAACGGCAAGGCGCCGGGCAGGCCATGCGGGTCCGGCGCATCGGCGCCCGGATCGCGGCCAAGGTCCAGCAGCATGCCGTTGGAAAGCACGACGCGCCAGGCGTAACGCGGGCTCAGTTCCAACTTTTCCACATGCATGTCCAGCGGCGCAAACCAGCGCGCCAATTCGGCATAGCGCTGCACGACCAGCGCCTCCGTGCCGTCGGGTCCGGAGAACTGCGGCAGCACCGTATCGTCGTCCACCTCGCCCGTGTTGGCCGTGAACGCCTCGCCCCAGGTGTTGATCATCTGGTTTTCGTTCCACAGCGCCAGGGGCTGCTGCTCTTCGATGCGCACGCGCAGCACGTTCGGCCAGATCCGCCGCACGGTGGCATGCCGGACCCACGGCACCGATTCGAAGATCTCTCGCGCGTCGTCCAGGTCCACCGTGAAGAAGTTGCCCTTCACGCGGCCCGCGATCGCCGAGCGCACGGCGCCCGTCGACACGTAGTGCAGCTCGGTGTCCGGCATTGATTCCAGCTCGATCGCCGACAGCGTGAAATACGGACGCTGCGCTACCCACACCACGCCCGCGATGAGCATGGCGGCAACCGCCAGCACGGCGAGCGTGTTGGCGATCAGGTTGGTAGTACGAGCGTCGTTCCACACGGAGTATCCAGGTCAAGCGTTGCGGGCGTGGCCGTGCACCTTGCACGAGGCCTCGGACAGGATGGCCACGCACAATTCTGCATAGCTGATCCCCACGGCCTTCGCAGCCATGGGCACCAGGGAGTGGCCGGTCATGCCGGGCGAAGTATTCATTTCAAGCAGCCAGGGCCGGTTGTCGGCATCGAGGATGAAATCGGCGCGGCCCCAGCCTTCGCAGCCCAGGGTCTGATACGCCTTGACGGCAATCCGCGCGACTTCTTCAGCGACGTCCGCGGGCAAGGCGGCCGGGCAGAAATACTGCGTGTCGTCGGAGAAATACTTGTGTTCGTAGTCGTAGTTGCCGCCTGGCGCCGCGATCTCGATCACGGGCAGCGCGCGCGCCGCCTTGCCCGAGCCCAGCACGGCCACGGTCAGCTCGCGTCCGGTGATGAACTGTTCGGCCAGGACCTCGCTGTCGTACTGCGCGGCCGCGGCGTAGGCTTCCTTCATGTCGGAATAGCCGACGACCTTGGTGATGCCCACGGTCGAGCCCTCATGCGGCGGCTTGATGATCAGCGGCAACTGCAGGCGGTCCGGAACCAGGCGCAGTTCCGTATCCTCGTCCAGCACTTCAAAGTCAGGCGTGGGCAGGCCGTGCTGCAGCCAGATGCGCTTGGTCATGGTCTTGTCCATGGCCAGTGCCGAGGCCATCGGGCCGCTGCCGGTGTAAGGGATGCCCAACAGTTCCAGCGCGCCCTGCAGGGTGCCGTCTTCGCCGTAACGGCCGTGCAGCGCGATGAACACGCGGTCAAAGCTTTGATCAGCCAGCTCGGCAAGACTGCGCTCGCCGGTGTCGAACAGGTGCGCGTCCACGCCGGCGCTGGTCAGCGCCTCGTGCACGCCCTTGCCGGACATGAGCGAGACTTCACGTTCGGCGGACCGGCCGCCGTACAACACACCTACCTTGCCGAATTGCTTGCTCATGCCAGCTCTCCCACCTGGGCCGGGACCTTGCTGATCGAACCCGCCCCCATCACGATGACGACGTCGCCATCGCGCACAAAATCCACAACGGTCTGCGGCAGTTCCGCCACGTCTTCCACAAACACCGGCTCGACCTTGCCGGCCACGCGCAGTGCCCGCGACAGCGCGCGTCCGTCGGCCGCGACCAGCGGGGGCTCGCCCGCGGCGTAGACCTCGGTCAACAGCACCGCGTCGGCGGTGCCCAGCACGCGCACGAAATCCTCGAAGCAATCGCGCGTCCGCGTGTAGCGGTGCGGCTGGAAGGCCAGCACGATGCGACGGTCGGGCCAAGCGCCGCGCGCCGCGGCCAGCGTTGCCGACATTTCGACCGGATGGTGGCCGTAGTCGTCGATCACCGTGAAGGTGCCGCCGCCATGGTTGGCCGGCACCGGGAATTCGCCTGTCTGGGTGAAGCGGCGGCCCACGCCCTTGAAGGAAGCCAGCGCCTCGCAGATGGCGGCGTCGGACACGCCCAGCTCGGTCGCCACGGCAATCGCGGCCAGCGCGTTGCGCACGTTGTGCAGGCCGGGCAGATTCAGTTCGACGTTCAGCGGCGGCAGCAGCGTGTCACGGTGGGTGCGCTGCACGTTAAAGCGCATGCGCGTGCCGTCCGGCCGCACTTCATACGCCCGCACCTGCGCGTCCTCGTTCAGGCCGTAGGTCGTGATGGGACGCGACACGAACGGCATGATCTCGCGCACGTTCGCGTCGTCCGAGCACAGCACGGCGCTGCCATAGAACGGCAGGCGCTGCGTGAACTCGATGAACGCGCTCTTGAGCCGCGCCACGTCGTGCCCGTAAGTGTCCATGTGATCCGCATCGATATTGGTCACGATGGCCATCACGGGCAGCAGGTTCAGGAACGAGGCGTCCGACTCGTCGGCCTCGACCACGATGTAGTCACCCTGCCCCAGTCGCGCATTGGCGCCTGCCGAATTCAACCGGCCGCCGATCACGAACGTGGGATCCAGGTCGCCCGCCGCCAGCACGCTGGCGACCAGGCTGGTCGTGGTGGTCTTGCCGTGCGTGCCGGCCACGGCGATGCCGCGCTTCAAGCGCATCAGCTCGGCCAGCATGATGGCGCGCGGCACCACCGGGATGCGCGCCGAGCGCGCCGCGATCACTTCGGGGTTGTCGCCCGCCACCGCGGTGGACGTGACGATGGCGCTGGCGCCCGTGACGTTGCTGGCGGCATGGCCGATCGCGATCTTCACGCCCAGCGCGGCCAGGCGGCGCGTCACCGCCGACTCGTTCAGGTCGGAACCGCTGATGTCGTAGCCCAGGTTCAGCAGCACTTCGGCAATGCCGCTCATGCCCGAACCGCCGATGCCTACAAAATGGATATGTTGAATTCTGTGTTTCATGATGAACGCCCCGCTGCTTGTTCACAGACGTCGGCGATATGGGCGGCCGCGTCGGGACGCGCATGCGCGCGGGCCCGGACGGCGACAGCCTCGAGTTCTTGTCGGGTGCGCTGGCTCAGCCAGTCCGCCAGCCACTCGGGCGTCATGGCGGTCTGCGGCTGCAGCCAGGCGGCCTGCGCATCGCTCAGGAAGCGCGCGTTGGCGGTCTGGTGGTCGTCGATTGCGTGGGGGAACGGCACGAACAGCGCCGCGACGCCGGCGGCCGCCACTTCGGACACCGTCATGGCGCCCGCGCGGCAGATCAGCAGATCGGCGTCGGCCATGGCGCCCGCCATGTCGTCGATGAAGGCGCGGCAGTCGGCTTGTACTCCCGCCTGGGCGTACGCCTGCTGCAGCGCCGGCAAATGTTGTTCACCGGCCTGGTGGACGACCGTCGGCCGGTGGCCAAGCGGCAGACGCGCAAGCGCCTGCGGCACGGTGGTATTCAAGGCTTGCGCCCCCAGGCTGCCGCCCACCACCAGCACGCGCAGCGGGCCGCTGCGGCTGGCATAGCGTTCAGCGGGGTCCGGCAAGGCGCACAGGTCGGCGCGCACCGGATTGCCCATGGCTTCGCCCTTGGGCAGCACGCCGGGGAATCCGCTCAGCACGCGGCGCGACATCTTCGCCAGGCATTTGTTGGCGGTGCCAGCGACGGCATTCTGTTCATGCACGACCAGCGGCGTGCCGCGCAGCGCGGCAATCACGCCGCCCGGGAACGCCACGTAGCCGCCCATGCCCAGCACCACGTCGGGGCGCACGTCGGACAGCCGCGACCACGCTTGGGCGAACGCGCGCAGCAGCAGGAACGGCAGCTTGAGCAGCGCGGACGCGCCCTTGCCGCGCACGCCCTGGAAGTGCAGCGGCACCAGCTCGATGCCGCGCGGCGGCACGAGGCGGCCTTCCATCTTGTCGGGATTGCCCAGCCACAGCACGCGCCAGCCGCGCGCTCGCAGCACATCGGCCACGGCGAGACCCGGCATGATGTGGCCGCCGGTGCCGCCGGCCATGATCAGGATGGTGCGGGCGGCGGTCATACCCGTCCTCCGCGCATCATGATGCGGTTTTCCACGTCGACCCGGATCAGCATGGCCAGCGCGCACAGGTTCATCACCACGCCCGAGCCGCCGTAGCTCATCAGCGGCAGCGTCAGGCCCTTGGTGGGCAGCAAACCCAGGCACACGCCCATGTTGATGAACGACTGCACGCCAAACCACATGGCCACGCCGTGCGCGACCAGGCCGGCGAACGTGCGCTCCATGGCGATGGCCTGGCGGCCGATGTCAAAACCGCGATAGACGATGAGAGCAAACAGCGAAATCACCAGCATGACGCCGGCAAAGCCCAGTTCCTCGCCCACCACCGCCATCAGGAAGTCGGTGTGCGCCTCGGGCAGGTAATGCAGTTTTTCGACGCTGGCGCCCAGGCCCACGCCGAACCATTCGCCGCGGCCCAGCGCAATCAGCGAGTGCGAAAGCTGATACGCGCTGCCGTAGGCATTGTCTTCGTTCCAGGGATCCAGGTAGGCGAACAGACGCGCACGGCGCCACGGCGACAGCCAGATCAGCATCAGGAACGTGCCCACCAGCACGGCGAGCAGGCTGCTGAAATACTTGCCGTTGATGCCGCCCAGGAAGAGGATGCCGATGGCGATGGCGACGATCACCATGAACGCGCCCAGGTCGGGCTCGAGCAGCAGCAGCATGCCAACGCCGGCCAGCGCGAACGCCATCGGCAGGAAGCCGCGGGCAAAGGCCTGCATGTGCTCCTGCTTGCGAACCGTGTAGTCAGCCGCGTACAGCAAGGCGGCAAGCTTCATCAGTTCGGACGGCTGGAAGTTCAGCGGACCCAGCGGGATCCAGCGGTGCGCGCCGTTGACTTCGCGGCCGATGCCGGGAATCAGCACCGCCACCAGCAACACCATCGTAACCACGAAAAGCGGCACGGCCAGGCGCTGCCAGACCCGGATGGGGATCGCCAGCACCACGGCGGCCCCAACCAGGCCCGCGCTTACAAAGAGACCGTGGCGGATCACGAAGTAATAGCGGCCATAGGACGCATAGCGCGGACCGTCGGCCAACGCGATCGACGCCGAATACACCATCAGCAGGCCGAGCAGCAGCAACGTCGACGCCGCGATCACGAGCGGCATGTCGAAGTTGCGCATGCGGGTACGGCCGGGCCGTACGGCATTGACGCTGGCGGTGAGGTCGGCGATCAGGCTCATCGTGCGGCCCCGGCGCCACGCGTCACGGAATTTGCCCAGGAGGCGGCGTTGCGGTTCATGCCACCTCTCCACGGTCGCGGGCCAGGTCTTCGACCTCTTCCACGAACACCTGCCCGCGATGCGGGTAATTGCGGAACATGTCCAGGCTGGCGCAGGCCGGCGACAGCAGCACGGCGTCGCCTGGCTGCGCCAGTTCGGCCGCGCCGCGCACGGCGTCGCGCAGGGTCTCGACAGTCAGGCACTTGACGCCGGTCGGCGCCAGCACGCGGCCGATTTCCGGGCCATCCAGGCCGATCAGCATCACCGCGCGCGCGTGGCGCGAGACCACGGGGATCAACGGCGAAAAATCCTGGCCTTTGCCCTGGCCGCCTGCGATCAGCACCACTGGCTGGCCCAAGCCTTCCAGCGCGGCCACGGTGGCGCCCACGTTGGTGCCCTTGCTGTCATTGATGTAGTCGACGCCACCGATCGTGCGCACAAACGCGGCGCGATGCGGCTCGCCCGCGTAGTCACGCAATGCGCGCAGCATGGCGCCCCAACCCAGATCCAGGCAGCGGGCAAGCTGCAATGCAGCCAGCGCGTTCAGCGCGTTGTGGATGCCCCGGATGCGCAGTGCGTCCACGGGCATGAGGCGGCTCATGCGGCCCTTGGCGCGCACCGGTTCGGGCGCGTCCTTCTTGCGCCGCGTGGGCGGCGCGGGCTCGTCGAAATCGTTGGACTCGCAGGCCGTCAGCCACGCCACGCCCTGTCCCAATTCAAGACCCATGTCGCCCACCAGCTCCGGCACATCGCGGCCAAAGCTGCGCACGTTCATGGCGTTGAGCGACGACACCATATCGACGGTCATCGGATCGTCGCGATTGACGATGGCGACGCGCGCCATCTTCAGAAGGCGTCCTTTGGCATCGGCATAGGCCTGCATGCCGCCGTGCCAGTCCAGGTGATCCTGGGTCACGTTCAGCACGACAGCCGCGTCGGCCATCAGCGTGCGGGTGGTTTCAAGCTGGAAGCTGGACAGTTCAAGCACCCACACCTGCGGCAGCGCGTCCGTGTCCAGCGCGTCCATCAGCGCGGACAGCGCCGCGGGGCTGATGTTGCCGGCGGCGATCACCGTCAGGCCGCTGGCGTCGACCAGTTGCCGGGTCAACGCGGTGACGGTGGTCTTGCCGTTGGTGCCGGTCACGGCGAGCAGTTTTGGGCGGTATTCGCGGTCGGCGGCCAGATCCACCAGCGCGCGGGCAAACAGTTCGATCTCGCCGACGACTTCAATGCCGCGGGCCTCGGCCTCGCGCAGCACATCGGCGGCGGGCGCCTGCGTGGGCGCCAGCCCCGGACTCAGCACAACCTGCGACACGCCGTCCAGCAGATCGGTGGCAAACGACTCGTCGCAGCCCAGGCGGTATTCCACTTCGTTTTGCGCCAACGCTTCGCGCAGCGCGGCCAAGCCTCCCGGTTCCGCGCGCGTGTCGGCCACGCGCAAGCGGGCGCCCTGTCGGGCGCACCAGCGTGCGGCGGCGACACCCGTCTCGCCCAATCCGAGGATCAGCACGAGCGGCGCGTCAGCGCGGGAGGTTTCCATCATGTTCATCGCAACTTCAGCGTAGAGAGGCCAATCAGCACCAGCATCATGCTGATGATCCAGAAACGCACGACCACCTGGGTTTCCTTCCAGCCGCCCACTTCAAAGTGATGATGCAACGGGGCCATTCGGAAAATGCGTCGACCTGTTCCATAACGTCGCTTCGTGTACTTGAACCAGGTCACCTGGATCATCACCGACAGGGTCTCGACGACGAACACGCCGCCCATGATGAACAGCACGATTTCCTGGCGCACGATGACCGCGATCGTGCCCAACGCGCCGCCCAACGCGAGCGCGCCGACGTCACCCATGAACACTTGCGCCGGATACGCGTTGAACCATAAAAATGCGAGCCCCGCGCCCCCGATCGCCGCGCACAGCACCATCAATTCCGATGCGCCGGGAATGTACGGGAACAGCAGGTACTTCGAATAGTCCACGCGGCCGACCACGTAGGCGAAGATGCCCAGCGCGCTGCCGACCATCACGGTCGGCATGATGGCCAGGCCATCCAGCCCGTCGGTCAGGTTCACGGCGTTGCTGGTGCCGACGATCACCGCCCAGGTCAGCGCCACGAAACCGAGCACGCCCAGCGGATAGCTCACCGTCTTGAAGAACGGCACGATCAGGTCGGCGCGCGTCGGCAAGGCCATCGTGAAACCGCTGCCCACCCAGGCCTTGAACAGAGGCCACAGTTCAGTGTTGGCGGGCGCGGACACCGCGAACGCCAGATACACCGCGGCCACCATGCCGATGGTGGCTTGCCAGAAGAACTTTTGCCGCGCCGGCATGCCTTCGGGGTCGCGGTAGACCACCTTGCGGTAGTCGTCGCGCCAGCCGATCCAGCCAAACCCGAAGGTGACCAGCAGCACGACCCACACGAAGCGGTTGGTCCAGTCAGCCCACAGCAAGGTGCTGATGGCGATGGAGATCAGAATCAGGACACCGCCCATGGTCGGCGTGCCGGTCTTGACCAGATGCGTTTCGGGGCCGTAGGTGCGCACAGCCTGGCCGATCTTCATTTCGGTCAGCTTGCGGATGACGCGCGGACCGGCCACCAAGCCAATCACCAGCGCCGTCGCGCACGCCAGCACGGCGCGCAGGGTGATGTATTCGAACACGCCCAGCGCGCGAACATCGTCGGAAAGCAGGCGGGCGATCTCAAGCAGCATGCTGCTCTCCCTGCCCCGCGGCTGCCGTACCGTCATTCAAAGAAAAAGCCGTCACTACCCGCTCCATGCGCATAAAGCGCGATCCTTTTACCAATACGCAGGACGGGCGCAAGCCGCGCAAGGCGGCAACGACTTCGTCTACCGATGCGCAGGCGTGCGCGCCAGGACCGAATGCGGCGGCTGCCGCCCGGCTGGCTTCGCCTAGCGTGATGAATGCGTCGAGCCCATGCTCGCGCGCGTAATTGCCCACCTCGACGTGCATGGCCGGGCCGTTGTCCCCGACTTCGCCCATGTCGCCCAGCACCAGGGCGCGCGTGCCGCCGATACGCGCAAGCACATCGATGGCCGCGCGAACCGAATCGGGGTTGGCATTGTAGGTGTCATCGATGAGCAACGTTCCGTCACTCATTCGCTTGTGCTGCATGCGTCCGGCCACCGGGCTGAATCCGGCCAGCGCACGCACCGCGGTCTCGAGCGGCGCCCCCGCGGCAATGGCGCTGGCGATGGCGGCCAGCGCGTTGCGCAGGTTGTGCAATCCCGCCACCGGCAGCATCAGGTCGGCAACGCCGACCGGCGTCACGACACGGCAGCGCGTGGCGTCCACTTCCGCAATGATCTGTTCCGCGTAGACGTCCAGGCCAGGCTGCAACCCGAACCGCAGCACGCGGCGCGGCGCTGCCAGCGCATCCCAGATGGCCGCGTAGGGTTCGTCACCCGGATACACGGCGACACCATCGGCCGGCAACGCGGCAATCGCGGCGCCGTTCTCGTGCGCGACCGCCTCGACGGTGTGCATGAATTCCTGATGCTCACGCTGCGCATTGGTGACGAGCGCGACGGTCGGCGCGGCAATGGCGGCAAGCTGCGCGATTTCGCCGGGATGGTTCATGCCCAGCTCGAACACGGCGGCACGATGCCCGGCCCGCAGGCGCAGCAAGGTCAGCGGCACGCCGATGTCGTTGTTCAGATTGCCGGCCGTGGCCAGGCGCCCTGCTTCGCCCTGCCATTCGGCGAGCATCGCGGAGATCATTTCCTTGGTCGTCGTCTTGCCATTGCTGCCGGCCACCGCCACCACGGGCAACGTAAACCGGGCGCGCCAGGCAGCGCCGATGCGCGTCAGCGCCACGCGCGTATCGCCCACGACAAGCTGCGGCAGTCCGGCATCGGCAACACGGTGCGCGACGAGCGCGGCGCAAGCGCCGCGCGAGGCGGCCTGATCCAGGTAATCGTGCGCGTCGAAATTCTCGCCTACCAGCGCAACGAACAGCTCTCCTTCGCCGATGCGGCGCGTATCGGTGGACACGCCCGGCGTCTGCTGCAGCAGCAACGCCACACGCGCCCATTCACGATCATCGAAAGGCAGCTTTTCGCCGCCGATGTCCTGGTAGGTTTCGTGCCCCTTGCCCGCCAGCAGCACCACGTCTTCCGGCGAAGCCGCCCAGATCGTCTGCAGGATGGCGCGCGCGCGGTCGACTTGCACGTCTGCGTGCGCCGCTTCGGGAACGCCGGCCAGGATCTGCTGAACGATCGCCTCGGGCGACTCGGTACGCGGGTTGTCGCTGGACACCACCACGTGGTCGGCCAGTTCCGCAGCAATCGCGCCCATCACCGGGCGCTTACCCGGGTCGCGCTCGCCGCCGCAGCCGAACAGGCAGATGAGGCGGCCGGAACGCGCCGTGGCGACGGCACGCAGCGCCAGCAACGCGCGGGACAACGCGTCCGGCGTATGCGCGTAATCCACGACCACCAACGGACCGCGCGCCGTGTGCGCTGGCAAACTGACTGCCGGTTCAACGGTCTGCAGGCGGCCATCGACAGGATCCGTCGCCGCCAGTTCGCGCGCAATCTGCGCGAACGGCAGGCCCAGCTTGTACAGCACGCCCGCCACCAGCAGCAGGTTCGAAACGTTATGCGCGCCCAGCAGACGCGTCACGATCTGGGCTTCGCCATGCGGCGACACCAGCGTGAAGATCTGCCCCTGCGACGTGGCCTGCAGGTCGCGCGCGCGCATCGCGGCGGGGATCGCGGGATCGTCGCTCAGGCTGTAACCCATTGGCGTCACGCCGTCCGGCAGGCTGGCCAGCATCCGGCGCCCCGCCTCATCGTCGGCATTGATCACCGCGGCGCTCAGGCCGGGCCAGCGGAAGAGGCGCGCCTTGGCCGCTTCGTAGCGTTCCATCGTGACGTGATAGTCCAGATGGTCGCGCGTCAAATTCGTGAAAGCGGCCAGCGCCACGCGCACGCCATCCATGCGGCCTTGCTCGATACCGATCGACGAGGCCTCCATGGCCACGGCCTTCGCGCCGGCGTCGCGCATCGCGGCCAGCGTGCGGTGCACGGTCAGCACGTCCGGCGTCGTCAGGCTGCCGCCCAGCGTCTGACCGTCGGGCAGCACGGCGCCCAGCGTGCCGATGGTGCCGCAAGCCTTGTCGTTGCGGCTCAGCGCATGGGCAATCCATTGCACCGAAGAAGTCTTGCCATTGGTGCCGGTCACGGCAACCACGGCCAGCGCGGCCGACGGCCTGCCATACCAGGTGTCGCCCAGTTCGCCCAGCAGCGAGCGCAGGCCCGTCACGGCAAGCATCGGCGTGCCGGCCGACGCGGCTTGCACGGCATCGGTGGCGGGCGCGTCGAACAGCACCGCGCTGGCGCCCAGCGCCAACGCCTTATCTATATAGAGACGGCCATCGCTCGACAGTCCCGGGCACGCGACGAACACGTCGCCCGGCTCGATGTCGCGCGAGTCCAGTTTGAGATGCGCGGTCAACGACACGCGCTCATGCAACCACGCCACGGTCTCGGCAACCGTGGCGACAGGGGAAGAGAGGAAGCCGTTGGCGCTCATCTGCCTGGCTCCTTGATACCAGCAACAATCGTGGATTCAAACGGTGCGTCGGGCCGCACCCCCATCAGCCTCAGGCTCCCCCCCACGATATGGGAGAACACTGGCGCGGCAATGGCGCCGCCGTAATAACCGCCGATCGTCGGTTCGTCGATGGACACGGCCACCACGATCTTAGGATCCGACACTGGGGCAAAACCCACATACGAGCTGCGGTACCGTTGCGTGCTGTACTTGCCGTCCACGATCTTGCGCGCGGTGCCGCTCTTGCCCGCTACGCGGTAACCCTGCACCTGCGCGGCCTTCGTGCCATCGGGACCGGTGGCGGCCTCCAGCATGGCGCGCACCAGCGCGGTCGTCTTTTGCGAGTAGATCTTCACGCTGGTCGGATCGCTATCGCGCTTGACCAGGGTCAGCGACACCATGTCCCCGTTACGTGCAAAGACGGTATAGGCGCGTGCCACTTGCAGCAGCGACACGGACAGGCCGTAGCCATAGGCCATCGTGGCCTTTTCAATCAGGCGCCAGCGTTCCCACGGACGCAGACGGCCGGGTGCGGCGCCGGGGAATCCCACTTGCGGCGCCTGGCCGAGGCCCAATTCGGTGAAGCGGTCCCACATTTCGCGGGATTCCAGCTTCTCGGAGATCATCGTCATGCCGATGTTGCTGGACTTGCGCAGCACACCCGCCACGTCCAGCGTGCCATTGCGGCTCACGTCGCTGATCGTGCTGCCCTGATACGTGAACCGGCCGTTGCCCGTCTCGAACTGCGTCGACGTGCTGATGCGGCCCAGGTCCAGCGCCAGCGCGGCGGTAAAGGGCTTCATGATGGAGCCCGGCTCGAACGTATCCGTGATCGCCTGATTGCGCAGATTGGCGCCATGGAAGGTTTCGCGATTGTTCGGATCGAAGGTCGGCACGTTGGCCAGCGCCAGGATCTCGCCCGTGTGCACGTCCACGACCACGGCCGTCGCACCCTTGGCGCGGTGCTTGTCCATGGCGTCCTTCAGTTCCTTGAACACCAGGTACTGCAGGCGCGTGTCGATGGACAGGCGCAGGTCGCGGCCGTCCACCGGCAACGTGACGGCCTGTACGTCTTCGATGACGCGGCCCAACCGGTCCTTGATGACCCGGCGGCTTCCCGGGCGTCCGGACAACTGCTGGTTGAACGTCAGCTCGACGCCTTCCTGGCCTTGGTCTTCGACGCTGTTGAAACCCACCACGTGGGCCATCACGTCGCCGTCGGGGTAGTAGCGGCGGGTTTCAGGCTGCTGGTGCACGCCGGGCAGACCAAGCTGCTTGATCTTGTCGGCCACGTCCATCGAGACCTGGCGCTTCAGATAGACGAAGTTCTTGTCCTCGTCCACGAGACGGCGGCGCAAATCACCCGCAGGCGTGTCCAGCAGCTTGGCCAGCGAGTCCAGCTGCGCGGGCGTGGCCTGCTTCACGTCTTCCGGAATTGCCCAGATGGCGCGCGCCGGCACACTCGATGCCAGCACCGCGCCATTGCGATCCATGATCTTGCCGCGCGTGGCGGCCAGCGTCAGCGTGCGCTCGTAGCGGCGCTCGCCCTGCTGCTGCAAAAACTCCGTCGACAATCCTTGCAGGAACAGCGCGCGGCCGGCCAGCACGGTGAATCCGCCAAACAGCAGGATCAGCACCAGGCGCGCGCGCCACGTGGGCAAGCTGCCGCGCAGCACGGGATTGTCGAAGAAGGGCACGCGCTTCATTGCGTGCCTCCGGCAGCCGCGGGCACGGGCGCCTGATTCATATAGAGCGTGCGGTCCGGAACGATGGGAATCATCTTCAGACCGTCGCGTGCAATGGCGTCGACCCGCGCATTGCGGGCCAGCTCGGCGCGCTCAAGCTGCAGGCGTCGCCAGTTGGTTTCGAGGTCGCGCGCATGCGCCTGATCGCGGCCCAGCTCCACAAAGAGCTGGCGCGACTGATACCGGCTGGTGACCAGGGAAATGGCCGACAGCATCAGCAAAGCCGCAACGATCAGATTGACGCGACCCATCAGCGGCGCCCTCCCTTACCGCCACGCCGGGGCGGCGGGACGAGGTCGCTGCCGGGCAGCGAGCCGATCTTCACAAACGCAAAGCCGCCTTCGGCAGGCAGCGGCGTTTCGGTGCGCTCGGCCGCACGCAGAATGGCGGAACGGGCGCGGGCGTTGGACGAGACTTCATCGTCCTCTGCCACGACCTTGCCGAGGGAGCGCACCACGGGTTGGGGCATTTCGCTTTCGCGCAGGGGCAGGCGTGCATGCGCGGCAGCCGGCCTGGCCGCCGCCGCGATGCACTGCTTGACCATGCGGTCTTCAAGCGAATGAAAGCTGATCACCGCCAACCTCCCCCCCGGGGCAAGCAGGTCTAAAGCTGACGCGAGGGTGCGCGCGAGCTCTTCGAGTTCCCGATTGATGTAAATCCGTAAAGCTTGAAAGGTGCGTGTGGCCGGATGTTGCCCCTTTTCGCGCGTGCGGACGGCGCTGGCGACGCACTCGGCAAGCTCGAGCGTGGTGCGCAGCGGCCTTGTTGCGCGGCGAGCAGCAATCGCCTTTGCAACCTGAAAAGCAAACCGTTCT
>Ga0256782_1000155_pt1 | contig 13363 bp, 10 predicted proteins | sample MC6MC0933MT_FD_186059 | JGI IMG/M metagenome (GOLD analysis project Ga0256782, IMG submission 186059) | Metatranscriptome of enriched soil aggregate microbial communities from Iowa State University, Ames, United States - MC6-MC0933-MT... | ecosystem: Environmental > Terrestrial > Soil >...
CGCCGGCGCGGACGTAAGCCGAGCGCGCGGCAAGCGATCCTGTTGCGCGACAGTCTTCCGCGTCTGGCGTTCGATCCGGCGGAGGCGACACAGGGGTCAGCGACGTGGCTCGAAATCGGCTTCGGCGGCGGCGAGCATTTGCTCGGACAAGCACGCAACAATCCTGACGTTCGTTTGATTGGATGCGAGCCTTATGAGGACGGCGTTATCAAGGTTTTGAGCGCCGTCGAGAGCGAAGGCTTGCGGAACGTGCGCGTTCACATGGGCGATGTCCGCGACGTACTGCGGCAACTTGCGCCTGCCTCGCTGGATCGTGCTTTCATCCTGTTTCCCGACCCTTGGCCGAAGCGGAAGCATCGCAAGCGCCGGCTGGTTAATTCTTCGTTGCTCGATCTCCTGGCGCGTGCGTTGAAACCGGACGCGGAGCTGCGGATCGCAACGGATATCGGCGACTACGCGCGGACAATGCTTGAAGCCTTTCAGTCCGAACCGCGCTTTCGTTGGCAGGCGGAAAGTCCATCCGACTGGCGCTTACAGCCTTCCGATTGGGTGGAAACCAAGTACGAAGGCAAAGCCGCCGCTGAGGGGCGGCGGCGATACTATTTTCGCTTTTTAAGGGTCTAGGTCTGCGGGAAAGCCTTGCACAACTTCCCAATCTCGCCTATTTAGCGAGCATTCCAATAACTCGATGATCAAATTGAGAGTGGACCTCCGGGCCCGCTCCAGACGGTCTTTAGATACAGGAACGCCATTGCAGGACCCGATTGCCAACAACGCACCGCTTGAGGAAGGCGGCTCCGATACGCGCCGTTTTCTGCGCGAGACGGGTGTTGCGGCTGAGATCGCGGCAGTGATCGAGCCTGTGCTCGAAGATCTCGGGTTCCGATTGGTCCGCGTTAAAATTCAAGGCGGCAGCGCCGATACGATCGTGCAGCTGATGGCCGAGCGGTCCGACGGATCGATTACGATCGACGACTGTGAAAAGATTTCGAAGAACGTTTCGCCGGTGCTCGACGTCGCCGATCCGATCAGAGGCGCGTATCGTCTCGAAGTGTCTTCGCCCGGCATCGACCGGCCATTGGTGCGGCCGAGCGACTTCGAAGACTGGTCCGGTCACGAAGCCAAGCTCGAACTGAGCGAACCGGTCGGCGGCCGCAGGAAATTCAAGGGCGTGCTCGAAGGTTTCGAGGACGGCGAAGTTCGCATCGAGGCCGATACCGGCGAGCACGGCATCCAGCATCTCGGCCTGCCCGTGCATCTCATTTCGGATGCCAAGCTCGTGCTGACCGACGAACTGATCCGAGAAGCGCTCGCTCGCGCCAAAGAACGCCACTCTGACCGGCCCGGAGACGGTGCCGAACTCGACGAAGACGATCTGGAGGATTGATCCCATGGCCATGGCAGGCATTAGCGCCAACAGGCTTGAGCTTTTGCAAATCGCCGACGCCGTCGCGCGTGAGAAGACGATCGACAAGAAGATCGTCATCGAGGCGATGGAGGATGCCATCCAGAAGGCCGCGAAATCCCGCTACGGCGCGGAAAACGATATTCGCTGCGAGATCGACCCGAAGACGGGTGAAGCGAAGCTGACGCGCGTGCTGGCTGTCGTCGATGAAGTCGAGAACGATGCGACGCAGATCACGGTTGAAGACGCGAAGAAGCGTAATCCGGAAGCGAAGGCTGGCGACATGATCGCCGAGACGCTGCCGCCGCTGGAGTTCGGCCGCGTCGCGGCGCAGAACGCCAAGCAGGTCATCGTGCAGAAGGTTCGCGAGGCCGAGCGTGATCGTCAGTTTGCCGAGTACAAGGATCGTGTGGGCGATACGACGAACGGAACGGTGAAGCGCGTCGAGTACGGCAACGTCATCGTCGATCTTGGACGCGCCGAAGGCATCATTCGCCGCGACGAGATGATCCCGCGTGAGAACGTCCGCTTGGGCGATCGCATTCGCGCCTACATCTATGACGTGCGCCGCGAGCAGCGGGGCCCGCAGATATTCCTGACGCGCGCGCGCCCGGAATTCATGTCGACGCTGTTCCGCGCCGAAGTTCCGGAGATCTACGACGGCGTCGTCGAGATCAAGTCGGTTGCGCGCGATCCCGGCAGCCGCGCCAAGATCGCGGTGATTTCGAAGGATTCCTCGATCGATCCGGTCGGCGCTTGCGTCGGTATGCGTGGCGCCCGTGTGCAGGCGGTCGTCAACGAGCTGCAGGGCGAGAAGGTCGATATCATCCAGTGGAACCCGGATGCGGCGAGCTTCATCGTCAACGCCTTGGCGCCGGCTGAAGTCACCAAGGTCGTGCTCGACGAAGATTCCAACCGCATCGAGGTCGTCGTACCGGAAGCGCAGCTGTCGCTGGCGATTGGCCGCCGTGGCCAGAACGTGCGGCTTGCTTCACAGTTGACCGGCTGGGACATCGACATTCTGACCGAGCAGGAAGAGAGCGAACGCCGCCAGAAGGAATTCGCCGAACGCACGCAGTTGCTGATGGATTCTCTCGACGTCGACGAAGTCATTGCGCAGCTTCTGGTGACGGAAGGTTTCGCGAGCGTCGAGGAAGTCGCCTACGTCGATCTTTCGGAAATCGCGCACATCGAAGGTTTCGATGAAGGAACGGCGGAGCAGATCCAGAGCCGTGCGCGCGAATATCTCGAACAGCAGGAAGCCGAGCGCGATGCGAAGCGCCGTGAACTTGGCGTTGCCGACGAAATGGCCGAGATCCCCGGCATCACCACTGCGATGATGGTGGCGCTTGGCGAGAACGGCGTTAAGACGGTCGAAGATTTTGCAGATTGCGCGACGGACGAGCTTCTCGGCTGGACCGAGCGCAAGAAGGAAAAGGATGCAGAGGCCGTCAAGCACAAGGGTTTTCTCGACGGCTTTGAGCTTTCGCGGACGGACATCGAGAACATGATCATGTCGGCTCGCGTTCACGCCGGCTGGATCAAGGCGGAAGATCTTGAGCGGCCTGAAGGTGATGAAACCGAACCTGAAGAAGGTGCGTCGGAAGACGCCCCTGCTCAGGGCTGACAGGTAATGTTCGGAAGGGCTTACAGCGCGCGTGACGATAGAACGGCAAAACCAGTTTGCGACGGAACGGAGCGGCGATGCCGCTGCGCCCGAGCGTCTGTGCGCCGTCACGCGCGAGAGTCTTGATCCGAAAGATCTGATCCGGTTCGTGCTGTCTCCGGACGGCACCGTCGTTCCCGACCTCGACCGCCGGCTTCCTGGCCGTGGCGTGTGGATCGGCTGCGACCGCCGCCTTGTTGAAAAAGCCGTCAAAGGCAATACATTTGGCAGGAGCCTCAAGGCGCGCGCCGAGGCTCCGGCAGATCTTCCCGAACGTGTCGATGCCTTAATGGTTAAGCGGCTGGCCGGGGTTCTGTCGCTCGCCAATAAGGCGGGCTTGGCCGTCTGCGGTTTCGAGAAGGTTTCCGCCGCACTCGACAAGGGGTCTGTGGCGGTTGTGTTGCACGGGGCCGATGCGGCTCTGGATGGCCGGTCCAAGCTCGACCGGAAGTTTAAGGCAATTCAAGGGGCTCGGGGCGGAAAAGCGCCGATCGTCGATGTTCTGACGATTGATCAAATGAGCTTGGCTATTGGCCGCGGAAGTGTGGTACATGCTGCCCTCACACCCGGAGGCCTGTCGGATCGGTTTCTCGAGGATGCGGAACGCCTGACGCGGTACCGCTCCTTGGCGACAGAGACCGCCACTACTTTTTCTGAAGCGCAAAGCGAAGGCTGAACGGACAAGGCATGACGGATTCGAACGACCAGACCGACAAGACCATTCGCGTGGGAGCGCGCAAGCCGCTGTCGCTGCAGCGAACGGTCGAGTCTGGGCACGTGCGGCAGAACTTCAGTCACGGACGTTCAAAGTCCGTCGTCGTCGAGAAGAAGAAGACGCGCCGGCTGGGTGGGCCTGGTGAGGGCAATGACACAGCTGCTGCGGCGCCTGAGACCGTTGCTCCGCCCGTTAAAACACCGGCAGCGCCGGCGGCGGCAAAGCCAGCACCATCGAATCCCGCCCATGCGCGGACGCTATCGAACGAGGAACGCGCGGCGCGCGAGCGTGCCCTGGCTGCGGCTCGGGCCGAAGGCGGGGGCCGGGGCGCCGATGCCGCCGAGCCCGTTCGCTTCGAGCCGGTGCGTCCGCCTGAGCCCGAACCGCGCGCTGAGGAAGCTCCGGCGGCATCTGCTCCGGCAGCCGCCGCTCCTCCTCCGGCTGCGGCCAAGCCCGCCGAAGCTCCGGCTCCGGTCGCGCGTGAGACTTCGCCTCCGGCGCAGCGCCGTGAAGGCGGTCCATCGTCTTCGCCGCGCGAACATGGCCGTCCTCCATTTCAACGGCCGGGTTCGCGCCCGTCGGGCAACACCGCCTACATGCCGCGTGAAGCCGGACGTCCGCGCGAAATCGAATTGCCGATCCCTTCCCGGCGTGGTGGCGCGTCAACGCCCGATTCCACGACGATCGAAAAGCCGACACGTCCGCAGCGTCCCGTCGTCGCCCGCGTGCAGGTCGATGAGGACGAGAGCCGCAAGCGCGGTCCCGGCGGCGTAAAAGTTCCGCGTCCGGCGGTGAAGACCAATGATGACGGCCGCCAGCGGCAGAAGCTGACGATCACCAACTTCGATCGCGAAGCTCAGGTGCGCTCGCTCGCCTCGCTGAAGCGCAAGCGCGAAAAAGAAAAGCTGAAGGCCATGGGCATTCAGCAGCAACGCGAAAAGATCGCGCGTGAAGTCGTCATTCCGGAAGCCATCACGATCCAGGAACTCTCGAACCGTATGGCGGAGCGCGCCGTCGATCTCATCAAGTATCTGATGCAGCAAGGCGCGATGCATAAGATCACCGATGTGCTTGATGCCGATACGGCTGAGCTCATCGTTCAAGAGTTCGGCCATACGTCGAAGCGTGTCTCCGAGGCGGACGTCGAAATCGGGTTCGCCGGTGGTGAAGACACCGATGATGCCGCACGTGAAACGCGGGCCCCGGTCGTGACGATCATGGGTCACGTCGATCACGGCAAGACGTCACTCCTCGACGCGATCCGTTCGGCGAATGTCGTGTCAGGCGAAGCCGGCGGCATCACGCAGCATATCGGCGCCTATCAGGTTCAGACGGCGAACGGCGATAAGATCACGTTCATCGACACGCCAGGCCACGAGGCCTTTACGGCTATGCGTGCGCGCGGCGCCAAGGTGACGGACATCGTCGTATTGGTCGTTGCCGCCGACGACGGCGTCATGCCGCAGACGGTCGAGGCGATCAATCACGCCAAGGCCGCGAAGGTTCCGATCATCGTTGCGATCAACAAGATCGACAAGCCGCAGTCCGATCCGAACCGCGTGCGCACCGATTTGCTGTCGCACGAGATCGTTGTCGAGAGCATGGGCGGCGATACGCTCGAAGTGCCGGTATCGGCCTTGAAGCGAACCAATCTCGACAAGCTGCTCGAGGCCATCCATCTGCAGGCCGAAATTCTCGACCTGAAAGCCAACCCGGGCCGCACGGCCGACGGCATCGTCATCGAGGCGAAGCTGGAACGTGGTCGCGGGCCGGTCGGGACCGTGCTCGTGCAGCGCGGCACCGTGCATGTCGGTGACATCATCGTCGCCGGTACGGCGTGGGGGCGCGTGCGGGCTCTGCTCGATGATCATGGTGCCAACATCGCATCAGCCGGTCCGTCTGTTCCGGCGGAAGTGCTGGGTTTCGACTCGGCGCCGGAAGCGGGCGATCAGTTCGCCGTCGTCGAAAACGAAGCGCGCGCACGCGAGCTGACGGATTATCGCGTCCGCAAGCGCCGTGAGACGCTGGGTTCGGCCGGCACGAAGAGCACGCTTGAGCAGATGATGCAGCAGCTCAAGGATGCTGGCCGCAAGGAATTTCCGCTTGTCGTCAAGGGCGACGTGCAAGGCTCCGTCGAAGCTATCGCCGGTGCTTTGAAGAAAGTCGGCAACGACGAAGTCGAAGCGCGCCTCGTACACTCTGGCGTCGGCGGCATCACGGAATCGGATATCGCGCTGGCGGCTGCGGCCAAGGCCGTCGTCATCGGCTTCAACGTTCGCGCCAACGTGCAGGCAAAGCAGGCGGCCGACAACCAGGGCGTCGAAATCCGCTACTACAACATCATCTACGATCTGGTGGATGAGGTGAAGGCGGCGATGTCGGGCCTTCTCGCGCCGACGAAGCGCGAAGTGTTCCTCGGTTATGCGTCGATCAAGCAGGTCTTCAACATTTCGAAGGTCGGCAAGGTTGCGGGCTGCATTGTCACCGAAGGCAAGGTCGAACGCGGCGCCAAGGTTCGCTTGCTGCGCGATAACGTCGTCATTCACGAAGGAACGCTGGCGATCCTCAAGCGCTTCAAGGATGACGTGAAGGAAGTCGTTTCCGGCCAGGAATGCGGCATGTCGTTCGCCAACTACCAGGACATTCGTGAAGGCGATCAGATCGAATGCTTCCAGGTGGAGACGATCGCTAGGAGTCTCTAATCGCTCACGCGAGCTGTTCCGCGCGATTATTATCGCGCGGGCTCGCTCCGCGGGGGCGCGGCTCGCCGCGGCGCCCCTTGACCGCCCGGCTCTTCGAGCCGAAGCATACCACCCGTTTTGAACAAAGAGGCTGCACGCGGTCCGAGTCCGCGGCGGAAAGAGAATGACAAGAAAGTCTTCGCATTCGGGCGCGAAAGCGCCGTCGCAGCGCATGCTGCGCGTCGGTGAATTGATCCGTCATAAGCTCGCAGAAATGCTGTCGCGGGGCGAAATCCACGACGACGTGTTGGCGTCGCACGTCATAACGATTCCGGAAGTCCGGCTGTCTCCGGATTTGAAGCTTGCCACCGTCTACGTGATGCCGCTCGGCGGCAGCGATGTTAAGCCGGTCGTCGAAGCTCTGACGCGCAACAAGAAATACATTCGCGCGGAAATCGCACATACGCTCAATCTCCGCTACGCGCCCGATCTTCGTTTTCGCGAAGACGAGACGTTCGAAGAGGCGACACGCATCGACCGGTTGCTCGATAGCGAACATGTCCGGCGCGACACGGGGAAGAAATAACGATGGGACGCCGTAAGAAGGGCTTGCCGGTTCATGGCTGGCTGGTGCTCGACAAGCCGATCAACATGACGTCGACGCAAGCCGTCGGAATCATCCGGCGTGTGTTCAACGCTCAGAAAGCGGGACATTCGGGAACGCTCGATCCGCTGGCGACGGGCATTCTGCCGATTGCGCTTGGCGAAGCGACGAAGACCGTCTCGTTCGCGGTCGATGGCGAGAAGGCCTATCGCTTCACGGTTCGCTGGGGCGCGGAAACCGACACCGACGACACCGAGGGTGCGGTTACGAAGACCAGCGACGCTCGTCCGGATCGCTCCGGCATCGAAGCGCTATTGCCGCAATTCCACGGCGAGATCATGCAGGTTCCGCCGGCCTATTCGGCCATCAAGGTCGATGGCGCGCGCGCCTACGATCTGGCGCGTGACGGCGAGACCGTCGTGCTCGAAGCACGTCCCGTTTATATCGATAGTCTGCAACTCGTTGACATGCCCAACGCCGATACGAGCGTCTTCGAAGCGCGTTGCGGCAAGGGGACGTATGTACGCGCACTTGCCCGCGATATGGGTCGCTTGCTCGGTTGTCATGGGCACGTCATCGCCCTGCGCCGGACGCAGGTGGGGCCGTTCGAGGAAGCGGCCTCCGTGACCATGGACGAATTGATGGCCGCGGGTGATTCAGGCGAGGGCGAGCAACTTTCACGGCTGCTGCAGCCTGTCGAAGCGGCTCTTGCCGATTTGCCGGAATTGCTCGTTTCACCGAACGACGCCGCCAGCCTGGCGCGCGGGCAGACGGTGCTGATCCGTGGCCGCGATGCGCCGATCCTGTCTGGGCCCGCCTATGCAACTTCCAAGGGACGGCTGATCGCGCTCGGAGAGCTTGCGAAGGGTGCGCTGCATCCGACGCGCGTCTTCAATTTGGGCTGAACGGATTGTCCGCGCCGCGAGTCCCACAGATAACCGCGGACGATGCGTTCCGTCGCTATCTCCGTGCGTGGAACCTTGTTCCGGACGGCGAACCGATCGCAACGCGGACGGCAAAACTTTTGCCGGTCTTGCATGCTTATCGGCCGGCAATGTTGCGCGTTGCCCTAACGCAGGAAGCTGCGGAGGGCGCGCAAATGATGCTCTGGTGGAATGGCCAGGGTGCAGCGCGCGTTTTTGCTGTCGATGGCAGAGCTCTGCTTCTCGAACGCGCGACGGGGCCGCGATCCCTATTGGCCATGTCGCAGACCGGCCGGGATATTGAGGCGACACGCACGATCTGCGGTGTTGTCGCTCGCCTTCATGCACCGCGTCGCGAGGCGCCGCCGAAATTGACGTCGCTGATCGAATGGTTCGCGCCGCTTCAGGCAGCGGCCGGGCTGAACGACAATCTTGCGCGTTCGGCTGCAACTGCGCTCCGGCTTTTGAGCGAGCCGCGTGACGTCGTGGCGCTCCACGGCGATATCCATCACGAAAACATTCTCGACTTCGGCACTCGGGGTTGGCTCGCCATCGATCCCAAGGGCCTGATCGGCGAGCGTGGGTTCGATTATGCGAACATATTCTGCAATCCCGATATCGAATGGCCGACGCCCGCCGTCGCTGTGCGGAAGGATATATTTGCGCAGCGCGTGAAGACGGTCAGCACGCTCACACATATCGATCCTCGGCGTTTGATCGACTGGATCGTGGCATGGGCCGGACTTTCGGCGAGTTGGATAATCGCGGACGGTGACGATCCGGAGGTCGACCTAAGGGTTCTTTCCCTGGCACTCGCGCATGGAAGTGATGGTTAAGTTATTGATATATAATTAAAAATAAAAAACTCGAGAAGCCTCGCAACCTCCGGGATTTCATGTATAAGTAGCGCCGACCGCGCGAGGTGCAGGCACTTTCGCGCGGCTTTCATTTGCGACCCCGCTGGACGACATCCCGGCAGTGGCCGCTTCCACCCCACTCCAAACTCGAAAGGAGCTCCGATGTCGCAGATTGCATCGCATCGCCGCGAGGCGAAGACGGCCGTCATCAAAGACAGCGCGACCAAGGCCAACGATACCGGCTCGCCGGAAGTCCAGATTGCGGTTCTTACGCACCGCATCAACGAGCTGACCGAGCACTTCAAGCTCCACAAAAAAGACAATCACTCGCGTCGCGGGTTGCTGAAGATGGTCAGCCAGCGCCGACAGTTGCTCGACTACGTCAAGAGCAAGGACAACGCGCGCTATCAGAAGATCATCGAGAAGAACGGCATCCGCCGTTAATCCGCGCAATCCTACCGCGCACAAGACGGGGCCACGACATGGCCGCATGTGCAAAATGCTGGAAGAAGAGAGACGTCGGCGCCGTCACGGTGCCGGCGCCAAAGGTGCTTGGCCGGCATGAGGCCGACAAGCAAGTCCGACCGCATAGATGAAGCGAAAACGAAAGATAAAACATGTTTGATATCCATCGAGTCGAAATTGACTGGGGTGGCCGCAAGCTGAAGCTGGAGACCGGCCACGTTGCCCGTCAGGCAGACGCTGCCGTCATGGCCCAGTATGGCGATACGACGGTGCTCGCGACCGTTGTCGGAGCCCGTTCCGTGAAGCCCGGCATCGACTTTTTTCCGCTGACTGTAAATTATCAGGAACGCACCTACGCTGCCGGCAAGATTCCTGGCGGCTATTTCAAGCGTGAAGGGCGTCCGACCGAAAAAGAAACGCTGACCTCGCGTTTGATCGACCGTCCGATCCGTCCGCTCTTCGTCGAAGGTTTCAAGAACGAGACGCAGGTCGTCATCACCGTCATGTCGCATGACCTTGAGAACGATCCCGACGTGCTCGGCATGGTCGCCGCGTCGGCGGCGCTGACGCTTTCGGGTCTGCCGTTCCTCGGTCCGATCGCCGGCGCGCGCGTTGGCCTGATCAACGATGAATTCGTGCTCAATCCGATGATCGACGAAATGGCCGATAGCCGTCTCGATCTCGTTGTCGCCGGTACGGCCGATGCGGTGATGATGGTTGAATCGGAAGCGAAAGAGCTTCCGGAGCAGCAGATGCTGGAAGCCGTGATGTTCGGCCACAAGCACATGCAGCCGGTCATTCAGGCGATCATCAAGCTCGCTGAAAAGGCGGCGAAAGAGCCGTGGGATATTCAGATTCCCGACAAGGCGAAGTACGCGGCCGACGTCAAGAAGCTGGCGGAAAAGACCCTCAAGGAAGCCTTCTCCACGAAGGAAAAGGGCAAGCGTCAGGACCTCGTCGGCACGGCGAAGAAAGCCGTGGTCGAGGGCATTCCCGCCGCTGCGGAAGATGCGAACGAGAAGGTCCTTCTCTCGGATGCCTTCAAGGCGCTCGAAATGGACATCATGCGCGGCGACGTTCTCAAGACGAAGATGCGCATCGACGGCCGCGATCTGAAGACGGTTCGTCCGATCCTGTCCGAAGTTCATGTTCTGCCGCGCACGCACGGCTCGGCGCTGTTCACGCGCGGCGAGACGCAGGCTCTGGTCGTTGCAACGCTCGGCACGGGCGAAGACGAGCAGTACATCGACAGCCTGGAAGGCACGAAGAAAGAGCGCTTCCTGCTGCATTATAACTTCCCGCCATACTCGGTCGGTGAAGTCGGCCGCATGGGCTCGCCCGGACGCCGCGAGATCGGCCACGGCAAACTCGCCTGGCGTGCGATCCGTCCGATGCTGCCGTCGCAGGAGGAGTTCCCCTATACGCTGCGCCTCGTCTCGGAGATCACCGAGTCGAACGGTTCGTCCTCGATGGCGACGGTCTGCGGATCTTCGCTGGCGTTGATGGACGCGGGCGTGCCTCTGAAAGCGCCGGTCGCCGGTATCGCGATGGGCTTGATCAAGGAAGGCGAAGACTTCGTCGTGCTTTCCGACATCCTGGGTGATGAAGATCATCTCGGCGACATGGACTTCAAGGTGGCGGGCACGGCCAATGGCGTGACGTCGCTGCAGATGGACATCAAGATCACGGGCATCACCGAAGAGATCATGCGCATTGCGCTCGATCAGGCGCACGATGGCCGTATCCACATTCTCGGTGAGATGTCGAAAGCCCTCACGGGTGCACGCGGTGAACTCGGTGAGTTCGCGCCGCGCATCGAGACGATCAAGATCCCTGTCGACAAGATCCGTGAAGTCATCGGTTCGGGCGGTTCGGTCATTCGCGAGATCGTCGCGGAGTCGGGTGCCAAGATCGATATCGAGGACGACGGCACGGTGAAGATCGCGTCGGCCAATCGCGAGTCCATCGAGAAGGCACTCGCCCGTATCCGTGGCATCACCTCCGAGCCCGAGGTCGGCACGATCTACAAGGGCAAGGTCGTCAAGATCATGGAGTTCGGCGCGTTCGTGAACTTCTTCGGCGCCAAGGACGGTCTCGTCCACATTTCGCAACTGGCGCCGGGACGTCCGGAGTCGGTTGGCGAGGTTGTGAAAGAGGGCCAGGAAGTTTACGTCAAACTTCTCGGCTTCGATGATCGAGGCAAGACGCGGCTGTCGATGAAGATCGTCGATCAGGCGACGGGCCAGGAAATTCCGCGCGCCGAAGGCGAGCCGGAAGAAGTGTTCGAGAGCCGTCCGCCGCGCCGTGAAGGCCGGGGCGGTGGTGGCCGTGGTCCGCGCCGTGAGCGCAACTGATCGGCACCGATCACATCACTGAATAACGAAGGCCGCCGGATCATTCATCCGGCGGCCTTTTTCGTTTCAACTCTCTCACGTCATGGCCGGGGTTGACCCGGCCATCCAGAGCAAAATGGATGGTGCCCGTGATGTGTGGCGCTGGATGGCCGCCTCAAGGGCGGCCATGGAGTGACTAAGTGGCTGGTTGCTCGTCTTCAGGCGCGCGCGAACGTCGGCACGTCGGGCCAGAAGACGCGGGCTTTTTCGCTGACTTCGATTGGGTCGCCCGTCGTTAGGAGGGTCAGCGTGCCGCGTTCATCGCCATTCAAGTAATGCGTTCGCCGCGCGAGATAGTCTTCGAAGCTATCGGAGACGACCTCGGGCTGCGAGAGGATGCGCGTGAACGGCGGTAGGTGTTTCCGAAACAGATGTTCGACGAGCGGGAAGTGCGTGCAGCCGAGGATGGCGCGATGCGGCGGCATTCCACCGGTTTCGCTCAAAAGACCGGCGATGCCCGCGCGCACGAGGTCTTCGAGATGCGCTTCGGGTTGCTTTTCCTCGATGGCTCCCGCCAACTCCGAGCAGATCTGCTGGACCACGGTGACCTTCGGGCAGCGCTTGCTAATTTCCTCGGGATAGACGCCGGACGTCACCGTGCGCGTCGTTCCGAAGACACCGATCGTGTCGGTGTTGTACTTCTGCGGGTATTGCGGCGACGTCACCGCCCACGGCGTTTGCGTTGCGGCTTCGACGGTTGGCGCGACGATGCCGAGCACATTATGCGTGCCCGCCCATTGGCTCTTCGGCAGCCACTCCTGCTGCAGGCGTCTCAACGCGACGGCGGTTGCGGTATTGCAGCCGAGCAGCACGAGTTTGGCGCCACGGCGAAACAGGTCTTCGACGCAGCCCTGTGTGTATTCGACAATCTCTTCGGAGGTCCGGTTGCCGTACGGCACGTGAGCGTGATCGGCAAGATAGACGACATCGACGGTCTTGAACCGCTCGACGAGCGTGCGCAGGACAGTCAGCCCGCCTAGGCCAGAATCAAAGACGCCGATCATGGAGCGAGTGTTTGCGATGGCGCGCGGTCAACGTCAACGCCCCATCGCTCAGGGATTACTCGGCCGCGGCGGATGGCGAGGTGCTCGGCGTCGCCCGGTCCTTGCCCTCGGTGTCCTGTTCTTTCAGGCTATGGAGCGAGGGCATCGACACCATATTGTAGCCGCAGTCGACGAAGTGGACTTCGCCAGTGACGGCGCCCGACAGCGGCGACAGCAGGTAAAGCGCCGAACCGGCGACTTCGTCGAGCGTCGGCGTACGCTGCAGCGGCGAGTTATCGCGCTGGTAGTTGAAGATGACCCGGGCGTCCGAGACGCCGGCACCTGAGAGCGTGCGCATCGGGCCTGCCGAAAGCGCGTTGACGCGGATGCCTTGCGGGCCGAGGTCTGCTGCAAGGTAACGCACCGAGGCTTCAAGGGCTGCCTTGGCGACACCCATGACATTGTACGACGGCACCCAGCGGGTGGCGCCACCATAGGACAGCGTGATGAGCGAACCGCCGTTCGGCATCAGCGCGGCGGCGCGTTTGGCGATCTCGGTGAAGGAGAAGCACGAGATGACCATCGAGTTGATGAAGTTCTCGCGCGTGGTGTCGGCGTAGCGGCCGGCCAATTCTTTCGGATCGGAATAGGCGAGGGCGTGCACGATGAAG
>Ga0256782_1000158_pt1 | contig 13247 bp, 1 predicted proteins | sample MC6MC0933MT_FD_186059 | JGI IMG/M metagenome (GOLD analysis project Ga0256782, IMG submission 186059) | Metatranscriptome of enriched soil aggregate microbial communities from Iowa State University, Ames, United States - MC6-MC0933-MT... | ecosystem: Environmental > Terrestrial > Soil >...
ATACGGGGATCCATGACATCCTGTTGCACAGTAACCTTTTCTGCGCTGTTGGTTTCCAATAGAATCACATTGCAGCCAGCCAATTGACCACGAGTTTTGGCGTGTTTGTCGAGTAGTTCTACGGCACGTTCAATGAGTACACGAGCCAATCCTCCACCTCTGGATGAACGATGCACTACGAGATAGGATAACAGACCGCAATTGGTGTTTGGAAAGTACTCAAAAATGATACCAGCACCAATGGTTGGCTGGAGATCCGATGACTCGTTGGGCCAACGAAGGGCCAAGAGGACGTGCACCTCTGAGAGATTGGGGTTGTAGGTGTCCCTCTCTAGTGCAGTGACAAAGTTTGATAGTGGTTCAAGTTCATTTTTCATTGGGAAATTTGGCAACATGAGTTCGTTGTAGAAACGTTCCATGAGATCTTCATCATAGTCGTCACGGAGATCGACCAGTGTCCATGGCTTGCTGGCACCCCAAGGCAAATCGAGTAGGGGAATCTTTTCACGATACTCAAATTGTTCAATCATACGGACGAAATCGGAATCGTTTTGGGGAGGCTCACGAATCTTTTTCGTGGCATAGGCATTCTTCCAGAGCACAGTGATAAAGTTTTTGAGTACAGAGTTTGGTAGATAGTATTTGCCCTCTTCGAGTGGTATTTTGGGTATGTGTTCAGTGAGATACACAGTGAGAAGGAAATGCTTGAGTTTGGGGAACGCAATAGAGAGTGGTGGTGCAATGTACTCGAAATCAATCAAACGGAAGCCAATTTGGTGGTAGATGGCATGTCTCATACGGGGATCAACAACATCTTGTTTGATAGTGACCTTTTCGCCAGAGTACACCTCTAAAAAGATTGCGTTGCAACCGGGAAGAAAGCCTTGTGATTTGGCATTCTGGTCGAGAATATCGATGGCTGTCTCTACGAGAATTCTATCGAGGCCTTTGCCTTTGAATGTCTTTTGCACGATCAAGTAGGTTAAAAGACCACAATTGTTTGCCGAAAAGTATTCAAAGATAATGACACCTTCAATGATGGGCTGATTGGAGCTTTCAGTCCATCTGAGGGCCAACAGGATGTGAAGATCAGAGATATTGGGATCATCTCTGCACTCTGATGAGAGGGATTGTTTCCAGTTCTCTAGGGGTTCTAGCTCAGATCTGTTTGGGAAATTGGGGATCATAATGTCTTTGTACAATCTGGTGAGGAGTTCCTCGTCATAGTCTTCCCAGAGATCGACCAGTGTCCATGGCTTTCCAGAGTCCCAAGGGAGATCGAGTAATGGAATTCTCTCACGAATTTCAATTTGTTCAATCATACGCTGGTACTCGAGATAGGTGTCGGGCGACTTGCATATTTGTTCTGAGCCAAAGGCGTTGTTCCACTGGAGTTCGACAAAGAGTTTCAAGAGATTAAAGGGTATAAAAGGTTTATCACCCTTTTCGTTTGATCGCGGAATCAGTGGTGTGATAAAGAGACCCAACATCATTTTCTTTGGACTGGAGGCCTTGTCTAGGGGTGGGATGTAGTAGTCGAAATCCAAGAGTTTGAAGCCCATCTTGTAGAGGACCAAGTGATGTTGACAGAGGTCGACGACATCGGTAGTCACGGTGGAGCTAGCATTCTTGATGTGGATGAAAATTGCGTTACATCCAGCCAAATTACCACGCTCTCTGGCATTGGCATCTAGGATGTCGACAGTTGACTCGACAAGGAGGTTATCAAGACCATCAGCAGCCCTACCTTTCTTTTGAAGGATCAAGTGAGTGAGGATACCACAGTTTTGCTCGGTGTGGTACTCGAATACACAAAGACCGTCGATAATGGGCAACGAGAGCTGGTCTATTTTTCCTACTTCGGCAGTTGTTGGCCAACGCACAGCCAATAGGACATGGACATCGGGAAGAAAACTAGAGTCATCACCTTCGGGTGACATGGCTCTCAACACGTTTCCGAGCGAAGAGATCTCACTGTGCTTGACGCTGGGCACCATAAGTTCACGATAACAACGCTCCAACAACTCTTCGTCATAGTCTTCCCATAAATCCACTAGGGTCCATGGCTTGCCAGCACCCCAAGGTAAATCCAACAAAGGTATTTTCTCACGTAATTCAATTTGTTCCAAAGCTCTACCATATTCTGGATCTTCATCTGGTTTCATATTCAGTTTCTCTGTGAGGAACGATGTCTCCCACAAATCATATATAAAGTTTTTTAATAGTACACTCGGTAGGAAATACTTGTCGCCATCTAAACTTGATTGAGAAGGAATATGTGGTGAGAGGTATACTGTCAACAATAGATTATTGGCTTTACCCAATCTCTTTAATGGTAGTTTAGTATAATCGAAATCAACTAATCTAAATCCAATCTTGTGTAAAATGGAATGTTGCAATCTAGGATCGATTTGACTGCTATTATGTTGATCAGAAATTGGTGTATTCGCTGTTGCTGATTTTGTTTCAAAAAAGATTGCATTACAACCTGCTAAATGACCATGTGAATGTGCATTTTTATCTAAAATTTCAATAGCTTTTTTAACTAATAATCTTTCTAATCCCATATTTCTAAATTTCTTTTGAATAATCATATGAAGAAATAAACCACAGTTTATATTTGAATAATATTCAAATATAATACCAGCAGTGATTTGAGAATCTGAATTTAAAGGTGCAATAGGTATGTTTGGTTTATTTATTGGTGGACTTATAACAGATGAAGATGTAGTTGTAAAACTTGATGGTGAAGATGCTGATAAATTCTCCATATAGGCATCAGTTGAACATTTAATAGATTCTAAATCTGTTGCTTTAAATGCCAATAAAACATGTAAATCTGGAATATCTGGATTATTATGTGCTTCTGGTGACATTGCTTTATTCCAATCATTCAATGGTTGCATATCTTTATCATTAAATGATGTCATTACTAATTCATTCCAAAATCTTTCAAGTAAATGATAATCATATGTTTCCCAAAGATCAACAAATCCCCATTCATCTTCTTCAATCATATCATCACTTTCAGGTGATAGTTTAGGTGTAGTTTTTTCATCATTTCCACCAGAACTTGAATAAGGTGGTGTTGAGACAGATCCCATATTTACAAGAAATTAATATTATAATAGTAATAATAAATAAAATATGGTATTTGAAGGATTAGTATCAGATGTTTTGTCTAGAGTATTAGGAGAATATGTAAAGAATTTAAATAAAGATCAATTAAAGATTGGTATATTTGGAGGAAATGTATCATTGACCAATTTAGAACTCAAGGAAGATGCACTGGCGAATTTACCTATTAATCTGCCGATTCAAGTAAAGAAAGGGTTTCTTGGGAAATTGGATCTTAAAGTACCTTGGAAAGATTTGAAATCTAAACCAGTGATCATTAATATCGATTGTATCTATGCTTTGGCAGTACCACAAACTCAATCATACAAATACGATGAAGAAGAGGAAAAGAAAAAAGAACAAGCATTGAAAAAGAAAAAGATTGAAAACTATGAATGGCTTAAATCAATTAAAGATGCTGAAGAAAATGAAATTGCTTCTGCTGCCAAAGATGATTCCTTTACAAATCGTTTAGTAACTAAAATTATTGATAATCTTCAAATTGTAATTAACAAAGTTCATATTAGATTTGAAAATAGAAATGAAATTGGTAAATTATATGCAGTTGGTTTAACATTAGATAAACTTTCAGCACAATCAACTGATGATAATTGGATGCCTACATTTGTTGATAGTTCAAAAACTCAAATGATAAAGAAATTAGCTGTTATGGATTCATTTGGTTTTTATATAGATGAGAATGCAGAATCATTAGAGAATCTTCCAACTGCAGAGTTTACTAAATTATTTACTGATCTTATTCCAACTCAAGCTTCAATTTCATTATTAAGAAAATATATTATTAAACCAATTTCTTCACAATTAAAATTAACAATTAATAAGAGTGATTTAATTGATAAAGCTATACCTAAAATATTAGTAGATTGTATATTATCACAAATTACATGTACTTTATCAGCACCACAATATCAAAATATATTACATATATTGAATTTTACAAATGAATTTTTAAGAGATATGAAGTATTTGAGATATAGACCAACGGTTACTATATCACAGAATGCAAAGGCTTGGTGGAAATATATTGGTCAAGCTACTATTGATCAAATAAAGTTGAAAAGATATCAAAAATCATGGGCATACATGGCAGAAAGAAGAAAAGATAGAATACTTTATATCAATCTCTTTAAACGTAGTATACCACGTGTAGATTGGCTCACACCTTTGAACAAGACAGAGAAATCTCAGTTGGAGCAGTTGGATGAAAAGTTGTCTTTTGAAGATATCATTTTCTTTAGATCACTCGCCTATGCAGAGGTAAAGAAAGAGACCGAGAAGAATAAGATACGTAAACAGTTTCTCGATGAAAAACGATCAGAGAGAGGATTCTTTACAAACTTGTTTAGTACTGCTAAAAAGAGAGAGGATGAACAGGCTGCTCCTATCGTTCAGTTGTCCACCGAGGAGAGAGACGAGCTCTACAAGACCATCGAGTACAATGAAGTCGTTCAATCTGTTGAGGAACCTCCCGATTGGGTTAAAGTCGTAGCTAATCTTGATGTTAAGGGTTTTGCCTTACAGTTGGCCGAGAATGATATGGTGTTTATCGAAGCACTCTATTCTGGGCTGTCTTTAAAGTTTGAGCAACGTAACGAGGGCATCAAGTTGCAGGCTGGTATCAGACTGTTTGAAGTCTATGACCAGTTTACTAAAAAGACACATTTTCCAAAGATCATCAGTGCCGTCGCCACCAAGAGCACTGGCTCCTTTGCTTCGGCCATTGTCGACACTCGTCCACCCGACAAAAGCATCGATTTGTTTGTCGAGTTGAATGTTGATCCCCTCAACGTCATTGTCACCAAGCCTCTCATCCTCAAGGTCGTCGACTTTTTCCATGACCCCAGCGTCGATTTGACCAATATCTCTACAAGGGCAGGTAACCATATCGTAAACTTTACTGAGCGTGCTAAAGTCCAGCTTCAAGACGCCATCGATCAACACAAGGTCTTGGCACTCTCGGTCAACATCCAAGCACCCGTTATTGTGTTCCCAGAGAACGTCACCGTTGAGAAATCAAACGTTCTCATAGTGGATTTGGGTAGTTTTAAAGTACGTTCAGATCTCTCCAACTCTATCAAGGGTAAGGTTGTCGGATCCACCACCAACGAAGACGATTTCTATGATAAGTTTAACGTGTCGTTCGAGGAAATACAGGTACTCTTGTCAGACGACATCAAGGGCTCGCTCACCAGCTCCAAGACAATTGACACTCGATCACACATCATTCAGAAATTCGATATTCAATTAAAGATCTTTTCATCCATCCAACAAGACAGTCTCACATTGACAAAGTTAAAGATTAGTGGTGAGTTGCCTCGTCTTGATCTCCATGTCTCTGATAAAAAGGTCAAACAGCTGTTGTCTCTTGTCTCTGCCTTGACGGCTGACATGCCAGGCAGCGGTAGTGCACCAGCAGCCCCAACCACCCCTAAATCACCATCTGCTGTCAGTCCTACCCAGTCACCACCACTCAAAGGCTCAACATCCCCTACTCATCCCTCTCAAGGTAACAACCTCATTGACGTCAATGCTCCAGCACCAAAACAAGACAACAACATGGATATCTTGATTAAACACAAACAACTCTCTTGTGAGTTTGTTATAAAGTCTATCTCCATCACATTGTCTAATCAAACTAGTGATTTAATTAAAGTACAGTTTTGTCAATTGTCTGTTCAGTATGATCAGAGAACCTTTGACTCTATCGGATGTGTCAGTCTCATGTCCCTTGATATCGAAGATTGTTTTACTAAAAACTCACTCAAGAAACTTGCTACATCCAATCCCAAGGATCTTGACAAGTCATCCAACCAAAGTTCCTTGGTCAAGTTGGACTTTAAACAGTTTAATCAAAACTCACCAGAGTATGATAAAAAGGATATGGTTGTCAGCGTAGAGTTTTACTCTTTCTACTTGGTGTTGAATCCAAGTACCATTAATCAATTGATGGTGTTGTTGAAATCATTGGAATCTAGTCAACCAAAACAAAGTCTCAACTCGTCGATTCCCCGTGCCGTGTCCAATGTAAGAAGAGCATCAGAGCCTACCAACACTGCCATGACATCCAATACTCAACAACAGCAGCCAACAGCAGTCAATCCCACCATCACAACCACCACCACCACCATCGTCAATACTGGTGGCAACACAAGAAAGAGAATCATCAGAACCCTCAGACAAGTCCATGTGCCAAAGAAGAAGAAACCCACTGAATTTGTTTCAATCAAGTTCACTGCACATATTGAGAGTTTGGGTGTTGCTTTAAATCAAGACAATGATCAGATGTTGGGTATTTTCTCAATCAACAATTTCACTACCGATGTCACTATGTTTAAGGACACCAGAATGGCTGTCAGTGGCTCATTGGGCAGTATCTTGTTGGAGGACTGCACTCCATCGTACTCATTGTACAAACAGGTTATTGTCCCCATGCATCAGTCGGACAAGATGTTGGAATTCAAGTACGAGACATTCCTCATGAATCTCTCAAACTACACTGGTTATGATACTGCCGTCTCTGCTCATGTCAAATCCATTGTATTGAATGCCAACATTGCCTTCTTACTCAACCTTCAAAACTACTTTTTAGGTGGCATGTTGGATCCTATCTTGAATGCTGATAAAAAGGATACTACCAACACCAATAACAGTACTACATATTCAGGTATGAACAAATCATTGTCAATGGAGTCTATTGACGAACAAGTCAGTCCACCATCAAAGAATTACAGTAGCAGCGTTAGTGTAGACCAACAGGAACTATTAGAGAAACTAAAGAATCAACAGCCAGTCACTGTGACAAAGATGAAACTTGATATTCAAATTGATACACCAGTGTTTGTTGTACCCCAGTCACCCAAATCCAAAAACACCATTCAGATGGAGTTGGGTAAGATCGTCATTAGCAATACCTTTGCCTACCACGATATCAATCAATTGCCCATTGACAACATGAAGATTCTCTTGCAGGACACCAACATCAGCATCAACTCTGATCTCACCCAATCCAACTTTTTGGAGAAATTAAACATTGAGTTGAATCTCACAAGATTCCTCGTACCAAACAAGAATCCAGACGTGGAGGATTTGGTCATCAATCTCTCGATCACTCATTTTGCTTTCTATCTCGACGAGAATCAATATAAATTCTTTTTAATCATGTCTGATTCCTTGTCCAAGGAGATGGCCAATGCAACCAAACAGGTAGAGACTGCCAAGAAACTCTTGTCAACCAACACCGAAGACAAAGAGAAATTACTTCAAGATGAATTGAGAAAGAAACAACAAAAACAAATTGATATGCAGTATTTCACAGAGAACGAGGTCATCAGTAAGATGGGTAAGGCCACTGCAAAGGTCAATGTGTATCTCAAGTACGTCAGTTTCACTATCACTCATAAAGGTGACTCAATCGCTCACTTTATCATCAATGGTATTAACGTTGATCTAAAGAATACAGATACCAACAAAACAAGTTTCCAAGTCAATATGAAATCCATTTCATTAAAGGATTCAAGAAAGGATTCGAGAAATCTTTACAAGGTGCTATTGGAGAATAAGATGTCACAAGATGATATCAAACCATTTATTCAATTGGGTTATCTTCGTGACAATACCCTAGGTGATCAATACATCAATGTCACAATCAATGATCCACATCTATTCCTTTCACCAACTCCATTAATTATGATTTCAGATTTCTTTATGAAACCACTCAATGAACATAACTCTGCAATCAAAGAAGAAGAAGATGAATTTGATATAGATGATTTAGAAAGACAATTAAATGATGGTGATGATAATTTAATTATTAGTAATAGTGGTAATAGTAAACGTAATTCATATGAAGGTAGTAATAGTAATAATAACAATAATATGGATATTGATTTAAATAATAGTGGTGGTATAAGTAATGGTGGTAGTGGATCAAATGAATCAATTAGACATTCAACAATTACTTTTAAATTGAATATTAATCCAACTATTACAATTGTTGAGAATGAAACTATTCCACATACCAATTGTTTGAAATTAAAGACAAAAGTTCAAGTTTACTTTAAACGTGATACAAATGCAATTGAATTATTGGAATTGACAGTTAAAGATACAAAGATGAATATCTATAGACCATTGGCAAGTCAAGATTTAGATCGTTCACAAGGTTTAAGAAGTATTCAAATATTGAAATCTGTTGATAAGATCTATGTTAAATATTTAAAGGAAAACTTTACTTCCATTCAATGGAAACAAGAGATCACTGCATCATTGTCACCTGTTAAATTGTTTTTCAGTTATCAAGATGTTAGTTCAGTATTAAAGATTGTTAATAATATTAATCAAGCATTACAATTACAACATAGTGGTACAACCACTGGAACTACTACTCCAGGAGGTAATAATACAGCTGTTACAGGTACATCACCAAATGATGTTAGTCATATGGCATCATCAACATCATCATTGGGTCAATCAACCAATTCATTAATGAATACTAGTACTAGTAGTTTTAATAGACCACCACAACATAAGAATAATGATGATGATGAATTGTATACAAATAATGAGAAACTCAAGTTCTCTTGTTCAAATATCAGTATTTTGTTTATCAATGAATCTCCACATATCTTTTTACCAGTTGCAGAAGTATATCTAACAGAGATTGAATCAACTGTTCAAAATTGGAGTACAGAGCTCGAAGCAAAGACATCAATGATGATAAAGGGTGATTATTTCAATGAATTCAATATGAAGTTTGAACCATTCATTGAGGATTGGAGTTTTAATATAGATTTCAAAAAGAATAGACATGGTAAAATTAGAGCTACCTTTTCTGCCACCAGAGAGATTATGAATCTTAATTTATCATATTCATTCATTCAATCTGTTCATTCTGCTTTAGTTATTATGAAAAAGATTGATAATGAAAATAATCAACAAAATTTAACATGGTCTCCAGTACCATCTGGTGGTAGTCATACTACAACAACCACAACAACAACAACTAATTCAGCACTTAGTAAACATATGGGATTAGATAGTAATCATGATGATGACGATAATAATAGTAAAGTTAAATCAAGTAAAACTGAATTCCATTCTCATTGGTTATCTAATCAAACTGGTGAGAAATTGAAATACATTATACCAAAGATCAGTAAGGATCAGTTTGAATTGATGTCTGATTCAAAGATTATTCCATTACCTGTTAAACCATCAAAGAATAGAGATAGTACTATAGGTGATCATACAAAGATTGATTTAATCTTACCCAATGGTAAAACCATTGAGAATCTTTCATTGGATTCCGTTGGTTGTAATATATATCCTATTGGCAATACTGGTACAAATATTGTATGTGATGTCAAGTTGTCTGGTGATGGTAGTAAGACATTGTGGATCAAGTCTATGCAACAGTTTGAGAACAATACATCGTTGGCATTGGAATTCAAGTTTAGTGAGAATGGTCCAATTAGTAGAGTTGAAAAACACTCTAAATTCTCATTACCACTTGGCATTGCTCAACAGTTTGATAGATTCTGGTTTAAATTGGAAAACTCACCATACTGGTCAGAGTTGGTTGATGTAAATACAATACACAATGTATTGCCAGATGCCAATGTCAGTAAACTATATAAACTTACAACTGTTGACAAGACATCGTTGTTTATCTCTTTGGTTTTCGATCATCGTGTTGATTGTAAGAATAATTTCTACAATACCTTTAGTCTCTATCCTCCCGTACAAATAGAGAATCTACTTCCCTATCCTTTCAAATTCAGTGTCATTCCATCAAATAGTATTCAAAAGGTAGAGATTGGTGTTGGTGCAAAGATTGATGTCTACTCTTATGCACCTGGCACAGCATTGGTTGGTAGTATCTCTGATTTGTTGGACGGATTCCCAGAGATCAAACATACATTGATCACAGGAGACAACTCCTCGCCAACCATATCAAAGAACTTTAAGCTTGAGCACAACAAACGTGAAGTTATTTTAGATATAGAGCGTGTAGAGAATATCAAGGGCATCAGATCATTGTCATTCTATTGTCAATACTGGTTGATGAATAATTCACTCGTACCACTTGAGGTCAAGGTCGGTGATCACGATACCCTCTTCTTACCACCAACTCAACCTGCCTCTGCAGAGTTTGCTGGTGATCAACCTAAACCCATTCTCTACACTTTGGCCAATATGAAGATCAAGGTAGCAAACAGTGTCAGTAGCAGTCTAAGTAATTCAACCGGTAGCAACAGTCCAACCTCCATCAGTCACAAAGATGATAGCAAGAAATTCACTCCATCATTCCCTATCTGCACCATTGGTCACAGTAATGCCATTCAATATTTCGATGGATTCAGAGCATACGAGTTTTGTTATCGTGTTGATTTCTGTTCTAATCCCAAGTTTAGTTTGAGTAAGATTGTCACATTCACACCAAGATATGTGTTATACAATAATCTTCCATACTCTGTCAACATTGCTCAATACTATGATGAGAAATCAAAGAATGGTAATAGTGGATCTAATTGTCTCCCTGGTCACAACAATAACAACAATAATTCACCATCATCATCTACAGTATCTCTTCCAAGTGGTTACACAAAGAATGTCAAATTATTAGGTGAAACTCGTTTGGAACCAGGTCAATATAAACCATTCCATTGGGCTGTACCAGCAGAGAATAAAAAGATTGCCATTCAACCAATTACCAATGACCATGATCATTGGAGATGGTCTGGTGGTTTCTTTATTGACTCTGTATGCGATATGGTTGTCAGATGTAGAAATGACGAGAAACCTGAACACTCTTCTATCCTTTGTCATGTAAATGTAAAGGATAAATACGGTACATTGTATGTATCGATGCCATTGGTCACCAAGGATAGTCCACCATATTTAATTGAAAACGATACTCAATTCCGTATCAGTGTATCTCAAAAAGACACAGAATACACTGATTACTTGAATGCTGGTGAGAGAATGATGTATGGTTGGGATGAACCAAGTGAAGATTATCTCTTGACCATTGCCGTCGAGGGTAAACCAATTAAAAAGAAGATCCAAGCCAACAAGATCAAAGCTACCAAGTTTTCATACGATAAATTTGAAATCTATGCATCAATCTCTATCGAGGGTCCTAGTCGTGTTATTCTCTTCTCCACATCAGACAAGAAATACAAATCCATCAAGAGCTGGACAGATAATTCTAAACTTGTCTCATCACAAAATCAAAGTGAATATAACTTTTACGTTAGATTGACTGGTATTGGTCTATCATTGATTGACAAATCACCTAAAGAGTTGGCATATATCTCCTTAACAGATCTCTTTATTCAAGCTACTCAATCAAATGTTGAAAATACTCTAGAGGTCAAATTGGCAGAAATGCAAATAGACAATCAATTGGTAAAGACAGAGTTCCCTGTCCTCTTACATACAACCAAGGTAGGTGCCAATGAACATCAAAAGAATGATTTCCTTCATGTATCCATCATCAAATCCACCATCAACAATATCGATCACTTTAGATATTTCTCTACATTGATTCAAGAGATGACTGTCGAAATTGAAGATCATTGGCTTAAGGAGGTATTGGATTTCGTTGAATCTTTACCAAATTTCTCTGATGATGGTAGTGGTAATAATTCAAGTACCTCAACTAGTAATACAATATCACAAGGATCACCAAGTCAAACACATCTAAGTAATTCACTTGGTGCTTCATTCAATTCAACTAAATCGTTGGCATCGTCTACTGGTTCAACAACCTCAGATTACAAATTAAACAAACTTTGTCCACCAGCTACTCTTGAACCACCTAGTTCAGAAGATACATTAAAGATGGTTTACTTTGCTATATTACTTTTGAATCCAATTAAAATCAATCTCACACTTGCTCTTCAACCTGATGGTTTGTTGAAATCCAATCACAAGATTCTATCATCCATTGAAGGTCTTGGTTTCTCTTTGACTAAATTGGATAGAGCTCCAATTACTCTTCAAGGTCTTTTAATGGAACATCCATTCTCTTCAAGAAACACTATCATTGAAAAGATTAAATCATCATACATCACTCAAGTACTCAGACAATTCTATAATATCCTCGGTTCCATTGATATCCTTGGTAATCCAGTTGGTTTGTTCAGAAATTTCGGTACTGGTGTACACGACTTTTTCGTTGAGCCTGCTCAAGGTCTCATCAAGAGTCCTGCTGATTTTGGTAAGGGTTTGGCTAAGGGTACTTCATCGTTGGTAAAGAATTCTGTCTATGGTACCTTTAATACATTGTCCAAGATCACTGGTACTATCGGTACAGGTGTAGCCAATCTTTCATTTGATGATCAGTATCTCAATGAAAGAAAGATTCATCAAGCTCGTAAACCTAAACACATTGGTGAGGGTTTGGCTATGGGTGGTATTGGTTTAGGTAGAGGTTTGTTCCAAGGTCTCACTGGTATTGTCACAAAACCAGTAGAAGGTGCTAAGAAGGGTGGTGTTGGTGGTTTTGCTAAAGGTTTAGTTCAAGGTGTTGTCGGTGTTGCTGTTAAGCCTGCCACAGCCGTCATTGATTTGACCACCAAGACCACCGAGGGTATTAGAAACACTACTAATCTCCAGAGTCAAGCCGAGAGGGTCAGACCCCCCAGAGCATTCAACCAAGACAAAGTACTCCGTCCTTACGATCCGTTGGAATCTGAGGGTTGGTTCCTCCTCAAAACCTCACACAAGGGTAAACATGCTATGGATAACTATGTATGGCACCATGTCATCAACTCCGAACTAACAATCATTCTCTCTGATCAACGTTTAATTATCACTAAAAACAAAAAGAATATTCTTCACTCATCCTTTGTTTATCAAATTCCTTATCTAAACATCAAAAACGTTAAAATGGTTCCAGAAGAAGGTATCTTACTTGAACTTGACCCACCATTGAATCTTGGTCTTTTGGATAGAGATGTTAAATTAAAGACAATCTATGTTGATAATCCATCAATCAATATGCTTCTCAATATGAAATTAACTCATGTCCTAAGAAGTTTTAATCAAGAACATCCTCACAGTAGTAATAGTTTATCTTCAAAATAACTTGGTTTTAAAAAAAA
>Ga0256782_1000161_pt1 | contig 13138 bp, 7 predicted proteins | sample MC6MC0933MT_FD_186059 | JGI IMG/M metagenome (GOLD analysis project Ga0256782, IMG submission 186059) | Metatranscriptome of enriched soil aggregate microbial communities from Iowa State University, Ames, United States - MC6-MC0933-MT... | ecosystem: Environmental > Terrestrial > Soil >...
GCGTCTATGACGTGCTGGGTGAACTCTTCCAGGGTCGTGCGCTGCGCGAGCTGTTGATGGAGGCCGTGCTCTATGGCGACGACCCCAAGCGCAAGCAGAAGCTATTCACTGCGGTCGACGGCGTCGTCGATACGCAAAAGATCGAGACTCTAATCCGCGAACGCAAACTTACCTCGGAAGGCCTCGACCCGCGCGCCGTTACGGAGATCAGAGAAAAAATGGAACGCGCCGAGGCCCGGCGCCTTCAGCCGCATTATATCCGCGGTTTCTTCGAAAAGGCATTCGTCCGGCTTGGCGGCCAAATCCGGCGCCGTGAGGCGGGCCGATATGAGATCACGCGCGTTCCCGGCCGCCTGCGAGACCGCGATCGCGTGGCAGGCAGTATCACGCCGATCGCCGAACGCTATGAGCGCGTCTGCTTCGACAAAGCCTACCGTGACACGGGCAAGCCCCAGGCAGCCCTTATCACGCCCGGTCACGGACTGCTCGATGCGACAATTGCGGTCACGTTGCAGGAGGCCGGCGACGTGCTGAAGCGCGGAGCCATACTTGTCGATGAAGCCGACGAGCACGGGTTCGGACCCCGTGTGCTCGTCACACTTGAACATGCTATCCGTGACGGCCGGCCGGGACGCAATGCGCAGCCGAGTATTGTCTCGCGCAAGATGCAATTCGTGATGCTCGACGAGCAGGGGCAAGCGATCGATGCTGGCCCTGCCCCCTATCTCGACTTCCGACCGCTCAAGCCCGAAGAGACTGAGACGGCAATGAAGCTCCTCGATACTAACTGGCTCAAGGGCGACATCGAGAAAGTGGCGATGCACTTTGCCATCGCACACCTAGTACCAGAGCACCTTAGGAACACGCGCGAGAGTCGATTGGCAGAGATCAACCGCGTCGAGGGAGAAGTGCGGGCTCGGCTCAGACGTGAGATCGGCTACTGGGACGGCCGCGCCGACGAGCTGGCGCATAAAGAGCAAGCGGGTAAGGGCGGCCGGCTCAATTCTGGCAACGCGCGTACCTATGCACAGACGCTCAGTGAACGCCTCGAACGGCGGCTACGCCAGCTTAACGAAGAGCGCGACATTCAAGCCCTGCCGCCACAGGTAAAGGGCGCTGCGCTAGTGGTGCCCATCGGTCTTTTGCGGCCCGCCTCGGCTCTGGCGCCTAACAGTTTCGCGGAGGATGCGCTTGCCCGGCGGAAGGTGGAACTGCTGGCGATGGAGTCCGTGATCGCAGCCGAGCGCGCACTTGGCCGCGAGCCTTGCGACGTATCCGCCGCCAAAGTCGGCTACGACATCGAAAGCCATTGCGCGAATACGGGGCACTTGCATTTTATCGAAGTCAAAGGCCGCATCGAGGGTGGCGACACCATCACGGTGACGACCAATGAGATGCTGGTGGCGCTCAACGCCGGCGAACGCTTCGTGCTTGCGATCGTACCTGTGAGCAGTGGCGGCTTCGCGCAACAACCCGTCTACGTTCGAAAACCTTTCGATCGAGCGCCGGACCCTGATGCGTGCGCGACAATCTTCAAGCTCGATGCCCTCATTAAACGAGGGACAAAACCATGTTAATGCTGATTGATGTAGCCGGAATGCTCGATGACTAAGCCCGACCCATTTAAGCTACCCCCTCGCATTAAGGTAGTGGCGAGGCGGATTGCTGACGCAGCTGGCACGGCAATAGATGCTTATGCACGGGAAGTCATCACCGACGAGCCCTCGATTACGGATCGTTGGATAGGCGCTGTCGTTAGCGCACTTGCGACTGGACCACGACGGTTTGGGCCCGCCGCCACTGGCATTAGCTGGGACGCAAAAACACTTAGATCATCAAGTGGAAGCGCCGCCGAGGAGAAGCGACACGGAGCCGATCTACTTGGAGTTGCGGAAATTCACATTGGCGACAGCGTAATTCGCAAAGGGTTCTTGGCCCAAGCAAAACGTACGGAGCCAGGAGAAACGCTTAGCAACGATAGATGGAGGGAGCTGAAGGCGCAATCCGAACTCATGCTCGAGCGTTCCCCGGTATCCTATGTTCTGGCCTACTCCAAACGGCAAGGCATCCGTTTTATACCCGCCATCGCCGTTGCAAATCTTGATCGTCGTGATCTTTTCGATTTCAACAGCTTGCCGCTGGAGCAATTTTTCCAATGGCATCTGGCCTGTTTTATCGGCGACCACAGATTGAACTCGCCGCATATAGATACTCTCGATGTCCTTCACGACTTCCACATTGGGCAAGTCTTGGAGATCGTCGTGCGTACTGAGGGACCATGAAAATTACTAAAATTCGGAAGAAGCTCATCGAGATTTCGATCCCGCTAGAGGCGATCAACCGCGAGAGCGCTCGGGAGAAGTCGATCCGCCACGGGCATCCTTCGACGCTCCATCTGTGGTGGGCTCGCCGCCCGTTGGCGGCGTGTCGCGCGGTACTGTTCGCGCAGTTCGTGGACGATCCCTCCTCATGTCCCGAGGAATACCCGACAAAGGCGATGCAGGACGCCGAGCGCGAGCGGCTGCACAAGATCATCGAGGCCATCGTTCCATGGGAGGCGACTCGACGAGAAGACCTCCTCAACGCAGCGCGCTACGAAATCGCACGGTCGGTGGCGCGTGGACGGGGAGAAACGCTGCCACCTTTGCCTGAGATGAGGCCGCAGCAGATCATCGATTACCTGCAGGAGTACGCTCCACCTGTCTATGATCCATTCTCGGGTGGTGGCTCGATCCCCCTGGAGGCGCAGCGCCTCGGTCTCAAGGCCATGGGCTCGGACCTAAATCCTGTGGCCGTGCTAATCGGCAAGGCGCTGATCGAGTTCCCCCCGAAGTTCGCCGGTCGCAAACCGGTGAACCCTGAGGTCAATGAACTGCACCAGTGGAAGGGTGCACAGGGGCTCGCCGATGATGTGCGCTATTACGGCCGTTGGATGCGCGCCGAGGCCGAGAAGAAGATCGAGCACCACTATCCGAAGGTGAAGTTGAAGGACGGCAAGACCGAAGCCACCGTTATCGCATGGCTCTGGGCGCGCACAGTGGCGAGTCCTGACCCGCGTGCGAAAGGCGCGCATGTGCCGCTAGCCTCGTCATTCGTCTTGTCGGCGAAAGAGCAGCAGGAGGCCATAGTGCGACCGATCGTCGACCGGGAAAAGTTGGTTTGGTCATTCGAGGTAGATGACAGCCCTAGCAAAGAGGACTTGGAGACCGCAAAGAACGGGACAAAATCTGCGCGCGGAGCGAATTTCACTTGCCTGCTGACTGGGGCTGCGATCAACGATGATCACATCAAGACAGAGGCCATGGCGGGGCGTTTAGGCGTTTCCTTGATGGCTATCGTAGCGGAGGGTAACCGTAGTCGGACCTATATCGCACCGAACGAAACACACATCACTGCATCGGCCGTCGATGCGCCCGAAGTACCTGAGGTGGATCAAGCATTGCCGCATGATCCACGTGCAATTTGGTGCACACTTTATGGGTTGGATCGTTTCACCAAGCTGTTCACCTCGCGCCAACTTTTCGCCTTGGCAACATTTGCGGACTTGGTGATGAAGACGCGAGAGAAAGTCTTAGTTGACGCTCAGAAGCATTGGTCTAGCGAACACGAGGATGACGATCGTCGACTAGCCGAAGAAGGACTTGGTCCGACGGCTTATGCGGACGCTGTCGCAACCTACCTAGGGTTCGCGATCGACAAGGTCACCGAAGGGTGCAACTCACTGTGCACCTGGAGTCCACTTCCAACAAAATTGCATGTAGTGAGCACCTTTGGTCGGCAGGCGTTACCGTTCGTCTGGGATTTTGCCGAAGCAAACCCCTTTGCCAATTCTTCGGGCAACTTGGAACGAATGGCGACTCTCATAGCGAAGGTCCTTGATACCGCAGTTCCCGCGGGACCGATCCAGGGTGAAGTCAATCTTGGAAACTCAATCGAGTGCAAGATCGATAAGGCGGCCATATCAACTGACCCACCATATTACGACAACATTGGTTATGCGGACCTTTCGGACTTCTTTTATGTCTGGCTGCGTCGCACATTGAGCACCGTCCATCCTGCGTTGTTTCGTCGAATTGTTACGTCAAAAAATGAAGAGCTTGTAGCTTCCCCATATCGACATGGTGGGAGAGACGAAGCAGAGGCGTTTTTTCTTTCCGGCATGAAGGAAGTTCTTGGGCGTATAGCTCAAGCGTCGGCAGATGTACCGGCGGCGATCTTCTACGCATTCAAGCAAACCGAAACCTCAGATGGAGGAATTACCTCTCCGGGATGGTCGACATTTTTACAGGCCGTCGTGGACAGCGGGCAAGCAGTCGATGGAACATGGCCAATTCGAACCGAGCGAGCCGGGGGTTTCCGCAACAAGGAAGCGAATGCTCTCGCATCTTCCATCGTCCTCGTATGTCGCCGACGCGAACCCTCAGCTAGGACTATTGTAGCCCGGGAATTTCTGACGCTCCTTCGCCGCGAGATGCCGGCAGCCCTATTCGAGATCAAGCGCGCAGGCGTCGGTCCCACCGATATCCAGCAAGCTGCCATTGGCCCAGGCATCGGCGTCTTCACTCGCCACGCCCAAGTTCTCAACACCGACGGCACGCCAATGCTGGTCAAGGATGCGCTTAAGCTCATCAATCAAGTGCGAGAGGAAATCACCTCTCATGGCGATGCCGACTACGACAGCGAGACGCGCTTTGCACTGGACTGGTTCGCCGCAAAGGGCTTCGACAAAGGCAAGTCCGGTGACGCAATCACCATGTGCAACGCCGTCAACGTCTCACTCGACGGCATCAAGAACGCTGGCTTTTTCGATGCGAAAGGAGGCGATGCTCGCCTTCTGAAGCGCGAAGAACTTCCCGACGACTACGATCCGGCGAAGGACAGTACGCCGACGGTGTGGGAGGCGTGTCAGCATCTCATTAAGCGTCTGACGGCGGAAACCGGTGGCATCGATGCAGCGGCCGCCCTCTATAACCGGCTCGGCAGCCGCGCTGAGCCCGCCCATGCGCTAGCGCGTCGCCTCTACGACATCTGCGAGCAGAAGCAGTGGGCGACCGAGGGTCGCGTCTATAATCAACTCCATCTGGAGTGGGACACAATCGAACGCCGAGCCGCGGATCAAGCTCACGCCGGTGGCAAGCGCGATCTGTTTGCTTGAAGACTGAGGGGTACACATGAGCGGGTTAGACGGCAACGGACGGGTCGATAGGGCGCTGCGCCTGCTGACGCCAGCATTGCAGCCACTAATCGAAAAGGAGTTACGCCGGGTTTATCGCGGGAGCTGGCAACAAAACCTGAGCATTGCGCATGGTTCCGACATCTCGCAGCCCCTCGATGCCTATGCTGCATTGAAGACGATGCTCGATAATTGGCAGTCTTGTTTCAAAGACTTATTCAAAGCCAAAACTCGCACGGACGTGTCGAAGTCGCTTGATGCACGCAATGCGGTCTCACATGCGAGTGGCACGATACCGGATGCCGATGCCATCAGCTACCTGACGGCCATCCGGAGCGTCGCCGAGGCTGTATCGGCCAAGGCCGTCGTGGACGACATCAAGCCGCTGATCGACGACCAGATCAAGGCGGCAGCCACATCGATGGGTGTCGCGCCAGAGTTGGCCGTAAAGAAGCTCACGGAGCCGAACGCCCCGCAACTCGATCTTGGCGATGGCCGGTACACTTGGAAGCCGTGGCGCGATGTTGCACCGCCCCACCCTGATGTGATGGCCGCGCGATTTGTTGAGGCCGAGTTCGCTGCCGATCTATCAACGGTCGCGCGCGGCGAGGGTGCTGACACTTACCGCGATCCGCGTGAGTTCTTCCGCGTCACCTACATGACTGGAGGCCTCCGCAAAGTCCTTCAGGGCGCAATCGAGCGCATGGCCGGCAAGGGCGGCGATCCCGTCGTCGGATTGCAGACCTCGTTCGGCGGCGGCAAGACGCATACAATGCTGGCACTCTACCACCTCGCGAGCGCTAAGAACCCTGAGACGCTGGCGGGGCTAGCCGACATTTTCAAGGAGGCCGGCGTGACAACGTTGCCGGTTCGATCGAAGCCGGTCGTGTTTGTCGGCACTGCGGCTGGAGCAAACCAACCTATTGCCATCGAGGGAGCGCGCACAGTCAAGAGCCTGTGGGGCCTCATCGCCGTTAAGCTAGGCGGGTGGAAAGCCTATGAGAAGATCAAGACGTCGGATGAGGCGCGCACCAACCCCGGCTCAGAGGCGATGATTGAGGTGCTCAAGGAAGCCGCACCTTGTTTGATCCTACTCGATGAGGTTGTTGCATACGCACGCAATCTCGAGGGCATCCCTTACGACGGCTTCATTTCGTTCTTCCAGTCATTGACCGAGGCAGCGAAGGCCGTGTCTGGCGTTCTGGTCGTTGGCTCGTTACCCGAGAGTGGTGCGGAGGTCGGCAATCAGCGCGGTAGGGATGCTCTGCTGGCGCTCGAAAAGGTCTTCGGCCGCGTCCAGACGGCGTGGGCTCCTGCTCAAGGTACCGAGACGTTCGAAATCATCCGCCGCCGCTTGTTTCAAGAGCTGGATATTGATGGAGAGAAAGCTCGCGAGCAAGCGGTCAAGGCGTTTGTGAGCTTTTACAAGAACAACTCCGGCGAGTTCCCGAGCGACTCTCGTGACCGAAGCTATGAAACACAGCTGATGGCGGCCTACCCCGTCCACCCTGAACTGTTCCGCCTTCTGCAGACAGACTGGAGCGCTCTGGAAAAATTCCAGCGGACGCGCGGCGTCCTCAAGATGATGGCTCAAATCGTCTACCGCCTCTGGCGGGACGGCCACAGCGCGCCAATGATCCTGCCTGGCGACGTGCCGCTGACCGACGACAAAGTGCGCACCAACGCGCTGTTACCGATTTCAAGCGGTTACGATGCGGTGATCTCCAAAGAGGTCGCCGGCGACCTATCGAAGCCGGCGCAGATAGAGGCACGCGCTCAGAGCGGGGCCATCGGCAAGAACAAAGCCGTCACGCGCGCGGCGACAGCGCTCTTTATGGAGACAGCGCCTCACGGCTCGACGAACAAGGGGATCGAGATCGCGCGCCTACGCATGGCGTGCGCCATACCAGGCGAGCAACCGTCTCAGTTTTCAGAAGCTCTCCGAAGGCTCGGCGAGAACTCGGCCTACCTCTACAGTTCTGGCGAGAACTATTGGTTTTCGCCAATCGCATCGCTCAATCAGGAAGCTGAGGAGAGGGCGAAGAGCCTGTCCAACCCAGAATTGGAAGCTGATATCATCACGCTGATCCGGGCTGAAGAAAAGCACAAGGGCGCTGGCTTTCTGCGCGTCCACTGCGCGCCGGACGACCCACTAGGCATCGACGATGCTTATGAGGCTGCGCTCGTGATGTTACCGCCAGCCGCCTGGCAAAGGGGTCGCGATACCGATACGCCAGCAATGAAGCTCGCTGCGGACATCGTCGAACACAAAGGGCCTGGCCAGCGCCGTAATCGAAACCGCCTCGCATTCCTCGCGCCGGATCAGGCGGCGCTGGAGGACATTCAGAACGTCGTACGCAAAAAGCTCGCATGGGCTTCAATCATCCGTGACGCGAGGACGTTGCAGCTTACAGATGACATGAAAGACGATGTCGCAAAGAAGCTGCGTGAGCAGGAAGCAGCAACCCTTAACGCGGTAAGGCGCGGCTGGAAGCATCTGCTGCTGCCGCAGGAACCACAGCCAGGCAGCCCACATGCAGCGCGTGGTTTTGATCTTGAACCGGTGGCATTGGCCAATCCTACGAGAGAGCCAGAGCCACTCGCACAAATTGCCTGGAAGAAATGCGAAGCGGACGGCCTGATTGTCAAAAATCTCGGCGTGCTGGATAACGACCTCACCAAGGTTTGGCAGGCCAGCCAACCGCATGTTTCCGTCCGACAGCTGCGCGACTGGTTTGTTCAATTTCCTTATCTATCTAAGCTGCGTGATCCTCAGGTGCTCGCCCAAGCGATCAGCGGAGCGACTGCTCGAGCCGATGCGAAATACGCTATCGCTGATCGTTTCGATGCCGCTAAGAACGAGTACATCGGTCTGAAGCTCGGCCGTCTTGTTGAGGTCGACCTCAACTCAGACATGGTTTTAGTCTGGCGTGAGGTAGCTGATGCCCAGCTCAGCAAACTCGTGCCGGAAGGTGAGTCGAAAACCACCACGCCTCCTGGTTCGATCCTACCAGGCCAACCGTCCGTTGCAGGGGAACCACCACTTCCGACACCAGTCCGAATGCCGCAACGCCCACGTCGATTTTATGCGAAAATCACACTCGACCCCAACCGGCCCACGCCGCAAATCAGCAATATCGCGCAGTCGATACTAAGCGAACTCGATCGAGCGCGCGACACGACGATCACCCTCACTCTGGATATCGACGCCGAGACCACCAATGGCTTTCCCGAAGATGTCGAGGCCGTGGTGCGGGACAATGCTGCAAGCCTAAGGATCACGGATTTCGGTTTCGAAGGAGATTAAATGAGAACTGAAAGCAGACTGCGTCTACAGGTGATCCGGTGCACTTTCATCGAGGCCGCTAACCTTCATCTTTACCTCTGATAACATTCATTATCGCGACCTAACATGACGCGCTAAGCGTAAACACCACGGCCTAAACATCACCCCAAAAGACTTCGACTCCAGTCTCCTGTTTGGAGATCGAACCGTCGCGACCTCCGAAGAAATTTTCTAAATCGGACGCGGTCGCGGGCGAGCTTACCGGTACGTATGAGTCGCAGTTCAGTAGACGCTTTGGAATGACCGTTCCTTGGAACTCGCGTCCGCGGATACAGCGTCGATGAACTTCAGGCATTGGGGGGGCCGGGTGTTGGGTTTTTCAGCTTTGGCTTCGCTCGCTACGTAAGTCCAGAGATTTGCTGCTGCACCGCGAGTCGCGCCGTGTAAGGATAGCCCCGATCCCCGAATTTCCGAGAGATGGACCGTGACAGAAGCCGAGCTAACTGCATTCTTGCGATCGCACTTTCCGCAGGAAAACGAGCGATGCGAGTGGAAGGAATTCAAAAATCTCAAGAACTGCTGGAATAGCCGAAAAGGCGAAGATGTCGAAACTTACGTATCAGCAATTGCGAACATGCGCGGCGGCCACCTCGTTTTGGGTGTAGAGGATCAAACTCTAAAAGTCGTCGGCATACACGAGTTTGGGGACTACACGGTAGAAAACGGACGATACCGGCTCGCTGGCCGCTGTGCGCATTTGAACTCCGAAAAACTTCGTATCCAAGAATTCGTTACCGATGATACCGGGCTCAAAGTATGGGTGCTACATATTCCGCAACATGAGCCTCGAACGCCAGTCAATGCGCATGGGCACCCCTGGCAACGAGTTGGCGACTCACTGGTTGCTATGCGACCAGAGCGCCTGCACGCCATTCTATCAGAGCCTTTGATCGGCGCGGATTGGACTGCTCAAGTTGTGGAAGGAGCAACGATCGCAACGGATCTCGACGTCGCCGCCATTAACGTCGCTCGCGAAAAATTCAAAGAGAAGAACACAAATCAATCTTGGAAGGACGAGGTTGACTCATGGGAGGACAGCAAGTTCCTCGATAAGATTAAATTGACTGCTCATGGTAAAATTACTCGCGCAGCTCTGCTTCTGCTCGGGAAGTCGGAATGCGTACATTGGTTGAGTCCGCATCCAGCCCAGATTACGTGGAAGCTCGAAACCGAGGATCAAACGTATGAACATTTCGGACCGCCATTCATCTTGACCACGACGGAGGTTTTAAACCGCATCAGAAATGTGCCGCAAAGGCTTTTTCCAAACAGCCAGCTTTTAGCAATAGAAATTCAGAAGTACGACACATCGACGATCCTTGAGGCTCTGCACAATTGTATCGCGCATCAGGATTATGAGCGCGCTGAACGAATACTGATAGTCGAACGGCCGGACCGCTTAATCTTCGAAAATGCTGGAAGTTTCATCGAGGGGGAACCGGAGGACTACTTCAAGGGCGCGAAAACGCCGCGACTTTACCGAAACCGCTGGCTCGCCGATGCAATGGTCGAAGTGAAAATGATTGACACCATGGGGTTTGGGATTTCCCGCATGACGGCAGCACAAAGAAATAGGTTTTTGCCACTACCCGACTACCACCTAACCGCGCCGACGGCCGTTATTTTAGAGGTGTTGGGAAGACCTATCGATGAGCGGTACACGCAATTGCTGCTCGATCGCCGAGATCTTGATATTGACACCGTGATCCTTCTGGACCGCGTCCAGAAGAAATTGCCTATTACTGACGAAGCGATTTCGCAGCTTCGTCGTGCAGGTCTTATTGAAGGTAGAAAGCCCAACATTTTTGTCGCTTCAGCCATCGCAGAAGCGACTGGTACGCAGGCCGACTACACCCAAACGAGGGGGGTATCCGACGAGCGTTTGGTGAGTACCCTTCTGGAGCATCTGCAAAGGTTTCGAGGCGGTACATCTAGGCCCGCGATTGATCAGTTACTGATGCCTATGGTGTCCAAGTCGCTCAATAGCAAACAGAAGAAAAACAAGATTACCAACTTACTAGCCGCCATGAAGCGAGCTGAGCAGATTAGAAGTGAAGGAAGAGGGCCGGGAGCAAAGTGGTTTGTAGCAGAGTAAGATAAGTTGGCTACACTACTTACACTACTTACACCACTCTATCATTTTGATTTCAAAAGAATTTTTGTGTCTCGTAAAGGCGGCCAGTAGTGTAAGTAGTGTAGTTTATCGTGAAATTTCTCTTGGGAAATCGCAGCCACCTCCACCGGATCCGCAAAACTGCCCAATGCTCGCTGGCGGGCATAGACGCTGCCTTAGACGCAAAAGCAGCGTCTACCGCAGCAAGGATCCGCTGCCTCACGTCAGCCGAAACGCAGTGATCTTGGGCAGCCGGCCTTAACCTAGGTTGAAAATTTTCCCTGCCGTTAACTGTACTCCATGCCGCGCTTGCTTACGATTAACCGCAGACGCAGGTGTGCATTATCGCGTGAGGCATGGATGGAGTTTCATCAGATTTTACGAACGAAGGCGGTCGATGCGCCTTTTAATCAGGCGGCATGCGCAAAGCGGATCAAGCACCTTATCCGCCAAGAGAAGCTCGATAGGATCAAGATCGGCCGCGAACTATTGAAGGCCAAAAAGGCGCTTGGTCACGGCGAATTTCGAGCCTGGGCACTGGACGAGTTCAGCTTTTCCAAGAACTCCATCAGCAACTACATGAACATCGCCAAGAAGGCGGACGCTATTGGCGATGCGGCAGTCGCCAAGTTGCCCGCGAAGGAGGCCTACGCTTCGCATAAGTCTGCGCCCAAAATCCCAATCGTTGGGATTTTAAAGGTCGAGTCGCCCGCGCCAGTTGTCGAAGCCACATCCGTCCCGGCGCTCCCGAAAGAAACAGACGATGAGCGTTGGGGGTACGCCTTCGATGCGGCGGACATGATCATTCAAACCCTCGGCTCTGAGATGATGACCGGCAGATGGTCTGGCATGACCAAACTGGATTGGTTTCTAGAGCTATATAGCGGCGCTGGACCCCGAAAATTCGAAGTTGCTCTACATAAGCTGACGGCCTCCAAGACGCAGGAAGCCGCGTGATGATCAACGTGCTCATCAAGGGGCCTAAGTTTCGAACGGCTGCGCAACTTGTAGGAGACGGCACTTTCCCAGTCAGCCAGGCGGTCCTGCTCAAGGTTGCAAAAGAACACGGCGTCGGCCGCAAGTTGGGCCGAACCACCGTCTTTTCCGAGTCCGATATAGATAAACTGTATGAGTGCTTGCCATGCCCCTCAAGCTCGTCCATCGCCCTAAATCGCCATACTGGATTATGCGCGGCACCGTCCGCGGCATCAGCATTGAAGAAAGCACAGGCACTACTAACAAAGCCGTCGCCGAAGAAATAAGAACCAAGCGAGAAGCTGAAATTCTGACCGAAAGCGTATACGGCAAGTCGATCACCGTGACATTTGCGCATGCCGTGGCCGACTACCTAGAGCACGGCAGTGGAGCGAAGCGCTTCATGCAGCCCGTTCTTGACCACTTCGGGATGACGCTGCTTCGGGATATCGACCAGCACGCAATCGACACAGCTGCAAAGAAACTTTTCCCCAAAGGGGGTTCCGCCACGCGGAACCGGCAAGCCTACACGCCTATCTCATCCGTCCTGCATCATGCCGCTAAAAAAGGCTGGTGCTCCGATCCGGTCATCGCACGTCCGGAACAGCCGAAGGGCAAAGTGCGCTGGATCAAGGCCGACGAAGCCGACAAGCTCATTGACGCTTGTGCGGGGCACCTGAGGCCTCTTGTAGTGTTTATGCTCTACACAGGGGCAAGAACTGGCGAGGCTCTCTGGCTGGATTGGTCAAACGTGGACCTCGGGATGAGGCAGGTCACGTTTCCTAAGACCAAGAACGGCGAGCCCCGCAGCGTTCCCCTTCATCCGCGAGTCGTCGAAGAGCTGGCGAAGCTGGGGCACCGCACGGGTGACGTCTTCCTCACAAACAGGGGCAAGCCTTACTCGAGGCCGAAGCCTGACGATGACGCAGACACGTCGGCAGGATCACGAATAAGCAGCGGCTTCAGGGGTGCTTGCAATCGCGCCGGGATCACAAACTTCACTCCGCACTGCTGCCGCCACACTTGGGCGACGTGGCACCATCAGAAGAACCGCGACTTGCCTAAGCTGCAGGAGCTTGGCGGGTGGAGGTCGATCGAAATGGTGTTGAGGTACGCACACACGAACGTGGAACAACACGCTGACAGCATCAACGCGCTGCCCTGGGGAAAAATCGGGGAACAGCAAACTAAGAAGACAGGAACCGACGAATGATCAGCACCTTAGCTCGTAATCCAAATGCCCTTGGTAAGGGAGAGGTCGAGAGTTCAATCCCCTCCGGCAGCACCATAACGAAAGCGCGCGGGCGCGGCGCTCTCCTTCCTCCCCGTTTTTTCAGGTGGACCACTCGCCGCCGACAGCGCGGGATCAGTGCCGTGCATATCTCTCAAAGAACAATGCTGAGATTATTCTCCGTCGTCGCCGGCTTGTTTCCTCTGCGGCCGGACCGAGTCAACACTATGCTCCAAAGGAACTTTGCTCAGACACTTTCTTGAATGACGCCATGCCCATCAGGACTTTTGCTGCGTGTAC
>Ga0256782_1000165_pt1 | contig 12950 bp, 11 predicted proteins | sample MC6MC0933MT_FD_186059 | JGI IMG/M metagenome (GOLD analysis project Ga0256782, IMG submission 186059) | Metatranscriptome of enriched soil aggregate microbial communities from Iowa State University, Ames, United States - MC6-MC0933-MT... | ecosystem: Environmental > Terrestrial > Soil >...
CACCGCTGTCGCCACCATCCACACGACCCAGGGCGACATCCGCGTCAACCTGCTCGGCAACCACGCCCCGATCACCGTCGACAACTTCGTCGGCCTCGCCACCGGAGCCAAGGAGTGGACCCACCCGCAGACGGGTGAGAAGAAGACCACCCCGCTCTACGACGGCACGATCTTCCACCGCATCATCAAGGACTTCATGGTGCAGGCCGGCGACCCGCTGGGCCTCGGCATCGGCGGCCCCGGCTACCAGTTCGACGACGAGATCCACCCCGAGCTCAACTTCAACGAGCCCTACGTGCTCGCCATGGCCAACGCCGGCAAGCAGGCCGGTCGCGGCACCAACGGCTCGCAGTTCTTCATCTCGACCGTGCCCACCCCGTGGCTGCAGGCCAAGCACACGATCTTCGGCGTCGTCGCCGACGACGAGTCGAAGCGCGTCGTCGACGCCATCGAGGGCGTGCAGACCGACGGTCGCGACAAGCCGCTCGAGGATGTCGTGATCAACTCCATCGAGGTCGTCCCCGTCTCGTGACCGATCCGCAGGCCGCCGCGGACCCCTCGGTCTGCTACCGGCATCCCGACCGTCAGAGCTGGGTGCTCTGCCAGCGCTGCGGCCGCACGATCTGCCCCGAGTGCCAGATCCTCGCGCCCGTGGGCGTGCAGTGCCCCGAGTGCGTTCGGGAGGCCGGCGGCTCGGTGAAGTGGCAGCCGACCGGCGGATCGTCGTTGCAGAAAGCCGCGCGTCGGCGCTCGCGCCCGCGCTGGGTGCAGAACACCCTCGGGCTGCTGCACCCCGATTCGAACGCGCCGGTGCTGACCTACGGGATCCTCGGTGCCTCGGTGCTGTTCTGGCTGATCGGGTTCTTCACCTCGAGCCTGCCGGCGGCGCTCCTCGGCGCACTGCCGATCAGGGATCTCGCCTGGCAGGTGTGGCGCTACTTCACGGCGGTGCTCACCTATCCGTCCTCGCTCTCTTTCGCCGGCGTGCTCTCGTTCCTGCTGAGCTGCGTGTTCTTCTTCCTCATCGCGCCGAGCGCGGAACGCAGCTTCGGCCGGTCGAGATTCATGCTGGTCTTCGCGTCGGGAGCCGTCGTCGGATCCGCCGCGTCGGTGGTGTTCGGCTATTCCGGGTTCGGTTTCAGTGGCGCACTGTTCGGCCTGCTCGCCGGGTTCTTCATCGTGCAGCGCTCGATGGGCGGTGTCGGCACGCAACTGCTGATCATCGTGGCGCTCAACGTGGTCATCAGCGTCGTCTTCGGCGGCAATCTGGCAATGCTCTTCGGCGGTCTGATCGGCGGAGGTCTCGCGGCCTTCATCATCGGCCGATTCGAGTACCGGGCCCGATCGAAGCCGTCGACGCCGATCGCACTGATCATCGCGATCTGGGCCGTCGCGATCGCGGCGGCGACCGTGCGGTTGCTCGCGATCTCGCCCGCCGTCGTGGGCGGCTGATCGAGCGACTCCGCGTCAAGTGTGAAGCCCCGTCGACCGTGTGGTCGGCGGGGCTTCGTCGTTCTCGGACTTCGCTCCGGTGGATGCCGGGCGACGCTCGGTCAGTGCCAGATCAGTGCGTCGTCAGCAGGTTCTCCACACGCGTCCACGGATCTGTCCACAGGCTCATCCACACCCGTCAGGAGATCTATCCACAGGATCATCCACAGCTGGGGAAAGAATCACACGCGTGTAATTCCTGGTCAGGAGCGTGGCCGCTCCCTGTGCGCCGGCGCGCATCGCCCTGGAGACGACGAAAGCGGACCACCGCAGTGGCCCGCTTTCGTGCGGAAGCTCGAGGTGCGCGGCGTCAGCGCCAGCGCGTCATCATCAGGAAGCCGATCAGCATGATGCCGAAGCCGATCGCGAGGTTCCAGGCCTGGATGCTCTGGATCGGCAGTTGCGAGCCGCTGATGTAGAAGATCAGGATCCACACCAGGCCGATGAGGATGAAGCCGAACATCACCGGCTTGAACCAGATCGGGTTGGGGACGGAGTCGCCGCTCTGTCGCTGCGGTTCCGGCTTGGTGGTCGGGCGGGTCCTGGCCATGTCCGTGATTCTAGCCTGACGAGAGGGCCTCTCGGATCTGCGGATCCTCGGGGCGACCTCCCCGGTTGCGGGGAGTCCCCGATGCATCTCGCCCGCCTAGAATCGTGCGCATGGCTCAGGGGCGGGATGACCACGGCGGCATCGAGGATCTGTTCCCCGGCGACGAACCCGCGCACGACGCGACGACGGCCCCTTCGACGGTCTCCTCGGCGGGCTCGGACGGCGCTGCCGACGACGTCGCTGACGCACCCGCCGCATCCACCTCATCCACCGGCAAGCGCCCCGCGAAGAAGCGCCGCATCTCGGTCGTCGGCGTCGCCGGAGAGCTGCTCATCACCGCCGGCGTGCTCGTGCTCATGTTCCTCGGCTGGCAGCTCTGGCTCGACGACCAGCTCTCCGCCCCCCGCCTGAAGAACGAGGCGACCGGGCTCTCGCAGCAGTGGGACAAAGAGGCGCAGAAGCCCACGGCGACACCGAGCCAGCCGGGCACCGATGTCTCGCAGAACCCGCCCGTGCAGACCGCGCCGAAGAACGCCGAGCGCTTCGCCCTGCTGGCGATCCCGCGGTTCGGCACCGACTTCTACCGCCCCATCGCCGAGGGCGTCGGCGTGCAGGACGTGCTGAACAAGTACGAGGTCGGCCACTACCCGTCGACCCAGATGCCCGGCGACGTCGGCAACTTCGTCATCGCCTCGCACCGCAGCGCCTACGGCGGCGCCCTGCACCGCATCCACGAGCTCGAGGTCGGCGACCACATCTTCATCGAGACGCAGGACGGCTGGTACCAGTACAGCTTCCGCAACCTCGAGTATGTGAAGCCGACCGGGGTCGGCGTGCTCGACCCGGTGCCCCAGCAGGACGGAGTGGCCGCGACGCAGCGGCTGCTGACCCTGACGACCTGCAACCCCTTCTACTCGACCGCCGAGCGCATCATCGGCTACTCGGTGTTCGACAAGTTCACCCCGCGCGCCGACGGCCCGCCGAAGGAGATCGCCGCGACCGTGAACGGAGGCAGCTGATGTACGCCGCGCTGTGGAGGGTGCTGCCCGGCCCGTGGTGGGTGCGGGTGCTCATCCTCGTCGTCGTGTTCGCCGCGATCACCGTCGCGCTGATCATGTGGGTGTTCCCGTGGTTCGACCAGTTCGTCGCCCCGCAGGACGTGACCGTGGGAGACCAGCAGTGACGCGCATCCTCGTCGTCGACAACTACGACAGCTTCGTCTACACGCTCGACGGCTACCTGCAGCAGCTCGGCGCCGAGACCGAGGTGATCCGCAACGACAGCGTCGAGGTGGATGCGGTGCCCGCCCGCCTCGCCGAGTACGACGCCGTGCTGCTCTCGCCCGGCCCCGGCGACCCCGCCTCGGCCGGCATCTCGATCCCGGTCGTGCACGCGGCGATCGCCGGCGGCATCCCGCTGCTCGGCGTCTGCCTCGGGCATCAGGCGATCGGCGAGGCTCTCGGCGCGACGGTCACGCACGCCGAGGAGCTCATGCACGGCAAGACCTCGCAGGTCGAGCACGACGAGTCGACGCTGTTCCGCGGGGTGCCGCAGCCGTTCCGCGCGACGCGGTACCACTCGCTCGCGATCGTCGACGGCACCGTGCCCGATGAGCTGACCGTCACCGCGCGCACCGCCGGCGGCGTGATCATGGGCGTCGAGCACCGCAGCTCGCCGGTCTACGGCGTGCAGTTCCACCCCGAGTCGGTGCTGACCGAGGGCGGCTACACGATGCTCGGCAACTGGCTCGCCGCGAGCGGGATGCCCGAGGCGGCCGAGCGGGCCGTCGGCCTCACCCCGCTGGTGCGCACGCAGGTCTGAGCGGTCCGGCCGCGCCGCGCGGCCCGCTCATCGATCTGGGATCTGACGCGCGGGTCAGCTGCCGGCGCAGTAGACGAGCTCGACCGTGGAGCCCTGGGGCTGCTCGCCCACGATCGACTGCGACTTCACCGTCTGACCCGTGCATCCCTTGTCGGCCTTCGGCGACGGGATCAGCTGAAGGTCGGGCCCGCTGAGGAGGGTCTGCGCCTCGGTGATCGACTTGCCGCGCAGGTCGGGCACCTCGACGGTTCCCGTCGACACGACGATGTTCACCTTCGTGCCGGCGTCGACGTTGGGGGAACCCGCGGAGGGATCGCTCGAGATGACCTGGCCGGCCGGGACGGTCGGCGACTGGGCCTGAGTCTGCTCGCCGAGCACGAGCCCGTTGTCGGAGAGGATCTGCTTCGCCTCGTCGACGGTGCGCAGCAGCACGCTCGGCGCCGTCACCGCCGTCGGGCCCGACGACACGTAGACGATGATCTGCTCACCCGTGTTGACGGTGCGGCCGGCTCGGGGCTCGGTGCGGATGATGGAGCCCTCGGGCACGTCGACGCTCGCCCGCTCGGCGCGCTGCACCGTCAGGCTCTTGCCGGTGAGCTCGCGGCTGCCGGCGTCGTACTCCTGGCCGGCGACGTCGGGCACCTTGACCGACGAGGCGATGTGCAGCGGAGAACCCTGGATGTTGAAGACCCAGACCATCGCGGCGACCACGATGATCACGGTCACCATCACGCCGGCCCAGACCCAGGCGACCGGAGGTCGCGACTGGGTCGTGCGCGGGGCGCGGTCTTCGTCGTCGTTCGCCAGGCGCCGCAGCGTCTCGTCGGGGGCGCCGCCGGAGCCGACGCCGAAGAGGGTGGCGTTGAACTCGTCGTCGCGGGCGGGCGTGCGGCTGGGCACCTTGCCCTCGGCCGCGATGTCGACCTCCCGCCGGAACTCGGCCGACGACTGGTAGCGCTCGGTGCGGTCTTTCGCGAGCGAGCGCATCACGACCGCGTTCAGCGCCGGCGAGACGGCCGGCACGAGCGCGCTCGGCGCGACCGGGGCCTCGCTGACGTGCTGGTAGGCGACCGCGACCGGCGACTCGGCGCGGAACGGCGCCTTGCCGGTGAGCAGCTCGTAGAGCACGACGCCGGTCGAGTAGAGGTCGGTGCGCGCATCCACCACTTCGCCGCGAGCCTGCTCGGGCGAGAAGTACTGGGCGGTGCCGAGGATCGCGCTGGTCTGCGCGATCGTGGCGGTCGACTCGGAGATCGCGCGGGCGATGCCGAAGTCCATGACCTTCACCTGGCCGTTGGAGGTGACCATGATGTTGCCGGGCTTGATGTCGCGGTGCACGACGCCGGCGCGGTGCGAGTACTCGAGCGCGGTCAGCACGCCGTCGATGATGCGCACGGCCTCGGCGGGGGCGACGGGGCCCTTCGCGATGAGCTCGGTGAGCAGGGTGCCCTGCACGTGTTCCATGACGATGAACGGGATCTGCACCTCGACGCCGTCGGCGTCGGTGGCGGTCTCCTCGCCGGCGTCGTAGACGCGCACGATCGTGGGATGCGCCATGCGGGCCGCCGCCTGCGCCTCCTGGCGGAAGCGGGTGCGGAACGTCGGGTCGTTCGCCAGCGAGGGCTTCAGCAGCTTGACCGCGACGCGGCGGCCGAGCCGCGCATCCAGCCCCAGGTAGACGTCGGCCATCCCGCCGCGACCCAGCAGCTCGCCGAGCTGATAGCGACCGGCGAGAACACGCACGCCTTCGGTCACGCTGTCGCTCACGGTGACTCCTGGAGGGGGACGGGCCCGAAGACCGGGCAGGGGACCTCGCGAGTCTACCCGGGCCCCACTGGGCGATCCCTGCGGAGACGAGGGGTCGTCACGGTCGTGACCGGGCTGTTACCCGACCGGGCCCGACCGATCGGACCGGACCGAACCGACCGGGCTCGTCCGCTCAGCCGCGGCCGGCGGTGCTGCCGGCCCCGGTGCCCGGGGTGACGGGGGTGCCGCCGCCGACGATGCCGCCGCCGGTTCCGCCGCCGCTCGTGCCGGAGCCCGAGTCGGTGATCGGGATGGTGAGGGTTCCCGAAGCCGGGGTCGGCCCGAGACCGCTGCAGACGGCCGTGTAGCTGACCGTGACGCTGCCGGTGGCGGCGGCGACGATCTGCAGGCTGGTGGCGGTGCCCGGCACGTTCGAGAAGTCGGTGCCGGCCGGCGCGGTGCCGCCCGAGACGTTGAAGACGAAGTGGTCGAGCTTGTTCGAGGCGGGGCACCCCGTGTAGGTGAAGTTGACCGTCACGTTGGAGCCGCCGGCGACGCTGGTCTGCGAGCTGGTCGGCGTCGGCGGAGCCGTGGGACCGGGGTAGTCGCCGTAGGCCGTGATCGCGATGTCGGAGCCCTTCGGCAGCGAGCCGTACTTGCTCAGCTTCGTGACCGTGTTGGCGCTCGCCGGGTCGGGCGCGTTGCCGCCGTCGGTGATGCTCACGTTGAGGCCGAGGTCGCTCAGGGCCGCCGAGACGTCATCCTTGTTCTTGCCGATGTAGTTCGACGGGTTCACGTCGACGTTGTCGCTCGACTTCGTCGGGCTCGGCGAGTTCGACGGCGGCTTCGAGGCCGTCTTCGAGATGGTCGGCGAGGGGGAGTCGCCCCCGGCCTTGTCGCCGCCGTTGAACACCACGGCGAGCACGATCGCGATCGCCGCCACCACCAGCACGGCCACGATGACGATGAGCGGGATGAGCGCGGGGTGGCGCTTCTTCTTCTCCTCCTGCGTGGGCAGCGAGGTCGTCGGCGTCGGCTGTGCGCTCGTGAGCACGCGCGTCGCCTGCGTCTGGCCCGCGTTCGCCTGGCCGAGCAGCTCGACCGGGTCTCCGCCGGCGACACCGGGCACCGCCGCGATCGCGCCAGCGACATCCCCGCGACGCAGCGCCTGCGCTGCCCGCGAGAGGTGCGCGGCGCTCGCCGGACGGTCGGCGGGCTTCTTCGCGATGCACGCGTAGACGAGGTTGCGCACCGGCTCGGAGATCGTGACGGGCAGCTCGGGCGGCGCCTCGTTGATCTGCGCCATCGCGATCGCGACCTGCGACTCGCCCGTGAACGGGCGGCGGCCGGCGAGCGCCTCGTAGGCCACGATGCCGAGCGAGTAGACATCGGTCGCGGGCGACGCGGGGTGTCCGCTCGCCTGCTCGGGCGATAGGTACTGCACCGTGCCCATGACCTGACCGGTCGCGGTCAGCGGTACCTGGTCGGCGATGCGCGCGATGCCGAAGTCGGTGATCTTGACCCGGCCCTCGGGCGTGATGAGCAGGTTGCCGGGCTTGATGTCGCGGTGCACGAGTCCGGCCATATGTGCGGCGTGCAGGGCGGATGCGGTCTGCGCGACGATGTCGAGCACGCGGTCGGTCGAGAGCACCCGCTCGCGGTCGAGCACGGCCGAGAGCGCCTCGCCGGGCACGAGCTCCATGACGAGGTAGGCGCTGCCCTCTTCCTCGCCGTAGTCGTAGACGTTGGCGATGCCCTCGTGGTTGACGAGCGCGGCGTGACGGGCCTCAGCGCGGAAGCGCTCGAGGAAGCCCGGGTCGCCCATGTACTCGTCCTTGAGGATCTTGAGTGCCACGGTGCGCCCGATCACGAGATCGGTCGCCTGCCAGACCTCGCCCATGCCGCCGATCGCGATGCGCGACGAGAGCTGGTATCGACCGCCGAAGGTGAGCCCGCTGGTCGGTCTCATCGCTTCACCACCGCCTCCATGACCTTCTTCGCGATCGGAGCCGCGAGTGTGTTGCCGAAACCGTTCTGACCCAGTCCGCCGCCGTTCGCCACGACGACCGCGACCGCGATCTGCGGATCATCGGCCGGTGCGAAGCCGGTGAACCACAGCGTGTACGGATCCCCGACGCCGTTCTGCGCCGTGCCGGTCTTGCCGGCGACCTGTACACCACTGATTCTCGCATTGCTGGCGGCGCCGCTGTTGACGCCGTTGATCATCATCTGCGTCATCGTGGTGGCCGTCTGCTCGCTGATGGCGCGCCCGTACTCGGTCGCCGTGAACTCCTGCAGCGGGCTCAGATCGGGTGCCGTGATCTCTTGCACCAGATTGGGCTTCATGACGATGCCTCCGTTCGCGATGCCGGCCGAGACCATCGCCATCTGCAGCGGGGTCACGCGGTCGTCGGCCTGACCGAAGGCCGACTGCTCGACCTTCGCGGCGTCGGTGTAGAGCGGGTACTGACTGGGGGTGACGTGCTGGGGGATGTCGATCTCGTCGTCGCCGAAGCCGAACTTCTCGGCCTGCGCCTGGATCTTCTTCGCGCCGAGCTCGCCGCCGAGCTGGGCGAAGGGGATGTTGCAGCTGAGCCGCAGCGCGGTCGCGATCGACGCCGTCGCGCCGCCGCCGCAGGATCCGCCCTCGGAGTTCGTGATCGTCGTGCTCGTGCCGGTCAGCGTGAGGCTGCCCGGGTTCGGGAACTCGCTGTCGGGCGTGTAGTCGCCGCTCTCGAGCGCCGTGGCCGTGGTGATCAGCTTGAACGTCGACCCGGGCGCGTAGAGGTCGCCGGCGATCGCCCGGTTCTGCAGCGGCTTCGTCGGATCGGCCACGAGCGCGTCGTAGGCGGCCAGCGCCTGCTGCCGGTCATGGCTCGCGAGCTGGTTGGGGTCGTACGACGGCTTCGACACCATCGCGAGGATCTGCCCCGTCTTCGGGTTCAGCGCGACGACCGCTCCGGTCTTGTCGCCGAGCGCATCCCACGCCACCTGCTGCAGGTTCGCGTCGAGCGTCAGCGTGACCGAGGCGCCCTTGGGGCGCTGCCCGGTGATGATCTGGTTCAGCCGGGCGAGGAAGGTCGAGTCGGCGGTTCCCGCGAGCTCGCGGTTGAGGGCGCCCTCGACGCCGCGCGGCTCGCCGTTGATGATCGAGTACCCGGTCGCCGGGGCGTACAGCGGGCCGTTCGCGTACTGACGCAGGAACTGGTAGTCGTCATCCACCGGGGTAGACGAGGCGATCGGCTCGCCGCCGACGATGATGTCGCCGCGCTCGGCCGAGAAGCTCGCCAGGATCGTGCGGGTGTTGCGCGGGTCGCTGCGCAGGTTGTCGCTCTGGCCCACCTGGATGATGCTCGTCGACAGGAACAGGGCGGCGAACATCGCCAGCACGATGATGCTCACGCGTCGCAGTTCACGGCTCATTGCAGACCTCCCGGGAAGCGGGCGGGGCGGATGCCGTCGCTGAGTCTGAGCAGCAGCGCCACGATGATCCAGTTCGCCACGAGCGACGAGCCGCCGGCCGCGAGGAACGGCGTCGTCAGACCGGTCAGCGGGATGACACGGGTCACGCCGCCGACGACGATGAAGGTCTGCAGCGCGATCACGAACGACAGGCCGACGCCGAGCAGGCGGCCGAAGTCGTCGTCGCCGAGGTGGCCGATGCGCAGACCCCGCGAGACCATCAGCAGGTAGAGGCCGAGGATCGCGAACAGGCCGATCAGCCCGAGCTCCTCGCCGAGGCTGGGGATGATGAAGTCGCTCTCGGCGATCGGCACGATGTCGGGGCGGCCCTGGCCGAGCCCGGTGCCGATGAGTCCGCCGTCGGCGAGGCCGAACAGCCCCTGCACGACCTGGAAGCTGCCGCGGTCGGCGCGGTACTGCTCGTTCGAGAACGCATCCAGCCAGGTCACGAAACGGCCGTTGACGTAGCCGAGCGTCTGACTGGCGATGAGGGCGCCGCCGATGAACAGCGTCATGCCCAGCACGACCCAGCTGAGCCGCGCGGTGGCGACGTAGATCATCACCAGGAACAGGCCGAAGTAGAGCAGCGAGGTGCCGAGGTCGCGCTGCACCACGAGCACGCCCATCGCGACGACCCAGACGATGAGGATGGGGCCGAGGTCGCGGGCGCGCGGGAACTGCAGCGGGCCCAGCTTGCGGCCGATGATCGACAGCGAGTCGCGCGCCGTCACCAGGTAGCCGGCGAAGAAGATCGCCAGCGCGATCTTCGCGAGCTCGCCCGGCTGGAAGTTGATGCCGGCGATCGTCACCCACACCTGCGCGCCGTTGATCGGCTTGAACGCCATCGGCAGCAGCAGCAGCGCGATGCCGACGAACATGGCGATGTAGCGGTAGCGCGACAGCACCCGCACGTTGCGGAACGCGGCGAGCACGATGAAGGCGAGCACCATCGCGATCGCGCTGAACACGACCTGCTTGACGCCCAGCGCATCCCAGCCCAGGCGATGCTCGGCGATGTCGAGGCGCGAGATCTCGGCGATGCCGATGCCGTTCAGCACGGTCGCGATCGGCAGCAGGAACGGGTCGGCGTTCGGCGCCGTCACGCGCAGGATGATGTGGCCCACCAGGGCGAGCCCGCCGAGCGCCGCCGGCAGCGCCAGCATCCCCTCGTCGAACTGACCTTGAGCCCCCAGCTGCACGAGCGCCATCGCCCCGATCGACAGGCCGATCGCGAACAGCAGCAGCGGCAGCTCGATGTTGCGCAGGCGGGCAGGCTCACGCAGGCGGATGCGGATGCTGCTGGTGAAGTCGCTGATCCGCCCGGGCCCGGTCGCGAGCGACGGGCCGGCTGCCGAGGAGGTGGATGCGCTCACTCAGCCCCCCGCCGCCGCCGAGAGGCGGGCGACGATGTCGAGCGCCTCCTTGTAGTCGTCGGCGCTGATGGTGCGCTTCACGCTGTCGCGCTGCGCCGCGCTGAGGTCGTCGAGGTCGATCGCGGTCGGCTGACGGAGCTCTGAGAGCGAGATCGGGCCGATGTTCTGCTGCACGCCGCGGTAGATCGCGACCTTGCCCTGGTATTCGCCGACGAAGTAGTGCGACTGGGTCCAGTTGTAGGCGACCAGGCAGGCGGCCGCGATCGCGGCGATGGCGAGACCGGCCATGACCAGCCAGGTGACGCGGCGGCGGCGGGCGCGGCGGCGATCCTCTTCGATCAGCTCGTCGAGGTAGTCGTCGCTGTCGGGCTCGAAGTGGCTCGGGTCGGGCTGGGTGGCCTTGAGCGGGTGCAGCAGCAGCGTCGGCAGGCGCAGCGGGCGGCGCGAGGTCTCGTTCTCAAAGCTGAGCGGCACGGCGGCCGAGCCGACGAAGCGCGGCGGATGCGGCACGCCCGGCCCGTCGTCGACGTCGAGCAGCACGACGGTCACGTTGTCGGGGCCGCCGTGGTCGAGGGCCTCCTTGACCAGGCGGTAGGCCGCGGCCTCGGTCTCGCCGACGTGCATCATGACACCGGCGATGCGCTCCTCGGGCACGTAGCTCGACAGGCCGTCGGAGCAGATGAGCCAGCGGTCGCCGGGGTGCGTCTCGAGAATGAGGGTGTCGATCTCGGGCGCCGCATCCACGTCGCCGAGAACCCGCATGAGCACCGAGCGGCGCGGGTGCACCGCGGCCTCCTCGGGCGTGATGCGGCCCGAGTCGACGAGGCGCTGCACGAAGGTGTGGTCGGCGCTGATCTGCGACAGCTCGCCCTCGCGGAAGAGGTAGACGCGCGAGTCGCCGATGTGCGCCATGACCATCTGGTCGCCGACGCGGGCGAGGGCCGAAACGGTCGTGCCCATCCCGGTCAGCTCGGAGTGCTCGAACACCGTCTCGGCCAGCAGCTGATTCGCGGCGATGAGCGCCGACTGCAGCGCGAACTCCGCGTCCTGCGCCGTCGGGTACTTCTGGTCGGCCTCGGCGATGCGCTTCGCCGCGATCGCGCTGGCCACATCCCCACCCGCGTGCCCGCCGACGCCGTCGGCCACCACGAACAGGTTCGGTCCGACGTAGCCGGAGTCCTGGTTCGAGGCGCGGATCTTGCCGACGTGCGAGACGGCCGCGCTGGAGGGGGTCGTCACAGGCCTACCGCCGCAGTTCGAAGGTCGTCTGCCCGATGGTCACGGGCGTGTCGAGCGGCACGGGCGTCGGCAGCGTCACGCGCTGCCCGTCCAGGAACGTGCCATTGGTCGAGTCTAGGTCTTGCACCACCCACTGGTCGTTCCAGAGCATGAGGCGCGCGTGGTGGGTCGAGGTGTAGTCGTCGCGGATGACGAGGCCCGACTCGCTCGAGCGGCCGATCGCGAGCTGCTCGCCGGGAAGCTCGAGCTCGGTGCCCTCGCGGGGCCCTGCCGTGATGACGAGTCGGCGGGCGGTGTTCGCGCCGGGGCGTCCGCCGGTCGGCGGGGGAGTGCTCGGCGCGTTCGACACCGGAGCGGTGACGGCGGAGGCGGCGCCCGCTGCGGCCCCGGCCGGGGCGGCGCTCATCGGCGACGACGGGAACGGCGAGGCGGCGGCCGCGCCGTCCTTCTTGCGCGCCCGCTGCCCGAACAGGTCGGAGCGCAGCGCGTAGACGATCGCGAAGACGAACACCCACAGCAGAAGAAGGAAGCCGATGCGCAGCACCAGCAGAACGAGATCGCTCACCGGCGCCCTCCGGTCGAGTCGTCGGCCTGCGCGAGCACGCGGAAGACGATGCGGGTGCGGCCGATGTCGATGACCGAGTCGGGGGTCAGCGGGGCCTGCTTGAGCGGCGAGCCGTTGAGGCGGGTGCCGTTGGTCGAGCCGAGGTCGTTGATCTGGCCGCGCTTGCCGTCCCACAGCACCTCGACGTGTTTGCGCGAGGCGCCCGCGTCATCCACCGGCACATCGGCCTCGCTGCCGCGACCGAGGATCGTGCGCGACTTCTTCAGCGGGTAGCGCTTGCCGTCGACGTCGAGCACCGGAACCCAGCGCACGGTGCCCTGCACGGTGTTGGAGTCGATGCGCACGACGCCCTCGCTGAGCTTGTCATCGCGCAGCAGCTCGATCGAGAGGCCGCCGGCGAAGCTGTAGTGCTGGGCGGTGGCGTGCTGCTGCACGAGCTGCGTGAACTCATCCACCAGCGCCGGGCCGAGCGAGGTCATGCGCTGGTGGTCGCCGGGGGCGAGGCGCACGGTGAAGCGGTTGGGGGCGAGGATGCGGTCGCGCGAGACGACGGCCGCTTTCGTGTCGAGCTCGCGGCGCAGGGCAGACGTCACTTCGAGCGGCTGCAGACCGCTCTTGAAGGTCTTCGCGAACGCGCCGTTGACGACGCGCTCGAGACCTTTCTCGAAGTTGTCGAGAATCCCCAACGGAGCTCCTGTTCGGC
>Ga0256782_1000166_pt1 | contig 12945 bp, 13 predicted proteins | sample MC6MC0933MT_FD_186059 | JGI IMG/M metagenome (GOLD analysis project Ga0256782, IMG submission 186059) | Metatranscriptome of enriched soil aggregate microbial communities from Iowa State University, Ames, United States - MC6-MC0933-MT... | ecosystem: Environmental > Terrestrial > Soil >...
CAGCCGCCGCTCGATCTCCCGGCTCGTGCCGACGGGCACGGTCGATTTCGTGGTGATGACGGTGAAGCCGTCGAGATGCTGCGCGGCTTCTTCGACCGCCGCGAAAACGTAGGAGAGGTCCGCATAACCGTCGCCGCGCCGCATGGGGGTGCCGACCGCGAGAAACACCACGTCGGCGTCGGCCACCGCCGGTCCAAGCACGTCCGTAAAGATAAGACGTCCGGCTTTGACGTTGCGCTCCATCAAGTCTTCGAGCCCGGGCTCGTAGATCGGAGATCGGCCCGCTTTGAGGTCGGCGAGGCGGTTGGGGTCCTTATCGACGCAGGTGACCGTCCACCCGAAATCTGAAAAGCACGCGGCCGAAACCAGGCCGACATAGCCTGCTCCGATCATGCAAATCTTCATCGTCCCCCCGAATTTCTTCAAAGCTGTGCTCGGTTACCCCACACGCGACAATGGAATACTCCTAGCCGACCATCTGAGAAGTAAACTTGCTATCAGCGCCAAGTCTACCGTACCGTACCGTCCACTTCGTTCAGTCCAAGATGCTCGGCAAGAGTTGTCGGGACCCCAGCTTGCTGTCCGGTATCGTGATGAGTGACAGGCTAGGCATACATGCGACGTGCTTGTCGAGAGCGGTGTTTAACCGAAAACCTGGATAAATACATAAGCGATGTTGATCGAGCCTTCGAAGAAATCCTTCTTGAGTATGATTTCGACCAATGAAAGTGTTCTTGAGATTGGTCCTTTTACCAACCCTGTCTGTTCGGGGGAGAACGTAAGATATTTTGACGTTCTGAATAAAGCAGGTTTGATAACGCGAGCGGAAGCAATAGGACGTTCGACAGGTGGTGCGGTCGATATTCACTATGTGTCACCTATTGGTGATCTATCCATCGTGCGGGATACGTTCGACGTTTGCATAAGTAGCCATGCAATCGAACACCAACCCGACCTCATCCGGCATCTAAATGACGTCGAGAAAATCCTTAACGAGGGTGGGAGATATTTTCTTGTCGTACCTGACAAAAGATATTGTTTTGATCACTTCATCCCCGAGTCCTCAATCGCCGATATCTTGACTGCTCGTGGAAGAAAAATTCATACGCTTAGGAGCGTTATCGAACATAGGGCGCTGACAACGCACAACGATGTACAAAAACATTGGGCAGGCGACCATGGCGTACCGAAGTACATTACTGACCCCAAATCGTTGAGTTCGGCCGCAGCCGAATACGAAAGAGCTAATGGCGAATACATCGATGTTCACGCGTGGCAATTTAACCCAAACAGTTTTAGACGGAACATCAGTCTGCTAAATTCTCTGGGGTTGATCCAGTTAAAAGTCGATCAGGTCTTTCAGACGGCATATGGCTCTATAGAATTCTATGCAATTCTGCGCCGTGCGGATTGATAAAAGGCTTCGGGTACGCGTAGCACCGCCATGGAAAGTTCCGGTTGCATTTGACGATCCGTCTGGCCAGCTAAAAATTGGATCCAATACGAGTTCGTAACAGCGCCTCCGATCAAGGTCGAATTGAGCTCTTGAGGCGGACCGTGATTCAACGCAATTGAGTCCTCAATCGCAAGCTCGGCTACGTACGCGGATGTTCTGTCGTTAAGTTCCATCTACTCGATCGTAATAATCTGATGTTCCACCTCCTAGGCCGCGAAGGCTTCCCCACGCCTTGGTGAGGCTCGAGCAACCCTTGAACATGAATTTCTCGCCGGCGAGTTTTTTGACCGGCCAGACAACCGTGCCCGCGATCAAGAGCAGAATGCCGATCAATGATCGCCGGACGATCGAAGGCAATCGTCGGAGACTCGCTTTTGCGCGACCGTCTCGTAGAACGCCAAGGTGAGCGTTCGCCGCGGCCACCATGTATGTCCGTTTGAGAACTCGGCTTAGGGTAAGTCGCGATGCCGGCACGCTCTCAGTTACTAGCGCATCGGCCACACTGACAATTCGCGCTCCTCGTGCGTGCGCACGTCTGAAGAAATCTACATCGTCAGCGCCGAAGGTTAGCCGCTCGTCGAACCGTAGATTGTACCCTTCCATCGAGATCAGCTTGGCATTGAACAAAACGTTATTGGTATAAGCATCGCGCCGGAGAAAGCCGGTAGGCTTTCCTAGTTCCGATAGTGGTTTCCACCAATGCGGCGGCGTGACCTCCGGAATTTGGTGTACGGAACCCGTGGCTACATCTGAATTGAAGGATCTGCACGCATCATAAAGCAGTGTCAGCCAGTTTGGCTCGGCAGTTTCATCATCGTCGAGCATTGCAATCCAATCGGCGCTTTCAGCCAAAGCTTCGACAAGAGAACGATTGCGCGCATGTGGAATGCCAATTCTCGGTTCATGAAAATACTTTAGAGGAACAGACGTAGTCTCTTGGATCTGGTTTACGATGTCGCGAGAGCATGGCTTCAGATCATTTTCGACGATGACAACTGACAATGTCCCACCGTGCGGGACGGCGAGATTTAAGATACTCTTCAAGGCGGCGGCGAGCATTGCTGGCCGTTTTGCCGTGCAAATGGCCACAGTAAAGTGTGTCATGGCCCTAAGTAACTAAGCTCGTTCGAAATTTCGGTATCCTCTGGAGGCGATTGCGCGCACGTAGGACGTCCGAAGATGAAACTCGGCATATTGTTGGCGGACTTAATCATCCTTTTGCCTCGGCATGCGACGAAGGCCGAGAAGCGCTAGAAGGCGACGAATCCGATGGGGGTAACGATGTTCCGCCCGCTGGAGTACGTCCATAGTTTTCGTCTTCGGTATTGAGCCTGACCATCGTACCAACATTTTTCCGCTTCAATGAAAAAGCCTGAATTTCGCGCCCAATGTGCGCTGGTGCCGACACTGTGAACTGATTGTAGATGGTTTCCTCGTGCTCGATAGGCGCGAGCCAGTTTTCCTTTCGGGGCAGACAGACCGGCGCAATTCCCCGATCGAAAAACCACCTAGCCAATCGAACATCTACAAATTTCTGGCTGGTCCGCATGTATTCAAATGGAGGCAGGTGCCGGCCGCGGATCGCCAAAGTCCCGGTGCCAAGCTGGTCAACGAGGATTGGGTTGTCGAGCTTGCTCCTGAAGTAAAACACCTTCCGCTCGACCTCGATCGCATTTCGATCAGACGCAAGCCGCAGCCATTTCAAGATCCTCTTTGCAGGGTCGCTCTTCGGGACTCGATATAAACTACCGTGAAATCCGACGGCATACAGGGCGCTCGGCATTCTCAGAAGCCAATCCAAAGTTTTGGCGACGTAGTCCGGCGGATAGAGGATATCGTCGTCGACGAGGAACACGACATCGTCTGAGCCTACCGTTGGGTAGAACTTGCCACAATCCTTCAAGTCCTCCGGGGGGATTACTAAATTGACGTTCTGCGGCAGGTGCCATTGCGGAACTTCTGTGTACTCATTGAGCACGACATTCAGCTTATCAACCTGGTTCGACAGTCTTTGAATGACTTGTTTTAATGCAGCTCTCCGGGGCGGATATGTCGCGAGGTTGGCGATAATCATGGCGCGGTCCATCCGCTTGGAAGATTATCAAGCAGCCCGCGTTGCAGTGCGCTTTGATCAGGCAAGAAGGCCAAGGCGTCATCCGTCCTGGCGAAGTCCGAAGCTAAGAGAGACTTGCGCTGAGTGGCGTTCGTCCGGCAAGACGCGATGTAGTCCCAAAACTTCGTACCATCCCCATCAAGGTTTCTCGTCGCTTCCATCCATATAGATGGAACGCCAAATGCGTGAGAGACAATGAGGCCATGCAACGATGAGGAGTATGTGATCTCACAAGATGCGATTTCAGAAACCACTGCATCAACCGGCTTGCACACATTTATGATCGTCGCACGGTTAGACCGCCATGCTATGTAATCGGTATATTCCACAAAATGTGGGATAACTCCGATTTTTCCGGGAATACGTGGAGGAGCGAGGTTGAACTTGGGTAGCAGCACTGCTGGATCGCCATAAACCGCCGGACAATTATATCCTAAGGACCGAAATCGCTCGCGTGTCAGCGGGCCTCTGACCGCCAGGACCTTGCGGGGTCTTGCGAACGTGTCTGCTTTTGAGATTATTCCGCTGCCCCAGATGGTCGCGCAATCGTTGTGCCTGAGATGGCGCAAGATGCTGCCTGCCGTATAGAGGCACTGCGTTTTTGCTTGAGTACGTCGGGAACAATACAATGGCCGTGTTCCAGTGTACCGCTCAAAGAGATAGGGTCCGATCCAGTCGCCAAAGTTTCTCGGCTCATACCAGGACCAAAAGAGATTCTGGCGTCGGTAGTACCCGCGCAGCTGAAGAAATGATTTCAGATGGCCGGGCTTACGGTCCATAATTCCCCCAAACGTCATCAACGGGGATATGTACTGTAATGTAGCCACCGTTGCCACATCGCCAACATCTCCGTTGCAATAATCCCCAGCCCAGTCGCGTCGCAGGCCGCATGCGCCCCACTCCCATCGGCACCAAGATCAACACCGGTGATGAGGCTCATTTCTTATAGCTCGGATCGTCATCGTCTCCGCTCGGCGGTGTCGGACTTGCGGCCGCCCATCAAAACGGCAGCAGAGTGGAATTCTTCAGCCCCTGGAGATCCAAAAACATCTCATCCCATAGCCAACGATCATCGAAGGATGTCATCCTTTCGGTGGCGTGATCTATCAGCTCGGCCTTTTCTGGAACTGACTTCCGCAGATCCAGCGGCTCGTGCGGAACGCCGACCGCGGCGTAGTGATCTCTAAATTTGGTACCGTCGCCGAAGATGCCGTCTGAAAGCAGAACATGACGCGTCGGAATGCCATACGCATGGGATAAGATTAGCCCGTGGAGCGAACTTGATAGGGTGCTCCGGCACTTCAGAAGTTCGATCAGAAACGCCTCTATGTCATCAGTGTTCGTATCGATGACACGCACCCCCTCACTTAGAGTCCAGATCCTCTTGACATGTTCGACTTCCGTAAAGTGCGGAATGATCCCGAGTTCAAATTCCTTCTCGATGCTGGGGTTAAAAATACGAGGCAGGCAAAGTGCAGGGTCGCCATAGATAGCAGGACATTCACTACCAACCGAGAGAACGCGCTCTCGAGTGATTGGGCCTCGGACGAATCGAATCTGAGGTTCGGTGACGTCCTGCTCGCGCGATCGTATTCCGCTTCCGAAGACCAACGCGTGGTTGCCGCAAAGGCGAAAGACGCTGCCTGTGGATACAATATAAGAAGCGCGCTTCTCTGAACTTCTCCGAAGCGATACACGCGACAAGAATTTCGATAATCTGCTGCGGCCTTTGGATTCTATAAGACGGATTTCTTTTTCTTTTATTCCGCTTGTGGGCAGCGTTCGGGTGCGGGTTCGAGACAGAAGGTATGGCGTAATTTGATCGCCAAGGTTCTGTGCTGGATACCAGTAAAATCTCAGATGCCGGCGAGTGAGTTTTTTATGTAGCTCCGGAAAATATCTTTTTAGATCGTGATCATGGAGGGTGTCGACCGCGTGGCGCTCCCACTTCTTGGTGAAATACTTAGCGCGGTAGGTTGGGAACGTCGCTGGATTGTCCCAAGGTTTCTTGCTCCTGGCAGTGAAGTGGAAAATTCCATCGCGGGAAATCCACTTCTCGCCTACTCGATGCCATTCTTCGCTTCCCTCGACCATCGCGTCGTATTCAATAATGTTGAAATTTGGATTCAGAATTGTTGGCTTGAGATCGGGATATCTACCGAGGGCCAGCGCCAGCAAGCTGTCATCGCCTTTACGTGGCGCACCAATGGAAAGACATTGATCGTACAATCCACTCATCGCTTTAAGGAACTGCCTCTGGCGCAGCGCCGGAAAATTCATTGTTACGACCCCCGACTGTATTCGGTCAGAGTCCGGTAGTGGCCCAAAATGAGATTCAAGTTTGTCTATGTCGTTTGACAGAATGTCTTTTATTGGCCCGACGGCGACACCGCCCAAAGTGTCAGTTGCATCGATCCAGTCGCTTAAGTCACCATTTGCCAAGGTATCAGCATCGAGATAGACGCCCTTTTCGTAGCCGAGGCGATGTAATATTTCAGCGCCAGCAAACCAATAGTAGCAGTGGCGTGGATAGGACCAACTAGTCCCAAAATGGCCTTCCACTTGGGTGACTTCGACTTTTATTTTGTAGCGCTCAAAAAGCGCTTGATCTTCATCGGAAATAGAATCTGTGATCACCACAAGATCTAATTTTGGCATCCATTTACGAATTGCGGTAAGTGCGACAACCGCATGCGGAAAATATCCGCGGTCACACGTCGTGAAGGCGCACATTCGCTGCATTGATTCCCCGTGATCGAATTCTGCATGTGCTATGTCCCGCCCAATGCATAGCACATGGCAAATGGCCCCAGTCCGCGTACTTAGCTTCATAAGACGATCGCGTCAAAGCCTGCAAAATCAATCTGTCGTCTTTACTTGGCGACCCGATTCCAGCGCCTCACATCGGTGGATCGAAAGAGCTGCTTGCCGTGAGTACTGCCGGTGTCCCTAAAGACTTCGAATAAATTCGAGGATGTCTTTGGCGGCCAGCGACGGATCCAGCGCCGTCAACACTGGCCTGGCTTGCGGCGGCTTGCTGGCGATGAAATAGTGGAGAACTTCAGGATTGAGACATCCTTCGTAGAGCGTCATCCATCCTGGACCGACGCATTTGGCCAGATCATCGGCGAAAGGCGTCATCGGCGTCAGCGACCGCCTCTCGGCACACGCCAAATAGACGAGCGTGCCGGAATGCAGATATTGGCGATACGGAGCTACCATGACATCGCAAGCGGCGGTGGTGAGCGCGAAGTCTTCATCCGACAGCAGATCAAAGCGGAGAAGCACGCGCGCGTCGTCGCCAACGGCTGCTTCGACTTCCTCACGCGCGCCGGCGTTTCTCGGGCGTCCGCATATGAGAAGCCGCAAATTGCTATCTCTTATCGCGCGGAAGGCATCGATCAGTTGAGGCAGACCCTTATACCCACCGATCCGTCCGAGCGCGCCAATCACGTAAGCGTCTTGTGGAATCCCGAGATGCTGCCGCCGGGCGAGGGCTTGTGCCGGCGTCCTCGTGACGGAAGGATACGCAGGATGGCGGAATGAGCCGGCGGGTTTGGCGCTCAAACCGGGATGGCTGCGCAAGACGATGCTTTGCGTTGCAGGACTAAGCGTCATGTATCCGCTCGCAAGGCGCGACAACGCGCGAGTAAAATATGACCAGACCCGCCGTTCCCGGGGGGGTAGATCGTGGGGTATGTCGTTATGGACGATCCAGATGAGCTTTTTTCCGGACCGCTTCCATCGCCAAAGCGCAGTGAGTTCGGAGAGTGCGGCTAGGTACGGAGCGTGGCCACGCCGGCTATTCCAAAATATTTTGTCCGGCCACTGAATGAGCAGAGCTTCGGCTTCGGAGGGGATACCCTTTCTAGGGCTGTCGACTGAAATAAGCCGGGCGCCGTGACTCGCAAGAGAGTCCGCAAGTATCTCGAGAAACGGGTTGCCGTTTAGAACTCCCGGCCAAGAAGCAAGAAACATTCCGCTCGCCACAATCACCGCGCCGTCGTGAAGGTTAACCCAAGCTGGCCTCTCATTCGGGCGAGCTACTCTGATCGCGAAGCGGCGCGCCAACATCAAACAACGCGCAGTCGACCAAAGACGCCAAGACCGAGGCAACGCAGCTGGACGACCTTCAACCGATGAGCCGCGAACCCTCTTGGATCTGCCGCGTAGCTACTGCTGGCTTCGCCCCTACGGTGGTCAGCGGCCGCTTTTTGATTCCCGGCCACAGCAGCCGCTTTTTGATCGATCGAGCCCAGCGTTTGACTTGATGGAAGGCCCCGCGCTTCGGGTCATATTTGACTTTTCCGATACGGTCTTTCACCTCTTCTGGAAGTTCGCTGGCGAGAAGTGCTTCGATGACATCGTGATGAATCTCTTTGGCCCACCGCGTCGAATCGGGGCGCCCCTTGTCTTGCGACGAGGCGTAGATCGCGTCCGAAATGAAGCTATTGTTCTCATGCAACATTCGATAGACAAGGGCTTTGCCCAAAAACAGCGTTCCGCCGAGCAGGTGACACCCCCGTGCGAGATAGGAATCCACGCATCTTTTGTAGAGGAGGGCCTTCTGAGGCTTCATATAGTTGATGGCCGTCCGGCGGAACATCATCGACGACGTCGATGTGTAATGCCATCCCGGCACAGAAGCGTCGAAAAAGAGCAGACTGGGATTCTGACCTTCCGGGATTTCGAGGGCAACGCCGCGCGATGACATGGCTGGCCGATACATCGCGAACTGTTGCCCCGAACCGATCGGACCGCGTTTTGTAACCAAAACCTGGTCGCTGCAAACGATGGGTGTCATAACATGCAGATTCAGATGTGCAGCAAGCGAGTCCTCCAGAAACGTCGGCATGTATCTGTCGTCCGGATCGAGTGGGCAAACAAATTCACCGGACGTCCGCGCCAGTCCCGCGAAGAAGGTTGGAACCTGACCTGCGTTGCTTTCTGAGAGTAAAATTGTGACTCGTTTGTCGTTGATCTCCTCAACGATTTTTACAGCCTCCTGGCGATGATCGCGGTCTGAGAAATCATCGACCACGACGCATTCCCAATTTGTATGTGTCTGACCGAGGATCGACTCGATCGCTCCCTTGAGGTGCTTCGAATAATTATGATGAGTGATGACAATCGAGATGAGCGGGGAGGCGAAAAGCTTGTCCACAGGTCTCGATTTTTCAACTAAACTCAAATCGACAACGCTCATCATTTATCCCCGGCTAGCGCTGGCCTTCACCCTCAGAGCGCAAGCACCATCAGCGCACTGAACAATTGGCAATCTGATTGATTTCAATAACAAAGTCATTTCGAGCGGAGCAGCGGACCCAAAAAACAGCACTCAGATCAATTGCTACGGCAACTAAAACGTCAAGCGTTCAATAAAGATCATCAACAGGTAAGAGCGTAACCAAGGTCGCGGTGCGGACATTGCATGAGTGGCGCGTCTTGGCGAGCAGATCGCTTTACCTTCGCTCCTTATTGCGATCGGAAGATGGCTGCTTGAAGTCCAGTTCGACGTTCCCGCCCTGCGCTTCTCGTGATCCATCTCAGCGATCGGCGACTTCGATCGAGCTATACAGGGGACGGCTGCTAAGAGCTGAGACCAGCAGGCTGCGCGTAGGCCGTTTCGATCCCCAATGTATTTTTTGCATGAGCTTAGCGGCAATCAGGCTTTCAGGTCCGTAGTATTTACGGCTTCCCTCATAAGAAATACTGGAAGACCCCTGGAGCCCATCGCGATAGCTGCGATATTCCGCCCCTTCATTGTAATAGGCGCGGCTCTCGATCGCGTAAGAAATCTTCTCGTTAAGGTCTGGCAGAAATTTAAAATGCAGAAGCGCCCCGGAGGGCGCCAAGCGAGATCCGAATGCACGATATTCGTGGCCGTTTGGTCGGCGCCCCGTTTTGTCCCAGTAAAAAAAAGGATGTTTTCTCAGGAGCGCCTTGGAGCCGAACAGACGCGCTCGTGGACCGCCTTCGAGTCCGACAATCCCATGATGCGAACGACAAATCCGATAGCTATCGCCATCGAAAAAGGGACAGGCATCGATCTGCTTGTCTCCACTTCGGTAGATAACTTCGTTTAAAGGACTGTCCGAGTACATGTCGATCATCGGAGCAAAAAACATCTTGGCGCTCCAGGAGCGCAGAAATGCACCTAGATCATGAAGGTCGTGTCGGCTCATATCAGCGTAAACTAAAAGTTCGTCTGCATCGATGGTGAGATACCATCTTCCATGACCGTAGCGTCTCAGTAGCCACGACCGCCAAAAGGATCCGTTTCGCGATTCGGCATAAGGGGCAGTCGTCGCGTAGAGATCGACGTCGGGCTGATCGGCTAACAGATTTAGTGTTTCGTCTGATGATCCGTTGTCTAGGATGGCGAAACGATCCACGCCGATCTCGCGATGATGTCTTAAGCAATCCAACAGTCGATGGGCTTCGTTGCGAACGACCAAGATCGCGATAATCTCCTGCGGCTTCGGATGTGATTGAAGCCGGATCACCTGAATGTTGTGATGAGCAATTCGCGCGAGTTGGAGGCGCGCAAGGTCGCGGGCTTCAAGCAGGGCTTGACCGTATTCCACCAAATGATTTCGCATTAGCGCATCAGTATTCCATTATGGCCTTTAGCGACGTCAATTCAAATCCAACATCCTGTCTGCTACGGCATTTGCGGCCGAGCTAACGACCTGGTTTGTTACGTCGGATGCGAAAGAAAGCTTCTCTTTGATAGGTTCGAGGCGAAGGCGCGTGACCTCATTGTGAAATTTAAAACCGGTTTCGCAGAGGAACACCGCCCCGTGCCGCTGATCCACGAGGAAATCGTGCGCGAAAAAACCAAAGCCAAAGGCCCGGTCGATATCGGCTGCAATGTCATCGAATTGACTGCGTCGAGCATCAATAAGGACCGAGCGAAGATAGTTGAGAAGGTCCGGATTTGGCGGCGTGTCGCCGCCATGAACCGAAGGTGATCCTTCGCTGATGTCTCGTGCGCGAGGGATCATGGCGATGATGCGATGTCCGACACACATCGCTCTAACGACGGTATAGTAATCACGGCCCTGAAAGCTGACGCGCGTGTCAATGAATTCGGTATTGTAACGCTTCCGATTCAAAGCTGAGTTTGCACGTATCACGTCGACGTCTTGGTTCGTCCCCGTCCGGACGTTGGAAAATGTCGGGATCTCTTCCGATGCTCCAGCGACCTTCGGCATCCGAATGCCGCGACGGTTCAGAAAGTTGTTGGTCCGCAGTTTGTCACCAACGATGCGGGCAACGCGCAGCCGGTTGGCAATCGTCGACGTCGGAGATCGCAGCCGCGTGGCAATTTCAATGGCGGCGACGAAAGCAATCGTTTTCCGACTACTGGCCTGCTCACAATGTCTTTCTTCATTGTACACTGGGATTACAGTGGAACCAGAGGGAATGTCAGCCGATTTTATGAAAGACAGCGGTGCTGAAAAGTATTCAAAGGCTATGCCGCGTCTCTTCAATGTGTTTTCAAAAATCGGGATGAAAATACCCGGGCGCATCTTGCCTTGAGCACCGGGCCGTTCAGCATCCGCATTGACAATGAGAACTTTTTTCACGGCATACCTGTGCGTGCGCGTATTCTCAAATGACAGCGTCAGACCGCCGGACCTGTTGCGGCGAGCGGGCCATCGTGTTGCCCCGCTACGCAATTCTTTTCATAATTGATCTCTTCCACCGTCTCATGTGATGGCGGGGATTGGTCTGCCGGAACTCGAGGGTCTTGCGTTCGATTGCCTTGGGCACAACGCAGGGCGCGCCATTCGCGCTTATTGCGTCAAGTGCATCCTTGTAGGCATGTGCTGCCCACTGATTGGCTCCTGGCCGCTGCTTATCCTGAAACGACGAAAATATTTCATCACTGATCCAGGAATTTTTTTCGTGTAACGTCCGGAACACCAGTGGTTTTTGCAGAAAGAGCGTGCCGCCAAGGACATGCGCGCCTTGTGCGAGATAGCCGTCAGCACACCCTTTGTAAGCGAGTGGCTTGTGGGGTCGCAAGTAATTGAGAGCCGCCCGGCGAAACATGAGTGCTGTTGTTGAGGTCCAGTGCCATCCGGGAACCTTAGCGGGAATATAAAATACTCGCGGTTGCTGACTGGGTTCGAGCTCAAAGTAATTTCCGACTGGTCGTGCCGTTGCGATGCGGAAATTTGCGCGCAATCCACTTCCAATGACACCCCGCTTCGTTGCAAGAATTTGGTCTGTGGAAACAAGGGGACACAATATGCCGGCATCGAGATGTGTGGTGAGAGCATCTTCTAAAAACGTCGATGCATAACGGTCATCGGGATCAAGCAGACAAACGAAGTCTCCCGTTGTTTTGCTGACACCGGTAAAGAACGAGGGCACTTGACCCATGTTGGTAGAATGACAATGCAGACGGATGCGTTCATCTGCAAAGCCAGAGATAATCGTTTCGAGATTCGTACGGTGCCGGGGTTGCGAGGCATCGTCGACGACAACACACTCCCAGTTTTTGTATGTCTGATTGACAAGAGACTCGAGTGCGTCTTTGACAAAATCAGAATAATTATAGTGCGTAACGACAATTGAAATGAGCGGACCGCCTAATCTGCGTTGGGCAGGATCGGGCACCGACTGCTGATCGCAACACAATACTTCCATTTGTAGGCCCCCTAGCTGGTTGTACTTTGTTAGCGGTCGGGGCGCGTACGGACAAGTTAGGATGTTCGGGACAAATATCCCGAACCATCCGCTATCCACGGGCCTCGGTCTGCCCGACAGTGACGAGCTGAACCGGATCAATGACCAAGCGTTCATCCAACCGCATCATCGATGCGGTCGCGCAGTGTCTTTAAAAATTGCTGGGGATTACGAGTCCGGGTGCACAGCGTAACGCATAAATACGCTCCGCAAACTGAACACTGATTTTTTGTGAACGTCGTTCGGCGCGTAGGGATAGGCAAATGCGGAGGGATACGCTGGACAACTTACTCGCACTGTCTTCGTCACTGTTCGGTGACGGGCCGTCGCGCGCAAGACTGTAAAGGTGCAAGGTATTCCATAGTCCGGCCGAAGTTTCTGTGTGCGGGGATCCAGTCAATGCGCATTCGTAAGCTGCGTTCTTATCGCAACGATAGCCGTGCTAGCGTTGTGCAGTCCGTTGTCCATGGAAAGTTCCTATGGTTTTCTTCGGTCGACACTCGTCTAACGGCAAGCCCCGAAACATTTGCCAATGCGGTAGTCGTACCCCGTCGGGGGCGATATCGATTCCTATCGCGTGCCATCTGAAGTCCGTCGACCATGACGAAGTCGCGCTCTTTTGCGCCGTCAACCCTGCACAAATATAGGTCGGGGCATTAGGGATGCCACATCTCGC
>Ga0256782_1000175_pt1 | contig 12686 bp, 9 predicted proteins | sample MC6MC0933MT_FD_186059 | JGI IMG/M metagenome (GOLD analysis project Ga0256782, IMG submission 186059) | Metatranscriptome of enriched soil aggregate microbial communities from Iowa State University, Ames, United States - MC6-MC0933-MT... | ecosystem: Environmental > Terrestrial > Soil >...
CAAGGACATGGATCTAATAGGAACTTTTTACAGTGACCTGGCACTTACGCCCGATGAACTGAATTCCATAAAAGAGAAACACGAGGCCATTACGATGAAAAAAGGTGATTTTATACTGAACAAAGGGCAAGTTTCAAATGCCTACTATTTAATAGAATATGGCCTTACACGATCTTTTTTGCACGACTACGAAGGCAACGAGGTCACGATCGGCTTTTGCAGCGACAACGATGTCGTTATTGAAGTTGCTTCTTTTTTTCAACGTACGCCAACGGTGGAAAATATTCAGGCGCTTGCGGACACCAAGCTTTGGAAAATACGATTTGAAGATCATCAGGAATTATTTCATCGCATTCCTGAATTTAGGGAATGGGGGCGTTCATGGATGGCAGCAGAACTGGTCCACAGCAAAAATAGGGCTATTGCCATGATCACCGAACCCGCGACCAGCCGATACCTGCGTTTGATCAAAGAAAAACCAATCCTGATCCAGCAGGCCCCTTTAAAACATATCGCCTCTTATCTCGGCATCACAGATACCTCATTGAGCCGTATCCGAAAAGAAATTGTTCACGGCAATTAAAGATTTTTCTTATCAGCGACGGTCTATTTTCAAATCTTGCCCTAAGGCAAGATTTTTATCAAAACTTCAGCTTAATTTTATCTTCACTTCCACAGACAGTCCCCCTGGTTTACTGTCTATTGGAGGAACATTTGACAAGATAAGATAACACGGATCTTTTATCAGCATGAATGTAAAAAGATACGCATCAAGAAATAATCAATATATTCAAAAATTAGAAATCATGGCAAAATTACACGCTTATTTAAATTTCGATGGTAACTGTGAAGAGGCTTTTACATTTTATGAGAAGGTCTTTCAAACAAAAAATCCGGGATACATGCGTTATGGTGATATCCCCGCAGATCCACAAATGCCAGCAATTCCAGATGAGGCCAAAAACAAAATCTGTCATACCGCAATTTCCATCAATGGCGAGAGCATGCTTATGGGCGCGGATGTCGTTCCAGCTTTTGGCCAGCAGTACGTACAGGGCAATAATACTTATGTGATGTTGATGTGTGACAATGCTGAAGAAGCAAAAAACCTACATACGGCTTTAAGTGTCAATGCAAAAGTAGTGGAAATGCCTTTAGGAGAGACCTTTTTTGCGGAACTGTACAGTTCATTCCAAGATCAATTTGGCATCTGCTGGATGGTCTATTTCGGAGGTAGCAAAGACGAAGATTGCGAAAGCAAAGGTTAATAGACAGGTGCGCTGTACTATAAATTAGTTTACAAAAATAGGGGCTTCTTTCGAGGCCCCTATATATTTGATCGGATCCTGTACAAATCCTTCAAATGCTGTTGGCTTATATTTGACTTAAATGAATGATAACATTCCCGACTTATTTATCGGTCAGTACATCAGCCTCAAAAACAACCCCATCCCAGCCATTTTCCATAAACTGGCGGATATTTTGATGTCCCTCACCCGCGGGGCTATCCAATACATTCTGATAATGCTCCGCAAACAAAACCAAGGTATCTGCGACAGAAAGATCATTTAGTTTAGCGAAATACAATACTTTCGCACTCCCCTGATTTTCCGTTGCCGAGTTTTTCAGGTTTCCATTTTGAAACGACGTCGGATTATACGTGTACTGTTCTGCGATATGATCCAAAACTTCCTGAAACTGAAACTGGCTTCCCTTTGACTTCGCTAATAATTCTTCTGTTTTCATCAGATTAAATTGTATGTGCTTTATACTAATTGTTTATTAAAGTTCTTTGTATTTAGCCTTTCCTACTGAATTTCTAAATAATTCCATGGAGCGAGCCACCTTTTGCTCCCAATTGATCAACCCGTTTTTCAACAGCTTCATCTTTAATCAATGCTGGTGCATGATGCGGTTTAGTGCGTGCGTCAATAATAATCGGTCCTTCACAGCCCCAATGTTTGAACGTAGTAAAGCTTTTGATTCCATAGATATCAAATGCTGGGTTACTCCGCGTAAAGGTTGTCCAGACGAAGTTATTGACTGTCTCGGCTGTAAAACTGGCATCGTCGCACAGTACCAGCAGCGGAAAACCTTCCCATGCCAACCCTTCAGCCGCACGGCACCACTCTTGGATTATCGCAGCTTCATCTCCATAGGACGTAAAAGCCTTTCCATCGATAGCCAATACACCCGGCATCACAAACTTCGCTTGGTTGAAAGGCCTTGGCAGATCAAAATTTGCAGGCAACTCCCGCGCAAGCTCCCTTTTCTTTGTTCCCGCAGCTGCAAATACGACCTTCGAACCCGCATTTAATCCATCACCCGAATAATCCAGGGTATCTATGGTCGTATTTGTCTGAAAATGAAGATCTCGCGCAGGATCAATTCGTTCCAGAATATGTCCTAAAAATGCTGGAATATTATAAATATCCAACTTGGGATTATCTTCATATGCCGAAATAAAAAGATATTTGGCCAAACTCAGTTGGTTTTTTCCAAGAATCTGATTGGCAATGGTTAAAATCTCCTGCGGACGGTCCACTCGTTGATAAGGTGTGTAGCGCTCTGATCCTATCGCAAACAATAAGGGATGCACTCCTGCCGCGTCCACCGCATTGACGGCATGCAGACCGGAGATTTCCTGAGGAATTGCGGCCCCTGTGATTTCGTGAATAAGTGCTCCAAAGCTAGTATCTTCCTGTGGTGGTCTCCCAACTACTGTAAATGACCAGATCGGATCTTTCTTATGGTATACATTATGCACCTTCATCAACGGAAATGGATGTGTAAGACTATAATAGCCTATATGATCACCAAAAGGTCCCTCCGGTTTATTCTCATTGGGATAAACAGTCCCCGTAATCACAAAATCCGCATCCGCCGAAATACAAAAACCTTCCTCATCGTAAAAATAACGGAACCTTCTATTGCCTAAAGCCCCAGCGAAGATCATTTCAGAAAGGCCTTCTGGCAGAGGCATGACCGCAGACAAGGGATGCGCCGGCGGGCCACCCACAAAAATACTTACCTTAAGTGGCACACCAAGTTCATTGGCCTTTGTCTGATGAATACCGATTCCGCGGTGCAGCTGGTAGTGCAATCCTATTTCTCGGTCTGGGATATAATCGTTGCCTGAAAGCTGAATCCGGTACATCCCTAAGTTGGCATGCATAATTCCAGGTTTATTTACATCTTCCGTATAGACCTGTGGCATGGTGACAAAAGCACCGCCATCCATTGGCCAATTGACGATTTGAGGAAGCTTGCTGATGCTTGTTTTACCATGTAGAATCGGAGCGCCAGACTTCTTTTTCCAAGGTAAGGCACCTAAAGCAGTCATGGATGAACCGATATATTGAAATGGATTTTTTAGCACAGCAGCCGGATTCATCTTGACATCCACCAATTTTTTAAGATGATCCAACGAATCACGAAACATAAACTTCGAACGGTCCAATGTACCAAAGAGATTGGATACAGCGGGAAATTCTGAACCTTTGATATTTTCAAAATACAATGCTGGTCCCTCGACATCAAACACCCGCATATGAATTGCAGCCATTTCGAGGTAAGGATCGACTTCCTCTTTAATCCGGATTAAATGGCCATGTTTTTCAAGATCCGCAACACATGCTGCTAGACTATTGTATCCCATATATTAAATCTGTATCAACGCGTTAATCCACAAATTTAACAGAATAATTTAGAAGTAAATAATTATTCACCCCTGTTTATCTCCATTGGGACTATAAATGCTTTAGATAAATATCAAAAGTTCACAAACCAAAAAAACTCCATTACCGACAGGCACAAAAAGCATTGAAAGGATAAGCATATTACAGGTTTCCGTTGGCTGTTAGACCATGCAGAAAAAAATTAGGTATCCATACTGACATAGGCTTTCAGCGGTGTAAATTCAAAGGCCTGGACTTTCTGCCAGGTTGAATTGTCCACATTTTTTTCATAATAGAGCACCCGTCTAAACTCATCAATATCTTCCTTATTGATATCGTTGAACCGGCTCAGCAATAGCTTCGCAAAAAATTTATTTACGCCAATCTCGCGCTTTTGTGTATCGGAAGTATAATTGAGAAATTGATAAAACAAGCTTCTAAACGTTACCTCTTCATGTCCACCAAGGTAAATCACCTCAGATATAAAGTTGCCTTCCCAGGGCATTTCCCGAAGCCAGCGGTAGACATCCAATAAAGGTAAGGGATGAAATTTAAGCGAGGCCACCCAATTCCAATAGAATATGGTCTGCCGTTTGGCCAACTTGCTAAAAATTCGGTTCAGTACACTCTCCTTTCCGATGACACTGCTTTTGACCACAATGGTATACTGTACACGTAAAGCTTCCAATAGATTCCGAACAGGCTCTAAAAAATGCTCATCCATCAGCCTGGCCACATAGATCACGCGGTTATTACCCGCCCGCTTACAGATTTCAACAAAATTACGAAGACCTAGCAGTTCCAGCTGAAGCTGAATATCGTTATCCAGGGTAGGAACCTGTGTAAAATAAATCCCAAAGTTCACATCACTGATCTTAAAATTATCATAAGCGGGTCCTTTCCGCAACAAATCAAGTTCAAAAAGCTTCGCTGTCACTTTCTCCTTCACGATTTTATTAAAAATAGATAAGTTTCGCACCAAACCTATAACATCAAAATCTTTCGTTTGTAAATAACATGACGCCCGTCGTCCCAAATAGGTATTTAGCCCACTAATTAAAACCTTTTTCATTCTTATAATTATTTCTGAGCACTCGCTTTCAATGGTATAAATGTGCTAATTACAGCTTTTTTTATTATTCTTCTTAAGGCGGTCATGCAACTACCTTCTGTGGTTTTAACGATTAACCAAACAATAAGCTGGATCTCATTTTAACTGTCCTATAGATTGCAAAAGCCCATGATGGTTTTCTCTTCAAATACTTTGACTAACTACGATCATAATTTCCTAATTTTAGAACAGAGAAACCTCAAATAAGTTTAACACTATTTTTATTTTTATATTAGAACAACTTGTTTTCTGTCGATATAGGAGCAATCATCGATCGTTTAGGCTATTTTCCACGTATGACTTAAGCAAATGAAGCTGTTGTCAGAAATTTATTACATACAGCAATTTTGTCTAAAACCACTTCTTTGTCCTTTTTATGTCAATTCACGCCTAAATATTTTCACAAACACAATATCCTTATATATTTGTAAATCTTCTGAAAATAGGCTGCACTAAAAAGTATTTATCTTCACCTCTATGGACAAAAGGGCTACAATGATCTGGTTTAGAAATGATTTAAGACTTCATGACAATGAGGTATTTTATCAAGCCTCTGAGAAGAGTTCCTTCATCATTCCTGTCTATTGTTTTGATCCCCGTTATTTTGACCGCAATCAATTTGGTAATTTAAATACTGGTGTACTGCGTGCAGCATTTGTGATCGAAGCCGTCACTGCCTTAAAAGAAAAATTAAAAAGCCATGGAAGTGACCTACTGACCTATATTGGCAAACCGGAGGATATTATCCCGCGTATTGCCCAAAAATATCAGGTCAATGAAGTCTATCACCATCGGGAAGTTGCACTGCGCGAGACCTCTATTTCCGAAAAAGTAGAGAGTGAGCTCTGGAATAGCAAAATCAACCTCCGCCATTTTATTGGACACACACTTTATCATAAAGAAGATCTCCCTTTTCCGATCAAGGATATTCCGAATGGATTTTCCGTTTTCAAGAAAAAGGTGGAACGTGAGAGTACGGTACGCCAACCGATTCCTTTCCCCTCAAATTTCCTGACTCCCCCGCATCTGGAAGACACCAAGATCCCCACGTTGAAGGACCTAGGCTATTCAGATGAGGAGATCAAATCTGTTGATGACATCTATATATTGGGAGGAGAAGATACTGCATTGAGTATTATGCATTCGGTATTGTCCACTTATCCAGAAACGGAGCAGGATCCTGTCATATTGGGTCCTTTTATCGCTGCTGGAGCTTTATCCCCAATCCTTCTTTACAACAACATTAAGAAATTGGGCGAAGGAAAAAAAGATAAACGATTCGAAAAAATAATAGACATCTTACTTTGGCGGGATTATTTCCGTTTTATGCTCAAAAAATATCCAAATGTATTTTTCAAACCGCTGGGTTCAAAAAACAGTACTACGGTAGATATCCCGGCGTTAACGGTGAATGAGGATCTATTCGAAAAATGGAAATCCGGTCAGACAGCGGATGATTTTATCAATAGCACCATGATACAGTTGAAAAAGACGGGTTATATCCCCTATCAGGCGGGATTGATCGCCGCCAGTTATCTGGTGCATGAGTATCAGGTCAATTGGTTAAAGGGAGCATCCTGGTTTGAAGAACAGCTTTTGGACTATTCTCCAGCCACCGTATACGGGCAATGGTCCCATGTCGCTGGCGTAGGCACAAGTGAAAAAGACAACAAGGCTTTGGATTGGCAGAAATTGATCAAAACCAACTTCCCAAATGGGCTTCCAAAATTGGATGAATTATTCGCTAAATAAATCTTCGGCAGAAATAAATAATTTCAAAACAAAAGAAATTTGTAGGGCCCTGTAGGGCGCTTTTAAATCATGCTAAAAATGTTAAGAATTGGATAGATTTATTGATTAAATTATTCAATTTCAGTATTAGAAACTCTTTTTTTATTCATAACTTTGACAAATTTCATAGTTTTAATTGTAAATGGACAATCTGACATATTTGAGTAATGCTGATTCGGCTTATGTCGATGGCTTATATCAATCGTACAAGCAAGATCCCCAATCGGTAGATTTCGGATGGCAAAAATTCTTTGAAGGTTTTGATTTCGGTCAAAATGCTGGTGGAACAACAAGTTCAGTAGGCGAGGCAACTCCTGAGCACGTATTGAAAGAAATCAATGTGCTGAACATGATCAACGGTTACCGTGACCGTGGCCACCTCTTCACTCACACCAACCCTGTTCGCGAAAGACGTAAGTACTACCCTGGAAAGGAATTGGAAACGTTTGGTCTTGCTGAGGCAGACATGAGCACAGTTTTCAATGCAGGTGTAGAAGTTGGCTTAGGTCCAGCAACATTAAAAGATATCCGTCAACTGGTTGAAGATACCTATTGCCGTTCTATTGGTGCAGAATTCAAATATATCCGTAATCCAGAAAAGATAAAATGGTTGCAGGACCGCATGGAAGCGGATCGTAATATGCCAAAATTCTCTTTGGATACCAAAAAGAGAATCCTGAACAAACTGAACCATGCTGTTGTGTTTGAGAACTTTTTAGGTACTAAATTTTTAGGTCAAAAACGTTTCTCTTTGGAAGGTGCAGAAAGCTTAATCCCTGCATTGGACTCAGTTATCGAAAAAGGTTCGGAAATTGGCATCCAAGAGTTTGTAATCGGTATGGCTCACCGTGGTCGTTTGAACGTATTGACCAATATCATGGGTAAATCTTACAAATCCATCTTCTCGGAATTTGAAGGTAAAACCTATGCAGACGATCCAGAGGTAAATTTCGGTGGTGACGTAAAATACCATTTGGGTTTCTCTTCTGAAGTCAAAACCAACGATGGCAAATCCGTTCACTTGAGTTTGGCGCCAAACCCTTCCCATTTGGAAACAGTAGATCCAATTGTAGAAGGTATGGTACGTTCTAAAATCGACTTCAAATACGATGGTGATTCATCAAAAATTGCACCGATCATTATCCATGGTGATGCTGCAATTGCTGGTCAGGGCGTAGTTTATGAAGTAACTCAAATGTCCAAACTAGATGGTTACAAAACTGGCGGTACAGTACATATCGTTATCAATAACCAAATCGGATTTACAACAAACTATAAAGATGCACGTTCTGGAACATATTGTACCGATGTTGCAAAAATCACTTCTTCGCCTGTATTCCATGTCAATGGAGATGATGCAGAAGCTGTAGTTTATGCGATTAATTTGGCTGTTGAATACCGTCAAAAATACAAAACAGACGTATTTATCGACTTATTATGTTATAGAAGATTTGGTCACAATGAGGCTGATGAGCCTAAGTTCACACAACCTTTGTTGTACAAAATCATTGAAAAACATCCGAATCCAAAAGAAGTATACGCGAAAAAATTAATCTCCGAAGGAAGTATTGATGAAGCGTATTCAAAAAATATAGAAAAAGAATTTAAGGCGGAATTGCAGACTAAACTTGAAGAAGCGAAAACTATTGAAGTATTGACTGAAGATCTTCCGATGTTTAAAGGTGCCTGGGAAGGGTTACGTCCGGCCAAAAAAGGAGAAGTATCGACAACTACGGATAAAACTAAAGTTGCAAAAGATCTTTTCTTGAAATTGGCGAAAGAGATCACGACTTTACCTTCGGACAAAAAATTCTTCCGTAAGATCACTCGTCTGTTTGAAGATCGTGCAAAAATGATCAGCAATGATGCATACGATTGGGCAATGGGTGAGCTAATGGCTTATGCGACTTTATTGGACCAAGGCAACCGTGTTCGTATCTCGGGTCAAGATGTACAACGTGGTACATTCTCGCATCGTCATGCGGTATTGACTTTAGAAGATTCTGAAGAGAAATATATTCCATTGGCAAATATCAAAGGTGGCGACAAATTCTCGATCTACAACTCCTTACTTTCAGAATATGCTGTTTTAGGTTTTGAATATGGTTATGCATCTTCTAATCCAAACTCGTTAACAATTTGGGAAGCACAATTCGGTGATTTCTACAATGGTGCTCAAATCATCGTAGATCAATATCTATCGAGTGCGGAAACAAAATGGAGACGTTCAAACGGCTTAGTGATGATGCTTCCACATGGTATGGAAGGACAGGGTCCTGAGCACTCTTCGGCACGTATCGAAAGATTCTTGGAATTATGTGCAGATGAGAACATGATCTTGGCAAACTGTACAGTACCCGCCAATTACTTCCACTTGTTACGTCGTCAATTGGTACGCGAATTCCGTAAACCATTGGTGATCTTTACACCGAAATCATTGTTGCGTCACCCGAAAGTTGTTTCTCCATTGAAAGACTTCACAGAAGGCGTATTCCAAGAGGTCATCGATGATGCAAATGTAGCTGCAAAAGATGTAAAACGTGTATTGTTCTGTTCTGGTAAAGTTTATTATGACTTATTGGAAAAACAAGAAGCTGACAAACGTAAGGATGTAGCAATCGTTCGCATCGAGCAATTGTTCCCAATCCCTGCTGAGCAGTTGAAAGCGATCCGTAAAAAATACAACAAAGCCAAAGAGTTTGTATGGGTACAAGAGGAAAATGAGAACATGGGTGCATGGTCTTACTACTGCCGCAAACTGATGGGCACTGAGATTGCATTTACAGGTTTCGTAGCACGTAAAGAAAGCGGAAGTACAGCAACAGGTTATATGAAGCAACACGTTGCTCAACAAGCAGCGATCTTAAATAAATCATTCGAATAAAAACAATTTAAAATCAATTGCGTCTTATGTATAGGACGCAATTGTCAATAAAGAACATTATATATGAGCTTAGAAATTAAAGTACCAACCGTAGGTGAATCTATCACGGAGGTAACCTTATCACAATGGTTGAAACAAGATGGCGATTATGTGGAGATGGATGAAAACATCGCCGAACTGGAGTCAGACAAAGCGACGTTTGAATTACCAGCTGAAAAAGCAGGTATCTTAAGAATCATTGCACAAGAAGGTGATACTTTAGAAATCGGTGCTGTCGTTTGTACAATTGAAGAAGGTCAAGCTCCTGCTGGTGGTTCAGCTCCTGCTGCTGCACCTGCTGCTGAGGCATCATCAACTGCAGCTCCAGCTGCTGCTGCAAAAGACGAAGATCCAGATAGCTACGCTGCTGGTACAGCCTCTCCTGCTGCCGCAAAAATTTTGAGAGAAAAAGGAATTGATCCTTCAACTATAAAAGGAACAGGTAAAGATGGCCGCATCACAAAAGAAGATGCTGACAAGGCTCAACCTGTTGCAAAAGCTGCAGCTCCAGCTGCGAAACCTGCTGCTCCTGCTGCTACAACTACTGTTGCGCCAGTTGCTGGTTCAAGAAACGAGCGTCGTGAGAAATTATCCTCTTTACGTAAAACTATCGCAAAACGTTTAGTAGCTGTTAAAAACGAAACAGCCATGTTGACAACTTTCAACGAAGTCAATATGCAGCCGATCATGGATCTACGTGCTAAATATAAAGATACGTTCAAAGAGAAATTTGGTATCGGTCTTGGTTTCATGTCTTTCTTTACAAAAGCAGTAACTACAGCATTGGCAGAATGGCCAGCAGTGAATGCTCGTATCGAAGAAAATGAAATCGTGTATTCTGATTTTGCAGATATTTCAATTGCAGTTTCCGCTCCTAAAGGGCTAGTTGTTCCTATTATCCGTAACGCAGATGCGATGTCATTGGAGCAAATCGAAAAAGCGATTGCTACATTGGCGGGTAAAGCACGTGACAACAAGTTAACGATCGACGAGATGACTGGTGGTACATTTACAATCACTAATGGTGGTGTATTTGGATCCATGATGTCAACGCCTATCATCAACGCACCACAATCAGCAATCTTGGGTATGCACAACATTATCCAACGTCCGATCGCTGAGAATGGTCAAGTTGTTATCCGTCCGATGATGTACATTGCACTTTCTTACGATCACCGTATTATTGATGGTCGTGAGTCAGTAAGCTTCTTGGTTCGTGTAAAACAATTATTAGAAGATCCAGCTCGTTTATTGTTGGGGGTATAATTGTTACCAAAATTATAACATAAAAAAGACCTGTACGAATCGTACAGGTCTTTTTTATTGTACTTTACCTCCCCTTCTCTCGGCTTGATTTCCTTAGGTATTCTACGAATATGGATTGGACAGAATGTCTATCCTCCCCCTTGCTCACCTCCTGCGGTTTTTGTGAGGTTTCTGCCTGCGAATCTAAATCAAGGTTTTAATTTCTTCTTTTTAATTTATACTTTCACCTGTAGATATTTGTTTGCTAAGAAGCTATCAGCGAATTAAATAAGCCTAAGAGGTTCATTTATAGCCAGCGGAATGGAAGATGCATTAAATAAACAATTATGAACAGTAAGATAATAGGTCTAACGATTATTCTTTTGCTTTCGGTGTTGGCACTCTCAGCCAACATGGCCAATCCATTTGGTCCCCATAGCATTACGGCCCAATTGGTTCCTTCGAGTAAAGCAAAAGTACTTCGCGAACGAATTGATATACACCTTGTGCGCGACACGGTAGATTATGATTATCAGAGCCAATTCAATATAGAATATATCATCCATGCCGAGGAAAACATGGACTTTCCCTTGGTGTTTCTTGCGCTCAATTTAGATGGATTAGAAAACGTGACTGTTAACCAAAAAGAGATTAAATCTATTCCATTAGATCAAAAAAATCCTAAATTACCGTTTTTACGGTTCAAAGATGGTTACTATGAGATCAGCTATGGAAATGCGGAATGGGAGCGAATTAATCTAAATGACGCCTTTTATTTTTACAGCCAAACTTCATAAGGGTGAAAACAGTATTAAAATTCAGTACCGTGCTTTGATGGGTTATGACCGTCGGGATATCCTCACAAAATATGAAATTGAATATCTCCTATTTCCTTCGAAGTACTGGTCTTCCTTTGGACCAATTGATCTGTACCTGCATACGGGAAATAAGATGAAGGCTTATGCGCAGAATTTGGGCGCTCCTAAACAGCAAACTGACACGCTCGTTCATTGGACTATTGCGTCTGTCGGAAAACAAGAAAGTTTTAAAATCGAAGTTGGGGAAAAGACCTCATTTTTAGCAAGCGCAATTCTCTGGATCCATCCTGAACTCCTTGCATTGATCGGATCCATTATACTATTCTATTTACACATCAAGTATATCTATAAAAAGTACAAAATAGGCCGGTATCGTTATGCACTACTCATTGGAAACCTGATCGTACCAGGCTCATTCTATGGGTTTTGTTGGTTTTGGACCAGTTTGGCAAATTACCTGGTCAATGGTATTTTTACAGATAACAGTCGAGGGTTTATCCTATTGGTCATTGTTACCTTGCCATTCATCTATATCATTTATGATTTGGTTCTTTTTGTTATAGACAGGAGCATCCGGATCAAATTTCAAAAACAGCAAATGAATTAAGCTGACCTACTTTTTATAGGTCAACTTATTTTCAATCATCCGATTGTTATATTGTTGAATAAAGGCTTTCATCTTAGTTTCCATCGTATCCAAGACTGCCGGATGTTGTTTTATCAGGTCCTGCTTCATCAACCGATCCTGTTTCATATTATAAAGGGATACCGGCTTTAAGCCATCGTAAGACATCATATAGTCTTTGTAGTAAAAATTGTAGCTCCCAGCATTATTGTTCAGGACAAAATTATCCCTTCCTGGTTTAAACGCATCCGAACCGAACGCAAAATAGGGTTCATCGTAATGGAGATAATTTAAAACGGTGGGCATAATATCGATCTGTTGCACCAGTTTATCCGCCTTACCGACCAATCCTTCGCCTGGAGCATAAAATATTATCGGGATCTGAAAGCCTCCAGCTGTAGTCTGATACTCGGGAAGGTAACTTACAGTTGCGTGATCAGCGCAGATCACAAATAAGGTATTGTTAAACCAAGGCATTTTAGATGCAGTCGCAAAG
>Ga0256782_1000176_pt1 | contig 12669 bp, 9 predicted proteins | sample MC6MC0933MT_FD_186059 | JGI IMG/M metagenome (GOLD analysis project Ga0256782, IMG submission 186059) | Metatranscriptome of enriched soil aggregate microbial communities from Iowa State University, Ames, United States - MC6-MC0933-MT... | ecosystem: Environmental > Terrestrial > Soil >...
CGATGATTGAATTGCGCCGCCGCATGGCTTTCGAAGAACGTCAGATACGCGGGCGTCGTCCAATAATCGCTCGGCACCCACTGGCCATTCATTGTCGGCCAGGTGTTGTAGATGAATCCGGCCTTGAGGCCCGCAACGAACGCACCCAGCACCACCTGCAGCACAACGATGGCGACGATGAATGCGCCCATGCGCCGGATCGCCGGTGTTACAGAACCGGCGGCGGCCCGCGCCGCATCGGGCCACTCTTCGAGCGCCAGCCAGACAAGCAATCCCAGGATCGCGAACGCCGTCGTCAGGTGCAGCGCCAGCCGGTATTGGCTGACGTCCACGCGATTGACGAGCCCCGACTTCACCATGTACCAGCCGATGAAGCCCTGCACGCCGCCGAGCGCCAGCACGCCGAGAAACTTCGCGCCGCTGCCCGGCTTCAGCCGCCCGCTCAGCCAAAAAAAGACCAGCGGCAGCGCAAAGGCGATGCCGATGAAGCGGCCAAGAAACCGATGGCTCCATTCCCACCAGTAGATGGATTTGAACGCATCGAGCGTCATGCCATGGTTCATGATGTGGTATTGCGGGATCTTCTGATATTTCTCGAACGCGGTCAGCCAATCGGCGTGGGTCAGCGGCGGGATCGCGCCGAGCAACGGTTGCCACTCCGTGATCGACAGGCCGCTTTCGGTTAGACGTGTCGCGCCGCCGACGACGACCATCGCGATGACGAGCGCGGCGACGCCCCATAGCCAGATCGAAATCGCCCGATCACCGGCAATTCCGCCGGTCGATGCGGCGCTCCGGGCATGGTCTTCAGCGCGAGCCAGCGTCATGCGGTAAATATCCCTAAACGAATGTATCCGCGATGTGATACTCCCTCCCCCGCAGCGAACAATGCGCCTAACCGGCGCGGTTCCCGCAAGGTTGTTTCACCGTATGAATTGCCCCACATGACTCAGCGCCAACGCAAGTTCCTCGGCACGATCGCACTCTTTTTGCTCATCGCGGTTTACGCCTTGATCGCGATGGCGGTCGCCATTGTGCTGCAGGTGCACAATGCCAATAAATTCGTCGAGTTTTTGTACTACATCGTGGCCGGACTGCTGTGGGTTGTTCCGGCCGGCGCGCTCATCTCGTGGATGCAGAAGCCGGATACCTGATCTCGTCCGCGACCACGCCCCGCGACCCGCCTCGAACCAGCCGGAGGGCGCCCCTCGCGCCATCGCGGAGCGCAAACGGTAGCCCCGAAAGCAGCACCTTGACGTAACGCGCATCCTGATAGTCGCCGTTGAGCGACAAACGCGGCAGCGCCGTCATCGAATTCGCGTGCCTTGACCACAGCAGCCCTTTGCGCGTCGTCACGGCCGTCTCAAGACCCAGCTCGCGCGCGATTTCAAACTCGCGATCCTTGGCGCTTCCCTCGTCCCCGTAGGGATAGCTGAAATGCCGGATCGACTTGCCCAGCTCTTTCGACACGCGCACCACGCTGTCGGCGATCTCACGCCGAGAGCTTTCAGCGGAAAGCTTGGCGAGAGCAAAATGATTGGTCGTATGCGCCGCGATCGTAACGAGCGGGTCGGATGCGAGCGCTCGGATCTCATCCCAACTCATCACCAGATCGCGGCATTGCCGGGCCATATCGAACCCGGCCGTCGCCGCAAGCGCCCGCACGATGGCGCGCGCTTCGGCTTCCGGCATTTTCCGCAAGTTCCAGTAGATATCATGGAACGCCGAATTTTTCTCCGCATCGGACGCCAGCGAATACGTCCGCGTGATCCCGTCGAGCGAAACCTCGGCACGAGGCAATCGCCTTAGTGCCTCTTCGAGCGCCAGCCACCACAACTCACCATGCCCGTCGGCATACGCGGTCGGAATGTAGATCGTGAATGGCGCGTTATGCTTCTTGAAAATCGGATAGGCGAAATCGCGATTGTCCTTGTAGCCGTCATCCAGCGTAAATACCGCGAACGGCTTCGCTGCACGCCCGCCACCCAGGCGCGCTTTGACGTCGTCGAGCCCGACGATATCGAAACCCGCCGCCCGCACCTGAGTGATGACGCCCTCGAGAAACTCCGGCGTGACCTTCAATAATCCATTCGGCTCGAAGGCGCGCGGCGCGTAGGGCACCACGTGATGCAGCATGAAAATGACGCCGTCGCCACCGGTCAAGGGCGCTGCGATACGGTCGAGGCCCGTATAATGCAGCGTCGAGAGGACGGTCTTCAAAATGTTTGTCGTACGGCGAGACATCGAACCAACTCACTCACAACCCGCGACGCGCCCACGCGATCGGCGATCAGGCCGAACGCTTCATGTCGCCTGCTCCTCGGCGCGTGGCGCGAGCGATCCGCTGCTGGATCGGCGCACCGTCCGACGCTTTCCGTTCGAAGCGGATGACATCGATGTCGGCCACTTCGAAGCCCAGGAACGTACCGGCCGGATCATCCAGAACCGGCGCCCGTTCGCGTGGCTCGACGACCACGACACCGGCATCGAAACGGCCTTCGATTGTTTCGAACAGCTTGCGCGCTTCGTCATGAAGCCCAGCAACGACGATGTGATCGTAAGCCTCGTCGAGCGCATCGAGCACGAGATTGATCTGGTCGGGATCGATTGTCATCGCGTTGGCATCCAGCGCCTTGCCGCTGGCGATCGCGTGCACGTTCGTCCCCGAAAGGCGTTGGATGGCTTCACCGAACCCAGCGCCTCCACGCAGCAGATCGTTGACGCCTACGCCGGGATCGAGCCCGATCTCGCGCGCCATGCCGTTGCCCTTCGGACTCCAGTCGATCAGGATCGTTTGCACGCCGCTTTCGGACAACGTCTTCACGAGATCAAGCGTCTCTTTCGTGACGTCGATGGCGTCCGTATCGCCGGTCAGCAACGTCCTGTGGCCGCTATCGGCAGGGCGCTTCTCGCCGAGGCGCGACGCCAATGCGCCAATTTCGCTTTCGCTGACGACAGTGACGGGCTCTCGCTGCGACGGCTCGGGCAATGCAGGACGGGCGTCCTCTTCGACAGCCTCTAGCTCCGGTTCCGACAGAGGCTCCGGACGCGGCGGCAACACGGGATCAGCGCGCACGGCAAGCGGCTTGACTGCCGCCAGTTGCGGCTTTTCACCGAGCGAACTCCGCCGGGCTTCACGGAAGAGAGCAATCGTCACCACCCACGCGGTTCCGAACATCAAGACCGCCAGAGCGATCAATGCCGATAACGAGCCTTTCCTCGGGAACACCGGCACGCTTTCCGGCTGCGCGTTCGAGATGATCTGCGCCGAAACAGGCTGCGCCCGCGCATCCAGCCGCTTGCGGTTGGCTTCAAGCTGCGCCTGAATGTTCTCAAGCTCGGTTCGCTTGGCTTTGGCCGTCGCCTCCAATTGCCGAAGTTTGGCTTCCTCCGGGGCATTCGTCACGACGCGCTTTTTAATGTCGTCCAGGCTTTGCTCGATGCTCGCTTCGCGCCCCTTCGCGACTTTCGCTTCCTTGTCGAGGCTATCGACGATCTTCGAGATTTCCTTATTGATCTGAACCTTCAAGCCAGCCAGCTCGGCATTGAGCTGCCGCATGCGCGGATGCCCCGACAAAAGCGTCGTGGAAAGCTCGGAGATTTGCCGCTCGATGCGCACGCGCTGCTGCACGAGATTCTGGATCAGCGGCGATTTTTGCACGTCGGCCAGCTGATCCGCCGACCCGACCTTGATCATTTCCCGCGCCGATTGCGCCCGCGCTTCCGCTTCGCCGCGCGCCGCTTTGGCCTTGGTCAGCTCCGCCGTCAGCTCCGACATCTGCTGCGCGTTGAGGCCCGTGTTCTGGGCTCCCCCGCTGAAACCGTCGATCTTGCCGCGATAGCGATCGGTCTCGGTTTCGGCGGCGGCGACTTCGTTCGTCAGCTTGGTGATCTTCGCCTGCAAGACGTCCTGCAGGTCGTCGACCTCCGTCACGCCCTGCGCGGCAAGCGACGCGCGGTAATTCTCCGCCAGCGCATTGGCGATCTTGGCCGCCAGCGCTGGATCGTTCGATGTCATATTCACGCCGATAAAGCGGCTCTCCTTCGCGGCATAAACTTCGAGCCGCTTGCGGAATGCGTCGAGCACGCGATCCCGCGTCGTCTCACCCTTGCGCGGCCCGCCAATCCCGATGGTGCGTAACGCCGCGTCGAGCTTATCGACCGGACCCAGCGCGCTGTTGAACTCGGGCCGCTCCGCGAGCTTGAGATCGTTGGCGATCTTCTCCAGCAGCTCAGGCGACTGCATCGCCTTTACGTGCGTGTTGATCGCTTCCTTGTCCATGCGCGTGGTGACGAGGTCGGGACCCGACGACGCATTGCGATCGGAGAACGTACCCGCCGCGCCTTTAGCGACAATCGCCAATTGGGCTTCGCTCTCGTAGCGCGGCGCGACTTGTAAAAGGATGCCGTACGTCAATGCGCCGGCCAGCAGGCTTACGAGCAGCAGGCCGGGCATACGCCGTTTCAAGGCATTGAACACCGATGCCATATCGATGTCGTCTGGTGAGACATGACCGCGTGGCCGCATAACTCTACTCGATCAAAGGTTTTTCGCCTCAGACAGGTATCGTCGTGCGCGGTTAGCAAGTCCTTAAGCGTTTCAAAAAAACGCGCGCTCTCAGATTTTATTAACTCCGCGTGGCTACGGTCATCGGCGTTGTGGACGTTGCGGGAATAGTTGCAGATGTCAGTACGCATTCTCCTGGTCGCATCGGCAGCGGCAGCGCTGCTCGGTGGATGCGCTTCAGGACCGGAATTCCTTTCGGGCTTTAACCCGGAATTGCAGGACGATACGGTCATCGCCGGCCCCGCGCCGGGCGACAGCCAACCTGTTGACGGGTACCCCGTTCCGATAACCACGGCATCGGCACGGCCGGTGGTGTGGGGCGAGCCGACAATTATTCCAGCTGTCATTCAATCCGAAACAATTATCGATCCCACCGGCCCTTACCGCCTCGATACGGGCGACCGGCTGCGCATTTTCGTCTATGGCCAGCCGAACCTGTCGCGGCTTTATATCGTCGATCACGAAGGCAAAATCGCCGTGCCGTTGATCGGCAACGTCACGGCGCGCGGCAAGACGACGAACCAGCTTCAGGCGACGATCCGCGCCCGCCTGGGTTCCGAATACGTCAAAGACCCGCAAGTGACGGTCGACATTCAGCAGAACCGGCCATTCTTCATCCTCGGCGAAGTCAAGAATGCCGGCCAGTTCCCCTACGTTTCCGGCATGACCGTCGAGACGGCTGTCGCCATTGCGGGCGGCTACACCGAACGCGCCAGCGAAAGAACGTTCCGCATCACGCGCAAGGTCGACGGCGTCGTCCAGCAAATCGAGGCCCCGAGCGACACGCAGCTGCGGCCCGGCGACACCGTTTACGTGTTCGAGAGGTTTTTCTGAGACACATCAGACCTTTCCCGGCGTATCGGGTAGGTCAGCATGCGTATTCTCCACTGTCTTCGGGCGCCGGTCGGCGGCCTCTTCCGCCACGTTCTCGATCTCGCTGAAGAACAGGCGAACCGCGGCCACGATGTCGGCATTCTCGCCGACAGCAATTCCGAAGATCGATTGACACCCGCGAAATTTGCGGCGGTCGCGCCGAAGATGACACTCGGCATTGCCCGCATTCCGATGCGCCGCCAGCCGGGCCTCGGCGATCTCTCTGCTGTTCGCGCCGTTCGCTCTCATATCGCGACGCTCGACCTTGACGTGTTGCATGGCCACGGCGCCAAGGGCGGAGCCTATGCCCGGCTCGCAGCCCGCAGCCTGGCGCTGCGCCACTCAGGCGTGAAGACTTTCTACACGCCGCACGGCGGCAGTCTCAATCTGAGGCCGGGGCTGGAACAGCGCGCCCTGATGATGGTCGAACGTGCGCTGGAACGCATGACGACCGGCCTGATCTTCGAAAGCGCACACGCGGCGCGCACCTATCGCGCCCGCGTCAGCGCCAAGGGCTCACCCCAGCGCATCATTCCCAACGGCCTCAAGGCCGCCGATCTCAACGCCGTCGAACCGCGAACCGACGCGACCGACGTGCTGTTCGTCGGCGAACTCCGCGATCTCAAGGGCGTCGACGTCCTGCTACAGGCCCTCGCCGCGCTCAACGAGCGTCAGGTCACGGCCACGATCGTTGGCTCAGGTCCCGACGAAACAAAATTCAAGGAGATGGCTCGTGCGCTCGGGCTCGATGAGCGCGTCCGCTTTACCGGCGCCATGCCAATCCGCGAGGCCTTCGCCCTAGGGCGCGTCATGGTCGTGCCCTCGCGCGCCGAAAGTTTCCCTTACGTGGTGCTGGAAGCCAGCGCTGCCGGCCTTCCCCTCATCGCGACGAACGTCGGCGGCATACCCGAAATCGTTGCCGACACCGACACGGCGTTGATTGAACCGGGCAACCCCTCCCTCCTCGCGACGGCTTTGGCGGCGACCCTCGACAATCCCGAATTCGCTCGCGCCCGCGCAGCCCGTCTCAAAGCGGGAATTAAAAGAAAATTCACCGTCGCCGCGATGACCGACGCCGTGCTGAAGTTCTATGCCGCGCCGCCGTCGCACCCCGAACCGCAGGGCTATCCCGCGACCAACTTGCACAGCCAGCGCGGTTAACCGAAATGGCATGCAGTCTGCTTCGAGCCGTCACGTTTTCCGAAACGGGACGCACCAAAAAAATGTCAATGACCGGCGACATCAGACCTATGGCGATAAACGGCTTCGTGAACGCAGCCGCGTTCAAACAAGCGTTCACCTACCGCAAGCCGAAACTCGTCGATCGCACCGACCATCAGCGCACGTTTTCGCCGGTTGTGGTTCGAGGCGCCATTCGCGGTATCGAATTTCTGATGGTGACGCTTCTCGGCTTGGCCATCGCGCATCTCTACGTCGATGAAACCGGTGTTTTGAGCAACACCATCTACCTTCTCGCCACCGCGGCTGTCGGCGCCGCCACCGTCGTGGTGTTCAGCCTGCTCGATCTCTATAGCCTTCGCGCGCTCTCCGCCTACATCAAGAACCTGCCCGCGGTGATGTTCGGCTGGACCGTCGTATTCGCGGCGCTCGTCGCCGGTATGTTCTTCCTGAAAGTCGGCGCCGACGTATCCCGCTTCTGGCTTGCCGCCTGGTACGTGTCCGGCGCCGCCCTGGTCATGCTGGAACGTGTCACGACAGGCTGTTTCATCCGCAATGCGGCAAGCACCGGCCGCCTCTACCAGCGAGTTGCGATCTACGGCGCCTGCCCGCTCACCGAGACGCTGCTCAATGAGCTCGAAGCGGACTCGCACTCGATCGTCCGCATCGCCGGCATTTTCGACGACCGTAGCGACGAGCGCGCCCCGAACCTGATTGCGGGCTACCCGCGCCTCGGCAATCTGAACGACCTCATCAAGATGAGCCGCGCCAAGCAGCTTGATCTCGTTGTGGTGTCGCTGCCGCTCGCCGCCGAAGGACGCCTTTCGAACGTCGTCGGACGCCTGTCGGTCTTGCCGGCCGACGTGAAAATGCCCGCCCGCGCCAGCGGCCTGAGATTTTCGCCGCGCACGTATTCGCATGTCGGCTCGGTCGCGATGATCGATCTCTACGACAGGCCGATCGCCGACTGGGACAGCGTCTCCAAATGGCTCTTCGACAAGGTGATTGGCCTGCTGGCGCTCACCGTGCTGACGCCGGTGATGCTGCTCATCGCGCTCGCCGTGAAACTCGAAAGCCGCGGGCCTGTGTTCTTCAAGCAGAAGCGCTACGGCTTCAACAACGAGTTGATCGAAGTCTTCAAGTTCCGCTCGATGTACGTCGACCGCTGCGATGCGACGGCTTCCAAGCTCGTCACCAAGGACGACCCGCGCGTGACGCGCGTCGGCCGCTTCATTCGCAAGACGAGCCTCGACGAGCTTCCTCAGCTCTTCAACGTCATCAAGGGCAACCTCTCGCTGGTCGGCCCCCGGCCCCACGCCGTTCAGGCGAAGGCGGCGGGACATCTCTACGACGAAGTCGTGGATGGATATTTCGCGCGCCATAAGGTCAAACCCGGCATCACCGGCTGGGCGCAGATCAACGGCTGGCGCGGCGAGACCGATACGGAAGAAAAGATCCTCAAGCGCATCGAGCACGATCTCTACTACATCGAAAACTGGAGCGTCTTCCTCGACCTCTACATTCTCTTGAAAACGCCGCTCTCCCTGCTCAACACGGAAAGCGCCTACTGACGGCCATCGTCAACGCCCCTTCAACCGCGGATAACGAAAGCCCGCCGAAATGTCGCCGGTCTTAGGCATGCCACCGACGCTCGTCCGCTTCGACCTCGCGAGAGGAGGTCGAAAGAGCGTCGCGCACCGCATTGCTTTGGCCCTGGTTTGGCTGACGATCGCCGTGAGTTCGATCGTCTATACGGAACCCGCTCCCGTCGATGCGCTGACGATTGGGCTCATGCTGCTGTTGCCGATTGTCGGACTCGTGGACGCAAAACCGATGCTTTGGGCTGGCTTTGCGGTCGTCTTCACAATGACGGCGTGTGGCGAACTGAGCGCCGCGTTGGCGCGCGAAACCGGCATTGCCGTGTCGCATATGAACGTCTCGCTCTATCTTGTCGGCGCCTGGTTCCTGTTCGCGGCCTTCATCGCCAAACGCCCGAAGGAACACACGCGGCTGATCCTCAACGCCTACCTCCTTGCCGGCATCATCGCCGCGCTCTGCGGTATCGCCGGATACCTTAGCCTGTTTCCGGGCGCCTTTGATCATTTCACGCGCTATGGCCGCGCCTCGGGACCGTTCAAAGATCCCAACGTGTTCGGGCCGTTCCTGATTGCGCCGCTGCTGCTATCGCTGCACCTTTGGCTGGTCCGGCCGCTCCGTCGCGGAATCCTGCCGCTGATCTCCGCCGCGATACTGGCCGTCGGCATTCTCTTCAGCTTTTCGCGCGGCGCTTGGGCCGCGACAGCCATCGGCCTGCTGATTTTCTGCTACGTCTACACGATCACGGTGAAGACCAACCGCGAACGGCTGAAACTCGCCGCGCTGTTGCTGCTCGGCGCGCTCACGCTCGCCATGATCCTCGCCGCCGCCCTGCAATCGTCCGCCATCTCGGATTTGCTTGAGCAGCGCGCCTCCCTCACCCAGTCGTACGACGTCGGACCCGACGGCCGCTTCGGCGGGCAGCGGAAGGCCGTCGGCCTGATACTCGAAAATCCGCTGGGTATCGGATCGGCGATTTTCACGCGCTTCTACCATCACGAAGAAGTCCACAACATCTATCTCAGCATGTTTCTCAACGCCGGATGGGTCGGCGGACTGCTCTACCTGATGACGTGCCTCGGCACATTGGTGCTCGGCTTGCGGCATGCGTTTAAGCGAACGGAGACATCTCCCTATTTCCTGATCGCGTTTGCCGCCCTCGCCGGAAATATCTGCGAAGGCGTGCTGATCGACAGCGACCACTGGCGGCATTTCTATCTATTGCTGGCGCTCGTCTGGGGGATGATGGCCGCCGACCAGTACGAATTCGCCGGCCGCCCGGCACGAATGCTGCGCGATCTACGGCCGATCCTTCTGCGCAGCGTCCTACTCATTCCGCCATCGCGGCGACACGCGCGGATATTGGCCGTCCGAAGAAAGATTGACGTCCAAAAGCTCAGAACCCGCGTTTTAGGAAAAATTCCCGGATGGCGTCCCGGGCGCGGTCGGATTATTGCACCAGCATAAGTGCTGAACCGGAGTTAAATCCGGATCCGAATGATGGCCTATCAGGAACTTGACCCCAACCTAACGCGGCAACCCGCGAAGCGGTGAAGCGTCTTGCGTTCTGCCGGCACGGCCCGTGTAGGGCTGCCCATTAAGCGGATTAACGATGAGAGAGGGGCGCGCCCGCTCATGACGCAGGAGCGTCACATGTTGATCGACGAACTCCGCAAGCCGGACGCGATTGAGGTTCGATGCGTAGGATCGGAAATACAGCGTCATAGGATGGAACGCTCCCTGCTTTCGATTTCTCCGATGCAGGTTCTCTGCCATGCCGGGCCAATCGCGCCGGCAAGCCTTGACGTGCCGCGAACGCTGCTTCAAAGTGTTATAATGTTACAAGATCGGGCGGAGTATCTGGCTCAATGTTCTTGAGACGCCGCCTTATGGTTCTTGTGGCGCTCGTGCTGGGCGTGTGCCTCCTGCTCGGCGGCGTGCTGACCTATTGGACCAGTCTGCGCAAAGTCGAAACCGAGATGTCGTCGGCGATCGAAGTCGGCAACAGCACCGTTGGCGACGCGCTGGCGTCGATCGCGATCAGCGGCGACCCACTCACTTATTTGCAACGTGTGATCGGATCGTTCGACGGCGACCGGCATGTCGTTGCTCGGCTCGTCGCTCCCGACGGAACGACGAAGATTACCTCCCGCTTGGAACCCCCGCGCGATCCGCCGCCGCATTGGCTGCACCAACTCTTCGCCGGAAACACATACACCAAAGAATTTGCGCTTCCGGCGCCTTACAAAGGCATTGGCACGGTCGAACTACAATCGGATTCACATAACGAAGTGGGCGAAGTCTGGGAGGATCTGAAGCTCAAGTTCATCATCCTGGCGGGCTTCTGTGCCACCGTACTGGTACTGATCTATGCCAGCCTCGGCCGGGCGTTGAAGCCGCTTGAAGATCTGTCGGCCGCGTTGAACCGCGTCGGAGAAGGCGACTATACCGCTCACGTCGCCGAGCAAGGCCCCGAAGATCTCAATATGATCTATCGCGCCTTCAACCGCATGGCCGAACGCCTCCAGGCCGCGGAATTGCAGAACCGGCGCTTGAACGAACAGCTGTCCACCGTGCAAGAAGAAGAGCGCTCGGAAGTCGCTCGTGATCTTCACGATGAGATCGGACCCTTCCTGTTCGCGGTCGACGTTGATGCCCAATCGATCCCGGCTTTGCTCTCGCGTGACGCAGGTGAAGGCGTCGAGGGACGAGTCTCGGCAATCCGCCAGTCCGTTCATCACATGCAGATGCATTTGCGCGCCATTCTGAGCCGCTTGCGGCCTGCGATGATGATCGACCAGGGATTGACGCACGCCGTCGAACAGCTCATCGCCTTCTGGCGGGCCCGACGTCCGAACATCACCTTTCACAGCGACATCAGCGAAGCGCGGTTTCCCGCTCATATTGAAGAGACCGCCTTTCGGATTTTCCAGGAAGGCACCAGCAACGCCGTCCGGCATGGCAAGCCGGACACCATCGAGCTTTCGGCGCAGCAAACTGAAACCGGCCACTTGCGCATCGTCGTTTCCGATGACGGCCAAGGCATCGCCGAGCCTCAAAGACGCGGATTCGGCCTGGTCGGCATGGGCGAGCGCGTTGCCGCTCTTAATGGAACAATGAAGGTTGCCTCTCACGAAAATGGAAAAGGTGTCATTCTTGTCGCTGAGATTCCACTTCCCCCTGAACGCCGTGGGAAAACTGAAGAAACCCCGAAAGCCACGAGTACAGCATGAAAATACTCATCGTCGATGATCACGGTGTCGTCCGCGAAGGTCTGCAACGATTGTTTGCGGCACACTTCGACGCCCAGGTCTGCGAAGCCCCCGATGTCGAAGAGGGATTGGCCGTCTACGCCCGCGAACGGCCCGATATCATCATCCTCGATCTCAATCTCGAAGGAGCCGGCGGACTGGAGTTCCTCCGCCGCATGTTGTCGGCCGACAGCAACGCCCGCATCATCGTCTTCAGCATGCACCACGAACCGATCTATGCGGTTCGTGCGCTTCGCGGCGGCGCGCGCGGTTACGTCAGTAAGAGCGCCCCCGTTGAGGAGTTGATCGCCGCGATCCGCAAGGTGCGAGCCGGCGAGCAGTACATCGACCGCGACCTCGCTTCGCGCATCGCCGTCAGCCAGATCTCGACGGACGATCCGTTGCAATCACTATCGATCCGCGAAGTCGAAATTCTGCGTATGCTCGGGCAAGGCAAGAGCATGACGGCCATCTCGGAAAGTCTTGGCATCGCCTACAAGACGGTCGCGAACATCTGCACCCAGATGAAGGTCAAGCTCGGCGTCGATCGCACCGCCGATCTGATCCGCCTCGCGATCGAGACGCTCAGAACCTGATCGGCTCTCGCTCTGCCGCGCCCCAAAAACAATCATCCCGGCTTTCACCGGGATGATGTCGCGTTTCATTGGAATATATTCGAAGAGCGGACGAAGCCTCGCTTAGTCCTTGTCGTTGTCATCATCCGGCTTTGTGCCCGCCTGCGCCTTGATGTTGTCGAGCCCGGCCTGGAAAATGCCGTCGATGACATCGTGCGCTTCCTTGTTCGGCTTGCCATTGGCATCGAACGTCGCCGACCACGCGAAATTGATCTCGTCTTCATCGTCGTCATCCGGCGTCAGCGCGAACTGGGCCTGGTAGTTCTTGACCGGTAATGGGCTCTCGAGAATTTCGTAACGGTAGAAGTTGGGCTTCTCGTCCAGAAGCTTTTCCTTGATTTTCCCGCCGTCCTTCAGCGTCAGCACACGAACCTTCGCACCATCCTCGGTGCTCTCTTCGCAGTTCGCGATGGCCGGATGCCAATCCTTGATCGCACACCATCCGCCGAACTTCTCCCAGAGCCGCGTCCGCTCCTCGTTCATTTTCGTCGGATCGACTCTGAGTTCGAGCTTCTTGCCGACGGCAATGCTCGCTGCATTCGCTGCCGTACCGGCCGCAACGGAGCCG
>Ga0256782_1000187_pt1 | contig 12348 bp, 11 predicted proteins | sample MC6MC0933MT_FD_186059 | JGI IMG/M metagenome (GOLD analysis project Ga0256782, IMG submission 186059) | Metatranscriptome of enriched soil aggregate microbial communities from Iowa State University, Ames, United States - MC6-MC0933-MT... | ecosystem: Environmental > Terrestrial > Soil >...
AAATCACCGTCTTGAATGACGGGCACCATGGCGTTGGGATTCAACGCCAGAAAGGCGGGGTCGCTCGTGGGCTGAAAGCCCGCACCCCAGTCTTCGCGGGTGAACGGCAAGCGTAGTTCGGCGCAGGTCCACAACACTTTGCGCACATTGATGGACGAGGCCTTGCCTAGTATGTTCAGCATCTTGCAGCGGTGGCTGGAGGGGAATTCGCGCCAGTCTAGCGGCGTGAAAGCCGCGCCGCCAGATACAGATCGGGGCTGCGCCGGGGGTAACAGCGCAGGGCGGGATTAAACACCGTCCGCTCAACCCCCCACCGCATTCGGCTGGCTGCGCAAGCGCCGCACCGGTGACGCGAACAACACCAGAAACTGCACCAGGAACCCGGCCGTGGACACCCACAGGCAGGCGTCCAGGCTGACGCGCGCGGCCAGCGTTGCGCCGATCAGCGCGCCCACGGGCCGCGCGCCGAACGTCGCGGTCAGGATCACCGCCGACACGCGGCCCAGCAGCGCATTCGGCGTCACCGCCTGGCGCAATGTGGTGGTGGTGATGGTCCATAGAATTGGCCCGGCGCCAAACAGAAAGAAGCCCACCGCGGCCCAGGGGCCGGACGCATAGGACAAGGTCGACAGCAGAATGCCGCTCGCCGCCAGCGCCGACAGCGGCCCCAATGCGATCATCGCGCCGAACGACAGCCGGCGCGCGAGCCAGGGCGCGGCCAGCGCGCCCGCCAGCATGCCGGCGCCATACACGCCCAGCGTCACGCCCACCCCCGCCGCCGACAACCCCAGCCGTTCAATGGCGTACACCACGTACACGGCCTGGAGCACGAACCAGGCGGTGTTGAAGAACACTGCGGTAATCAGCACCGGCCGCAACAGCGGGTGCGCCACGACAAAGGCCGCGCCCGCGCGCAGTTCGGCCAGCACATCCCGGCGCGCGGTGGACGTGGGGGCATCTTGTGGCAAACCGGCAAGCAGCACGGCGGCCAATAGCGACAAGGTGGTGGCCAGCACATAGGCCGTGGATGCGCCCATCCAACCCACCAGCGCGCCGCCTGCGGCCGGCCCCGCGGAAAACGCGCAGCTGCGCGCGAGTTCCAGCCAGCGGTTGGCGCTGGCCAGTTCGTGGGCCGGCACCAGCCGCGGCACCAGCGCCGGGGCGGCAACGTTATAGGCTACGGTGCCCACCGCGCCTAAAAACCCCAGGGCCGCCAGCCACACCAGGCTGAGCCCGCCCAGCCCTAGCAGCGCCAGCAAGGCCAGCAAGCTGCACGCGCGCACGCACTCGGCCGCCGTCATCAGCGCGCGGCGCGACTTGCGGTCGGCCAACACGCCCGCGGGCAGGGACAGCAGCAGGAAGGGCAAGGTCTGCGCGGTTTGCAGATAGCCCGTTTGCGCGGCGGTGGCGTCCAGCGCCAGCACGGCCACCAGGGGCGCGGCCGCCAGCGCCATCTGTTCGGAAAACTGCGCGGCCAGATTCGAGGCGGCCAAACGGCGGAAGGCAGAGGGCAGGGCAGACATGGGCAACGCCATCAGGCGCTCGAAAACAACAAGGGCACGATCATGATCGCGCCCTTGTGCGCCCGCACTCCGGTCCTTGCCATGGGCAAGGGCTGAAGCGATCAGGGAATGGCGGGGTAGTCGCCGTAGCCGTCGGGCCAGGGCGTCAGCACTTCGTAGCCGGTTTCCGTCACGACGACCATGTGTTCCCATTGCGCCGACAGCGAGCGGTCTTTCGTGACCACCGTCCAGCCATCCGGCAATTGCTTGGTGGCGGGCTTGCCGGCGTTCATCATCGGTTCAATCGTGAACATCATGCCGGGTTGCAGCACCAGGCCTTCGCCCGGGCGGCCGTAATGCAGCACTTGCGGTTCGTCGTGATAGATCTGGCCAATGCCGTGGCCGCAGTATTCGCGCACGATGGAAAAGTGTTCGCGATGCGCCACCGTTTGAATGGCGTGGCCAATGTCGCCCAGCGTGGCGCCGGGTTTCACTGCCATGATGCCGGCGCGCGTGGCTTCGTACGTGGTGTTGACCAGGCGGCGCGCCAACTGGCTGGGCTGGCCCACGTAGTACATGCGGCTGGTGTCGCCGAACCAGCCGTCTTTGATGACGGCCACGTCGATGTTCAGGATGTCGCCGTTCTTCAGCACCTTGGAAGACGGAATGCCGTGGCAGATGACGTGGTTGACCGACGCGCAGATGGTCTTCGGAAAGCCGTGATAGCCGACGTTGGCCGGAATGGCCTTCAGCACGTTCACGATGTAGTCGTTGCAGATGCGGTCCAGCTCATCGGTCGTGACGCCGGGGCGCACGTGTTCGCCGATCATATGCAGCACTTCCGCCGCCATCGCGCCGGCCTTGCGGGCCATTTCGATATCGGCGGCGGTCTTGATGGAAACCTTTCTTGCCATTTACGCGGCCTCCTGCTGGACGCCGTCCGGCAAGCGCCGGGACAAGGACGCAATGGTGAAGCCTTCGGCCTGCTCGATGCGGATCAGCAATTGGCAGATGTCCGCGTGGCGCAGTTCGGGATAGAGCTCGGACAGCATGCCGATGCGCATCCAGTGTTCAGCTTGGGAATTGATCGAGCGGCTGAGTGCGCCGCTGGCGACGCGCAGATTTTCGTGCATCTGCTCGGAGACTTTGACGAGGCCCATGAGGGAATGATCCGTATATGGTTTGTATATGGATCGTATGGTACTGCCGAAAAGGGGCGGCGTGCAAATCAGGCGGCTGGGAAGGTGACGAAGCCGCCTTCAGCGCGATCAGCGCGCTTTGGCGCGCGACGTTTTCTTGGCTGCGTTGGCTTTGGCTGCGCCGGCTTTGGCGGCCCCCGCCTTGGCCGCACCCGAACGCCCCGCCTCTTTGGGGGCGGGCGCCGTCGCGGCTTGAATCTGCTCCATCCACATCAGCGCGTCGGTGTACGACAGGAACTGCTGCAAATATCCCGGAGACAGCTCGCGCATCAGCGACAGCGCGCGGTGCACCAGCTGATTCGAATTCAGCGGGCCGGCGTTCTTGTGAACCTGTTCCTGCGACTGCCGCACCTGACGGTCGGCGCTGACGCGGGACCACACGGCGCGGAAATACTCCAGCATCTGCACATCGGGGTAGGCTTCGCGCAGCCCTAGCGCGTCGCGCGTCCAGGCGGCGTCGCCGTCCGGCGCATCCGGGTACGCCAGGTAATCGATCAGGCCGGCCAGCGCGCTGGGGGCATCGTCGGCAGGGGTCGTTTCCTGCTCGGCGGCGGGCGCGTCCAGCAAGGCTTCATAGGCGCTAAGCAAGCCCGCCAATTTCTCGTCCAGCAACTGCCGCGCGGGGCCATCCAAGGCGGACGTGCGCCGCGCCATGGCGGCCAGGAACTGAAAGCGCACCGGGTCGGCGCGGTCAGCCCCGCTGTCGCGCCAGGCGTCCAACGTGGCTTGTGCGTCGCAGGGGAGGCCCGCGCTGCCGTCACTGCTCACGCGGTTTTCCCGGCTCGTTGGACGGCTTGGGGATCGGGGTGATCTCCACGCGGCGGTTCTTGGCGCGGCCTTCCTCGTCGGCGTTGGACGCCACCGGTTGCTCCGAGCCGAACGCGGCGGCGAACACGGTCGACGACGGCACGCCTTCATCGATCAGCGCACGCGTCACCGTCAAGGCGCGCTGCGCCGACAAGTCCCAGTTGTCCGCAAAACGGCGGTTGCCTTCGCGCACCTGCTGGTCGTCGGTGTAGCCGCTGACCATCAGGATTTCGTCGTGCGTCTTCAGATACGCGGCCAGCGGTTCGATCAGCGTCTTCAGAATCTCCCGGCCTTCGGGCTGCAACTGATCAGAGTTCAGCGCAAACAGCACGCTGCCGCTGATGCCGATGCGGCCATTGATCAGGGTGACGCGGCCCGCCGCAAGCGGCCCGGCCAGCGCCTGCTCCAGCGTTTCGCGCCGTTGCGTTTCTTCCTGGCGCTGCTTGACCTCTTCTTCCAGCTGCGTCGACAACTGCAACTGCACGCCGATCACGCTGACCAGGATCAGCACAAAGGCGCCCAGCAGCACCGACATCAGGTCGCCGAAGACGGCCCAGGCGGGGGAGGAGGCCTCGACGCCGCCGTCGATGTCTTCGCTCATGCGGCTTCCGCTCCGGCGGTGGCGCGCTGGACGGCCAGCTGTTGCAGGTTCTCGATGATCTGCTTTTGCGACATCAGGCTCAGGTCAACCACTTCACGTGCTTGCGCCACGTAGTAAGACAGCTGCTCGTCGCCCCGCGCGATGGACTTGTCCAGCGCCGCTTCGATGCGTTGCAGGTGCGCGACCAGCTTGTCGTTGGACTCGCCGAACAGCTGCACCGCCGTGCCGAAGGATTCGCCCAGGCTGGCGACTTCCACGGCGCTGCTGGTCACGTGCGCCGCCACGTCGGCAAGCTTGCCGGTTTCGGCTTCGACGCGGTCGGTGAACTGCGTGCCCACGCGTTCCAGCAGCTCGGCCGACGAGGCCACCAGCGCGTCCACGGCCGTGCGTTGCTCGGCGGCAGTGTGGTTGACGGCGTTCAACAGCGTGTCCAGCGTGTCGAGAAGGCGGTTGCGCTCTTCGAGCATGTCGTTGTCGCGCACCATGCTGTCCGACAGCTTCTGGCGCAGTTCGCCGATGACGTCCGCCGCGGCCTTCGGGGCTTCGGATGCGGCTTGCACCAAGCGGCTGATCTCGGCAATGGTCTCGCTGGCGTGCGCCTGCGTTTGCGACGTGATGTCGTGCGCGGTCTGCGCCAGCGTGTCGGCCACGGCGGCCAACTTGCCGGTCCAGGCGGCCAGGCGCGCTTCGTCCTTCGCAGCCAGCTCGGCTTGCAGCGCCGCGTGCGATTGGTCCAGCGTTTGCAGCAACGACGCCGAGTGTTGTTCGAACGTAGCGGCCGCCGTTTCCAGCGCCTGCTGATGGCTCGCCGCCAATTGTTGGCCGACCTGCTCTTGACGCGTCTGGGCGTCGGTCCAGGCCTGTGTCACGTGGCTGGCCGCCGTCTCCAGACGGGTCGATGCGGCCTCCAGCACGGTTGCCTGCGCTTCTGTTTGTGCGGTGATGTCGCGGGTGGTTTGGGCCAGGGCTTGCGTCAGCGCTTCCTGACGCGAGGCCGCCTGCACGCCCGCCAGCTCCCATTCCTGGCCCAGCGCGTCGGCCAGCGCGGCCAGCTTCGCGGTCCAGGCGGACAGCCGTGCTTCATCCTTGGACGCCAACGCCGCTTGCAGATCCGCGTGCGACTGGTCCAGCGTGCGCAGCAACGACGCCGAGTGTTGTTCGAACGTGGCGGCGGCGGTTTCCAGCGCTTGCTGGTGGTTCGCCGCGAGCTTTTCGCCGACCTGTTCCTGGCGCGTCTGCGCATCGGTCCAGGCCTGCGTCACGCTGCTTGCCGCCGTTTCCAGGCGGGCCGATACGGTCTCCAGCAGACGGGCTTGCGCTTCCGTCTGGCCGGTGACGTCCAGCGCGGTCAAGGCCAGCGTGTCGCTGATTTCCTGCTGGCGGGCAACGGTGTGCTCGCCAGCGGCCTTCCATTCCTGGCCCAACGTGGCGGCCATGGCCGTCAAGGTGCCGGTCCACGCCGCCAGACGCTCGTGGTCTTGCGCGGCCAGCGCGGCATGCAGATCGGCGTGGGATTGTTCCAGCGTGCGCAGCAAGGACGCCGAATGCTGTTCGAACGCGGCGGCGGCCGTCGTCAAGGCTTGCTGATTGTCGGCGGCCAGCTTCTCGCTGACTTGCTCCTGCCGGGCCAGCGCCGTGGTCCAGCGGTCAGACACGCTGTTCGCGGCGGACTCCAAACGTGCCGACACGCTTTCCAGCAGCAGCGCCTGCGCTTCGGTTTGCGAGGTGATGTCGCGTGCGGTGCGGGCCATCGACTCGCTGATGGCTTCCTGCCGGGTGGCGGCCTGCGCGCCAGCCTGTTCCCATTCCTGACGCAGCGTAGCGGCCATGGCGGCAAGCGACGCCGTCCAGGCGGACAGACGCTCGTGGTCCTTGGCGGCCAGCGCCGCTTGCAGATCGGCGTGCGACTGATCCAACGTGCGCAGCAGCGACGCCGAGTGCTGTTCGAAGGCGGCGGCGGCGGTGGTCAGGGCCTGTTGATTGTCGCGGGCCAAGGTCTCGCTGACCTGTTCCTGGCGCGACAAGGCCGAGTCCCAGCGGGCCGACACGTTGTTGGCCGCGGCTTCCATGCGCGCCGACACGCCCTCCAGCACGCTGGCTTGCGCGGCCGCCTGGGCGTTGATGTCGCGCACGGTTTGCGCCAGCGTGTCGCTGATGGCTTGCTGGCGGGCGGCGGCTTGCGTGCCAGCCTGTTCCCATTCCTGGCGCAGCGTGGCGCCCATGGCGCCCAGCGTTTCGGTCCAGGCGGCCAGACGTTGCTGATCGCGTGAGGCCAGGTCCGATTGCAGCAGCGCGTGCGAGTCGTTCAGCGTGCGCAACAGCGACGCCGAGTGTTGTTCAAAACTGGCGGCGGCGGCCGTCAGGGCTTGCAGGTTGTCGCCCGCCAGTTTTTCGCTGACGCGCTCCTGGCGCGACAGCGCCGAGGTCCAGGCCTCGGACATATTGCCCGATGACGTTTCCAAGCGTGCCGACACGCCATCCAGCAGGGCGGACGAACGTTGCTCAAAGGTTTCGGCAAAGCGGTCAAGCGACGCGCGCAAGTCCTGCGCCAGCGTTTCGCTTGCGCGCTGCTGGCCGGCCAGCGCCTGGTTCCAGATGTCGGCCACATTGGCGGTAGACGATTGGAAGCCGGACGTCAGGCTGCTCAATTGCTGTTGCACGGCTTGCGTCACCGTGTCTTGCAGGCTGGCCGTTTCGCGCGACAGGCTGGCCATCGTGGCTTCAACAACGGGCTGCAAGGCCACGCCGGCGGAACGCGCGCTTTCGGCCACGCCTTCCTTCATGGACTGTTCCATCACCGACGCCAGGCGGGCGTAGGCGGCTTCGGCCTTGTCCTGGAACGCATCCTGGCTGGCCAGTTGGCGGTCATTGATGGCGCGGGTTTGCTGCTCCATGTTTTGCATCATGGCTTGCAGGCGGTCTACCAGCGTGGGCATGGCTTCGGCCTGACGTTGCATGACTTCCGCTTGCCGTTGCAGCAGCTTGAAGGATTCTTCGCGTTGATAGCTTTGCGAATACACGCGCAAGGTCGTGGCGATCTTGGTGTCCAGCGATTGGGCCGCCTGCACGCGTTCGCGGCGGCACAGCGCAGCCAGCAGGCCCAGCATGGCGGAGGTGGCCACGCCGGCAATCGACGTGCCAAAGGCGAAACCCAAGCCCTTGACCGGCGCGGCGAGGGACGCGCGGATAGCGCCCAGGTCGGTCGCGCTTTCCAGCGCCATGCCGGTGCCGCGCAGCGTCACGACCATGCCCAGGAACGTGCCCAGCATGCCCAGCAACACCAGCAGGCCGACCAGATACGGCGTCAGCGCCGGGCCGGGCAAGCCGACCCGTTCGCCTTCCACGCGCAGGCGCGCGGCGTTGCGCAGGCTGGGATGCAGCTGATCCAGCCACGACCCCAGGCTGGCCGGCGCTTCAGACAGCGATGCCGTGGACCGCGTCAGGCTGGACGTGGCCTGCTGATACCGCAGCAGCTCCCACGCGCCCGCCAGATAACAGACGCCAATCAGCAGCGTCACGGCCAGCGCCAGCGGGTTCGTACCCGCATAGCCCACGCCAATCCAGCCCACAACGGCCAGACCGGCCAGGAATACAACGAAATTGATCAGAGTCTTGGACATAGTGTCCTGGTTAGCTGGCGCGAAGGGCGGCAAGCAGCCCTTCGACCGGTTGTAAACGAACATCCAATTCGGCAAGCAGGACGCTACGCATATCCTTGCGGAACACGTCCAGCCAGGCGCCGGGGGTAATCGGCTGGAGCCCGGTTGCCGCAACGCCTGCGGCGTCGGCCGGGACGGCATGGCTTTGTGCTTCGGCTTGCGCTTCTACTATGGCGGCTTCCGCATCAACATCCCCTTCCGGGGGCGCCAACGCTGCCGCCTCGGCCAGCCGCAGGCGCTCAAAATGCGTCTGTAGCAGCTTCGGAATCAGCCCAAACAGCGCGCGTTCCTTGGGCAGCAGGGCGCGGTCCATGATGGCGTCCACGACGGCCAGCCGTGTCATTTCGCCATTTCTGGCCGCCACCATGCCGCGCAAACGGCTGCGCAAATTGCCCACGCTGGTCTCCATCGTGTGCTGCAACGACTGATACCGCTGACGAAAATTCGAGTAATCGGCCTCGGCTTGTTCTACAGCCGCCGACTTCTTGGCCGGCGCTTGTCCGGGAACGAGCCGCTTGGCGGCCGTGGCCGCCGTATCGCTGGCGATGGCATCGGCCAGCGTGGTCCGGACACGCACGCATTCGCGCTCTTCGGCACTGCTGAACTGACGCGCGCCAGGGGCGATCACCGGCGGGCGGGTATTCAAGGCCGCGGAAAGCGCGATCGCATCCGTCCAACCGAGCCACTGGCTCAAATGGTCGGACAGCGATTGCCTGGATTCCGGAACGTCGACATCCGTCAGGCGAGTCAGCAAGCGAATGAGCGTCGGGCCGCTTAAACCTGTGCGCTGTGGGGCTTGCAACATACCACCAGAGTCAAAAAGGGGGGAGTTTACACGCTGACGGGCAGGTTAAGGGCGGGGTGACGGCCGCCCGCGCTATAAGTGGGGACGCATTACTTTGCGCCTGATCACTCCCTGTCATCCCCGCTGGACCATTGGCTCAGGTCGTCGACGGGGCGGGGCAGGTAGCCTTCCAGCGTCTGCGCGATCCAGGCGGGGTCTATATAGTTGTACGTCGATTCGATTACCCAGGACAAAAAGTCCTGCGGGCCGCCATTCAGATAAGGGGGCGGCGACACCGGCTTGAAGACGGTGGGCAGCTTGTCGTGGATGGACGCATCGTTCAGCACAAAGCCCAATTCCTGCACGACTTGCCAGGCCAGCGGGTTCTGGAGGTCGATGGTGAACTTGACCCACCAATAGGCATCGCTTGTCACCTGCGAAGACAGCACGTTCACGCCCGGCATCCGCGACAGATAATCCACCAGCTTGGGCAGTCCGGCTTTCAGCACGGCCGGGTCGATGGCTTCAACCGGCGGCGTGATTGATTCCAGCTTCTTCAGAATGTGCGCGTGCAGCGTACGGTTGGCGTCGGCGGCCTCGCGTTCCAGCGGTTTTTGCAAGCTCTTGGGTAGCGTCAGTTCCATACGTTCCTGTGATGGCAGGTTGAACCCGGGGGCGGGCAGCCTCGCATTGTGCCAATTCGCGCGCGATCCGGCACGCGCCACGGCCCAAGCAGCAGTGGTAGATTGTTTCGCACCCGAATGCCAAGGCGGATAGGGACGTGGCCGAGATATCCATGGATGTTCTGATTGCAAGCGCGGCGCGCGCCTTGGCCGCAGGCGACCCGCTGGGCGCGCTGAACGTCGTGGCGTTGCGTGACGAGGCTCCCGCGCTGGCCTTGCGCGGTATCGCCATGGCGCAACTGGGTGATTTTTCCCGGGCGAAGGCGCTGCTGCGCAACGCGGCGCGGGCCTTCGGGCCGGCGCAACCCCTGGCGCGCGCCCGCTGCGTCGTGGCCGAAGCCGAAGTGGCGCTGGCCTCGCGGGATCTGGCCTGGCCCGAAAAATCGCTGGCCGCCGCCCGCGCTACCCTGGCGTCCCATGGCGACCCGGTCAACGCGGCGCATGCCGCGCACCTACAGGCGCGGCGTCTGTTGCTGCTGGGCCGCCTGGACGACGCCGATCAAATGCTGGCGGACATGAACGTCAGCGCGATGCCCGCCGCGTCGCGCGCCATCCACGCGCTCATCGCGGGCGGGATCGCGTTGCGCCGGGTGCAGGCGAACGCAGCAGGCGCGGCGTTGGCTCGCGCCCAACATGCCGCGCAGCTTGCCGGCATTCCTGCCTTGATGGCCGAAGTGGATCACGCGTTGCAGACGCTGCATGCCCCCGCCGCGCGCGAAGTCCTGCAAGACGGCGCGCGCGATCTGCGGCTGGATGAGGTCGAGACGCTGCTGGCGTCCCCTGCGCTGATCATCGACGCCTGCCGCAACGTCGTGCGCCAAGAGGGCCAGAGGGTGCCGCTGGCCAGCCGCCCCGTCTTGTTCACGTTGGCGCGTCTGTTGGCCGAGGCCTGGCCGCAAGACGTGACCCGCGAACTGCTGATTGCGCAGGCGTTTCGCACCGGCTTTCAGGACGACTCCCATCGTGTGCGGCTGCGCGTGGAAATCGGACGCTTGCGCACGGCATTGCGGCCGCTGGCGGGCATCAGCGCCACGCGGCACGGCTTCGTGTTGCGGCCTCATGCCCAGGCCAGGGTCGTCGTGCTGACGCGCCCCGTTGACGTGTCTGACCGCGACCACGCCGCCGTGCTGGCGTGTCTGGTCGATGGTCAGGCGTGGTCCAGTTCTGCGCTGGCGTTGGCGTTGGGCGCAAGCCAGCGCACGGTGCAGCGGGCGTTGGATGCGCTGGCGGCCTCGGGTCAAGCGCAGCCTTTGGGCCATGGCCGCGCGCGCCGCTGGACGACGCCCGCCGTGCCGGCATTCACGACAAGCTTGTTACTCCCGGCATTGCTGCCCGGTCAGTAGCATGAAGTCTCCTCCTTCAAGGACACAGTCATGAAACGAACTCAAGCCCAAATCCTCCGTGAATACGGCCCGTTCCCGGGTGTCGACAGCGTGCATGGCGTCACCTACGACGGCCATCAGGTCTGGTTTGCCGTCGGCGAAAAGCTGATTGCGCTGGACCCCGATAGCGGCGAAACCCCACGCGCGTTGAATGTGGTGGCCAACGCCGGCACGGCCTTCGACGGTAAACACCTCTATCAGATCGCCGAAGGAAAAATCCAGAAGCTGGACCCGGCCTCCGGCAAGGTCCTGTCCACCATCCCCGCGCCCGGTGGCGGCGGCGATTCCGGCATGGCTTGGGCCGATGGCTCGTTGTGGGTCGGCCAGTATCAGCAGCGCAAGATCTATCAGGTGGACCCCGGCACCGGCAAGGTGCTGCGCACGATTGACTCCGATCGCTACGTGACGGGCGTTACCTGGGTAGACGGCCAACTGTGGCACGGCACTTGGGAAAACGACGCCAGCGAATTGCGGCGGCTGGAACCGGACACGGGCGCCGTATTGGAAAGCGTGGAAATGCCGGCGGGCGTGGGCGTGTCGGGCTTGGAGTCAGATGGCGCCGGCCGTTTCTTTTGCGGCGGCGGCAATTCCGGCAAGGTCAGGGCGGTGCGGCGCCCCGAGTAGAATCGGTCAATGGCCGCCACGGCTGATGCGTGGCGGCACGCTGCGCTATTCAGCACCCCTCTAGGAATCGCATGAAATTTGCTCCGCTAGGCATATTGGGCTTGGCCGCGATCGGCTTCACGGCCCAGGCCCAGCCCCTTGTCATCCCCACACCGGAAGACGCTCACGCCGCCGTGCTGACGCTGCTGGGTGATGATCTTCCCGGGATGAAGACGTCGCAACTGGCCATCGGCACCTGCCTGCCCGCACCCAAGCCGTCGCACAAGGGCCGGGTGTCTTGCACCACCATGTTGCTGATGCCAGCCGGCACGTCCGAGGCGCCCATGGACTTCTACCAGGACGGCGGCAAGTGGGTGGCCTCGCCGCCGACCAATATGGAACTGCCGTTTCCCGACCCCAAGCTTGCCGACAAGCACTGGGTGGACGGCAAGAGCAAGCCGTAGGGGCGTCAAGCCGCGGCGTCCCGCAGCAGCACATCCTCGTAAAACGCGCCGATGGGTTGTTGCTGATCGCGCACCTGAATCTCCAGCACCCAAATCCCATCGCTGGGCACGAAATCCGCATTGGCCAACTGATGCTTGCCATACAGCGCATGCGGAAAATCCGACACGCGATGGCCGGGTATCTCGTGCACCAGCTTGCAGCCCAGCTCGTGCGCGTAGGTGTCGGCCAGCGCATACAGCGCTTGGCCCGTCATGCCTTGCAGCCATGCCAGGCGCGTGCGTTCGAAGACACTGCGCGCGGCGTTGGCGCAGCGCTGCTGGTCGGCGTTGGCTCCGGTGATGAAGGTGTCGCCATAATCGCCTTCATACCCGTCCCAAACAGGGCCGATATCGATGACGAAGATGTCGTCTTCGCCCAGCGTGCGTTGGCGGTCGGTGGCTTGCACCGCAGGCGATTGCGAATCGGCGCCGAAGCGGATGTAGGTGGGGTGCCAGTTGTGTGACGCGCCCATCTGGCGCAGGTGCGCGTCGGCCAGTGCGATGGCGTCGGCGGTGGTGATGCCGGGCGTCATCAGCGCGGCGATTTCATGCACGGCGGTGATGGAACGTTGGCGGGCTTGCAGAATGCCGTCCATCGTAAAGCGTTCGCTGACGCGTTCCCAAG
>Ga0256782_1000215_pt1 | contig 11375 bp, 8 predicted proteins | sample MC6MC0933MT_FD_186059 | JGI IMG/M metagenome (GOLD analysis project Ga0256782, IMG submission 186059) | Metatranscriptome of enriched soil aggregate microbial communities from Iowa State University, Ames, United States - MC6-MC0933-MT... | ecosystem: Environmental > Terrestrial > Soil >...
AAATGTTTGCTCGCCTCCGATAATGCGTGCGGTGTCGAGAATTTCCTGCGTCGGATCGCCTCCAACGGAATCGCGCGCCGCGGCGAACGACTTGATGAGCAGATCGTCGATCTGATCTTCGTCCATGCGGTTGCCGAGCGCCTGCGGATCGAGCACGGCGTCGAGCAGACGGCGGCGCTTCGACAGGATATGCGCCAGACGCGGCGCCGACCCCATAATGTCGGCAAATAGCCGGATCAATCCCGGCTGCGCCTTCAGCAACGAAAAGAACTGCACGCCGCCCGGCAATTCCGCGAGAAAACGGTCGAAGCTGGCGATCGCGGCGTCCGGATCGACGGTGTCGGCCAGCGCCGAAATCAGAAGCGGCTGCACCTCGGTCAAACGCTCGCGCGCCCGTGGCGAGCGCACCGACGGTGTGCGGCCATGATGCCAGCCACGAACGATCGACAGCACTTGCGCCGGCTGCGAGTAGCCGAGGCGTTTCAATTCCTGGGCCGTCTGGGGATCGTCCTGCGGGCCGGTAAAGACAAGGTTCGAGTCTTCTCCGGTCAAGGTGGGCGCATCCTCGAACAAGCTGGCGTAATGCCTCTCGACCGTTTCGAGCTGTCGCGTCAGCTCGGCAGACAATTCCTTTGCGCTTGGGTACCCGGCGAAATGCGCGAACGACTCCAGCGTCTCCGCACTCGTCGGCATGTCATGCGTCTGCTCATCGGCGACCATCTGCAGCCGATGCTCCAGTCGGCGCAGGTAGCAATAGGCTTCGTCCAATTCCGAGCGAACGGAAGGCTTGACCCAGCCGCGCTCTTCCAGCGCCCTGAGAGCGTCGAGCGTGGCGCAGACACGAAGATCAGGCTGGCGGCCGCCAGCGATCAGCTGCTGCGTCTGGACGAAGAATTCGATCTCACGAATACCGCCGCGACCGAGTTTCAGATTCTGCCCGAGCACGGTGATGCCGCCGATATCCTTATGGGTATGAATCTGGCGCTTCATCGCGTGAATGTCAGCAATGGACGCGAAATCGAGATATTTGCGCCAGATGAACGGCGCCAGCTCGTGCAGGAATTCGTTGCCCGCCTCGATGTCGCCCGCGATCGGACGCGCCTTGATCATCGCGGCGCGTTCCCAATTCTGACCGACGGTTTCGTAATAGCCGTGGGCGGCCGTCGTCGAGAGCGCGATCTGCGTCGCCCCGGCATCGGGCCGCAAACGCAAATCGGTCCGGAAGACGTAACCATCCCCCGTTCGCTCATCAAGCAGCAGGACGAGGTCGCGTGTCAGGCGAACGAAGAACGATTGCAGATCATCAGTGCTGCCGGTGAAACGCGCCCTCTCGCGATCGAAGAAAACGATGAGATCGATATCGCTCGAATAGTTGAGTTCGAACGCGCCGAGCTTGCCCATCGCTAGAACGAAATAGCCGGAGTCTTTTTCGGGTACCGCCGCATCAACCGGCTGCCACTGGCCTTTCTCCGACGCCTGCCGGAAGAGGAAGCGTATCGTCGCCGAGACGGCAGCATCGGCACACTCGGACAGCACCCGCGTCACGGTCATCACAGGCCAGACGCCGCCGAGATCGGCCATCGCCGTCAGCAGCGCGACCTCGGCTTTGTAGAGTCGGAGCGCACGCTTCGCCGCCGCCATGTCCGTCGCGGCTCCCATGTCGGCATCGAGCTGCCGGCTGAGATTTGCGAAACGGTCCTCAGGAGAGTCAGTCAAAACGCGTTCAAGGCGTGCCGGGTCGCGTGTGGCGAGCGTCGTAAGATAAAGCGAACCCTCGAATGTGCCGCGCAGCAAAGCGGCGATTTTCGATTTCCGAAGCAATGCCGCCAGAGCCGGAGTGCTCGCCCCCACCTCCGTGGCGAATTCTGCGAGCCGTTCGCTGCCCCTGCCCTCGGCCGGAGCGACGGGGCTTTCGGTGATGCGCGAGGCGAACGTCGAGTCGATTGGCTGGTCCATCGGCTTATTGTGCCGCAATACCGGCCCGAGCGTCACCCTCCCCGGCATCCGATCCGGCAATCAGGCACTTGCGCGACAGCAGAACCACGACCTTGAGGCCGGGTTGATTGTCTTCGAGGCGCACCTCTCCGTGGTGCAGGCGCGCGACGGCGGCGACAAGGCTCAGGCCGAGACCGGTTCCTGGCTGCGTCCGGCTGGCCTCCAGACGGATAAATCGCTTCAGCGCCCGCTCTCGATCTCCGGCCGCGATCCCCGGGCCATGATCGCCAACGGAAATGGCCGGCTGGCCTTCCTCGCGATAGGCGCGGACGGTGATCGCGCTTCCGGGCTCGCCGCCGCGCGAATACTTGATGGCGTTATCGATCAGATTGGCGACGGCCTGTCCGATGAGCTGGCGATTGGCGCGGATCAGGACGCCGTGCTCGGCTTCGATCGCCAAGGCAAATCCGGCTTCCTCGGCGGCCGGCGTATAAAGTTCCGCCACGTCTTCGACGAAGCGTCCGAGATCGAAGGCCTCGACGCTTTCTTCCAGCGGCCCGGCTTCAAGACGTGCGATCAGAAGCAGGGCATTGAACGTCTTGATCAACTCGTCCGACTTCTCGATCGTGCGTTCGAGCCCTTCGCGATAGGCGTCTCCGCCGCGCGGATCGCGCAGGGCCGCTTCTGCAGCATTGCGCAGGCGATTGAGCGGCGTCTTCAGGTCGTGCGCGATGTTGTCTGAAACCTCACGCAGGCCGCTCATCAAGCCCTCGATGCGGTCCAGCATTTCATTGAGGTTCTGGGCCAGCGCATCGAGTTCGCCGTTTCCGCCGCTGGTCGGAATGCGTTGCGAGAGATCGCCTTGCATGATCGAGCGGCTCGTTGCCGTAATCGCATCCATGCGGTTGAGAATGAGCCGGCTGACGGCAAGACCGCCCAAAAGTCCGGCGATCGACAGGATGCCGAACCCCAACAGAAACGCCAGCCGGATCGAGTCCGCGAAAGTGCGCTGGTCTTCGATATCGCGGCCGACGATGAGACGGACGTCGGAGCCGAGATCGACGGGAATGGCCACCGCGAGATGCGCCGCCCGGCTGCTATCGCCCGCTGGCTGATAGCTGAAAACGCCGCCGTGCGGATCGTCCGTCAATTCGGGGGGCACGCGGTTCAGATTGCCGGCGATTTTAACGCCTTTGTCGTCGGCCAGATAATAGAGGCCTGCGCCCTGCAATCGCGACATCGCACCGACGGTTTCGGCGAGCTTGGCGCGTCCGCCGACATTCATTTCGGAGGCAAGAATGCGCGCCTCGGCGTTCAGAACCCCGAGAACTTGATGCGTGAGCAGATTGTTGGTCTGCCAAAACAGGAAGCCCACGACAATGGCGGCGGCAAAAAGGAAGAATGCCACCGCCGCCGCGCTTAATCCGAATACTGTCGTCGATGCCGCTTTTGCGACGCGCTCAAGTGGGGCCGTCACGGATCGTATATCCTGCGCCCCGAACGGTGTGCAGCAGAGGCTTGTCGAAGTTCTTGTCGATCTTGGCGCGCAGTCTCGAAACATGCACGTCGATCACGTTGGTTTGCGGATCGAAATGGTAGTCCCAGACGTGTTCGAGCAGCATGGTGCGCGTCACGACCTGACCGGCATGCTGCATCAGGTATTCGAGAAGCCTATATTCGCGCGGCTGCAAAAGAATATGTTCGCCGCTGCGTGTCACGCGATGCGAAAGACGGTCGAGCACCAGATCGCCGACGGTGTAGCGGGTCTGCTGCTCCTCCGGCGCCGTTCGCCGCCCCAGCGCTTCGACGCGCGCCAGAAGTTCGGAATAGGCGTAGGGTTTGGTTAGGTAGTCGTCGCCGCCGGCGCGAAGACCTTTGACGCGGTCGTCCACTTCACCGAGCGCTGAGAGAATGAGCACGGGCGTCCGGTTGCCTTCCGCCCGTAGCGATTTGATGACGGACAAACCGTCTAGTCTCGGCAACATGCGATCGACGATGAGCACGTCATAGGCGCCGTCCGAAGCAAGCGCGAACCCGGCCTCGCCATCTCCCGCCAAGTCGGCCGTGTGCCCATTTTCTTTCAAAGACTTCTGAAGAAACAGCGCCGTTTCCTTATCGTCTTCGATTACGAGCACGCGCATGGCGTTCTTCTGTTCCTGAGCTTCAGCCGAATCCGGTTTTAGCTGGCCAGCCGCCAGACGTCGAGACAGCCCCGCCGTTTGGTTGACGGAGCTGTCTGAACTGGTCATGGACTCACCCTTAGCCTTTCTTGCTGGCCAGCTGAATGGCCACGAAGCGCTTCTGGTCGGAAGACTTGATGTGCAGCAGAACGGCCGTCCGCTTCAGATCCTGGGCCTTCTTGATGCCGGTAACGACGTCATCGGGAGATTTAACCGTCAGGCCGGAAACCTCGAGGATGATGTCGCCTGGCTTCAGGCCCTTCTCGGCGGCATCCGACGACGGATCGACTTCGGCGATCGCGACGCCTTCGTCCTTCGAGCCGTTACGCGCCGGCATCAGCGTGACGCCGAGCTGGCTCAGCTCCAGCTGCGGCGGAGACTTATTGTCGTCGCTCTGCTTGCTGCTGTTGTCGTCATCGTTATCGTTCATCAGAGCTTCGGCGTTCTTCGGGAAGAGACCGAGCTTAACGTTGATGACCTTCTCGCCGTTGTTGCGCCAGACCTTGATGTTGACCGGCGAGTCCGGCGACAGCTCGGCAATCTTGCGGGCCAGATCGCGGCTGTCGACGATCTTCTCGTCGTTGACCTGGAGGATCGCATCCTGCGTCTCGATGCCTGCGGCAGCCGCCGGACCGCTCGGTGTCACCTCGCTGACCAGCGCACCGTGGGCTTCCTTCAAGCCGAGGCTGGCGGCCGTATCTTCGTCGACGTTCTGAATCTTGACGCCGAGCCAGCCGCGCCGGACCGTGCCGTGCGCCTTGAGCTGAGTCACGACTTCATTGACCGTCTTCGCGGGGATGTCGAAGGCGATACCGACGTTGCCGCCGGACGGAGAGAAGATCGCCGTGTTGACGCCGATGACGTCGCCATCAAGATTGAACGTCGGGCCGCCCGAGTTGCCCCGGTTCACCGCCGCGTCGATCTGCATGTAGTCGTAGGGGCCGGAACCGATGTCACGCGCCAGGGCCGAAACGATGCCCGCCGTGACCGTACCGCCGAGACCGAACGGATTGCCGACCGCGAGAGCCCAATCGCCAACGCGCGGCTGCTTCGTCGAGAATTTGACGGCCGGGAATGTCTTGGTGCTTTGGATCTTCAACAACGCAACGTCGGTACGCGGATCGGTGCCGATCAGCTTGGCCTCGTATTTCGTCTCATCGTTGTCAAAGGTGATCTGGATTTTCGTCGCGCCGTCGATGACGTGGTTGTTCGTCACGACATAACCGTCCGGCGAAATGACGAAGCCCGAGCCCTGTCCCTGAACGACCTTCGGGCGCTCCGGCTGAGCGAATTCCTTCGGCAGGTTCTTGAAGAAGTCATGCAACGGGTGGTCGGGGGGAAGATCGGGGAAGTTGAAGTTGCCGCCGCCGTTCTTTTTATCGTTTTTGTCGTTCTTTCCGTCTTTGTCGTTCTCGGCCATCTTCGAAGCGCCGCCGTCGTTGACGACAGACACGGACACGACCGCCGGCTTAACGCGCTCGATGAGGTCCGCAAACGACAGAGGCGCGCGGCCCATCGGCGTTTCGACCGTCTGTCCCGCCGTATCGGCGAGAACAGGCTGAGACGGTACGAAATAGCCAAATCCTACCGCGGCAACGGCGGCGAGTGCCACGAACGCCGGCGCGATTTTGGACGAATATGCGTTCGACGTCGTCGAAACGCGGTGGGGAAGTTGCATCCCTGAAGATCTCCAAGCTGAAATCGGCCCTACTTAGCCTTGGCAAGCAGCGGTAACGAAGGCGGGATTACAGCAGGATGTCAGCCAACTTAACAGTTGGTAATCTCAAGTCGGAGAACGACCGATCGCGGTCTTGGCTGGGTCAAGGACCGCCGTCCGCCATGATCTTGGCGATCTGGGCTTTTTCCTGTTCCGACAGGGGCTTGGCTTCGGCTGCCGGCTGCCGCGCGACGGCGCGGGCGGCGACCGTCAAGCCCACCAGGAAGACCAGAGCGGGCGTCAACCACAACAGCACGGTGGACAGCTCGAAGCGCGGCTTCAGCAAGACGAATTCGCCATAGCGGGCGACGAGATAATCGAGAACCTGCTGATCGCTATCGTGGGCCACAAGCCGCTCACGAACCAGACGCCGGAGATCGGCGGCGAGCGGCGCATCGCTGTCGTCGATGGATTGGTTCTGACAAACCAGACAGCGCAGTTCCGCCGAGATGTTGCGGGCGCGCTGTTCGAGCACCGGATCGGACAGCATTTCGTCTGGCTGCACCGCAAGGCTCGTCGGCACGTTGGCGAAGATCGCCAACGCAAAGGCCACAATCGCGAAACACCGGCGCATCATTGCCTACTCCGCTGGAATGGGTATGGCGCGCGGGACATGCCGTGCCGGCGCGCCAATGCGCAAACGGCGATCGGACAGCGAGATGCCGCCACCGATGAACATGATCAACGCGCCAAGCCAGATGAAGCGTACGAGTGGATTGAAATAGGCGCGAACGGCGTAGCCGCCGCCCGGTTGCCCATCTCCAATGACGAGATAGAGATCGCCGCGCCACGACGCATGAATGCCGGCTTCCGTCGTCGGCTGCGGCGGCGCGTCATAAACACGTTTCGACGGCTTCAGGCGCGCAATCGAGCTTCCATCGCGTTTGACGTCGAAGTCGGCGAAGTCTTCTTTGTAGTTCGGACCGCGCCCGCTCTCGACGCCCGTGAACGTCACGTTGTAGCCGCCGACAGCGAGGCTCTGGCCCGGCTTCATGACGAGGATATGTTCCTCGCGATAGGCGCTTGTCGCGATGATACCGACGACCAGCATGCCGACGCCGAAATGAGCGAGCAGCGTGCCGTAGGCGGAGCGCGGAAGATTTCTGGCGCGGCGCGCCGCTTCGCCAAGTCCGGTTCTTCCGAGCTTGATCCGGTCCGCCCATTCGATGACGGCGCCGGCCATGACGTAAACTCCGAGTGCGATGCCGAACGGGGCCAGCCACGGACCGCGATGACCGATCGCGAAAATCGCCACCACCGCGACGATGGCCATCAGCACGGCGAAGCCTAGTCGCTGCATGACGCCGGCGAGATCGCCACGTTTCCACGGCAACATCGGACCCAGCGGCAGCGCCAGAAGCAGCGGGATCATCAACGGACCGAAGGTCATGTTGAAGAACGGCGGGCCGACGGAAATTTTCTGTCCCGTCAATCCTTCGAGCGCCATCGGATAGAGCGTGCCGACAAGCACCGTCGCCGTGGCGGTGACGAGCAGCAGATTATTGAGCACGAGGCTGCCCTCGCGGCTGATCGGCTGGAACAAGCCGCCCGTCTGCATATCCTTGGCGCGCAATGCGAAGAGCATCAGGCCGCCGCCGGTAAAGAAGATCAGGATGGCGAGAATGAACACGCCGCGCGCCGGATCGACGGCGAAGGAGTGCACCGACGTCAGCACGCCGGAGCGGACGATGAACGTGCCCATCAGCGATAATGAGAACGTCAGGATCGCCAGCAGGATCGTCCACACCTTGAGAGCTTCGCGCTTCTCCATGACGAGCGCTGAATGCAGCAATGCCGTACCGGCGAGCCACGGCATGAACGAGGCATTTTCAACCGGGTCCCAGAACCACCAGCCGCCCCAGCCCAATTCGTAGTAGGCCCACCAGGAGCCCATCGCGATGCCGATCGTCAGGAACATCCAGGCGGCGAGCGTCCAGGGGCGCACCCAGCGCGCCCAGGCGGCGTCGATGCGGCCTTCCAGGAGGGCGGCAATCGCGAAAGAGAACGCAATCGAGAAGCCGACATAGCCGGTGTAGAGGAACGGCGGATGGAACGCGAGCGCCGGGTCTTGCAGAATGGGATTGAGGCCGTTGCCGTCGGACGGCGCGGGATCAAGTCGGATGAACGGGTTCGACGTCAATAGCGAGAACAGCAGAAACGCCAGCGCGATCGCCGCCTGCACCGACAGCACGCGCGCCTTCAACGTCGGCGGCAGATTGGTGCCGAAGACGGCGACGGCTGCGCCGAACAGGGCAAGGATCAGCACCCACAAAAGCATCGAGCCTTCGTGATTGCCCCAAACGCCGGCCATTTTGTAAATCATAGGCTTCGTCGAATGCGAATTCGCAGCGACGTTCGCCACCGAGAAATCGGACGTCACGTAGGCGTACATCAGCGCGAAGAACGCGATGGCGATCAGAAGCAGTTGCGAGATGGCGGCGGGCTCCGCGACGCGCATCATCCGCTCGTCCTTGAAGGATGCGCCGGCCGCCGGCACGACGACTTGAACGGCCGCGACCAGCAGCGCCAGGATCAAAGCGAAATGTCCGAACTCGACGATCAAATCCGCATCCTCCCTATGGCGCTTCGGCCTTGAGCTCGCCCGGATGCGCGCTCGCGCCGAGTTTTACGCCCTTGGCTTCGAGAGCCTTCGCCACTTCTCTCGGCATATAATTTTCGTCGTGCTTGGCAAGCACGCTGTCGGCCGTAAAGTTGCCCTTGCCGTCGAGAACGCCTTCGGTCACGACGCCTTGCCCTTCGCGAAAGAGATCGGGCAGAACGCCGGTGAAGGCGACGGGAATATCCTTAATGGTGTCCGTTACCTTGAAATGGACGGTCGTGCCTTCATGCGTGACCGAGCCTTTTTCGACAAGCCCGCCAAGCCGGATACGTTCCCCCGCATGGACGCCTTTTTCGATCACATCGCTCGGCGTGTGAAAAAAGACGACACTGTCCTTCAATGCGAAAAGCACGAGGATCAGAGCGACGGCGAGCGTCGCGACACCGCCACCAATCAAAACGCCACGCTTTTGCTTTCGTGTCATCAGACTTTCTCTTCCACCACGATCAGCCCCCGAGCTTCAGTTCACGCGCCAAATTCTCGACACGCGCCAGCCCCGCCTGATCGCTTCTCAAATTCGTTTTGGCTTCTCCCAGCGCTTTGACGGCGTCATCGCGACGACCCAACACGTTATAGGCGCGAATGAGACGTAACCACCCCTCGACGTCGTTTCCGTTCGTCTTGAGACGGTCGGCCAACCGATCGACCATGCCGTTGATGAAGGCTTGCCGTTGCTCCGGCGCCATCGACGCGACGGCCGCCGCATTCGGAGTAGCGTTGGAAGCCGATGGCGTTGACGGTGTTGCCGCCGGGTTGCCGGACGTCGGTGGCGCGGTTTCGGCTGCCGGCTTTGCCTCGGACGTCAGACTAGCAAGCCGCGCTTCGAGGACTTTACGCCAGGGCGCGTCCGTCGGTGCTTCGTCGATCAGCTTGCGATAATCGGCGATCGCCTCATCGATCTTGCCGTCCTGCTCCTTCGCGAGCGCCAGCCAGATCCTCGGCTCCTTGTGATCGGGGGCGATGACGAGGATGCGTTGCAGAGCCTTGCGGGCATCGGCCGGAACGATGCCGTTTTCGGCACGGATGCGTGCGTTGGCAAATCCCTGCAGCCGTTCCGGCGTCTCGCCGACTAGGCGCATCGCGTTGGCGTAAGCAGTGGCGGCGTCGATGTAGCGGCCCATCGCATAGTAGACGGGCGCCACGACGCTCCAGCCGGTGCCGTCATCGGGATGCTCGCGAAGACGCTGCTCGACCCTGGCGATCAGATCGTTCGGATTGCGCGTGTTCTCGGCCCCGGAAAGACGCGCGCTCAACGGATCGCCGGGCAATCCGGGTGTTCCGTACGTCAGATAAAGGGCCATGCTCGCGAGCGGAAGCGTCACCAGCGTCAAGCCGTAGGTAATGGTCGCAAACCGATTTCGCCGGCCGGGTGATGGAGTTGCAGCACCTTCCGTTACGGCTTGCGAACGCAGCAGGCGGCGCGCGATTTCCGAGCGGGCGCTCTCGGCTTCCGCCGTGCCGAGCGTCCCGCTGACTTCATCGGCAGCGACTTCTTTCAGCTGATCCTTGTAGACGGCGATATCGGCCTCGGCGGCCGTCGCGTCTGCGTCCGGCTCCTGCTGCTGTTGGCGCAGAAGCGGTCGCGTAATGGCGAACGTGACCGCCGCCACCAAACAGGCCACCAAAATCCAAAAAAACATCGCCGCGCGATCCTCAAGGTTCGATGAGGGAATAGGATCGCTTCGACGCGCAAGCAAGCCGACACTGGCTGGCTCAGCACATCTGTCGCGGATATGAATTAACTGTCATGTTGCAGCGGGTTCCCGCTGCACTGCATCAGCCGACGCTTTTCCAGCTTCCATCCGAACCACGACATGCCGTGCCGCGCATTTGCTTGGGCCGGCCATCGATGTAGACCGTGTGCGTGTAGTCACGGCAATCGGCGACGCCGCGCTTGTACGGACGGCTCGGGACGACGTCACCGTAATGGCCCGTATCGGGATCGCGCCATTGACGCGAAACGCCGGACTCGCCGCGTTCGAGCGCGTCGTATTCGGCTTCCTGAGCGTAGCGGCGATCGCGTTCGTCGAGGCTCTTGCCGATTTCGCTGCCAACGATACCGCCGACAACCGCGCCTGCGACCGTCGCCGCGACGTTGCCGCCGCCCTTCCCGAACTGATTGCCGACAAGTCCGCCCGCAATGCTGCCGAGGACCAGCCCCGTCCCCTGGTTATCTACGCCCCCTTGGCCGTTGCTGCACCCGGCAAGCATGACAACCGCCAACAGCGGAATCGAAAAGCGCGCAACGCGCATGGCGAACCTCGTTTTTCGGTTTTCTTCCCCCGCGCCGATCCCCCGGCGCCAATCTTATCCGTTTGGCTAGACCGATATCGCTCACTCGACAAGGTAGAAATCCACCACAAATCCGGCAAACAAACGACGTTCGCACCTGATGCTGCATCGCAGCAACGCTTTGATCGGACATTCGTATGCAGCCAAGGCCGGTCGTTGCCGGTTACGCCGCCGGCAATTCAAGCGTGGCCTTGAGCCCCCCGTGCGCCGATGCGTCAAGCGCCAGCCGCCCATGATACGAGGTCGCCAGATCGCCAACGATCGATAGCCCGAGACCCGAACCCGGCTTCGTCTCGTCCAGCCGCAACCCGCGTTTGCCGATTTTTTTGCGCTGCTCCGGCGATAATCCCGGGCCGTCATCTTCCACAGAGATTTTCAATTTTCGGCGGCGCGGCGAGCTTGTCTGCGCGTCCACCGCCGCCGTCACGTAAACGTGGCTCTTGCCCCACTTGCAGGCGTTGTCGATGAGATTGCCTAGCATCTCTTCGAGATCCTGCTTCTCGCCTTGAAATTTGGCGCCGGCTTGAACGGTGTAGGAGATCGCGATGCCCTTGTCGGCATGGATGCGCTCGATGGCCCGGATAAGGGGTTCGACGGTCGAGTCGACCGGCGTCACGCGGCCGATGGCGCC
>Ga0256782_1000217_pt1 | contig 11332 bp, 10 predicted proteins | sample MC6MC0933MT_FD_186059 | JGI IMG/M metagenome (GOLD analysis project Ga0256782, IMG submission 186059) | Metatranscriptome of enriched soil aggregate microbial communities from Iowa State University, Ames, United States - MC6-MC0933-MT... | ecosystem: Environmental > Terrestrial > Soil >...
AGCCTTCAGTGGTTCCGTGCCCTCAAATCGCACGCATAGTCTCGGAGGCGGTCAGAATGCGATCCGCACGCCCCCGATAACTTGCTGGAAAGAGTCGATCTGCACATTCGTCAGACCGCTCGCGAGATTGGCTTCGAGGTCGCCATCCGCGTGCTGGTAGAGCAGATAGAGCATCGCATCGGCAGCCTCGATGTATTGGATCGCTCCTGCAGACAAGAAATTGATGTCGGCGCCCTGCGTCCGTAGCTCGCCACTTGCGTTCAGGTTAGAGCCCGGATCGTCGTGGCGGTATTCGCCAAAAAAGTTCGTCTTTCCGAGAGAATTCCATTTGTGCTCGATACCAGCCTGCACGAGCCAGGTCGTGTCGGTTTTATCGACGAGGCCAGGCTGGAGTGCATATTGAGCACGTGAATGGTCGATCTGCTCGCCGTAGCTCGCAAGCACGAACATGCCGGTCGGCTTGTGTTGAACAAAGCCCGAAACGCCCCACCAGGAACAGTCGCCGTTGTCTCCCTGTGTCGGCAAGGTATGGCATGGCGTCGACGAGTCGTCGGTTGAATGCCCGTATCCGGCCCTGCCGTTGACCGTGAAGTCTCCGAACCCGCCCATGTATGCGAGCGTGGTGTCCCAAATGTCATCTTCACCCCAAGCGGCCGACGCCGTGAAGCCTCCAACGGTCGGCGAGTCATAGCGGACGATATTGCGGCGGGCGCCATTGCCTGGGGTCGAGTTGTTGTAGCCGCGCAGGACATCGTTCCAACGCAGAGGCGTGCTACCGCCCGCGTTGACGAAATTGCCGGACCTGTCGCGAATGAAAAACTTCGCCTGAAAGTCCGGCTCGGCTTCATCGTGATGGATCTTGCGCGTCATCGTCGTGTCGGATTCGGCCAGAAGGTGATAGGTCGTCAGCGCGTCATACCCGACCAGAATTCGTCCGTAGTTCTTATTTTTCAGGTACCAGCTGCTGCGGCGGACGGTCAGACCATTATCAGGCGTCGTCGCGCTCTTGCTGCTCGGGCCCGTTTGATCCCATTGTCCGCCGGGATTGCCGTTGACGCCGATTTCGAGCAGGTACCCCGCGGACCAATCTTTATCGATCTTGGCTTTGCCCAAGAATTTGAATCGCGATTGCTGGACAGGACTCGTGCCGACGTAGACGTCGCTCTGGGTGCCATCGTCCCAGAAAGCGATCTCCTCGTTCACCCAGCCCGTGATCGTCAGGCTGACCTTGCGATTTCCTTTACGGGCTGTCGTCGCTTCGAGTTCCGCAATCCGTCCTTCAAGATCCGAACAGCAATCGCCTCCAAGGTCAGCAGCGTTAGCCGGCTGCAGCGCCGCAGCCGACAAGAGGGCAATCGCGCCCATAGCCATCGTTCGGCTGCTGACCTTCGAAACCCATTTCATTTATTCCGACCCTGTTGATGGCTGATTTCATTTTTGTTCCGTTTCTTGATTTCGGTTTCGGGAGTCAATGAACGCTGTGCGACAGAGGAATTTTTATTATAGCCTAGTGGCTATCTTGCCCCACAAGCTGAGAGCCGCAATCGTGTCCCTAGCATGCGTAAGTCATTGGCTTTACTTACTAATAAGGAAAGCGCTGTGTTAAGCTCATGACGATTGAAGGGACGACGGCCAATCGCTGCCCGGACGGGCGGGCCTGGCCAAGTATGGCCGACGTCGGGTCGAGTCAGATAGCGGCCGGCTTGCAGCCGACCGTTCCGACGATGACGCCGACGAAATCAATTTGCCGATTATTTTCGATCACCTCGACCGCATCGGATATCGAGGACGGGTCGGCCGCGAATATCATCCTCACAGCACGACCCAAGACAGCCTTCAGTGGTTCCGTGCATTGAAGGCGCGCGCCTCCGACGCGGGTTAGAAATTCACCTTCACGCCACCGATCACCTGTTGAAGGGTATCCAGCTTGGTACTCGCGACATCGTCGCCGAGCAACACGTCACCGTCGGCATGTTGATAGACGAGATAGAGCATCGTTTCGGCAGAATCCAAATACTGCGCCATGCCGCCGGACCAGAAATCGATATCGGCGCTTTGCGTTCGTAAGGTTCCGCTGGTTACGTTCGAGCCGGGAGCGTCGTGACGATAATTGACAAAGAAATTCGTTTTGCCGAGCGACAGCCAAGCATGCTCGATGCCGCCTTGGACGTACCAGGTGACATCCGACTTATCGACAAGGCCGGCGTCGGCGCCAGCGTCGAACGCTCTCGTATTGTCGTTTTGCTCTCCGTAGCCCGCGAAGACGAAAAGCCCGGTCGGCTTGTGCTGAATGAATCCCGATGCGCCCCACCATTCGCAATCGGCGCGATAGCCGGTCGGTCCGGAGTGGCAGATATTGATCGTCTCAGAAGCCGAGTGACCATAGCCAGCACGGGCATTCACTTCGAAGTCTCCGAAACCGCCTTTGTAAATGAGCGCGGTATCCCAGATATCGCCCTCTCCAAATGAGGCGGTATAGCTGAAGCCGGCGATCGTCGGAGTATCGTATCGAACGATATTGCGACGGCCATTGTCACCGGGCGTCGAATTGTTGAAGCCTCTCATGACGTCGGACCATCTCAAATCGCCGCCGCCGGGCGCGGTGACGAAATTTCCCCCGGAGCGCACGAAGAAGGCCGCTTGATAGTCCGGTGCGCCTTCGCCGTCGAAGAAGTTCCTCGTCATGGTGGTGTCGGCATCGTCGAGAAGATGATAGGTCGATGTACCGTCCTGTCCGACAAGCACTCTGCCCAGCTGCTCGTTCTTCAAGAACCAGCTGCTCTTGCGAACGGATACGTTATTCGGGGTCGTTCCGTCTGGATTGTCCTGGTCCCATTTGCCGCCGTTAGCGCCAAAGATACCAAGCTCGATGACATAACCTGCGGACCAGTCCTTATTGATCTTTGCTTCGCCGATGAAACGAACGCGCGATTGCTCGACCGGGTTTGTGCCGACGTAGACATCGCTCTCGGTGCCGTCGTCCCACCAAGCAATTTGTTCGCTGACCCAGCCCGATACGGTCAGACTGACCTTGCGATTGCCTTTCCTGGCTGCCGTCGCTTCGAGTTCCGCGACACGCTCTTCCAGATCGGTGCAGCAATCGCCTCCAAGATCGGCAGCGTTAGCCGGCTGTAGTCCGGCCGTCGACAACAGGGCTATTGCGCCAAGAACCGTGCGGTTTCCAGCCGTCGATACCCATTTCATCTGTCCAGACCCTATCGGTGACTGATTCGTTTTTCTGTGTTCCTCCATTTTTTGATTTCGGTTTCGCGTGTCAATTGACGTGCGAGGGCAGAAAACATTTCTGCTATAGCGTCGTGGCTACGTTGACGCACACGCCGCGGGTCCGGCGATCTTGGCAGCGTACCTAACTGTCCGGCCGGCCTTGCGAATAATGCGGCGCGCGATTGATCTCATACTGATTGAAAGAATAGTGGACGAAAATGCCAAGATCTCGGAAACGGTCCACCGCCGGTAAAGAAGCCGGCGGCGATCCGAGTTATTTCGTTCGCGGAGCGACGCTCTCAGCCGTGATCGTGTAACCAGCGTCGGCAAGACCGGTGAACGCCACCGTCGTATTGATCTTGCCGGTAACGGTCACGGGGTCGAACTGGCCGCCGACTTCAAAGCCCTTGTCCGTCTTCACGTAGATGATCTGGTTGGCGGGCGGCGGCGGTACGTGAATACAGGCGCCAACGAACGGGACGAGCAGGAACTCCTTGACTGTCGTCGCGTCGAAATCGAGCGGCACGACATAGCCGCCGATCGAAACACGCTTTCCGTCAAGTTCCGGCACGACGGCCGGAGGGTGATCGCTTCCCGGTTGCCGCCGCTTGACGGACATGAACGTCCCCTCGGGGAGAGGTGGCGGAGGCGGCTCGCCATCCGGCACGGGCGTCGATCCACCGAAGAAGGTCTTCGACTTCAAGATCGTCGTTGCCGGCATACTCTTCGGCACCAAGTCCGCCCATTTAAGCTGTCGCGTCGCATCGTCCGCGATTGCAGGTGACGCTGCCGCCATCGCGAAAACAAGAAGCGCTCCCTTTAGCCCTCTCGTCATCTCCGCCTCCTTTCACTCAATGCGTTCGATCACGTCCGAACCATCATGCCGTCGGCAAGAGACAGCCGATAAGCTCTGATAGCTGGTAAAAGACCCGCGACGAAGCCCGCTAGAACAATCATTCCGAGCTTCAGCCACTCATCAGGTCGCGGCGGATCGATTGCGAGGCTAAGCCCGTAGGTGTGGTCGATGTAGGGTCGCGCCAGATAGAGGCCGACGTACAGCCCAACCGTTCCGACGATGACGCCCGCGAGCGTGAGAAGGCCGCCCTCGGCCGCCAGCAGGCCCAAAACAGTTGCCGGAGTCGCGCCGACGGAGCGCAGGATCGCCATCTCGCGACGCCGCTCGTTCAAGGTCGTCAGGATCATCGTCACCATGCCGAGCAGCGCCGTCACGACAACCATTGCCGATACCGCCGAAAGCGCCGATTCCGCTGTGCCGATCAGTCCCCACAATTCCTGCAGGGCGACACCGGGCATGATGGCGGACAGCGGCTCCTCCTCGTAGTTGTTGATGGCTCGCTGAATGCGGAAGGTCGCGAGTTTGGATTTGAGGCCGACCATCGCAGCAGTGATGGCTCTCGGCTTCAGATCCATCTTGCGAACCTGATCGGGTGAAATGCTCTGACCGGGTATCGGTGCTCCGTTCTGCCAATCGATATGGATCGCCTCTATGGCCTCAAGGCTGACATGAACCGTACGGTCGATGGGCGTCCCCGTTTTGGCGAGAATACCGGCGACTCGGAACGGCTTATCGGCATGCTCGATGAACGAGATGTTTCCGACGCCGTGCGCAATGATGATCTTGTCGCCGACCTTATAATGCAGAGCTTCGGCGACGTCGGAGCCGATCACGGCGTCAAACAGATCCTTGAAAGGGCCGCCGGCCGCGAACGTCATGCTTTGGCCGTGGCGAAATTTATAATGCGTGAAATAGTCCGTGTTGGTTCCCAGAACGCGGAAGCCGTGATGACTATCGCCCAATGACAGCGGCACGATCCACGACACCTCCGGCATCTTGGCGATGTCCTGATAGCTTTTCCACGTGACGTTGTTGGTGGCGTTGCCGATGCGGAAGACCGAGTAAAGCAGCAGGTTTAAGCTGCCGCTGCGGGCACCGACGATCAGATCGGTTCCCGAAATGGTGTCGGCAAAGCTCTGTTTGGCGCCGGTCCGAACCTTTTCGACGCCAAGCAGCAGCATGACGCTGACGGCGATGGCGAGGACGGTCAGCAAAGCCGTCACCCAGCGGTTACGAAGCGACTGAAACGCAAGGCGGGCGATCATCATTGGCGCGGTCCTCGCGTTGAAATCGCGATGTCGTCGAGCCGAACGACGCGATCGAAGTATTGCGCCAATCCCTCATCATGACTGACCATGATGATGCTCGCTTCGGCTTCCGCGCTCTGGGCGAACAGCAGCTTCAGGAAGGCACCTTCGGTATTGCGATCGAGCGCCGATGTCGGCTCGTCGGCAACGATGATCTGCGGTGCGCCGATCAAAGCGCGCGCGGCGGCAACGCGCTGCTGCTGACCGACGCTAAGGCTCGCGGCTTTGGCCGCCGCGATCACGCTTTCATCAAGGCCGAGAGCTTTGAGAAGGCGCTTGGCTTCATCGTCCGATGTACCTTCGGCAAGGACACGGGCGCGCCGGGTTGGTGAAAAACGCAACGGCAAAAGCACGTTGTCGAACAGGGAGCCGTAAGGAAGCAGGTTGAACATCTGAAAGATGATGCCGAAGTGCTCGACGCGAAAGCGATCGCGCGCCGCGCCGCTCAACCGCGCCATGTTGGTGCCGAGCACGTCGATCTCGCCTTTATCGGGGACGACGATCCCGGCGAGAAGACTGAGGAACGTGCTCTTGCCGCTTCCCGATGGGCCAAGCAGCAGAAGTTTTTCGCCACGGCCCAGGCTGAAGTTTTCGATCGAGAGCGTGAACGGCGACGATCCCGGCCAGGTGTATTGCACGTTGCTGAACAAGACGGCGTCGGGAGAGCCAACGCTCTCCCTCGGCTGTCCGACCTCTGCGGTCAGAAGATCCACCATCGCGCTACATCACGCCCGTCAGATCGAGCGCCGGCTTAGCTCGCGTCATCTGCGCTTGCGTTTGGCCCTTCGATGTCGTGACGTTGACGTTCAAGAGCTGCGCGCCGGCAAAGTTCTTGAAGTACACGGTCTCCAGACCTGTGACGTTCTCCGGAGATTCGCATTCGATCGAATAGGTCGCATGGAATTCAGAGTGCTGAGGCGCGCCGGGCTTGTCGTCATCATCGTCTTTGTCGCCGGGATGATGTGTTTCCTTGCGGCTCTCGACGTCCGCTGACGCCGTTTTGCATTTTGCGGCTGCCGGTAACTGGAAGACGCCGAGGACATCCTTCAGTTTCGCCTTGGCTTTCTCGACGGCGGCCTTCTGATCGGCGGTCGTTGCGACATGCTCGAAGCCGACGATATCCATGCCGGGAGCGACGAGTTCCATCGAGATTTTGTTGCCCTCGATGGCGATATCGAGAGTTCCTTGGCCATGAACGTGCGGCCCGAGTTGTCGATGCGCTGTTTCGTTGGCAAATGCCGGTGAAGTGAGAATGACCGCCGCCGAGGCGAGGCCCGCGAATGTCTTCAACATGATCGTCTCCAAGATTGGGATGAATTGCTGCTGTGCTCGCCGTGCGGTGCGGTTTGCCACGACCTGCGTCACGACGAGGCGGGTGCGCACCTTCGGTGCGTTCTGGTGTGCTAAAGGACCGGCCGCCGGTATGCCCGGCATGGCAAGGTTCCGTTAACGATCACGCAGCTTCGATGCTTGGAGGACCGCGAGCCTGGAAATGATCGCGGTGGGTCAATTCAATCGCAGATGTGTCGGCTGCGACGAACCGCACACCGGCCAAGATTTGCGGCAGGGGAACTTCCGGGCAAAGCGGAGGTTCGAGAGAGGCGGCGGCGATGGCAGAGGCCCAGCACAGCACGCAACCATCGTTGTCGTGCTTTTTGGAAGGGCTGCATGGCCGTTCGCTTGCCGGAGCGCAGAGTCCGGCTGTGACGGCGCGAGCCGAAAATCCCGTCCCGCGGTCGATGGCGTGGTGATGATGCAAAACCGCGACGGCAAGCTGCACGCTGAAAGCAACGAGCGTCAGCCAAACCAATCCGAAACGGTTTCGCGATATCGTCATTAAGCCCCGGAAGCGCGTTTTGCCCGACATGAGTCTTCTGATCTTGTGTCGCTATCGTGGCCGTCGACGTTGAGCCCAACGACGTAAATGTGCGGATGAGGCTGTCGCCATCGGTCCATCCTCGCAACGGGCGCGATGGAACAAAATGGCACCCAAGGCATTTAGCCCTAGGGGACGATTCTGGCATTTATATGGAATAATATAAAGTACGAAAATTGTGAATACTGCGCACCATGAGGAGTCAATCCCATCTCGGATGGCGGAGTACCGGGCCGCCATCAGGGCGGTTTCCGGCGCGAGATGGCGTGCGCTCGCTCTTCTTTCGCTGGCAATTGTCACATGGTTTGGTGTCGGCGCCTTCGTGATCGGCACGTTGGATCGCAACGCGCGGACATTGCTTGCCCACGATGCACAGGCGCGCGCGAGCCTAGCAGCCATACGTCTCGAGCAAAAAAATTAACGACTTCATTCGTTCGAGCCGTGCCGATGACGCCAAAAGCGACGGCATCCAGTTTCGGTCCCGGGACAGCGCGTTGCAGCTCATTTCATCCTCGCATCTCGCAACGCCGGATGCGGGCGGATTGGATGATGCCGCCCAATCGGCGGCGAAAACGGCTCTCATGACGGAGACACCGCAAGCCTCCGCATACCGTAATGCGAGCGAACATGACCAAAGCGGAATCGATCTTTGGTTGCCATTGCAAAAATCCGGGGATGCCGCCGCCCTCACCCAGGTGCACATCCCTGGGCCCTCGCTCAACCACGCCATGAAGGGGCTGTCGGACGCGAGCTGGACCATGACCGTTACGAACGCCAACGGGGACGTCCTGGCCTCGCGGCGGACGATTGACGACCCATCGGCCGCGCAAGGCACGCGCATTGCGGGAAATGTGATCGAAGGCGCATCGGCCATTGCGCCACTTGGCATCGAAGTTCGGGCTGCGGCGCCGCTCGGCCCGCTGGAGGATTCCAATCTTCGCAACTGGGTATGCTTCCTGCTGGTTACAGGACTAATGGCGGCCACGATGGTCGCATTCAAACCGTCCTTGAATGGCCCTGTGAAGCATAAATCCGACGTGCCAACCGGCCGATCTAAAGCATCTCCAATCCCGCGGGACTGGCGGAGGTCAGCCGCGCCAAATTCGCGCCCCCGCGCTGAAGCGGCAACGGAATCGCATAGCCCCCCAGCACTGGATGACTCTGTGGACGGCCGTCTCCGCATGGCTCTTGAGGCAGGGGGCATGTGCGCGTGGGAGTGGCACTATCCCGCCGGCACCATGCACTGGAATACAGCATGTGCCAGTCTGCTGAAGGAGGCTCCGGGAGGCTCAACCGAACTAACAACGCGCGAGCTTCTTCGCCGTATCCTACCCCACGAGCGGAGACGCCTTCTGCATTTGGTCCGTGCCGGGCTTTCCGATGGGCGCCCTCTGAATATCGATGCGCGCATCGAGCGCTTCGACGGTGAAGTTCGCTGGTTTGCAGTTCGCGGTCAGCCGCTGCTCGATCACGCCGGAAGGTTTTCCGGATTTACCGGTGTCGCTCACGACATCACGGCCCAGAAGCAGAATCTGTCGCGAACCGATTCCCTGCTGCGAGAAGTTTCGCATCGTTCGAAGAACATGCTTGCGCTGATTCTCGCCATGGCGCGCTTGACGGCTCGGGACGCCGTCGACGTTAAGGCGCATCTCAAGCAGTTTGCGCTGCGCGTCGCGGGGCTTGCGGCTTCGCAGGATCTGATCGTGGCGGCGGATTGGGAGAACGTCGATTTCGGTACGCTCGCCGCCGCCGAACTCGAAGCTGTCGCCCGATCGGAGGCGACGCGGGTCAAGATTTCCGGGCCTCCCGTGCTGCTGACGCCGGAGGCCGCGCAAACGCTCGGCATGATCCTGACGGAACTCACGCTCAACGCGGTGGCGCACGGAGCCTTGTCCGTTGCGACAGGCGACGTCGCGCTATCGTGGCACGTCACGGAAAATGGCCGGATCACAATCTGCTGGCGGGAGATCGGCGGCCCTCCCTACGACGCCGCCCGCCCCAAGGGCTACGGCATCTCCGTGGTCGAACGCTTCTCCACCCAAGGGCTCAAATTCGACGCGGGCGCTTCGGTCGAACCCGACGGCTTTACCTGGAGCCTTACCGGCCCGCTTGGAAACATCGGGTCGCTCCCTTCCAACGTCGTGCGCGAGACGCGCGCTTAGGTGCGGATCAGCACCGGGAAGGCGCAATGCCCCGACAGCCGTCCGGTAGACGGAACCATCGCCTATACTGGACGTTTTTTAATTCAACGTGCTGCGCAGTCCGAAAGAAGGCCACTCACATCGACAAGCGAGAATAGGGGAGCGCCTTGAAAATCCTGATCACCGAAGATGAGCCGATCCTGGCCGACGAGTTGGAAACCATCGTCACGGAATTGGGTCATCATGTGGTCGGGGTAGCGACGACGCTAAAAGGCGCTTTGCTATTGGCAGAGCAATCGGCCTGCGATCTCGCTCTCGTCGATGTTTATTTGCGTGATGGGATGACAGGACCGGAAATCGCGCGTCATCTCGCCAAAAGCCGTCATGCGGCGGTGATCTTTACGACGTCGAGCCCCGCCGCCTATCTCACGGACGATCCTGACTCGGCATGCGGCGTACTGGTGAAGCCGCTTTCTGAGCAAAGCGTCAAATCCGCGATCGACTTCGTCAATGAATGCCTCGATAGCGGGCGAGCGCTGCATCCCAAGCCCCGCGCCCTGCAGCTGTCCCCGGCCTATGCAGACCGGTGGAAAGTTGCATAGGGTGTCAGGCACTATCTCTTGAGAGTGTCGAACTTTTTTCGTTCGGCGCGACCGGAGTGAGCGGCAATTCCGTTAATAGCACGGTCACGCGCGTGCCCGGACGTACGTCATCTCGACTTGCCGGCGCATAGGAGATGCTGCCCGCGAACTGCCGGGTCAGCAAATTGGCGATCTTTGTTCCAAGGCCCTCCTCCGACCCGGTATCGCTTGGTGCGGCTTCCGCGCCTTCTTCGGGCATGCCGCATCCATCGTCTTCGATGACGAGCTCGGCAACGCCATCGTCCTGCTTTCGAAGACGCACGATAACTTTTCCGTTCGGAAGCTCATTGAAGGCATGTTTTAGCGAGTTGACCACGAACTCCTGCGTCAACACGCAGATCGACGTCGCAACTTGCGCCGGAACTAGAAGCGCCGGGACGTCAACCGCCAACGCGATGCGATCTTCCGCCGTCGCCGCGACAACATCGTCCATCACCGATTGAATGAGCGTATCGATCCGCACCAGTTCAAGATCGTTGGCGACATTGATGCGCCGCTGGGCGCTGGCGATGGCGTGAATACGGTCGCGGGCACCGGCCAGCGTTTTGAGCGAAACGGCGTCCGTCGTATGGCGAATGTGCAAATTGATGAAACCGACAACGAGCGCTAGCGTGTTTCCGATCCTATGCGTGACATCGCGCAATAGCGCCTCAGCGCGCTCGCGCTCGGCTTCGGCGCGGTCCCTCTCGATCGCGAGTTCTTCCGTGCGCGCCTGGACATGGGCTTCGAGCGAGCGATTTGTTGTCGTCAGCGTCAGTGCCGTCAGTTCGAGAGCCGCGACGCGCTGCCGTTCGCGGATCAAAGCGATCATCGCCAGACCGGCGCTGGCCAGCAGGGTCGCGAGCATGGCGGCCAGCAGCCAGAAACTACGACTGCGGAATTGCTCAAGGCGATGTTTGAACCGATTCTGCTCTTCGTCCTTCGCGGTGGCGATCTGCTCGCGAAAGGTATCCATGAGCTTCTGGCCCGGACCATTGCCGGCGGCAGCCCCGACCGAGTCTCCACGATCTTTCAGGTCGGCTACGCTATCGTCAATGACGGCAAGCCGCTGCTGCAACGTTTTGCCTATGGCTTCAACGGTCGCCGACTGGTGGGCGTCACCTGAAACGAGCTTCGCCAAATCGGCATGAATACGTCCAATCGATTTACGTGCGTCGTTGTATGGCTCGAGATAATTGGGATCATGCGTCAGGAGAAAACCGCGCTGGCCGGTTTCGAGATCTTGTGCTGCGCTCAGCCAATTCGATAGTTCTTGCTGCACGAGCAGCGTATGCGTCACCCCATGC
>Ga0256782_1000219_pt1 | contig 11304 bp, 9 predicted proteins | sample MC6MC0933MT_FD_186059 | JGI IMG/M metagenome (GOLD analysis project Ga0256782, IMG submission 186059) | Metatranscriptome of enriched soil aggregate microbial communities from Iowa State University, Ames, United States - MC6-MC0933-MT... | ecosystem: Environmental > Terrestrial > Soil >...
CGGCACCGCCACCGAACAAGGCGACATCGCCGAAACCCAAGCCACCCACAGCCTGTTTGGCAGCCGCATGCCGATCAGCTCGCAGAAGAGCTATCTGGGCCATACGCTGGGCGCGTGCGGCGTGCTGGAGTCGTGGTTCAGCATCGAAATGATGAACCGCGACTGGTACGCCCCCACCTTGAACCTGCGCAATATCGACCCGCGTTGCGGCGAGCTCGATTACCTGCAGGGCGAGGGCCGCCGCATGAATAACGAATACGTCATGAACAACAATTTTGCGTTTGGCGGGATAAATACGTCCCTTATTTTCCGCCGCTGGCCTTGAGCGCCGACGACGCGCGCGCGTATTTCAACCTTCACTTATGGAACGAGAAGTCATGAAGATTTCCTACAAGCTGTTCGGCGCCCTCTCCCTGTCGTTGGCCTGCTCGGCCCAAGCGCTGGCTGCGGATCGCACCGTCTTCCTGCCGCTGCAACCCGCCATCGACGCCGCGCTGGCGGCAGGCAAGATCGACGGCAGCGTCAAGTTCTACCTGGCCGGCACGGGGCCCAAGGGCAAGGTGCTGGAATCGGGCGTGGTCACCAACCGCAAGACCAACGCCTTCGCCAAGAAGGACGCCGAGGCCTGCGAATGGGTGGCGCAATCCGCCGTGATCGCCCTGCACGAGGCCGCCAAGAAGGCCAACGCCAACGCGGTGACCAATATCGTTAGCTACTATCGCAAGAACGAATACACCAGCAAGACCGACTACGAATGCCATGCTGGCGCCATGGTGGCGGGCGTGGCGCTGCGCGGCGACCTGGCCCAGGTGAAGTAAGCGCCGGGGCGCCTGCGCCCGGTTTACACTTGCCGATTGCCGCAACACCACATTAAAGGTTCCCCCATGAGCACTGCTACGCTCAAGACCCGCCTCTCGGACGCCGTCAAGGACGCCATGCGCGCCAAGGCCTCCGAGCGCCTGACCACGCTGCGTTTCCTGCTGGCTGCCGTCAAGCAGAAAGAAGTGGACGAACGCCGCGAACTGAACGACGCCGAAGTTACCGCCATCATCGAAAAGCAGGTCAAGCAACGCCGCGAGTCCATCGCCGCGTTCGAACAGGCCGGCCGCACCGAAACGGCGGAACAGGAAAAGGCGGAATTGCTGGTGCTGCAGGAATTCCTGCCGCAGGCCGCAAGCCCTGAAGAAGTGGCCGCCGCCATCGACGCCGCGTTCGCCGAAGTGGCCGCGCAAGGCGTGACGGGCGCGCCCGCCATGGGCAAGGTCATGGGCCTGCTCAAGCAAGCGCTGGCCGGCCGCGCCGACATGACCGCATTGTCGGCCCAAGTGAAGGCCCGTCTGGCCTGATCGCCAGACTGTCGTTGTTGAGCAGTTAGAACGCGCCGCCGAAAAGATCCGGCTGGCGCGACTGCTCGGCGGGGTCGGCAAAGTTGCTCATCCCCACGCCCGCCAGCCGGTACAGCGTTTCCGGCGGCAGCTCCACGCGCTCGCACAGCAATCTGGCCACCGAGGCCAGCTCGGCCGCCGACCCCGGCGGATTCGGGCTGGTCTGGCTGCGCGTCAGGATGCGGAAACGGTCGGTCTTCAGCTTGAGCACCACCGTGCGCCCCAGCGCCCCCTTCTTCAGCGCCTGATCCCACACCTTGTCCGCCATGCGGTCAATGGCGTCGCCCAGCGCGTCCAGCCGGATGTCTTCTGAAAACGTGGTCTCGGCCGACACCTGCTGCAAGGGCTGATCGGTCTGCACCTCGCGCTCGTCGATGCCGCGCGCCAGCTCATACAGGCGCCTGCCGTAACGGCCGAAATAATGGGTCAGCTCTTCGACGCTGTGCGTGGCCAGGTCGCCCACCGTCTGAATGCCCAGTTGCTCCAGCCGCGCCTGCGTCACCTTGCCCACGCCCGGCACCTTACGCACGGGCAAGGGCTGCAAGAATTCCAGCACCTTGGTGGGGCGAACCACAAACTGGCCGTCGGGCTTGTTCCAGTCGGACGCAATCTTCGCCAGGAACTTGTTGGGCGCAATGCCGGCCGAGGCCGTCAGCCCGGTCTCTTCGCGAATCTGCTGGCGGATGACCAGCGCCACTTCCGTGGCCGACGGCAACCCGCATTTGTTGACGGTGACGTCCAGGTAGGCCTCGTCCAGCGACAAGGGTTCGATCAGGTCGGTGTGGCGCGCGAAAATCTGCCGGATCTGGCGCGAGACCTCGCGATAGCGGTTGAAATCCGGCGGCACGTAGATGGCTTGCGGACAGAGCCGTTCCGCGCGAATGGCCGACATGGCCGAGTGAACGCCAAAGCGCCGCGCCTCGTAAGACGCGGCGCACACGACCGAACGCGGGCCCGTCCAGGCCACGACGACCGGCTTGCCCCGCAATTCAGGATTGTCGCGCTGCTCGACAGACGCGTAAAACGCATCCATGTCCACATGCACGATCTTGCGCAAGAGTTCAGACATTCCGTTCAAGACAACGTGGCCGCCCGCGGCAGGCACTGGCGCCCACACCAAAAAAATATATTATGACCGGCTTATCCGCTTATCCCTTGCGTCCCCGCCTACCCATGACCGCACCCGCCCCAACCGACTATTTCGGCCTGACGATTCCCTTCATGAGCTTCATCGGCCTGGTGCCTGAAAGCATTGCGCCAGCCTACGCCCGCACGACGCTGCCCTGGCGCCAGGACTTGACCAACAGCCGCGGCGATGTGCATGGCGGCACGCTGATGAGCGTGCTGGACTTCACGCTCAGCGCGGCGGCGCGTGGCTCGGCCGAGGCCACCGAAGGCATGGCCACCATCGACATGAACACCACGTTCCTGTCGCCGGCCACGGGCAATCTGGTCATTGAAGCGCGCTGCCTGCGCCGTGGCGCGTCCATCGCGTTCTGTGAAGGCGATATCCGCCGCGCTGATGGCGAACTGGTCGCGCGCGCCACCGCCACCTTCAAGATCATCCGCCGCCGCCCGGGCGGCGATTAAGCCGCGCCAGAGGCGGCGTCTGGCCAGACGCCGTCATCCGTTTATCTCGGCAGATCGCGCGACGGTTTCACGGCCGGGCGCGGGTCCAGCGGCATGTAGGTGCTGCACGACGTGATGCTGTAGTAGATCGCGTCCTGCATCGCCTGCATCGCCGCGGCGTCCCAGGTGCCCTTGCCCCACATCACAATGCGCACGTCGGTGCTTTTTGCGCCCGCCGCTTTCAGCTCAACGCGAGACATTTCATTGTCGGTGTACGGCGCCAGCACGCGCACCACGCCAGACTGCGCGCCTTCGTTCAGATCAGAAATCACGCGATAGGCGTTGTCGGTGCTGCGCAGGCAGTTGTTCGACTGCCGGATCACCGTGGCGTAGGCGTCCTTGAACGCGACCGGGGCCTTGAATTCGCTGTGAGGCCCCGCGCTGTCTTTCGAAATGCCCAGCGAGCAGCCCGCCAGGCCGAGGGCCAGCACCGATGCCGCGACCAGATTCCTGTACATGTAATTCTCCAGATGAATTGCCGCGATTATCCCGCAAACCGTACGGCGGCATAAGTAGGGCCGGTTCGACACCGCCCGCGCGACTATGGCATTATCGACGAGCCGCTGGCGCCTGGCGCCCGTGGCTTTCGCGGGGCCGGCAACTGCCGGCCCGCGCCATATCCGCAACAATGCCGCAGCCGCGCCAACGGCAAGCTAAGGCATTGAAATCACGGAGGTCTTCCCTTGTTTGCATTCATGACGCGCACCATTTTGGCCGCCGGCATCGTCGGCACCACGCTGGGCGCCTGCGCCACGCAGCCGCCGCCTCGCGCCTACCCCCTGAAAGATTTCTTCCGCAATCCGGAGCGCGGCTTTTTCCGCCTGGCCGAAGACGGCAAGACGCTTGCCTTCATGCAGCCCACCAGCGTGGACGGCAACCCGGCCCGCATGAACATCTATGTGCAGCCGCTGGAAGGCAGCAAGCTGATCGGCGAGCCGCGCCAGATCACCAGCGAAACCGCCCGCGACATCAGCAATTATTTCTGGAAGGGCGGCGACGTCGTGCTCTACCAGAAGGACTTCGGCGGCGACGAGAACTACCACGTGCTGGCCGTCAACGCCAAGACCGGCAAGGTCACCGACCTGACCCCTTACGAAGGCGCACGCGCCAGCATCGAAGACGATCTGGAAGATGATCCCGACCACGTCCTGATCAGCCACAACCAGCGCAACCCCGAAGTCTTCGACGTGTACCGCGTCAACGTCCACACGGGCGCCGCCGTGCTGGTGGCGCAGAACCCGGGCAATATCGTCGGCTGGCAAACGGACCACGCGGGCAAGGTGCGCGCCGCCGTCACCAGCGACGGCCTCAACACCACCCTGCTCTACCGCGACGACGAAGCGTCCGAATTCCGTCCGCTGATCACAACCGACTACCGCACCAGCGTCAGCCCGTCGTTCTTCACGTTCGACGACAAGAAGATGTACGCGCTGAGCAACCGCGGCCGCGACAAGCTTTCGCTGGTGGTCATCGACCCGGCCAAACCCGACGCCGAAGAAGAAGTCTTCACGCCCGACACCGTTGATCTCGACGGCGCCGGCTACTCGCGCAAGCGCCGCGTGTTGACGCTGGCGGCCTACCAGACCGACAAGCCGCAATACAAGTTCTTCGACGCGCAGTCCGAAGCCCTGTTCAAGACGCTGTCTGAAAAACTGAAGGGCTACGACATCGCCCTGCAAGGCTCCAACCGCGACGAGAACGTCTTCATCGTGGCCGCCTACAACGACCGCACGCCGGGCTCGCGCTACCTGTACGACGCCGCCTCCGACACGCTGACCAAGCTGGCCGACATCAACCCGGCCATTCCGGAAAGCGACATGTCGCAGGTACGGCCGATCAGCTATCAAAGCCGCGACGGCCTGACGATTCACGGCTACCTGACGCTGCCCAAAGGCCGCGATCCCAAGAACCTGCCTTGCATCGTCAACCCGCATGGCGGCCCGTGGGCGCGCGACGGCTGGGGCTACAACCCGGAAACGCAATTCCTGGCCAACCGCGGCTTCTGCGTATTGCAGATGAACTTCCGCGGCTCCACCGGCTACGGCCGCGCGTTCTGGGAAGCCAGCTTCGGCCAATGGGGCCTGAAGATGCAGGACGACATTACCGACGGCGTCCAATGGCTGATCAAGCAAGGCATCGCCGACCCCAAGCGCATCGGCATCTATGGCGCAAGCTACGGCGGCTACGCCACGCTGGCGGGCGTGACGTTCACGCCTGACCTGTACGCCGCCGCCGTGGACTATGTGGGCGTGTCGAATCTGTTCACGTTCATGAAGTCGATTCCGCCGTACTGGAAGCCCATGCTCGACAAGATGCAGGACATGGTGGGCCACCCGGAACGCGACAACGACCGGCTGGCCGCGACCTCGCCCGCACTGCATGCGGACAAGATCAAGACGCCGCTGTTCATTGCCCAGGGCGCCAAAGACCCCCGCGTCAACAAGGACGAAAGCGATCAGATGGTCAAGGCGCTGAAAGCGCGCGGCGTCGAAGTGGAATACATGGTCAAGGACAACGAAGGCCACGGCTTCCACAACGACGAGAACAAGTTCGAGTTCTACGAAGCCATGGAGAAGTTCCTGACGGAACACCTCAAACCGTAGTCCCCGCTGCTTGCTGCGCGGCGACGGGCGCATTCGCCGCCGCGCCGCTGGCCAGGCCGCCCTTCTGCGGGCGGCCTGCGCCCAAACCGCTGAACGCCATCTCCACGCGATCGCGCCCTTCGTCCTTGGCGCGGTACAACGCCACATCAGCACGCGCCAAAATCACGTCAGCGGTATCACCCGGCTGATAAGACGCCAACCCGCCGCTGGTGGTCATCGGCACCTCAACCCCTTGCAGGTACAACGGCGCATCGCGCAAGGCATCGCACACGCGCTGCGCGTGCACCAGCGCACGCGCCGGGTCGCAATCCACCATCAGCAGCACAAATTCTTCGCCGCCCAGCCGGCCTAAGCGGTCGGTTCCACGCACCGCGTTTTGCACCACTTTCGCGTAATGCCGCAACGCCGTGTCGCCCGCGGCATGGCCGTAGCGGTCATTGATGGATTTGAAATGGTCGATGTCCAGCACCAGCACCGCCAGCTGGCAACCCGAACGCCCGCAGCGCTGTAATTCGCGCTCGAGTTCGTCAAGAATGCTGCGCCGGGAATACACGTGGGTCAGGCTGTCGAACGTCAAGGCGGCCTGCATCTGCTCGGACAAGCGCGTCTGCACCATCAGCAGCAGCGCCAGAAACAACGCCGGCACCGTCACCGACCCGCATACGATGTAGAACAGCCCCCAGGCCGATGGGTGCAGCATGGATACGGGCTCAGCCAGGCCGGTGCCATACACCAGCACGCGTCCCGCATGCAGCAAGGCCAGGCCGAAGATCGCCAGCATCAGGTAGAGCGTGACGCCGCGCGTGGCGATGCGCTTGCGCTGCTGGAACACGATCTGGCCCGTGGCGCTCATCACCACGCAGGTGTAGCCCGAGAACAGCAGCATGCGGCCGCTCATGGCGTCATGGCCATACAGCATCACCGCAAATCCAGCCAAACAGGCCAGGGTGATGCACACCATGCGCCCGATCTGCGGACGCAGGCCAAAGAACTGGCGCACGCCCACATACACCAGGCTTGCCGCACAGACCCAGGCGGCGTTGGACACCATGATGTAAATGCCAGGAGGCGCGATCTCGGCCGACGCATAAGACAGCAGAGACACCACGGCCAGCGCATTGGCCGCGGTAAACGCCTGAATGCCGCCCACGCCGCGCGTGTGGAAAGGCAAGAGCAACGGCAACGCCAACGCCGTAGCCAGCCCCCACATCAAAAAGAATAAGGAAGTCGTCATGGTTTCTGCCGGCGGGCGCCTGTTTAGCGTTCGCCGTCGCTTGGATCTGCCGTTGCACTGGGTTCATGGGTGGGGACGCGTTACACGTCAGCATGCTTGATGCTTTTTGTTACCAGCAGGACAAAAGAAACCACCGGGGTCGCAACGATTTTCCGTCGCGACGGCCGGTGTCAGTGTCCAGAACCTTTACTACCCGCGCCAAGACGATTGCACGGTATGCAGCGAAGAATACGCCAAGCTCAGGGCGTGTGGATCACCCTTTGCAGTATTTGACAGTTAAAACTTTTACTTTGCGGGCCTACCCCCGGGATGCCTTTCTTTCGACATTCGGCAGCAGAATCGCCACCACGCCCAACAGCGGCAGATAAGCGCACACCTGATACACATAAGCAATGCTGGTGGCGTCGGCCAGCTTGCCCAACGCGGCCGCCCCCACCCCGCCCATGCCGAACGCGAACCCGAAGAACAGGCCGGCGATCATGCCCACCTTGCCCGGCACCAGCTCCTGCGCGTAGACCACGATGGCGGAAAAGGCCGACGCGAGCACCATGCCAATGATCACCACCAGCGCCGCCGTCCAGAACAGGTTCGCATAGGGCAGCAACAGGGTGAACGGCGCCACGCCAAGAATCGACACCCAGATCACGATCTTGCGGCCGATGCGGTCGCCCACCGGGCCGCCCACCACCGTGCCCACCGCCACCGCCGCCAGGAACAGGAACAGGTAGAGCTGCGCCTCGCGCACCGACAAGCCGAACTTGTCGATGAGATAAAACGTGAAGTAGCTGTTCAGGCTGGCCAGATAAAAGTACTTGGAGAACACCAGCACACCCAGCACGGCCAAGGCGCCCAGCACCTGATTGCGGCTCAGCCCGTTTTCCGCGCCCGCACTGCGCGCGCGCGGCTTGAGCCGGACCCGGTTAGCGCTATACCAGCGGCCAATGCCCGTCAGCACCACGATGCCAAACAGCGCCGCCAGCGAGAACCACGCCACACTGCCCTGCCCGTGCGGAATGATGAACAGCGCCGCCAGCAGCGGCCCCAGCGCTGAACCCACGTTGCCCCCCACCTGGAACAGCGACTGCGCCAGACCATGCCGCCCGCCCGACGCCATGCGCGCCACCCGCGACGACTCGGGATGGAACACCGACGAACCCGTGCCCACCAGCACCGCCGCCACCAGCAGCCAGCCGAACGACGGGGCGACCGACAGCAGCAACAGCCCCGCCAACGTAAAGCCCATGCCCACCGGCAGCGAATACGGCTTGGGATTGCGGTCCGTGTAGAAGCCGATGAAGGGCTGCAACAGCGAGGCGGCCAGCTGGTACACCAGCGTGATCAGCCCGATCTGCGCGAACGACAGGCTGAACGATTCCTTCAACATGGGATAGATCGCCAACAGGATCGACTGGATCATGTCGTTCATCAGGTGCGCGACGCTGATGGCGCCCAAGACTTTGAACGCGGTGGAAGAAGTGGCGGCAGGCGGACCTGCGGCGGGCGGACCCGCGGCAGGCGCGGGAGTGTTGGCGTCTGACATACCGGCAACGGAATTCTGGGCGGGGGGCATGGGCGTGTGCGTAAGAGAAAAGACGGCCCGGCAACCGTGCCGGGCTCCGTCTACAGTGTAGAAATCCGCCGTCAAATCGATCTGCCAATTTTCGTCGCTCAAGTGACAAAATACCGGCATCCTCCTTTCACCCTTCGACTCATCCTTTTGTCGGAAGTGACATCATGCCCGTCCGCCTGCCCTTGCCCCAGCGCCCCGACCCCGACCGCAGCGTCAATGCGCAGGACTATCAGCATCGCCCCCGCGTGGTCACCGCAATGGCCAAGGAATTTCCGGCCAGCGCCCAGACCGGCGCGCACTCCCACCCCCGCGCCCAACTGCTGTATGCCGTCGACGGCGTCATGCGCGTCACCACGCCCAGCGGTTTCTGGGCGCTGCCGCCGCTGCGCGCACTCTGGGTGCCGGCGGGTATGCCGCATGGGGTGGACATGGTGGGGCCGGTGTCGATGCGGTCGCTCTACATTCAGGCTGACGCCGCCGCCAGCTTCTGGCCGCAATGTCAGGTGATCGAAGTCAGCGGCCTGCTGCGCGAACTGATTCTGGCGCTGACCGCCGAACCCATCGACTATCCGCTGGGCGGCCGGGTCGAGCAAATTGCGTCGCTGATCCTGTCGGAGCTGGCGGCGGCGCGCGTGGTGCCCATTCAGATTCCCTGGCCGCGCGATCGCCGCCTGCAAACCATTTGCACGGCCATCCTGGACCAGCCCGGCCTGCAACGCAGCATTGAAGCCTGGGGCAGCGAAGTGGGCGCCAGCGCGCGCACGCTGATCCGGCTGTTTCAGGCAGAGCTAGGGCTGAACTACCGCCAATGGGTGCAGCAGGTGCGCTTGGCGGATGCCGTGTGCCGCTTGTCGCTGGGCGTGCCGGTGGCGCGCATTGCCGCTGACTTGGGCTATCGCAGCCCGAGCGCCTTCAGCGCCATGTTCCATCGGGCCTTGGGCGCGCCGCCGCAACGCTATCTGCAAAACGCCGATGCGCTGAACGCAAGCTGAATACGCGGCGCCGTCGCAAAAAAAGCACGCCACGGCCCTTGCCGTTTGTCACCGCGCGCAATACATTTCACAGCGCATTTCATCAGGGTTTTTCACGCGCCCGCGCACGAACGCCGCGCCGCGCGTATGCTAGACCCCGTCCCCTTATTTACGTGGCAAATCGCCCCCACCCAGCCCCCGGCAAGTTTGGTTACCGAAACCTTATTGCGCCCTGGCCGGTCTATAGCGTTCTGTCCTAGAATCGCCTGCAATGAGCACCCCCCAGCAATCCACCGCCACCCCGGGCGGCAAATCGGGCCTTCCCTGGAAACGACTCCTGGTCAAAGCGGGCATCCTCGCGGCCGGCGCCGCCGTGTGCGGCGCCGTTCTGCTGGGGCTCGCCCTGGCGTTGGCCTGGCCCAGCCTGCCCGACCTGCACGCGATGACCGACTACCGGCCGCGCGTGCCGCTGCGCATCTACACGGCGGACAAAGTCCTGATTGGCGAATACGGCGAAGAGCACCGCAATGTGCTGCGCTTTGACGAAATTCCGCCCGTGATGCGCCAAGCGGTGCTGGCGGCCGAAGACGACCGCTTCTACAGCCACGGCGGCGTCGACTGGATGGGCGTTGCGCGCGCGGTGCTGACCAACGTGGTCAAGGGGTCCAAGACGCAGGGCGGCAGCACGATCACGATGCAGGTCGCGCGTAATTTCTACCTGTCGTCCGAAAAGACCTATTCGCGCAAGTTCTACGAACTGCTGCTCACGTTCAAAATTGAAAACGAGCTCACCAAGGACCAGATCCTTGAGCTCTACATGAACCAGATCTATCTGGGCCATCGCGCCTATGGCTTCGCGGCGGCGTCGCGCACGTACTTCGGCAAGCCCTTGTCGGAAGTCACGCCGGCCGAAGCCGCCATGCTGGCGGGCATCCCGAAGGCCCCGTCGCGTTTCAACCCCATCACCAACTTCCCACGCGCCGAAATCCGCCAGCACTATGTGCTGGGCCGCATGAAAACGCTGGGCTATCTGACGCCCGAACAGGCAGACGAAGCCCTCAAGCAGCACCTGACCATCCGCGGCGCAGACGGCTCCAGCGCGCGCGGCTTCGCGGTGCACGGCGACTACCCCGCCGAACTGGCGCGCCAGCTGATGTACGGCGTGTTCCAGGAAGAGACCTATTCCAAGGGCATCGACGTCTACACCACGATCGACTCGAAAGCCCAGGAAGCCGCCTACCGCGCCGTGCGCGACGGCGTGATGGACTACACGCGCCGCGCCGTTTACCCCGGCCCGGAAGACCAGATCGATCTGCCCGACAACGTCGAAAACGACGGGCAGGCGCTGGACGAAATTCTGGACGGCGTGCAAGACAAGACGCCCGACAGCGAAGACCTGCTTGCGGCCGTCGTACTGTCAGCCAGCCCCACCGAAGTGAAGGTGGCCCGCAGCTCGCGCGACATCATCACCATTTCCGACAAGAAGGCGCTGGCCGTGGTGGCCCGCGCGCTGAACCCGAAGGCCAGCGACAGCCAGCGCATCCGCCGTGGCTCGGTGGTCTACATCCACAAGACGGGCGACAAGGACAGCACCAACTGGGAAATCATCAACATGCCGGCGCTGCAAGCGGCGCTGGTGTCGATGGTTCCCGAAGACGGCGCGATCCGCGCGATGATCGGCGGCTTTGACTACAATCGCGGCAACTTCAACCGCGTGACGCAGGCCTGGCGCCAGCCGGGCTCCAACATCAAGCCGTTCGTCTACGCGGCCGCCCTGGAACGCGGCTTTACGCCCGCCACCCAGATCTCGGACCAGCCCTTCATGCTGACCGCCGCGCAGACCGGCTCCAAAGACTGGCAGCCCAAGAACGACGGCAACAAGTACGAACCCATGCTGACCTTGCGCCAGGGC
>Ga0256782_1000243_pt1 | contig 10888 bp, 10 predicted proteins | sample MC6MC0933MT_FD_186059 | JGI IMG/M metagenome (GOLD analysis project Ga0256782, IMG submission 186059) | Metatranscriptome of enriched soil aggregate microbial communities from Iowa State University, Ames, United States - MC6-MC0933-MT... | ecosystem: Environmental > Terrestrial > Soil >...
CGTGGCGCTCAAAACCCAGGAAGCCTACAAGAAGCTGAAATTCGCCTTCCGCTATCGCAAGGAAGTCGTCAACGGATGCTCGTGCAAAGCCGCGGAATACGTTCCGGCTGATGGCAGCGCCGACAAGAAAGCCGAGAACACGCCGGCGACGGCCCCCGCACAAGCCAACGATGCCGCAACGGCGGCGGCGCGCGCATTGGCGTCGCAAGCATCAGCACCGCCGCCACCCCAGCCAAGCAATAACGACGGCTGGCAAACGCACGCTCAACCCTAGGCGCGTTTGCCCTCAAGGCGTGCCAGGGCGCGATCGCGACCGATCAACGGCAACAGCGTTTTCAATTCGGGACCGGACTCCTGGCCTGTCAACGCCAGCCGCAGCGGATGAAAGAGCGCACGGCCCTTGGCGCCGGTTCGCGATTTGACGGCGGCCGTCCACTCCGACCATGTGCTCTCGCCCCACGGCTCCGGCGGCAGGATGCTGGCTGCGGCGACGGTCATCTTGGAGTCCTCGATGACCGGCTCGATATCGCCGGCGACGACCTCCCACCACAACCGCGCATCCGCGAGACGTTCGAGATTACCACGGACCGCGTTCCAGAAGGTTTCGCCGCCCGCGATGTCGAAATCGCGCAATCGCTCCGCGACATCCGCATAACCCAGCATGTGCAGAAGTTTGCCGTTGAGCGATTTCAGCTCGGCGACATCGAAGCGACCCGGTGCCGTCGAAATTTTCGAAAAATCGAGCTTGGCGGCAAGTTCGTCGCGCGAGGTCAGAGGTTCGATCGCATCGGAGGTTCCGACGAGCGCCGCATGACACAGCACCGCCATCGGTTCCAGCCCTTCATCGCGAAAGCTCTGGATGGACAAAGCACCGAGACGCTTCGAAAGCGCCTGTCCGTCCGCGCCGATGAGCAGCGAATGATGCCCGAACGCTGGCGGCGTTGCGCCCGCCGCTTCGAACAGAGCCAACTGCACGCCGGTGTTGGTGACATGATCTTCGCCGCGCACGATGTGCGTAATGCCGAAGTCGATATCGTCGACGACACTGGTGAACGTGTAGAGAAACGTTCCGTCTTCGCGGATCAGAACCGGATCGGACAGCGATCCGAGATCGACCGTCTGGTCGCCACGGATCAGGTCGTTCCAGGAAACAAGCGTCGGCTGCGGAACAAGGCCCGCGCCCTCCTCCGTGTTTGGAAGACGAAAGCGCCAATGCGGCTTTCGTCCTTCGTCGATTTTTTCGGCGACGTCGGAGTCCGTGAGTTTCAGCGCGGCCCGATCATAGATCGGCGGACGGTGCATCGCGAGTTGCCGCTTGCGCCGCCGATCGAGTTCTTCCTCGGTCTCGAACGCCGGATAGAGAACGCCCTTGGCCTTGAGCGCCGCCGCCATCGCTTCGTATCGCGCCGTGCGATCGCGCTGGCGCATCTGCTCGTCCCACGTCAGGCCGAGCCATTCGAGATCGTCGCGGATCGCCTGCGCGAATTCTTCCGTCGAGCGCGCCGTGTCGGTGTCGTCGAGCCGCAGCAGAAACGTGCCGTTGTGCTTTCTGGCGTAGAGCCAATTCAGCGCCGCCGTGCGGATGTTACCGATGTGAAGGCGCCCGGTCGGGCTTGGTGCAAAGCGGACGCGCGGAGTCATCATTCAATCTCACGGTTCGATATGCGGCGTACCCTACGGCGCGGCTCCGCGATGGCCAAGCTGGGCGACGTCATTTCGCGGCCTTGGGTTTGGCCAGCGACGACGCAATGCCGGTTGCCTTATCCGGGGCGACGGTATCAGCGGTCGCGGCCGCGGCGGCAATCTCTTCGCGGAATCGGTTGGTGATCGGATAGCGCCGGTCGCGGCCAAAGTTGCGGGCCGAGATTTTGACCCCCGGCGCAGCCTGACGCCGCTTGTACTCGGCGAGATACAGCAGCCGCTCGACCTTCTTGACCGTCTCCGGCGCATGGCCACGCGCGATGACAGTCGCCACCGGCATTTCGTTCTCGACCAGGCTGACGAGAATGTCGTCGAGCGCATCGTACGGCGGCAGGCTATCCTGATCGGTCTGGTTGGCGCGCAGTTCCGCCGTCGGCGCCTTGGTCAAAATCCGCTCGGGAATGACGACTGTAGCCGGTCCGAGGCCACCTTCCGGACAATGCTCGTTGCGCCAGCGCGCCAGCGCATAAACCTGCGTCTTGTAGAGATCCTTGATCGGATTGAAGCCGCCATTCATGTCGCCATACAGCGTCGCGTAGCCGACCGACATTTCACTCTTGTTGCCGGTCGTCACCAGCATGGCGCCGAACTTGTTGGAGATCGCCATCAGGATCGTGCCGCGCACGCGGCTTTGCAGATTTTCTTCGGTGGTGTCGGCGTTCGTCCCGGCAAAGAGGTCTTTGAGGCCCCACGACAGCCCGACGACGGCCGGCTCTATCGAAAGTTTGTCATAGCGAATGCCGAGAGCCTTGGCGCACGCCGCGGCGTCTTGAAGGCTCTCATCGGACGTAAACTTCGACGGCAGCATGACGGCATGGACGCGCTGCGGTCCAAGCGCATCGACGGCCATCGCCGCGACAAGCGCGGAATCGATGCCGCCTGATAGTCCGAGCACAACGCCGGGAAAGCCATTCTTGTCGACGTAGTCTTTGAGACCGAGAACGCAGGCGTGGTACGCCGCCGCCGAACCTTCCGCGAGCTTGGCGGCCGCGCCGGCTTCACAGACCCAACCGGACGACGTTCGCGTCCAATTCGTGATGGCAATCTCCTCGCGCCAAGCCGGGAGCTGCACGGCAAGACTACGATCGCTATTCAAAACGAACGATGCGCCGTCGAACACGAGTTCGTCCTGTCCGCCGACCTGATTGAGATAGGCGAGCGGAAGCCCGCTTTCGATGACGCGCGCCACCGCGACATTCATCCGGTTGTCGGTCTTCGGCCAATCGAACGGCGAGCCATTGGGTGAAATGAGGATCTCCGCTCCGGTCTCCTCCAGCGTTTCGACAACCTCGGCCGCCCAAATATCTTCGCAGATCGGGATGCCGATGCGGACCCCGCGAACGTTCAGCGGACCGGGCATCGGACCGGAAGCGAACACACGCTTTTCGTCGAACACGCCGTAGTTCGGCAAATCGTGTTTCAACGTCACGGCTTCGATGCGTCCGCGATCGAGAAGCGCAACAGCGTTGAAGACCTTATCGCCCTCGCGCCAGATCGTGCCGATCAATAGCGCCGGTCCGTCGGCGCACTGGACCGCCAGACGTTCAAGCTCGGCGCGGGTCGCATCCTGAAACGCCGGCTTCAGGACCAGATCTTCCGGCGGGTAGCCGTTCAGGAACAGCTCGGGAAAAACGATGATATCGGCGCCAAGTGACTTGGCGCGCGCGTGTGCGTCGGCAGCCCGCCGGGCATTTCCGACGAGGTCTCCGACGGTCGGGTTGAGTTGGGCAAGGGCAATGCGCATGCGGCGGCGGGAGTCCTCGAAAAGCAGCCGGCGCACACCCTATCAGGGGCGCGCCGATGCCTGTCTTATGCCGCCTCAAGGCAACCGTTGTCACCCACTAACGCGCGATGATGACCGTGCAGTGCGCCTTGCCGGCGATGTCAGCCGCCACGGAGCCAAGAACAAGACGGGACAGGCCGTGCTTGTCTCCCGTGCCGGTGACGATGATGTCGCAGTCCTCCTGCTCGGCATAGGCGACGATGCCAGCCGATGCTTCTCGGCTGCGCAGAAATGCCGTTTGCACATCCTTGGCGCCGGCGGCAGTGGCGGCCTTCGCCGCATTATCCAGCACCTTCCGAACTTCGCTTTCCTCGTTGGCGTACATCGCCCCGGAGCGTATGCCGCCGATCAGGACATTGACCGAAGCGATTGTCAGTTTCGACCCGAGCTTGTTTGCCAACTCGGCAGCAAACTGAACAGCCTTATCCGAATGGGAAGTGCCATCGACTGCACAAACGATTTTGTGGACCATGATTTCCTCACAGGGGTGACCTTCTAAGAAAGATATAGGACGCCTGAGAAAAAAACATTCCCATGTCGTGCAGCGCGAAAAAATCCGCGTTCTGTTTTCGGTATAGTAAATTCAAATGATCTAAAGCGCAGTTTGCTGCCTATTGCGTGGGCAAACCTGGAAAGCGCACAACAGACGCTCAATCATCATCGTCGTCGCAAGCTACGGGAAACTCGACGTCCGGATCCCAGCAGACAACCGGATCCTGAATCTGCCGGACAATCGTCTGCCTTATATCGGCAGCCGCAACGGCCGAAACCTGAAGAAGAAATGCGATCACCAAGACGATGCGACTGGTCATGCTGGGCATTCCCTTTCGCGACGTTCAATACCGGCCGACAAAAAAGTACCGGCGCGCATCGCGCGCGCCGGCAAATCTGCTTCAAGCGATCAGGGTTCTCGGCTCCGGGCGTGCGTCCGCCGCACGCTCTTTCTTCAATTGCTCAGCGACGAGGAACGCAAGTTCAAGCGCCTGGTCTGCGTTCAAGCGCGGATCGCAGTGCGTATGATAGCGGTCGGACAAATCCTGCTCGGAAATCGCCGTTGCGCCGCCGGTGCATTCGGTGACGTTCTGGCCGGTCATCTCGACGTGAATGCCGCCGGCGTGCGTGCCTTCCGCCCGATGCACCTGGAAGAACGACAAGCTCTCCCGAAGGATGCGGTCGAAGGGGCGCGTTTTGTAGCCGTTGACGGCCGAGATGGTGTTGCCGTGCATCGGATCGCACGACCAGATGACGGAACGGCCGGCCTTCTTCACCGCGCGGATGAGTTTCGGCAAATGCGCTTCCACCTTGTCGAAGCCGAAGCGGCAGATCAGCGTCAGCCGGCCCGGCTCATCCTTCGGGTTAAGAAGATCGATCAGCCGCAACAGCTCATCGGGATCGAGCGACGGCCCGCACTTGAGGCCGATCGGGTTTTTGATGCCGCGGCAGTATTCGATGTGCGCATGGTCGGGCTGGCGCGTCCTGTCGCCGACCCAGATCATGTGTCCGCTCGTGGCGTACCAGTCGCCGCTCGTTGAATCCTTGCGCGTCAACGCCTGCTCGTATCCGAGCAGCAGCGCTTCATGGCTCGTATAAAAATTCGTCGTGCGCAGCTGCGGCGTGTTCTCCGAGGTGATGCCGCAGGCGCGCATGAATTCCATCGTCTCGGCGATATGATCGGCGAGTTCCTGGTAGCGATGACCTTGCGGGCTATCCTTGACGAAGCCCATGTTCCATTGGTGCACACGCTCGAGATCGGCGTAGCCGCCGGTTGCGAAGGCGCGAATAAGGTTCAGCGTCGCTGCCGACTGCCGGTACGCCTCAAGCTGACGGCTCGGATCGGGAATGCGTGCTTCGGACGTGAACTCCGGGCCATTGATGATGTCGCCGCGATAGCTCGGTAGCTCCAGGCCGTCCTTTTTTTCGAAGGGCGACGAACGCGGCTTCGCAAACTGCCCGGCAATGCGGCCGACTTTGACCACCGGCTGACCACCGGCATACGTCAGCACCACCGCCATCTGCAGGAAGACGCGGAAGAAGTCGCGGATGTTGTCCGCCTTATGCTCGGCAAAGCTCTCGGCGCAATCGCCGCCTTGCAGCAAAAATCCGCGACCAGCGGCGATCGACGCCAACTGCTTCTTGAGATCGCGTGCTTCGCCCGCGAAAACGAGCGGTGGGAACGTCGCGAGGCGTGCCTCGACATCCTGCAGCGTTCCGGCGTTGGGATAGTCGGGAACCTGCACGATCGGCTTCGCGCGCCAGCTCTCCGGGGACCATTTTTCTGTTTGGGTGGCCGATGCCATCTTTTACTCCTGGAAGCGGTCGAGGCCGCACCTGCCGGTGCGGCTGCCAAACTCCGCTCTGCGTCGATTTATCCCGGCTTATAGGAGATATCATTCTCCCGCGCCAGCGTGCCATTCGACGAATGGACGTGGCTTAAAGGCCCGCCGCCATGCCGCCGTCAACGGCCAGCTCCGAGCCAGTACAATATAGGCTGTCGTCGGAGGCAAAAAAGACGGCTGCGCCAACCAGATCCTCCGGCTGGCCGAGGCGTCCCATCGGCGTTTTGTCGATCAGGGCCTGCTTGACGGGCGGCAGCTTCAGAAGCCGGTCGGTAATCGCCGTCTCGACATAACCCGGCGCGATCGAATTCACGCGGATATTGAAGGGCGCGTATTCGACGGCGAGCCCCTTGGTCAGCGCGGTGACGGCACCCTTGGTCGTCGTATAGGCCGCAAGCGGACGAAGGCCGCGGTGCGCCATGATCGAGGAAATGTTGATGATCGATGCCGACCGGCCCTTGCGCAGCAACGGCAGCGCGTCGCGGCACAACCTCAGAATGGCATCGATGTTGACTTCGCGCAGCTTCGTCCACTCGGCATCGGAAAGCTGACGGACTTCACCCCGGACGAGAATACCGGCGTTGTTGACGAGAATGTCGGCACGGCCGTGCGCCGCATCGACGTTGCGGACGAGCGCGGTCAAATCCTGACCTTTCGAAACATCGACGAGCATCGCGGTCGCGGCGCCACCCTTGGCTTTGATGCCGCGAACCGTTTCCTCGGCCGCTTCTCCGTTAATGTCGGTGACCCACACGTGTGCGCCTTCGGCCGCGAAACGCTGGGCGGTGGCTTGTCCGATGCCGCCACCTGAACCCGTAACGATCGCAACTTTTCCGCTGAGCCGTGTCATGCCGCCCTCTCGCCAACTGCCTTGGGCAATCCCTTAGATCGGCGCTTGAGCCCGATCAACCAGCCGCTTCGCCCGGCGCCACCCATTTTTCGCGCAAGGTTACGAGTTCCTCCGCGGCCGATGGATGCAGCGCCATCGTCTGGTCGAAGTCGGCCTTCGTCGCCCCCATGCGCACGGCGATCGCCGCCATCTGAACGATCTCGGCCGCATCCGGCCCGACGACATGCACGCCGACGACCTTATTGCTCGACGTTTCGACGACGAGCTTCATCAGCATGCGCTCGTCACGGCCGGCGAGAATGGCTTTCATCGGTCGGAAGGCGCCTTTGTAGACGTCGATTGCGCCGAATTGCGTACGCGCTTCATGCTCCGAGTACCCGACGGTGCCGATCTCGGGCGTTGCGAATACCGCCGTCGGAATCGTCGCGTAATCGACGTTCGTTGGCTTGTTGCCGAAAACGGTATCGGCAAATGCATGACCTTCGCGAATGGCGACCGGCGTCAGGTTCACGCGGTTCGTAACGTCACCGACGGCGTAAATCGACGGCACGGATGTTTGCGATGCTTCGCCGACGATCACGGCCCCTGCCCGATCCAGCTTGACACCGACAGCTTCGAGACCGAGCCCAACTGTATTCGGCGATCGGCCTATGGCGAACATGATGGCATCGGTATTCAGCACTTCCCCGCCGGTGATGTGCCCGGCAAGGCCTGCCTCCGTTTTGTCGATGCGCGTGAAGACCTTGTTCGTGATGATGCGGATGCCACGCTTTTCCATCGCCGCCGTCAGCGCATCGCGCAAATCGTCGTCGAAGCCGCGCAGAATTTTATCGCCACGGTAAATCAGCGTAACGTCCGTGCCGAGGCCCTTGAAGATCGATGCGAATTCAACGGCAATATAACCGCCGCCCGCGACCACGACCTTGCGCGGCATCGCCGGCAAATGAAACGCTTCATTCGACGTGATAGCGTGCTCGATGCCGGGCAGCTTTGCATCGACGTTCGGATGGCCGCCGGTGGCGATCAGAACGTGTTTCGCAGAGATGCTGCGCCCAGACTTCGCCAGTCGAATTTCGTTCGGACCCGCCAGCGTCGCGCGTTCGGCGAAGACTTCGACGTTGAATCTGGCGAGCGTCGCGCCGTAGGCCGCTTCCAGGCGCGCGATCTCCTTGTCCTTCGCGGCAATCAAAGACGGCCAATCGAATTTCGGCGCATCAAGCGACCAGCCAAATCCAGCGGCGTCCTCGAATTCGTCGGCAAAGCGGCTGGCGTAAACGAAGAGTTTTTTCGGTACGCATCCGCGAATAACGCAGGTGCCCCCGACGCGATATTCTTCGGCGATTGCGACGCGAGCGCCGTGGCTAGCCGCAATACGTGCGGCACGCACACCACCGGAGCCCGCGCCGATAACGAAGAGGTCGTAATCGAAATCAGTCATGAAAGGCTATTCGATGTATCCATTATTTTGCTTCGGGCGCGGCTGGTGGTGCCGGGACGGGAGGAACTTGATTTGCGGGCGCCGTGGCCTTCATCTGGTCGGCGATCTTCTGACTGTACTTCATGCCGATCGCCGCGCCCTTCCGCATCAGCTCCGGCGTCATCGCGATGAATTTGGCTCCGGCCCCGGTGCGATAAAAATCGGCGACGGTCTTCATTTCTTCAGCGGTGAAGGTCTGCGCATAAAGAGTCGCGAAATCAGAAATCATCTGATCCTTGTATTCGAGCAGTTTCTTCATTCCGGTGTCGAATTGAGCGGACAGCTCCTTGCCAGCCGGGGAGGTATCGGCGTTCGCGCCCTTCGCGAAGCCGTGTGACATGGCTTCGACCATGCCGTCCATCTGCTTCGTGACACCCGTCACTTCCATGAGCTCACGCGCCGCCGCCATGCGTGCCGGGTCAACCGGAGGCGGCGTCTCTTCGGCGAACGCCGGAACAGCAAAGCCTGCTGCGATCGCAATCGCGAACAACAAGGCACGCATTGTCAATTCTCCTCTTCGAAATCGGATTCGATCGCCGACAGAATTTCAACGCCCTTTGGTCCCGCAACGATCCCGACGTCCGCAATGCCGAGGAACAACCCGCTTTCCACGACGCCAGGAATGAGCTTCAGAGCGTCGTCCAATGCTTCAGGGTCGTCAATCGCGCCGAAAGCGCAATCGAGAATATAGTTGCCATTGTCTGTCACGTAGGCTTTGCCGCCGGCTTCGCGCAGCTTGATTTCTCCATCGCAGCCGCAATCCGATGCCAGTTGCGTAATCATATTCTGCGTCGCCACAAGTCCGAAGGGCACGACCTCGATCGGCAGCGGGAAGCGGCCGAGGACCTCGACGCGCTTGCTGGCATCGGCAATGATCACGAGACGCTCGGACGCGACGGCCACGATCTTCTCGCGCAGCAGTGCGCCGCCGCCGCCCTTGATCAACCGCAGCTCGTCGTCGAGTTCATCGGCTCCGTCGACCGTCAGGTCGAGCGCCGGATGCTGATCGAGCGTCGCGAGCGGGATTCCGAGCGCCGCAGCCTGAGCGCGTGTTGCCTCCGACGTCGGCACGCAGACGACATTGAGGCCGGCTTTCACCTTGGCGCCGAGCAAGTCTACGAACTTGGCGGCCGTGGAGCCGGTGCCGAGCCCGAGCTTCATGCCGTCCTCGACGAAACTTAAAGCCTGCTCGGCTGCCTGCCGCTTCCAGTCGTCACTGCTCATGCCCGCTCCCTGGAGTTCAACTGTCCTGCGACGGCGCCGCCGACATGACGACCGCGTGCTCTCTGTATGCCGCCGCCAAAATCCTTTCAAGCGGAGCCGCCCGCGATAAGTCTTCGTGCCGCCGTGACAACATCCAGCCCGGCCGATACGGTACGCTGCGATTTAAGGAGAATTCATGAAGGGCTGGACGATCGTTTTCGACCTCGACGGAACACTTGTGGATACCGCACCCGACCTGGCGGAAGCGACGAATTACGTGCTCGGGACACTTGGCCTGCCGCGTGTCGACGAACTTCAGATCCGCCCGTTCGTCGGACACGGGGCGCTGGCGATGATCGACGGCGCCATCAAGGCGCACGGTCGAACGCTTTCGGAACGCGAACTGTACGATCTGTTCGAAGTCTTTATCGCCTATTACGGCACGCATATCGCTGACCGCAGCGTGCCGTATCCAAATGTCGTCGCGACGCTGGAAGCCCTGCGCAAAGACGGCGCGACGCTGGCCGTCTGCACGAACAAGATCGAGCAGCAAGCCCGCGAGGTGCTCTCCGCTCTGAAACTCGACGGCTATTTCGAGGCGTTGACCGGGCGTGACAGCCTTGGCGCGTATAAGCCCGACCCCAAGCATCTGACGGGCACGATCGCGCGTGCTGGCGGACGGCCCGAGACGGCCATCATGGTCGGGGACAGCGAAACCGATATTCGTACCGCCAAGGCGGCTAGCATTCCGATCGTCGCGGTGAGTTTCGGCTACAGCGTCGATCCGGTGGCGTCGTTCGGACCGGATGTCGTCATTGATGATTATCGCGAGCTTCCGGCGGCCCTCGGCAAATTCTGCGCGCCACCCGTCAGTACGTAAGCACTTTGCTCTCACCCGACATGATCTCTTCGATCGCATGCGCCGCGCCGACGACGCCGCTGCATTCCGGAATCAGGTCGTCTTTGTGCATCCCGAAAAGATCGAGCGCCGTCGAGCAGCAGAAGAATTTTACGCCGGCTGCGTGAGCGTCCTTGAGAAAATCATAGATCACACGTGTCTCGCCCGGCTTTGCCGTGATGCCGGCAGCGACACCGGTCTTCAATAGCTTGGCGGACGTTCCGGTGCAGATGATTTCCACGTGATAGGACATCGTCGCGGCAACCGTCGCCTGAACGATCGGCGCGATCAGTTCCTCAGCGTTGCGAGGATCGGAATTCGCGAGAACGATAATCAGTTTCTGAGTCACCGCTGCCTCTCGATGCGCCGTCACCGCACACGAGACTAGACCGGGTTCACACGCCACTGCAACCGCACCGCATCAAAAATGCGCACTGATATAACGGCGATAAACCAGAATGGTGGCGGGCAGGAAGACAAGGTCGGCGATGAGCGAAGCAAGCAACGTCACGCCGCAAACGAAACCGAACAGGCGGAGCGACGGCAAGTCGGAGAACACCGTCACGCCGAGCCCGAATGCCAACACGATCGTCGTCAGGATAATTGCGGGGCCCACCAGCACGCGCGCCCTGCGAATGGC
>Ga0256782_1000246_pt1 | contig 10868 bp, 10 predicted proteins | sample MC6MC0933MT_FD_186059 | JGI IMG/M metagenome (GOLD analysis project Ga0256782, IMG submission 186059) | Metatranscriptome of enriched soil aggregate microbial communities from Iowa State University, Ames, United States - MC6-MC0933-MT... | ecosystem: Environmental > Terrestrial > Soil >...
CACCAGTCTCGTTCTCTTACTGGTCCTTAGCTTGACCACCAAAATCGCGTCACGGCGACCATCGAAAGCTTTCTTCCAGGCAAGCACATGGGCCCAAGGATTTTTTCTTGCTGGGCAAGAACGGATGTCCATGATGGACAAGCCCATGAATGCAGCCTGAGGGATTCCCAGACGCAGCCTCATGTCGATCGATCCACGCTTCGGCGCTGTGACTTCATGGGGAATGACACGCACGGGAACCGAAACATTTTGCCGGAAAACGGCCGCGCAAAATTCGGATGGAGCCCAAACTTCATGTAGCAATGGCGCTGCGAAGCGCCAGCGTCTGGGAAAAATCGGAGTTTCCCAAACCCATTTTCCCACGCGCCACGCATTCTTGAGCGCACCCGGCGTGGCCACCGACTGAATATGCTCATAGTTGTCAGGTTGACAGAATAGATAGAGGTTCTCGATCGGGTTCGATTGGGGCACGATCTCGTGCTCGCCCGATCGACATCGACTAATGTCAACCGGAATGATCTCGGAGTGACGAGAGCGCAGCTGGTCCAAGTCGTATATTGCGGCGCGCGATAATCCACTTGTTCCAGAGAAATCCCCAATAACGGTCGCTAAGCCGGCTGTCGGGCGAGCGTCTGGGCGTGAAGCAAGGTTCTGAACGGCGCGAATCCGGATTGTCTCCCATCTCCGGCGGCGAATCCTCAGTCGAATGCGATACCATAAATGCTTTGGAGGCCTACGGCGAACCGCCCATCGCAGCCTCGTTACTATCGGTAGATCCTGGTACGTTTTCATCTTTCGACGGGGACTGGTGGCACTTGCATCGGCGTCGGCATCTGAAGTCCTAACGCAAGAAACTGTTCCTGCGGGTTCAAAGGCATGCTCCGACTATTCAGCTGCGAGTGGTCCGAGTGTCGTGCTTCGCGGCCCAGCGGGTTCAGGTGTGAAAGAACGGCGATCGTTCGCCGCCGACATTCTATGATGGGCAGATCTCGCGGAACTCATAAGCGCCTTCTTGCACGGCATTTCGATTAGTCTTGAAGCAGCGAAAGCCAAGAACAAAACGGTCATGTAAAAGGCTGCCAACGGCGCGTAATAAACGCCGGCTTCCCCTTTGGCCAGGGCTTCTGCCAACACTACGTCGTGTGGCAGATAACCGGCCAAAATGAACCAAACCAGTACAGGAAAGTGGATCAAGTAAATTCCATAACTCAAGCTGCCGGACCATCGAATCTTCCGGTCCGAAAGAACGCGGGCGAGCAAACCATCGCGGGACAAAACAAGGACTACCAGGCAAGCCAAGCCTACCGTCGCTAATTTTCCGGAGTTATTGAGCGGCATAGCGAACATGAAGAGTAGCGTGACCGTTGCTCCGATCTGCAGCGCCTCCACGGTCCAACCGCGCCAAATTTTGCTGCTCAGAGCGCGGTGTGCCTCGAACGTGAGGTAGCCCAACATACATCCCATCGTACAGCGCACGAGGCCATAGGTTGTGATGCCGAAGGGCTTTGTGTGCAAACTATCGATGTTCTGTGTAGCCCTGAGCAAAATGATGGCGCAGGCTGTCGCCAGAATTGCGGCGATTAACGTGAGGCGATACTTTGCAACCGGAAATAGGAACAGAATGCCGATCACAAACTCTGCCGATACGGACCAAGCCGGATGATTGACTGTCAGATGATCGAAAAAGCCGACATCCTGCATCATGAAAACGTTTGCAGTGATCTCCCACGCGCTAGCCTGCGGAAGAATTGCCAGAACCAGAAACAGAGTGAAGACGTGTAGAGGCCACAGCCTTGCGAAACGTGCCATAGCGAAAGATTTGAGCGAGCACGGTTCTAAAGCGAGTTGCCGGGCTAGGACAAAGCCGGAAAGGACAAAGAAGAAATCGACAGCCAATTGACCGTTTCTCACGGCGCCGATCCAGCACATCGTGTGACCGGTGACGACGTACAGCGCGAAGACAAATCGCAGCGTGTCAAGTTGATAAAACCGCATGCTCCCCCCAATGCCCCTGCGAACTGTAATCTCACCTGAGCGCCAAGCTTGCAACATCCCGGCTGACTCGAGGTCAGGAGCCGCTCATTCAGGATGCACGACGACGGTTACAAGCTCGACGGGTCTCCGAACATCCCGACAGCGGCGAGCGCCGCTATTTACTTCGACGAGTTCCAGTAATATCTGCGAGGCTGGCGACGCACTTTGGAGAAGGCGCGGACGCAACATCGGGGAAGGTTACATGACGACATTGACCGCTCAGGACGTCAGACAGGCTTACAAGTTTTTCTTAAACCGCGAACCAGAGTCCGAAGCTGTCATTTCAGAAAAGTTGAAGCACTATTCTTCTTTCGACGACCTGCGACGTGACTTCATCAATTCTCCCGAGTTTCAACTGCTGTCTTCTCCCAGCCTACAGCAAGAGGTCTATCGCGCGTTTTGGTCCCCCGCTCCGAAAGTGGAGGTAGATGTGGGGCCTGACATGCTTGGTGAGTTGCTCGATAGAGTTCGCAAGCAATGGTCTAAGCTCGGAGAAAGCGAGCCTTACTGGTCAGTCTTGACCGAGGACAAATTTCGTCGGGCCAACATGACAGGCTCCAACCTCGACGAGTTCTACAGTTCTGGTGCGCGTGACGCCTCCGCCATCAAAATGTTTGAGGAGCGAACCTCCTTCACTGTGAACAAGGGCACGTGTCTTGAACTCGGATGCGGAGTCGGCAGAGTTACACGGCATCTAGCCAAGCTCTTCGATACAGTGATCGCCGTAGATATATCACCGGCAAACCTTCAGATATGTGCGGATCACCTTGAGAGCGAGGGTATCAGCAATGTGAAAACGATTTTACTCACGTCGCCTGACGAGCTGTCGAAGTTCGGTCCGATCGATTTCTTCTATTCGATAATCGTACTTCAGCATAATCCCCCGCCTGTGCAGAAGGCGATGCTTCAGCACATCTTCTCGCAACTCAATCCGCGAGGAAGTTGTCTATTTCAGACACCCCATTCTCTGCCCGGCTATCGTTTTGTTGGTGCCGAGGCATTGACGGAGCCAGAACGCATTATGGACATGCATTGTCTGCCTAAGGAGGCCGTCTTGAATGTGTTTAGGGATCATGGGCTGCAACTTCTCGACGTCGCTCCAGACCCGTGGACAGGGATTCCGCTCGCTTCCTTTATCTACTTTGCTAACCGTCAATAGCGCTTCAAAAGGCCGTCGCTTGCGCGAACAGGAAAGCCGCAATAGATATTGCTGTCACGGAGCATATTAAGTTGCATGACCTATACAGAACTTGTGACCGCCGATTGTTGCAGGAGCTGAGCAAACGGGCGCAACCCGTCAACGTATGACAGGCTGATAAGCCACTCACGCGATGCGCGAGCTTAAGCGAGGCTCGTCCGATCAGAACTCCCAAATGAATGCCTAAAGTGGCTGCAAGCCCCTCCCCGCCACGAGGATGCGGGACCCGGCGTCGCAGTTGCCCTAACCTCTCTGAAATGCAACACATTCGCCGCGAGGTTCCGGCCACGAAGTCGAATAAAGGGCCTCGCCATCGCCGATCCGTTCTGCTATGCGGAACGCTCTCCGGCATTTTGCACGGCATTCCGCGGTAGCTCAGTGGTAGAGCGTCCGACTGTTAATCGGATGGTCGTAGGTTCGAATCCTACCCGCGGAGCCAGTGCAGAATTTTTCAGCGATCCTGACGTTATAGTCCGGTCTTCGGATCGCTTCGGAAAACACGCCATCGTGCGTTCCAAAATTTTCGAACAACATTCGCGTCGTCGATCGGCTCTCGGCTTGACATGGAACCGTCATAATCGCGAACTGTCATAGTTCGCGAGACAAACGGCACATCGTTCAAAGACCGACGCCAACCGCTTTTCGCCCGCAAGCGAGCCCGCCGGTCCGTCGTTGCTTTCAAATGATGGCCACTGACGGAAGGAAGAGGTGTTGGCCGGACGATCGCGTCGCATCCCGTTCGACCCTAGGATCAAAAACCTGCTGGTGATCGCGGGACTGTCCGGATCCGGAAAGTCGACCTTCATCCGGCACCTGCTGCGCCGGCGATTGCAGGCGGACGTCATGAACGCGCTGCCTGCCGACATTCATAATTGGCAGCATGCCTTTGGACGTTCACGCCGCATCGTGCCGCGTTTCCGCAAGCGATCGTGCAAATGCAGCGGCCAGATTTATCACTACGACATTACGACGTCGTCCGCCTATCGCCAGGCCCTCCGCGAGGTGCGTGAATCCCACCACGAAGAGGAACTTTTGCACGGCATACTCGATGCGGCGGAGAACGTTCGCATCGTTGTCATCAAGCCTCCGAAGGAGCAGCTCATCCGCCAGCTTTCCAGTCGCGCAGCCGTCGTCCACTTACCCGCCCCGCTCCGGCCATTGGCGAGTCGGGCCGGGCCATTGATGCTCACCTTGGAAAAGCGCATCCCGGCGGGCCTGAAATCGACGACGGGTCAACTCGGCTTGCGATGGGCCCAGCGTTCCAGAGTGCGCGACTCCAATTTTCGCAATTGCGAATTCTATTCGCGCGACGGGGCCATTGAAGCGGTGCATGCCGACTGGGAACAATCGATATGCCGGAAGATCGGCAGGAAGCTCTCCGCCCCGCTAACCTACGTCGAACCCGCACCTAACGGCATCGGCCGCAGGTATTTCCGTCTCGCTGGCGCGCACCCGCAACGGCGCCCCGAATTGAAACCGGTGAAGACGTCCTACACTAAGCTGCACCGTTTCGCCGAAACGCTCGACGGCGCCATGACCGTACCCGGCACGTCGTTCAAGGTTGGCCTGGATCCATTGATCGGCGTTATCCCCATCGTCGGCGACGCGATTTCCGGATCGATGAGCGCTTACATTATTTGGAAGGCCAGGCAGCTGGGAGCCCCGCGCAGGCTTGTCGGACGGATGGCGATGAACGCCACGCTGGACGCACTGTTGGGGTGCATCCCGCTTGCGGGCGACATTTTCGATGCCGCCTACAAATCCAATCTTCGAAATATGAGAATGCTGCGGCACCATCTTCTGGGCGCCGAACTTTTTCACGGCGCCAGCCGGGCTTGAGTTACCCGTCGCCGCCGGGCGCCGTTGACGCATAAGCCTGTCCTAGGCGAACGAAGCACGAGCAGAGATCGACGCGGAGTCGTCATCAGGATCGGACGTCGATGCGACGGGCAAACATGATATCGGGAGAAATAGCGGGGGAAGGCCTCTAACTAAGCCATCGAAAAGTTTGGTCGGAGCGAGAGGATTCGAACCTCCGACCCCTTGCTCCCGAAGCAAGTGCGCTACCAGGCTGCGCTACGCTCCGCCCGACCGAACCGCCTGAATTTAGGCTTTCCTCCCAGGCGCCAGAGTTTGGGAAGCACCAGGGAGAGGGCGTTATAGCGATCTGTTGGGAGGCCTGCAAGCGCCCGAATTTCGGATCGGAGCCATCGGTCGAAACGCCGCGCAATCGTATGCCCGCCGAGCCGTCAGCAGCCCTCCACAGCTTAGGTGCGCGCATTGCCACTGCCCTCGCCGGGGCCATTGCGGCTGTCCAGGTGACTGACTATGGTGCCGCTCCGCTGGCGCTTCGGCGCTGGCACTTCCGACCCTTTTTGGGATGTAGCCAAGTGGTAAGGCAGCGGATTTTGATTCCGCCATTCCCAGGTTCGAATCCTGGCATCCCAGCCAACTCTTGGTCATTCCAAAAAAATCAATAAATTTAAAGCTCCCGCGAGAGCGCGTTTACCGCTGCTTGCCAACGGCGAGCCGTCATCTCATGGCGCATCCGCACGCGAGCACACGGAGAGAGAAAAGAACGTCAGCAAAGCGCGAGGCTGCGCTCATGGCTGACACACGTCACCTTCGTCTTTGCGGGTTGCAGTGGCACGTTGTTGTAGCAGTGCCCCGCCCATTGCGAGACGCCATCGGCAAGACGCAGCTCAAGCACTCGCTTCGCACAGACAGCTTAGCCCTCGCTCAGCAGCTCCGATGGCCCATCGTTCAGGAGTTCAAACGCCAACTCTCGCACGCCCGTGGAGCAAATGGCGGTGTGAGTGATCCCCTGACGCAAGAGGCCATGCATTTTGGCGCGGCGATAAAGCGGGATGCCGCTCTCGTAGAAAGTGGCGCACTCGACCCCGCATTGAGAGTGCCAGCGGGTGAGCTGCTAGACGATCATGTCGCGAACGTCATCGCGCCGAAGTTTGGAGAGACAGCCGCCCGCAAATATCAGGCGATAGCGGTGGGCCGAGCAACCCCTGTCATGCTCCACGTTGACGGTTGGCTCGGAGAGTTATCCGTAAAACAAGACACCAAGGACGACCACAGCCTTGCCATTCGTGAGCTTTCTGATTGGGGGAAGCTGAAGGATCACACGACGCTTCAGGACATCACGCAGAAGAACGCCGGGGAGTTCGCCGCTTACTTGCTGAAGGAAGGCAACCGCAAAGCCCCCGGCGAGCCGATGAGCCGCCGCACTGTAGCTAAGCGCCGGTCCAGCCTTGCGGCCTATTGGGATTGCTTACGGAGCGCGATCATCTGCCGGAAGATGCCGCGAACCCATGGCGACGTCTCCGCTCTCTCGCACCGAAGAAGAGCGACGCGAAGTCTCGCAAGCGCAAGTTCACAGATGGCGAGATGCGCCGCCTTCTCTACGCGGGTGAACCGGACGCGGTTCTGAGGGACTACATGCTCATTGGGGCGCTCAGTGGAATGCGTATCGATGAGATCGCACGCCTAAAGGTTGCCGATTGTAAGGGTGGCACCTTCAGCGTCCTTGACTCCAAAACACCGTCTGGCATTCGCGAGGTCCCGATCCACTCGGAGCTTCGCAAACTGGTTGACGTGCGCTCAAAGGGACGACCCGCCGATGCGTGGTTGATTGAAAATGCCGACTTGGGCGGGGGCGCCCATGCAGTGAAGCGCAAGGGGAAACGCGGCGATCGCTCGATGCCAGTCAGCAAACGCTTCGGGCGTTACCGTCAGAGTGTTGGCGTGCATGATCAGCGCGAGGGCGAACGGCAGCGGAATCCGACCCGGTTTTCACTTACTTGACGGAGCGGGCCGCTGAAATCGAGCGGCACCACGCGCGCGCCATTGCTGCCCTCGCACAGCAATCAACGGTTGCCCCGCGGCGCTCCGATAGCACCTGATTTCGCCGTTTCGTCGATCCCGTCCCCATGCTCTCCTCGCGGCAGCGGAATTTCCCTTCCCCTTGATGGGGAGGGTCAGGGGGGGGGCGAAGGGTTGGCATGATGCCCGCGACCAGCGGCGTTAGCGCCGTTTGAATTGCGCGCCCTTTTTGATAGGTCTGCGCCAACCGCTGCTTTTCCTTGAGCAAGGCGCGGAGCCCGAAAAGGCGACTGACCTTGGATGCCCTGAAGTTCAAAACGGACATGGCGTTCGCTTATGGCGAGGCCTCCCCAATGGGGCCGGGCATCGTTCGCGTCGTCGCGAAAAACCCGAGCCCGCTGACATTCAAGGGCACCAATACCTACCTCGTCGGATCGACGTCGCTGGCGATCATCGATCCCGGTCCCGACGATCCCGAGCATCGCGACGCGATCCTCAGGGCCGCAGGTGGCCGTCCGATCACCCACATCATCGCGACGCACGCCCATCGCGACCATGTTGGCGGCATCGCCAGGCTCAAATCTGAAACCGGCGCCGTCGTCGCAGCGTTCCCGCGCGATCCGGAGGCCGGACGCATCGCATTGAAGGATAGCCCGTCGGGCAAGTTCTTCGTCGATTACGATTTCCAGCCCGACGTGGCGTTGCGCGGCGGCGATACGCTCGAAGGCAGCGACTGGGCTCTGACCGCGATCCATACGCCCGGCCATGCACCGGATCACCTGTGTCTCGCACTCGCAGGCCGGCCGGTCGTATTTTCTGGCGACCACGTCATGGCGTGGAATACGACCGTCGTGGCGCCGCCCGAGGGGCGCATGGCCGATTACGTCGCCTCGCTCGAATTGCTGCTCGACCGTCAGGACGACGTCTTTCTGCCCGGACACGGCGGCCGCATCAATGATCCCCAGCGCACCGTCAAAGCCTATCTTCTGCACAGGCGCTGGCGCGAAAAGTCGGTGCTCGATGCACTCGCCGGTGGGGCAACGACTATTCGTCGTATTGTTCCCGAGATCTACCAGGGCCTCGCCCCGCAGATGCTCCCGGCGGCGACGCTTTCCGTCCAGGCGCACGTCGAATACTTGATCGAGAAGGGTCTGGTCGCCTCCGATCTGCCTTTGACGCCGGACGGCGTCCTTTCGCCGATTTGAGCTTCGCCTTGCTCGCGGCGCGGTCTGGATCGGGAACCGACGCCTCGAACCGGGTCACGATCTGTTTCAGCAGCGTGCGGACGCGCTCCGCATTTCGTCCGAAGTCGAACGGCGCGTAGCGCGAGGCCGAACGAATATCGATGCGCGACGACTGATCTTCGTCAAGCACGCGAATGACGACGTCATCGACCAGCCCCAAGACGAGCGTGTGATCGGAGAACTCGATGAAACCCGGAGCGTTCTCCTCCGTCTCCGGCGGCAGTTCCAGCGTCGTCTTGTACTTGAGCTTTCCCAGCGCCTGTAGCACCAGCTCGTAAGCGTCGTCCGCCGGTCGCGGCAGAACGAGGCTCTTGAGATCCGGATAGCTGGCCCGCTGCAAGTCCGCGAAGCGCTCTCCCGGATAGTCGACCGAATTTGCACCCGCCGGACGTTCGTCCTTGGCCTCAGTAAAGTCGGGCGGCTCCGCGAGATCCGTCGAGACGTCGTTGATCTCGGGCCAATTACGGCTGTAGGCCCAGGCACCCACCGGGATTCCGAGAAGCGTCAGCGCCACGATGGCGCCGCAAAAAACCCGCGCTGCTCCCTGCCGGCCCGTGACCCAGATATCGAGCCCCGCCACGGCCGCCATCACCAGCGCCAGCAGAGCTCCTGCTAAAACGGCAATGGCAAGTGTGATCGCCACGGACGTCGGAAGCAGCGAAAAGCGGTGCAGCGCCACCGTCACGATGGCCGCCAGCGCCGAGAAGACCGCCAGACGGCTCGTCCACATCGCCAGGAACGTCGGCGGCTGGCCACCGGCGTAATAGATGCGGTTCGAGCGGCGGCGATCCCGCACCCGTTTCCCCGCGCGCCGCTGCCCGATGCCGTTCGTCACCATGTTCAGCGCCATTCGGGTCTCTATTGTCGATGACGAGCCAAATCTATTGCCGCCTGGTCCGTAGCGTCACAAGTGGCGCCTTTTTGAGATGCCGCCCGTAACGCGACCATCCTTACGGATAAAGACGGCTCTTGTGCCAGGAATCGTGCGGTGCGTCGCGCCGAAAGACAATCCTGTCGTGCAGACGGAACGGACGCTCCGCCCAGAACTCGATCTCGGCCGGAACGACACGGAAACCGGACCAGTAGGCCGGCCGCGGAATCGTGCCATCGGCGAATTTATTCTCGTAATGCTGGATTTTGGCTTCGAGCACCTCGCGCGACGACAGCGGCCGCGACTGCTGCGAGGCCCAGGCGCCAATACGGCTCAGCGGCGGACGCGACGCGAAATATGCGTCGGCCTCCTGATGCGAGACGAGCGTCACCGCACCACGCACGCGGATCTGCCGTCCGAGCGATTTCCAGTGGAACAGAAGCGCCGCCTTCGGAGTGGCGAGCAGCTCCCGGCCCTTGGCGCTCTCGAAATTCGTATAGAAGACGAAACCGCGCTCGGGGCTCGAAGCATCATCCACGCCCTTGAGCAGCACCGTTCGAACGTCCGGCAAGCCTGCGTCATCGACCGTCGCCAAAGCCATCGCGTTCGGGTCGTTCGGTTCTGATGCCTCGGCTTCCGCCATCCACGCATGGAACAGCGCGAACGGCTCTTGCGCTCCGCAGAAGTCCTCACCATCGCCGCCACCACTCGCCATGCTTGCCGTATCGCTCATGTTGCATACTCAATAGTTGATTTTAACAGCTTGGATCGCGTCACAACAAAACTCTGAAGCATCCCATCTTCAGGTGCTTTTAACCATGCCGCGCCACACTCCTCCCGTCGCCCTGTATGGCGGTCCGGAGTTTTCCCGTCGCGTAGAAAGTAGCGTCATGTCCAATAATGCGTCTCTTTTTCCCTTCGCAGCAGCCGGCGTTACGGCCTTCGCGCTCGTCGCCTCGCTGTTCGTCTCGAGCGGCTTCGCCCACGCCGGCAACAGCGCGGCGGCAAGCGGCTTGTGCCCCAAAAGCGGTGACACATCGCTGAGCCTCAAGCTCGATCAACCGGCCCTGAACGAGGTCGATGAAATCGCGGCGCTCGAAAAAGTGCAACTCGCCCTGACCGAGGTTGCCGATGGATCGACCTACGTCTGGCATCGCAATAACGGCCGCTTGTCGGGCGTCATCCAGCCGGTTTCATCGTTCAAGGACACGAAAGGCGCCGTCTGCCGGCATGCCGTCGTCGTCCTGAGCACTGTCAAGATCACCAAACGCACCGAGATCGTTGCCTGCCGTCTTCCGACGGGCATCTGGCAGCTCGAAAGCTAATTGCCTGACTATTGATATTACCGATCCTTGACGAAGCACGGAAAGGCGGCCCGCGGGTCGCCTTTCTGGCACCGCCCGCCGAAAACTGCCGCCGCGATCGAAGTTCTGGCTCAGTGCCGGTTCGATCCGGAAAAATGCCCTGGCAGGAAATGATGGCCCCCGCGACCGCCACCGACGATCGCATTGGCGATGACCGTCCCGAGAACGGTCACGATGACGCCGATGATGATTTGCGAAAACAACCCTCTCATAGGCGGATGCCTAGCCCTCCCCGGCGGCGGAAATATGTGCGCGCCGCTTGCAGCCAGAACGGCTCGGAACGCCCGATCCGTCGAATTTTCCACTGCGCTGTCGCAAAATTC
>Ga0256782_1000260_pt1 | contig 10666 bp, 6 predicted proteins | sample MC6MC0933MT_FD_186059 | JGI IMG/M metagenome (GOLD analysis project Ga0256782, IMG submission 186059) | Metatranscriptome of enriched soil aggregate microbial communities from Iowa State University, Ames, United States - MC6-MC0933-MT... | ecosystem: Environmental > Terrestrial > Soil >...
GCGATCACGTCGGGATGCTGGCCCATGCCGAGATAGTCGTTGGAGCACCAGACGGTAATCGGCTTGATCGCCTCGCCCTTGAGAACGTCGGCTCTCGGGAACGTGCCGCGGCGGCGCTTGACATCGGCAAATGTGCGATAGCGGCCTTCGGCATGGAGTTGGCGAAGGCATTCCCAAAGTCTTTCAGCAACCTCCGTCATCATCTCACCCCAACTACACTACGCTAAACACGCCATATGCTCAGTTCGACTCCAGGCCGAGTTCGCGTGCCGCCGCAATCAATCGCGTCCTTGCGTCGGCATCGTTTGCAAACACTGCAAGGGCCTTAGCAAGCGCCGCCTTTGCAGCATCCTTTTCTCCAAGCGTTGTGCGAGAACTCATCAAACGCAACCAACCGTTCTCATCGTTTGGAGATGTTTCCAGGCGCGCAGCGAGGCGTTCGACCATGTCATGGATCATGCTGCTGCGCCGCGCATCGGCCAGGCTTTCGGCAGATTTGATATCATCGGCCGAAGGACCGGGTGTTGAATGAGACGGAGAAGTTTGAGCTGCGACTTGCGCGGACTTCGCTGCATCGAGCCCTTTTTCGATTTCGGCGTCCCCTGGTTCGAGCTTGAGGGCAGTTTCGTAAGCCTTCGCTGCCTCTTCAGGCCTGTCCATATTGAGATAGGACCATCCGAGCATTTTCCAGCCGTTGACGTCATTCGGTTGTTTTTCAAGACGCGCGATGAGCTTCGCAATCATCGTATCGACATCGGGCAATGCGGTGGAACTGGGCACGCGCGAATCCGCAACTGGTTTGTCGTCGATCCGGTCCGCATATGCTTGCAAGGCGCCAAGGGCTTCACCCGCATTTGACTCGTCTTCCACGTCGGACGAGTTTTGCTCGGGTCCTAAGTCCACACTATTGGACGCTGGTGTCCCGCGCGAAAATTGATTATCAGCGATAACTGCAAAACAAAAAATCGCAGTTGCGCAAAGAAAAGCTAAAACGAGACCCGAGGTGGTCGGGGTTGTTGAGACCCACCGCATGGCGAGCGCAACGACTGAGCGACGGCCATGTAAGTCGCTACGCAAAAGAAAGAGAATAGTCGCCAGCAATGTAGCGGCTGTCCCGATAGCGACCGATGTGTAGAGCTGTGCCATGTCCGTTTCCCGAAAATTTTTGACAATGAAATCGGACTTAATTTGGAGTTTCTAAAACACCGCGATCAAAATGTCCGTACAGTGTGTAATAATCGAGCGCATCAAAACTTAAGAGAACGCTCCGCTGACAATCGTGGAGGACGTCCAATCTACCTCATTGGAATTTTCGTATTCGAGATTGGGGTGAGCACGTCATTCAAGTGATACTTGTGGCACGTCGAGCAGTCTTGTCGCGCGGCGTCGGTCTTGTGACAGCTCTGACAGACTTCCTTTTTCACCGCGCCGAAGTTGGACACGAATTTTTTCGGATTTCCCTGTTCGTAGCTCTTCTGGTAAGCCGAGGTCTTTTCAAGGCTATGGCACGTCAGACAGCCTTGCGTTCCGACGGTCGTAAGGTGCGGCTCATGACTAAATTTTGTGAAGCGGCCACTTTTGTTTGCAAGTGAAAGTGGAGAGAAATTGACAAGCCGTCCCTTTCCGAGAGCATCGTCGACGCTGTGGCATTTCGTGCATGACCCCTGAGCGTCTTTGCTGGTCAGCGCATCGAAAACCTCCGCAGGCGGACTCTTATCGCCCTTCGGCGCTTGAGGACCGGTCAGAAGAAGCCAGGCATGAATGAATTTGTCCTTGTGGCCGTTTGGACGATAAAAAATCGTGTAGTCTTGTCTGTACCAGCCGCCGTACTCGGCCCAGGCCTCGGGATCAGCGTCGCTTGCGATGGATGCATCGCCTGCTTGAGGTGAAGAGCTCGTCGTCTGTGACGTTGCGCGAGACCCCGCGGGCGTATCTGTCTGCCCCCTGCGTCGCGTACCTTTGTTACGGGCGTTAATTTCGCGAAGCTCTTCCGCCGTCGGAGAAAGCAGCTCATCGGGTTGCTTCATCGGCCTATTCTCAGCCAGTTTGACCACCCCGCCCGCACCGTTGAGGCCTGCGTGCATCGGGGGTGGCAGCTTTACGGCAGAGGCTTTTTTTTCCCCGGCCGCAGCAGCCCTTTCGTTATCGTCGTCTGCAGGCTGAGCCGCCTGATCCTTGTCATCTGGCCCACTCGCCATCAGGCACTGACCCAATACACGCATAAGGCAAGCGGGAGGATCACGTTTGGCTTTATTCTTATTAGCTGTTTTCGCTTCTTCCGCTCGCTCGGCAGGTTCAGCAGATTCTTCAGGCACTGGATCGGCAGACGGTTCTTCTGGAGCAGTTTCGCTCGAACCGGCTTGCTCCTGCGTATTCGAGCTTGATCGCTGATCGGCCGCGATCGGACCTATTATGATTTCCCTGGCAAGATTCGGCAGCCACTGCTGTTGGGCGCCGAAAACCACGTCGCGCGGAATGCTTGCGGTCAGATTGGCAACAACATCAGGGCTCAGCTTTCTTCCACTGATGTTGAGATGACCGAATATCTCCGACGATTTTTCGGTGATCAGTGTATAGAATAGCCGTTTGATCTCCCAAGCCAGATCTTTCACTGCCGCAATCTGCTCATCGCTGGCGTTGCTCAGATCCTGGAGACTTAGCTTGCCCACGGCTTTGATGAGAGCGCTGCCCTTTTTGTTCCGGCCGATGATAATCTTCATAAAGGGCGTGAGTTCGGCTTCCGATGCGTCCGGCCATTCCCCAATCGCGACGTTCTTCTTTTTCAGAGTTTGAAGGTCGAGGCCAGGCAGCGCGAGGAATGCGATGCCCTTTGGGCCACTGGCGCGCTCCTTACCCATAATTTTGTTTAAATGGCAGCCGCTGCAGGTCTTCTCGAACGACGCCACACCCATGATCCGCTTGTTTTCGCGGTTTTCGTGACACGTCGAGCAGGTTGCGGGAATGCGTCTTGTTGGGTCCTTCTTCGCCACATCGGGGAAGTGCTTATCGAAATGGGCGGCATGATCGTAGATAATCCGTGTGCGACGAACGAACGGATACGCTTCGAATTGGGGATGATCGCGGTCGAAGCTGTTGAATTTCAGCACATGACAGGAGCGACATTGCTCGTTGGAGATCTTGCTGAGATCGACGCTGGCACCTCGATGCTCCCGATGGCAAGCGCTGCAAAACAGTCCACGGGAAACGATCTCGCGCGAGGGAAAAGCGGAAGTCTGCATGCGTGCGGAGAGCGGTTCTGGCGTCAACGCGGCGATCTTGCTCAATCGCTTTGTACTCTCGATTAGAACGCTAGCCGAGGCGCCGTGCGGGAAAAAGGCCGTGGCCGGCATCTTGTGGCAGGTAAGGCAGGCTTTGCTATCGGCTAGCGGGTTATCAGCGACGAGGCCGTGGATCCAAGTCAATTTGTTGCTGCCGCTCGCAGTGTGGCAGGCAACACAATTTTCGATCGTACTGTGAGCGCTGGTGAGAGGGCCAGGCATCAGAAATTGTCTTCCGTTGGAAAAAACGAACGCGGCCGCCATGCAGACAACTGTCAAGAGCGCCGACAGTTTTGCCAAGCGGTCGCGCCAAAATCCGGCCAACGCCTGACGGCCACTCGGCCAAAGCCAGCGCCACATCATCATCCCCCCGACGAAAATGAATAGACGACGAGGATGTGCAGCACCGAAAGCACAATCAGCGCGTAGGTGACGGGCACATGCACAAACAGCCATCCCTTGGACAGCGCATGATGTACGCGTGCAAAGTCGAGGCGATCTTTCTCGATCACCAGATTTCGAATGGCGATAAGCTTCTCCTTGCAGTGAGCATCGACATAACGCGACAGGTTGTCGATCTCAGTCGTGATGTGTTTGAGCGGACGCTGCGAGCCGACCAAGTGCGACCGAAGATTACGGTGGCCGTCAAAGAAGGCCCGTAGATGATTGGTGTAGAGATCGACAACCCAGGCATCATAAGGCGGCGTCGGAAGGCCGGCTGAAGCGACGACGTCTGTTGTTGTGACGATCTTGTGCACGTCCCGCCCTAACTCAGCGATGCGGGCGTGGAGCCGATCAAAACCAATGTGCTCGTCGACTCTGCTTTTCGCCTGCAACGACCAGGCGAGATACGTGCCGAAAACTCCGCTGAGCGTCACCAACACGAATCCCGCCCACAGTGCGAGTTCGAAGCCAGTGTCGGGCAGTGAAAAATCCGAATGCGTGACAAAGGCGGCAATCAGCAGCCAGCCAATGAAAATGTGGAACTTGCGCCAGCGCGCGACGGATTTTGGCGACAGCCTATTTGTCTTGAGCGCGATGTGAAATCCGAGTTGCAGGCACATGCCGGCGGCCAGCACCCAACCATCGAGAAAGCGCGGATCGCGAAGTGCTGAGCTGTAGATCGATACCAGCCAAAAAAGAGCGAAAAAGAAAACAGCGATCCGCAGAACCTGGGCTATCCGGCCGACGAGATGTCGTGCCGAGCCTAAGTCGCGCCTCGGTATTGCACCGTCAGTCGGCCACACGACTGCTCTCACGGCCATTCATTGAAATCATCGCCAAATCCCACCAAGCCTCCTCGCGTTACGCCCCATGCAAGCGCGCCGAAATTTAATTGACTGCTGCGGCCGGTCTTGCTCGGCCTTTGAATTGGCTCGGTGGAGGAATTAGGCCATCGAGCCCAGCCATTGTGTTGCCGTCGTATTTCTCGGTGATGCGCACGATCAGCGCGGAGATGCCGTCGGCGGCAGCGGCCAGAAGGCGCTCATTATTCAGCTTTAGACTTGCCGAATGAGAGAGTTCGACCATCTTGGCAATTTCGGGCACGTTCGGTGCTGCTTTCGCCGCTGCACCGAGCCGCTTGCGGGCCTCATCGGCGCGCGTGGCCATTTCAAATGCGTAAGGCTTTCGGATGGTCGCCTTCCCGACCGCACGTAGCGCCGTCTCGAGTTCGACGGCGAGACCGACGAGATAAAGCATTCGCTTGCGCGCCGCGTTGGCCGGGACGTTCTGTTTGCCCCTCGAATACCAGGTATTATGGAGCACCTCGCCCTGCGACCAGGAAACAAGCTCGAAGGTGCTTCCGGCGCGATGTCCGCCTTTGTTGACGAGATCCTCTCGCGGCACCACGTGGCAGCCGTAGCAATTCTTCGCCAATTGATAGAGCGCGTGTCGCCTGATCATGCCTTTGGATTCGGCAAGCTCCCACCGTTTCTGAGCTTCGGCCTTCGTTTCAGTCTTGGCGGTTTTTCCGCTGTAGCCGCTGTGAACTTTGATCCAATCCCGTCCATTGCCATGGCAAGACTCGCAGGAGATGCCGGCTATGGCCTCTTCCTTGTCGTCCTTTCGATGCAATGTGTAATGGCAATTTCGGCACAAGCCGTCTGACTTAATGCGTCGGACCCCCATTCTTCCGGCAATTTTCTTTGCCTCTGGATCGCGCGGCAGGTTGCGGAAGGTCTTGAAGTGATGCGTGCCCTTCCAGGCTTCGACCTCCTGCTTGTGACATTCCGCACAAGCGTTTGGGCCGATCGTCTTGCCCGGATCTGATGCGATTGCGCCGTAGGCACCAAGAATGGAAATCATAAACGCACCGAATAGAAAGCACAGAAGTCCAGAGACTTGCCTTGCCTCGGAACTCCATCTGTCGAGATGTAGGCGTCGGAAGAACCACAACGGCATTTCAACCTTGCAGACGGACGGGATGATCAAAAGCGAGCTGGCGTACTTGCCGCTCCCCGGACACAAAGAATCTTCCGATGGCTCGGATCAGAGGGCGTTCCTCGATCGTGTCGGCGGCGGTTGGAAGGAAAGGATCGGCATAGCAAACCGCGCCGACGTGCGCGGCAATCGATTTGACGGTATCGACCATCCCCGGTGCGCCGCAGGCATAGAGAACATCGGTCGGCAATAGTCGCGGCAGATATTCTGTCGGTCGCCCGGGTAGCACCGTGTTGGTGGGTACTTGCAATGAGCTGCAAACGGGCACAACGAGAACATTGGGAAATTGAGCGAGCCGTGTCAGCGCAGCGCTCATATAAAGAGACTCGATCGTGCGGCCGCCGGCTATGATCATCATTCTGCGCAATGAATTCTCGCGCAACGCCGCAACGGCGATCGACCAGATCGGCGCAAATCCCGTATTGGTCGCGACGAGAACGAGGCGACCGCCGAATTCGGGTCGGAAGTGCGCCGAACCATAAGGACCGGTCAGCGTCACGCGGTGACCTGCTTTGATGCGTTTACCGAGCAAAGAGGTAACGCGGCCATCCTCTATGCGCCGAACGTGAAACCAGATCGTGTGATCGTTCGCCCTTCCACCTAACGGATGGGTGATGCTGTAGGGGCGGCTCGGATAGCCGCTGAAACGAACCTGCGTATATTGTCCAGGATGATGTAAGAGCGGACGGGGCGTCCTGATGCCGATTTCCATGACCTCGGAGGATAACCGACGCAATGTACTCAACGTGCCTTCGATTGCGCGAATACCTATCGGCAGTCCTCTTTCGAGCACGGTATCGCCCACGATCCGGCATTGACAGGCATGCACGATACCGGCTTCGGCGCCTTCGCCGCCTTGGACTTTGCCGGAAAGGAGACGTACCAGGCATGTGCCGCAATGCCCGGCGCGGCAATCAAAAGGGAGATCGATGCCGTTGCTCAGGGCGGCGTCGAGCAACAACTCACCGCGCTGAGCCAAAAAGCTCTTTCCATTTATCGTAATTCTGTGGCTTCTTGCCATTTTGCGATCCCAGAAGGCTACAAGTTACTCAACTCTTTATTCAATCGATCCCGCTGAGATTCTGAGGAAATAAATCTGACAATGCAAAATCAACTAAGCACTCAAAATGGTCAGAGAATGTCTCTTTAGTGGCCGAGGGGGAGACAAAAAATAATTCGCTTCTCTAAATCGGAAGAAAAGATATGGCCGACCGATTTCGAAGTCGAATTGCAAACGCCGTGACGCGTCGATGGCAAATTCTGAATTATCGTTTCCGATTGCGAGCAAAAGCTAGATACCTCTGGATTTCCAGTGAGTTGGATTTCGGCGCCGAATTTCAACCGGGACACATCTATTGAGTTGGTATTTTATTGATCGCATTATACCTGCGCGGATTAAAAATTATAGCCGCCGGATATATAGCGTGCTTGACGATTGACGCGGCCACATGACGGCCAATTTCTCAGATCAATCAATCAGCGTACCATCAATTCCGATTGTCAGCTCGCGGGGAGAGTCGAAGCTCGGAATGCCACCCTGAATATGTAAGGAGTACAGGGATAAGGCGATGAGACAACTAAGTGATTCCGGGATTCTGTCCAGCGTCCTAGCCGGCGCTTTGCTGATATGTGCAGCGATCTCGCACCACGGTACGGCGGCCGCGTCCGGCGATGCTTTGCCGATCAAAGCTCAACACGCGCCACGCGCATTGCTGCTTGCGGAAAACAGAGGAGTGGTAAGGAAATCCGATAACGGGAAGGCGATAACGCCCGAAGCCAAGACAGTCGGGCATGATGCGCAAGTCGGACGCGTCAACGATGAGTCCCTCTATCCTACTGCCGCGCAATGCGGTGGATGCCATAAGCAAATCTACGAGGAATGGTCTTCCTCTCAGCATGCCTATGCGTCGATCTCGCCGATGTTCCACAAATTCGAGCAAAAGTTTCAAACGCTCACACAGGGTACTGTCGGCACCTTCTGCGTACGATGCCATCAGCAGGTCGGCACGCAACTCGGCGAGGCGCGCGAAGCACCTCTGTGGGCGCGAAGTCAGATCTCGCGCGAAGGCATAACCTGCATCACCTGTCATCGCGTGAAGGAGCAATACGGCAAGGTCAACGGCGAGCGCCGCGTCGAGCCGGGCAAGATTTACGAGCCGGTGTATGGCAGCGGCAAGAAAAGTGTCCTCAAGGACGTCTTGGCGAACAAGGAAACGTATTCCGTAAAAACAGGCGTCAACGGGCGCGGAAACGACATCCACAAAGGCATGATCACCAACGACCAGATCACCAAGTCGGAGTTCTGCGTCAGCTGCCACCAGGTCGCGGTTAATCTCGGCATCAAGCTCGAAATCGTCTGGGATCAATATCGCGACAGCCCGGCCCGCAAGGCCGGCATCACCTGCCAGGATTGCCACATGGGCAAGTCGCCCGGAAGACCTGCGGGCTATACTACAGCGCCCTCTGCGATCGTCGGCGGCAAGGAGGTCAATCCGGGACGCAAGCACGCCAACCATCGGTTTATCGGCCCGGGCTACTCAATCGCCCATCCCGGCATCTTCCCACACAATGCGAAGGCGCAAGCTTACAGCATCAAGGATTGGATGCAGTTCGACTGGCGCGCCGGATGGGGCACCACAAAATTCGAAGACAAGGTTGCCGACGGCAAGATCAAGATGAAGTTTCCGAAGCGTTGGGCGGACGCGAACGACCGCGAAGATGCTCGGGAGATCATTGATCAAAATCTGAAAAAACTCGACGAACGCGACAAACTCCGTCGGCAAGTCATGGAGAATAGCAGCAAGGTCGATGGTCCCTACATTGAGGGAACGCCACGGGTTGGCGCGAATTTGGCGTTCACCTACAAGATCAAGAACATCAATACCGGACACAACCTGCCGTCCGGCTCGCTCGGCGCGCAGCCACAGCTCTGGGTGAACGTCGCCCTCGTCGACCCCGATGGTACGAACATTTGGGAGTCCGGTTACGTTGACAGCAATGGCGACGTGGCCGACCTGCATAGTCTAGATGTTGCGGCAGGCCGTATCGACACCGACCAAATGCTGGTCAACTTCCAGACCAAGTTCCTGACGACCAATGTCAAGGGTACCGAGCGGGAGATGTACTTGCCGGTCAACTTCGACATCGACCCCTTGCCGCAATTGCGGCCACCGGGCATTCCGGCCACCGTTCTCAATCATCCGCCATTGGTGCGCATGGAGAACCACTCGCTGACGCCGCTCGGGGTGAAGGAGGCGAATTACCAGGTGCCGGGAAATCTGATCACGAAGCCTGGAAAATATCGCCTCGCCTTCCGAATGCGCAGCCGTGCCGAGCCGATCTATTTCATGCGCTTTGTCGGCGCCACGAGGGATATGGAAAGGAGCATGAACGAGCGCATCATGAACTTCCATGACTTCATGGTGGACGTCGACGTGAAGGGCTAGCACCGAAAACCGAGCGTTTCGGATTTGGACCGGAGGAAGGTTCAAAGACGCGGGTCCGAAGCCTCTCTGAATCCTTCTTGCAGCTTAGCAATGCGCTGTTCGAAGGCATGAAGTGGGAGCTTCTGTATGAGTCGCGATGAAAATCGCACCTTTCGATACGGCGCGGGCACCCTGTCTGCTGTCATCGTGCTGATGGCCGCAAGCGATTTGGTGATGTCGGGGACCGCTGCAAGACCTGCCTCATGGGAAAGCGGAACAGTGGTTCATGGCGAAACGGCGGAGCCCGCAACATCCAACGTCTCTCAAGCAAATCCCCCGCCACAAAACAAAAGCAAAAACCAAAACGAAACGATCGTTCCCAAGCAACATCTTGGCGTCGACGTCAGTGGCGCCGACAAGGCGGAGGCATCAGAGAAGAATACTAAAAAGCATCAATCGACGAAGGGCGCGTTCCGTCCCGATCCGCAATACGACACAAAATATAATGCTAGGGGCCAGGAAGCCATTTATGGCGGGAAGAGCGCCGTTGAGCCGCCGCGTCCGCTGCTCGAGATTGGTCGCGAACAATACACCTCTGGACTGTACGACGAGAGCAGCACGCTATTTGGAAAATTGAATCCGCTGCTTCCGGGACTTTCCATCTACGGTGACTGGAGAACTGCAATCGCCTACAATAAAGACAACGGCAAGGATATTGCGCAGATCGCAACCCGCTTAAACCTCGATGTTGATCTCAAGATCACGGCGACCGAACGGCTGCATGCGTTCTTCACGCCGCTTCAGCAAGGTGCCACGAAATTCACGCGCTTCGAGTTCGGCGGTGGCGATGGCGATCAGAAATTCTCGGATGAGTTAGATTTCGAGCCGCAGACCCTTTTTTTCGAGGGTGATGCCGGTTCCATCTATTCAGGTCTGACGGGTCAGTATGCGGGCTTCGACCTGCCTTTCACCGTCGGCCTCTTCCCCTTGTTCTTGCAGAACGGGATCTGGGCCAACGATGCGATTCTTGGCGCTGCCGTCACTCTGCCGGCGCGGAATTCGCCGACGATCGGCCTTTCCAACTACGACATTACTTTTTTTGCCGCATTCGACAATGTCGACAACGCAAGCCTCATCCATGCGGACGGTACACTAGACAATGATAATGCCAACCTCTTCGGCGCGACGACCTTCATCGATGCTTTCAACGGCTATATCGAAGCGGGATACGGTTTCCTCCAAGGCACCGGTGTTCAAAGCGACGTCGAGCAGCACTTTTTAACCGCAGCTTATACGCGACGCTACGCCAACACGATCTCGAATTCGACCCGCGTGTTTGCGAACTTTGGCGACGATGGCCGCGGAAATGGCGATGGCGTCGCCATTATTTCGGAGAATAGCCTGATCTCGCCGTTGCCAAGCACGCTGCTTCCCTACGCCAATTTCTTCATCGGGTTCGGCGATCCCGAACCGCTTGTCGACGGCAACAACGCCGGCATACTGAAAAACGTCGGCATCAAC
>Ga0256782_1000274_pt1 | contig 10411 bp, 9 predicted proteins | sample MC6MC0933MT_FD_186059 | JGI IMG/M metagenome (GOLD analysis project Ga0256782, IMG submission 186059) | Metatranscriptome of enriched soil aggregate microbial communities from Iowa State University, Ames, United States - MC6-MC0933-MT... | ecosystem: Environmental > Terrestrial > Soil >...
GCTCATCATCGGCATCGGCGCCGGAAATCCGGATTACGTGACGATGCAGGCGGTCAAGGCGCTGAATGAAGCCGATGTCTTCTTTGTCCTCGACAAGGGGCAGGCGAAACAAGACCTCGTCAACCTCAGAACCGAAATCTGCGAGCGCTTCATCACAGACCGATCCTACCGCATCGTCGAGGCAGAGAGCCCCGAACGAGATGCAGGCACGCCCGACTACAAGACGGGCGTTCATGCCTGGCACAGCGACAAGGCCAAAGTTTTCAGCCAGCTGATCGGCGAAGAGCTCAACGACGATGAGGTCGGAGCTTTTCTCGTTTGGGGTGATCCCTCACTGTACGACAGCACGATCCGCGTCATCCAGCAGATCCTTGCCGAGGGGCATCTCACGTTCGATTACGAGATCATCCCTGGCATCACCAGCGTTCAGGCTTTGACTGCGCAGCATCGCATCGCGTTGAATACGATCGGCGAACCTGTGCACATCACGACGGGGCGCCAACTTCGCGAAGGGCTCCCTGCCGGCGTCGATACCGCGGTTATCATGCTCGACAATGGATCGGGGTTGCGGGCGCTCGTCGACGAGGATGTCGATATTTACTGGGGCGCCTATCTCGGCACGCCGGATGAAGTGCTCATTTCCGGTAAGCTCAGCGAACGGATCGACGACATCGAGCATGTTCGTGCACGAGAGCGGTCGCGCAAAGGCTGGATCATGGATACCTACCTTCTTCGCCGCACACCGAACCGCGACGAGGCCTAGCTTTTGGCTTCGAAGTTGTCCCAAGCGGGCTTCTTGCCGAAGCGATCGACGAGGAAGTCGATAAATACGCGCGTCTTGGCGGCAAGATACCGGTTCGGCGCGTAGAGCGCGTGGATTGTGAGATCGTCGGGGCGATTATCCGGCAGGACGATCTTCAGGCGCTTTTGGGCAATGTCATCTCCAACGATGAAGGTCGGCAGCCGCGCTATGCCGATGCCTTTTACCGCCGCGTCACGCAACGCATCGCCGTTATTGGATGACAAGCACGCGCCGATGCCGACCGAAATAGGCTGGCCTTTTTCAGTGAGATGCCAGCGTTGCATGGATGTCGTATGACCGTAGCTCAAGCAGCGGTGGTCGGCGAGGTCTTGAGGGCTTTGCGGCGCACCATGCTTCTTCAGATAGTCGGGCGACGCCACAAGTACGATGCGCGCCGGAGCAATGCGCCGCGCGATCAAACTTGAATCGGACAACGTGCCGATGCGCACCGTGATATCGACGCCCTCCTCAAGGGGATCGACAAATCGATCCGTCATCGTCAACTCGACCTTCAGATCGCCGTAGCGGATCATGAAGTCGGCGACGGCATCACCGAGATAGAGCGCTCCGAACGACATCGGCGCGTTAACCTTCAGCAGTCCCTTCGGTTCGTCGTGCAAGCGAGAGATCTGTGCTTCGGTCTCCTCGACTTGAGCCAGGATCGCCAGGCAACGCTCGTAGTAGGCAAGACCCGCTTCGGTCGGTGTTACCCGGCGCGTGGTGCGGTCCAGAAGGCGGGCGCCGAGTTGCTGCTCAATTTCCATCACGGCCTTGCTGACGGCCGAGCGCGTCACGCCGAGGCGACGGGCGGCCTCAGCGTAGCTGCCGCTGGCGACAACCTTCACGAAGGCGTTCATCGCCTCAAGTTTGTCCATTTGTATCCATTTTGGAACCAGACTGCTTGAAACATCGCATATTGAGCAATTTTTATCAACGAACGATATTCCAAGTCGACAGTTCAAATGCTGATTGGAGCCGACCATCATGACCAAAGTTCTCGTTCTCTACTATTCCAGCTACGGCCACATCGAAAAGATGGCGGAGAGCGTCGCAGCCGGTGCACGCGACGCCGGTGCGGATGTCGTCATCAAGCGTGTGCCGGAACTGGTGCCTGAAGAGATCGCGAAAAAATCGCACTTCAAGCTCGATCAACCGGCTCCGATTGCGACGGTGGACGAATTACCCGAGTACGACGCCATCATCATTGGCGTGCCGACGCGCTTCGGAAACATGCCGGCGCAGATGAAGAACTTTCTCGATCAAACCGGCGGCTTGTGGGCCAACGGCAAGCTGATCGGCAAAGTCGGCAGCGTGTTTTCATCAACCGCCACGCAACACGGCGGCCAGGAGAGCACGATCCTTTCGACGCAAATCGTGCTGCTGCACCAAGGCATGGTCATCGTTGGCTTGCCCTACTCGTTCCAGGGACAGATGGGCGTCAAGGAAGTGACCGGCGGATCGCCTTATGGCGCAACGACGATCGCCGACGGCGATGGCTCGCGGCAGCCGTCCGACAACGAGCTTGCCGGTGCGCATTACCAAGGCCGCCACGTGGCGCAAATCGCGTCGCGCCTGAAAGCCTGACGAGCGCCGATATTGTAGCTCGTCAGGAAACTGTCTGCGCTTTTTTGTGAACATTGAAGCGCTGACGCGACACGCCACATTGCAGCTAACAGCGTCATCCCGTGCGAACGGGAGAAAGGACATCCCATGTCTGGAATTCATCACGTCACCGCCATTGCGGGTGATGCGTCCCGCAATCTGGATTTCTACACGCGCATCCTCGGTCTGCGGTTGGTCAAGAAGACGGTCAACTACGACGATCCCGGCACCTACCATTTCTATTTCGGTGACGAGGTCGGCCATCCGGGAACGATTCTGACGTTCTTTCCGTGGGCGCACGCGCCGAAAGGGCGAGGCGGCGTCGGCCTGACGCAGCAGACGATGTACCGCGTCCCGGAAAGCGCGATCGGCTATTGGGCGCATCGGTTCGTTGAAAAGGGCGTACCGCACGAAGCCATCGAGAAGCGTTTCGGTCAGTCCGTGCTGGTCTTCACCGACCCGGACGGCATGAGCCTGGCGCTGGTTGGCGTCGCGGGCGCGGAAGCTGAGCCTGCCTGGCAGGGGAGCGATGTGCCTGCGGAGAATGCGCTGCGCGGATTTTACGGTGTCCGGCTACTGCTTGACGACGCAAAGGGAACGGCGGCCATTCTGACCAACGTGCTCGGCTTCAGTGAAGCCGGCGTCGAGGGTCCGGTCACGCGCTTCGTCGCAAGCGACGCGACTGCTGGCGGCGTGGTCGAAATCCGCGAAGCGAAAGGCTTCCTCGCCGGTCGCATGGGTCGAGGCTCCGTCCATCACGTCGCGTTCCGCGCGGCGACGGACGAGGCTCAGGCCGAAATGCGCCGCAAGCTCGTCGAGGAGCACCGCCTGCAGGTCACGGAGCAGATCAATCGTTTCTACTTTCGATCGATCTACTTCCGCGAACCGGGCGGCATCACCTTCGAGATTGCGACGGACCAACCCGGGTTCGCGATCGACGAGCCGGTGGCATCATTGGGACAGGCATTGAAGCTGCCGGCGTTCCTGGAGAGCCAGCGGCAGGAGATCGAAGCGAGCCTGCAACCCTTGGAGAAGGTGGCATGACGACGGCAGCGTCAAATGTCATCCGCGCGGGCGCGCCGATTGGTGCCGCCCGCGCGGCCGTCATCCTGGTGCACGGACGCGGTGCCACGGCCGAGAGCATGCTCGGCCTGGCGGATGCGTTCGCAGCGCCGGATCTGGCATATCTCGCACCCCAGGCTCCGAGCGGGAGCTGGTATCCCTATTCGTTCATGGCTCCAATCGCCGAGAACGAACCTTCCCTCAGCGCAGCGCTTGGCACGCTTTCTCATCTCGTCAGTGATCTCGACCGGCAGGGCGTGCCGCCGGAGCGCATCGTTCTTTTGGGATTTTCCCAAGGTGCTTGCCTGGCACTTGAGTTTGCTGCTCGCAATGCGCGACGCTATGGCGGCGTTGTGGGATTGAGCGGCGGATTGATCGGCCCGCCACATACGCCACGGACTTATGCGGGATCGCTTGCGAACACTCCGGTCTTCATCGGATGCAGCGACGTCGACTCCCACATTCCGCTGGCGCGGGTGCATGAGTCGGCGGACGTGCTGGGTAAGCTCGGCGGTGACGTAACCGAGAAGATCTACCCCGGCATGGGTCACACCGTCATCCAGGATGAGATCGATCACGTCAAAAATATCCTTCGTGACGTCGGATAGCCCGGCAAACAGGTGATGCTATGGAATTCGATTTCGAGACGCTCGCACCGGATGATCGCTATAAAATCCTGACGAGCACGATCGTCCCGCGACCCATCGCCTGGATTACGACAGTCTCCAAGAGCGGCGTCCGCAACGCGGCGCCGTTCAGCTTCTTCAATGCCATGAGCAAGACGCCGCCGATCCTCGCCGTCGGCATTCAAGCCAATTCCGACGGCAGCATGAAAGACAGCGCCCGCAACATTCTCGATACGCGAGAATTTGTCGTCAATCTCGTCACGCGATCTGTTGCCAGCGCGATGAACCTCACGTCACTCGAAGCACCAAGCGACGTTGATGAAATTGCGCTCGCTGATCTCGATACGCTGCCATCGCTGAAAGTTTTGTCGCCGCGACTTGCCGCGAGCCCCGTCGCCTTTGAGTGCAGGCTGCATACACCGATTGAAGTCGCAAAGAGCCAACTCATTGTTCTCGGAGAAATCGTTCAAGCGCACATCGCCGACGCTTTCGTTCTCGACGCCGACAAACACTACATCGATAGCCCAGCGCTGGATCTTGTGGGCCGCTTACATGGCCGTGGGTGGTACGTGAGCACGAAAGACAGTTTTCAAATGGAACGGCCCGCACCATTCTCGACGGGGAGGCGATAGGCCTACGTCCGTTCCAGATCAGCTTCCGCGCGCAAACTTTCGAGATCGCGTGAGACCGTGGCGACCGCCCGTTTCTTACCGTCTTCATAATACGTCACTTTGCAGTCGTGCGCCGCCGGGTCGCCCTCGATATCAACTTTGTCCCACTTTTCCGAGTGTCCGACGTATGAAATGGTCACGTCGAAATGCTGGCTCCAGAAGAACGGCGCGGCGTCGAATGGTTGACGGCCGCCGAGGATATTGATCGCGGCTGTCTGGCCCTGGCGCTCGGCCACGACCCAATGTTCGACGCGGATGGGTCTGCCGCTATGCGGATCTGGCCAGCGAGCTATATCACCCGCCGCGTAAATTCCTGGGATGTTCGTCTGCAGATATTGATCGACTATAATGCCGTTGTCGACATTCAATCCGGCCCTTTGCGCAAGCCCGACGTCCGGCCGCACGCCGATACCCACAACCACTAGGTCGGCAGGAATACGTTCACCCGATTTCAGCGTGACCGCATCCTTATCGATCGCGGTCGCCGTCGTTCCGAAGTGAAAAACGACACCCTTTTTCTCGTGAATATCCCGCACCATGTCTCCGAGCTCTGGGCCCAACACCCGTTCCAGAGGTCGTGACTGCGGGCCGATGACGTGCACATCGAGGCCTCGCGCACGCAATGACGCCGCTGTTTCTAGTCCGATGAAACTCGCGCCGATAATAACGACACGCTTCGAATCCTTGGCCTTCGCGATCACGGCGCGGCTGTCGTCGAGCGTCCGGAGATAATAGACGTGCGGAAGATCGGAGCCGGGGATATCCAGATGTACGGGGCTTGCCCCAGTCGCAAGCAATAATGCGTCGAACGTCACGTGGCTTCCGTCGGCAATCACGACGGCGCGCTCAACCGGGTCAATCGACGCGACGCGGGTGCCTATCCGCACATCTATCTTCTGCTCCTTGTAGAAGTCGGGCGAACGCAGGGGAATCCAGTCCTCGGAAGCGTTCCCTGCCAGATAATCCTTCGATAGATTGGGCCTGTCATAGGGCAGCGCATCGTCGGCGCTCAGTATCGTTATGGTGCCCTCGAACCCTTGCCGCCGCATCATCTCGGCCGCCGCATTTCCAGCGCCGCCGCCACCAACGATGACCACAGAACGAATGTGAGAATCGGGCTTTACTTGTTGTTTCGGCGCGACGTCGATTTTGCCGCGAACAAAAATTCGGCCATCGCTTTCTTCGACGCGAAAGCAGGGCACTGGATTCAACGCGGGGGCGCGCAATGCCTCTCCCGTACGCAAACTGAAGCAGGCGTGATGCCAGGGACAGCGAACCGTATCGTTAACGATAAGGCCTTCCGCGAGCGGCCCATTATAGTGGGTACATGTGGCGCCGATTGCGAACAGTTCCGCGCCGCGTTTGGCCAGTAAAACCGCCTCGCCGTCGGCATGGCCTAGCAGCATGCCGCCGTCGGAAAGCTCGGTCGCGGCGATGCCTTCTTTAAGATCCGGTCCAGATAACTGCTGATCTTGTGATGACATCGGCCGCTCCGATTAACAGGCTCTGCGTTTAAGTCTTAAGCACCGTTCGGGCTATTGCGGGTCGCCTCAAACAGGAACCACACGCGACGCTCAGTTTCGTCGATCCAGTTTTCGAGCAAGCTCGCGGTCGCGACGTCTTTGAGCTCATCGCAGAGGCCGTGAACTTCCTGCATCCACTTGACGAGCTGAAGGTTGTCGTCCCGTAATTCAGCCAGCATATCCTCGGGTGAGACATAGTCGGCATCGTTGTCGAGAATGCGCTGCATCTTGCTGATCTGCCCGATCGATCGAAGGGTCGTGCCTCCGACTTTGCGCGCGCGCTCGGCAATGTCGTCCGTCATGTTGTAGATCTGCGTTCCCTGCTCATCGAGAAGCAGGTGATAATCGCGAAAGTGGGGACCCGACATGTGCCAATGGAAGTTCTTCGTCTTCACATAGAGCGCGAACACATCGGAAAGGAGAACGGTCAGCGCGCCCGCGATATCTTTGATGGCGTTATCATTGAAAAGCGAGGGCGTAGAGAGGGGAGCCTTGCGCCGGGCTTTGACCGATTCTGGCTTCATGGGACTGTTCCTTTGCAGTTTGCTTCCGGGGGAGGGAGAATGCGTTCGACTATCGGTTGGGATAACGCACATCGAGCCCAAACGCTCCGCGCTGCGACACTATCCTTTGGATACCGATCATGCCGTTGCCTCGGCTGTCACGGCTTTGAGTACCGAGGCCATTTGAGCGACAAACCCTTGCGTTACCTCGGCAATCCCATGTCGGCCCGCAAGCCAAGCCGGATCAATGTAGGACAGCCAATTTCGCTGCGCCGCGTCTTGCCAGGCGAGCGCGCGGAGGGGCAAATCGATACCGATAAGCTGCGACGCTTGCATTAAGAGCGTCCCGGCTCGCGGATTACCAAATATCAAAACTTCGGTCGGCCTTAAGTCCAAGCCGGCCTTGGCGGCCGCGCCGGCATGATCGATCCGGGCCATCACCGTCATGCCATGGCTCTCGATGGTGGCCGCCAAACGATCCAAGGTTTCTTTTGGAGTGTACGGACTTGGAAGCGTAATGAGGCCTTCGGGACTCAGGGCTGCAGTCGGAGTCTCAACCATCGCAAACAAGCTCACATGACGGAAGATACGCTATTGCAGGTCGGAAGAGTTCGGCGGCGCGCTCGTGACCAGAGCGACGCCGACAGTATGCCTCGGCCGCAATCATTGTCCATCGATGAGTTCCACTACAATGCCGCACGGCGCCCGGGGGATGGCCGCAGAACGGCATCCGTTCCTCGTGGTAAATCAATTGCTGATGCGTGCCCTGTTGCGCGAGCGGCGGTCCTTGGGAATGGCTGACAACCAACTTTGCAGTTGGGTACCTCCGGGGGTTTCGGGGGCCGTCACAGGACTGTCGCGTACGGGCCCTACGAGATTTGGCTGCTCTCGTTTTCGTGACGCCAAACCATAGCTAGGTCCGATGCCGACTCGCCTTTTCCTGCTGCCTTTCCTTGTTCTCATTTTCGGGATCGCGCCTGCTTCGGCCGACCCGTCCCGCCATAATGTCATCCTGTTCGTCCCCGATGGGTTGCGCGCGGAGATCGTGACGCCCGAACTTGCGCCTACGATCGCCGACATTCGCGATAAGGGCGTCCATTTCGCGAACAGCCACTCGCTTTTTCCGACGTTCACGATGCCCAATTCGAGCGGCATGGCCACCGGCCATTACCTCGGTGACACCGGCGTTTTCGGAAATGTTCTTTATGCCGGATTTCCGATCAAGAACGCCAATGCGGCGCGCATCGCCTTCATCGAGAACGACGCCATCATCGGCGACATCGACGAGCATTTTTCCGGAAACTTCATTGACGAGGAAACAATCCTGCATGTCGCGCATCGCGCGGGATTCAATACTGCCGCCATCGGCAAACTTGGGCCGACGCTCGTCTTCGATCATACGTCGCGCGATGGAGCCGCAAGCGTCATCGTGGATGACGCTACCGGTTCAAAGGTTGGGATTCCCCTGGCGCCCTGGGTCAGTGATGCGTTGACGTCGGCCGGACTTCCTATCAAGACCCCGGCGCGCGGCGACAACGGCAAGCATGGCGATGCGAACCAGCCCGGAACGACGGTCGCGAACGTCACGCAGCAGTCCTATTTCTCCGATGTGCTCGCCAAAGTCGTCCTGCCGAAATTCAAGTCAGACGGAAAGCCGTTCGTGATCGTTTTCTGGTCGCGCGATCCTGACGGCACCCAGCACAATCAAGGCGACAGTTTCCTGACGCTGGAGCCGGGCATCAATGGACCGACATCGATGGCCGCAATCCGCAACGCCGATAACAATCTCGCAGCGATCCGCACCACGCTTAGTCAATTGGGCTTAGCGGATACGACCAACATCATCGTGTCCTCGGATCATGGGTTTTCCACGATATCGAAGCAGAGTGCGACCAGCGGCGCCGCAAAAGCGGACTATGCCGGTGTGCCCAATTCGGCGTTGCCCCCGGGGTTCCTCGCAATTGATATTGCCACGGCGCTGAACATGCCGCTGTGGGATCCGGATAGCGCCAACGAACGCATCACAAGCGGAATGCACCCGAAGGACGCGAACGGATATATTGGTGATGATCCAGACAAGCCGAAATTGATCGTCGCTGCGAATGGCGGCTCGGATTTCATTTACGTGCCCGATGGCGATCGGGATCTCGTACAGAAGACCATAGATACGCTGCTGGCCCAGGATTATGTGAGCGGTCTTTTCGTCGACGACGCTCTCGGTAACTTTCCAGGAGCACTCCCGCTTTCGGCAATCAATCTTAGCGGAACCTCGTTGGGGCAGCGGCCATCCATCATCGTCAATTTCAAGAGCTGGGCGACCGGTTGCGCGAAACCTTCGATTTGCGGCGTATTGATTTCGGACACCGGTCTGCAACAAGGCCAGGGCATGCACGGCAGTTTCAGCCGCGCCGATACGGCGAACTTCATGGCTGCATACGGCCCAGACTTCAAATCCGGATTCGTCGATCCGGCGCCCGCGAGCAATGCTGATATCGGCAAGACGATCGTCGCCATCCTGGGATTGCTTCCGATGAGCCACGGCAAGCTCGTTGGGCGGCCACTTGCCGAAGCGTTTCCCAACGGCATCGTGCCGACCTTCGAAAAAAAGACACTCGTTTCCGAGCCATCGCCCTCCGGCTTGGCCACAATTCTCAACTATCAGACAGTCGGCGATACGAAGTATTTCGATGCCGCGGGATTTGCCGGCCGCACGCTGGGCTTGAGTGCTCCGTCAACGGCGAGCAACAGCGACTGAAGCTCCTGTGCAATGCCTATGTGAGCGGATACGATGCGCTTATGTATATCCGCGCTGTCGCGTTAGTTGACGTTGCTGAACATTGCCAACGCACGGCGCGTCGCGCTTCGCTCGGCGTCGCTATCCTTGGCGACGCTCATGTCGTTTCCGCGCCAGACAAAGGTATCGCCGATCCAACCTTCGAGCCAAACGGCCGGCAGCAGGAGGTCGCGCATCATCCAGGAGAGCGGAGACAGCCTGCTCAAGTGCCAGCCGGCGCCCCAGGCCAACAGCGCTTCCGATCCAAACCATAGTGCCGCAAGCGATGAAACTGCGAGCAGCGGCTCGATGCCATAGCCCGCCGCCGCCACGCCGCCTGCGAGGATCGGAAAGACGCTACCGGCGAGGATTTCAGGAACATAGAACACCCGAAACGTGGCGCGCCGCAGCCGAGCCCACCGGACTTGCCGATCCCAGACCTGCCGCAACGTTCGTGGCCCGAGCGGTTGTTCAAACGGCCTATCGACGAGGCGTACGTTCAAACCATGGGCACGCACGATCTTCGTCGCGGCGGCGTCCTCGGCAATTTCACTGCCCAGCGCTTCGATACCGCCAGCGGCATCGAGAATATCGCGCCGCCACAACATCGATTTGCCCTGTGCAAATCCGAAGCCGACGGTATCCGCCGCCGATTGCCATCGCGCCTGATAGGTGTTGAGAAACGCACATTCGAGTTCGGCCCAAAGACCGACGGGATGACTGCCGACAGGCGGAGAACACACCAATCCGACATCCGTCTCGAAACTCGCGAACAAATCATCGAGATAATCAGACCGCATCAGCACGTTGTTATCAGCGAGCACGATCCAGGGATATCGCGCGGCTTCC
>Ga0256782_1000279_pt1 | contig 10356 bp, 8 predicted proteins | sample MC6MC0933MT_FD_186059 | JGI IMG/M metagenome (GOLD analysis project Ga0256782, IMG submission 186059) | Metatranscriptome of enriched soil aggregate microbial communities from Iowa State University, Ames, United States - MC6-MC0933-MT... | ecosystem: Environmental > Terrestrial > Soil >...
GTCGTCGCGTTGCCCTGATAAGACCGAGCCGAGGAAAATAAGCAGCAATATTTTTAGTTTTTATCTCGGCTCCTGTATCGAAGTTCCAAATGGAACCACGCCGCACAACGTAGCGTGATCACTCGAATTCCTGTCGGGTCATTGCGGTTGAGGTAAGTCGCATCCGCCTTCGGAACTGCCCTGGATAAAAGAGCCGCCTCAAGTATCATCTTACACCTCGAAGCTGCTTTCTAAGCGCTCTCGAAATCCAGCCTCTCGACCGCAACTTTTCGCCATGATAGTCACGACTCATGCGCTATTGGTGGGTGAATCAAAACCAGACTTTCAGACACGAATTCCAAGGCGGCTATCTGTGGTCGCCCAAGCGTAATGCCAATGGAGCCAGGAATCCGTTCTACGAATCTATGCGCGAGGTGGCGCCTGGAGATCTAGTTTTCTCGTTCATGGACACCCGCATCGTCGCAATCGGTATTGCACAATCGTATTGCTGGGAGAGCCCGAAGCCTGAGGAGTTTGGTAACGCAGGTCAAAATTGGGAAGACATAGGTTGGAGAGTGAGAGTCGCGTTCGCGGAACTCGGCCACAAGGTGCGGCCCAAAGATCATATCGAGGTCCTGCGTGCCTTCTTGCCGACGAAGTACTCTCCGCTACAACCAAATGGCAACGGCCTTCAATCGGTTTACCTCACTGAGGTCCCGTTGCCGCTAGCCGAGATCCTTGAGGGATTAATCGGGCAAGAGATGCAGCCGATAAAAATTGCGGCATCCGCCGTTAGGCCCCTGCCGGCCGATGATCTTGAAATGTGGGAAATGCGCCTAGAGCGACGCGTGGAAGATGATGCGTCCATTCCCGAAACAGATCGAACCGCAATCGTTCGTGCCCGACGAGGCCAGGGACTATTCAGAGATAGGGTAGCGCGGATAGAAGGGCACTGCAGGATTACTGGTGTAGAAAATTCCGCTCACCTCGTAGCTAGTCATTGTAAGCCTTGGCGCGACGCGACAAACGAGGAGCGCCTGGATGGCGAGAATGGCTTGTTGCTTACCCCGAGTATTGATCATCTTTTTGATCGCGGTTTTATTGGATTCGAAGATGGCGGCCGATTAATTATTTCCCCGGTCGCGCACAAACCGTCGCTGCAACGTATGGGGATCGAAATCTCCGCGCCGGTCAACGTCGGGTCATTCACGTCGGGACAAAAGCGCTTTCTCGAATTCCATCGCAACTCGGTGCTGCTGCAGTCGATACGTAATTGATGCAATTTTCAAATTAGAGGGAGTTGTCTTGATTTTTGTGGTCGTTGCGATGGCATCACCGCTATTCAGTCTTGGCGGGGAGAGTGGACGAGCTGGATATTGCCGCGAACACGCCATACGATTGAGCGAATACTTTTGAAATGGGTAAGACTCTTTGTGCGAGTGCATTAGTTGACGCCGCTTCACACAACGAAAAATATCAGTCCCGGCGCAGTCGAAGTGCACACAAGCAGCGTAAATCATTTATCCACAACTATTCGCCGTACGTAGTTTAGCAACCGCTCATAGAAGCGGGGAAATTGTCTTTTCATCCGTAGACATACATCTAAGGAACCCACGCCGCACAAGGAGCTTTTTCCTCGCCGCTGACTGCGGCCTCGGCTGGACCATTCAGGTATTTTGTTGTTTGTTGAGATAACTGCTCCGGGGGGAGATCATGAGGAAACAGGACGCCGTCTCAGGAAGCATCGGGGCCGTTCCAGGCTTCCTTCGGCCTCTTGATACTGACCAAATCGCAAAAGTATTAAAGGTGGAGGAACTTGGCGATAAGCAAGGCAAACAAAATCTTCCACTATCCGAGACGGAAAGCTTTGACGCTGTCGAACAGACAATTGTGCAAAAATTGGAAAGTGAGTGGAGCTGGCAAGGCGGTGAATTACTAAATCATCTCCGCTCCTATGCGGTCAGGCTCGCTGGTTACTCCATTGATGCGGAGTTCACAAAATTACAGCTGCAGGCGAACGCCACCATAACGAATCTGAGAGCGATCAGCCATCAGGCTGAAGCGGAGCTTGGACCGTTGCGAGAACACTTTCTCGCAACACGTGAGGAGCTGAAAAATTTTAAGACAAGTCATCAACTCGTGCGGCCATCGAGAGCACCATCTAATCGCTGGACCAGCTTTGGACTTCTTTTTGTACTGTTGGCAATCGAATCCACCCTCAATGGCATTTTTTTTGCGAAAGGAAGCGACTACGGCCTGATTGGCGGCATCGGCACCGCAATCGGAATATCGCTGGTAAATGTCGCCTTAGCATTTTCTCTGGGACTCGGTCCCGCTCGTTGGACTAAGCACAATAACTATGTGTTGAAGGCAGTTGGCTCCTTAGCATTCATGATGGGCCTAAGTTTGCTTACGGTCCTTCATGCATTTGCTGCGCATTTGCGCGAAGCGACAGCTAGCTTCATCGACGAGGATGAAGCAGCGCGAGCGGCATGGCAGGCCCTGCTGCATAATCCACTGCACATCAACGATCCGAACTCGGCTTACCTTTTTGCCTTAGGTATGCTCTTTGCGGCGCTCGCAATTTACAAAGGCTATATGTTCGATGATCCGTTTCCCGGTTACGGAGCCGTAACACGTAGATTTGCCAAAGCTCGGGACGCATACAGCAATGAACATGCGCTTCTGTTTGAAGATCTAGAAGAAGCGAGAGAGGACGTTATTTCGAGCCTGAGCGATGGCATCCAGCGAATTCCCACATTTCCTCAAGCTGCCGCAAATATCCGAGCCCAGCGAACAACTATACTAGAGCAGTTTCGAGCATACGAAGCCGGTGTCGAGACGGCAGTGCGCCAGCTATTGGCGAAGTATCGAGAGGCCAATATCAAGGCAAGGACCTCCGGTGTTCCTTCGCACTTTCGACGAACATGGTCTTTGCCCCATAGCTTTCTGACGAAATCCGAGGTTGCAGTGGCCCTGACTGAAGCTGAGCAGCAACCTACAAATAGCTTAGCGGCGTTGAAAGAGCTAAAGCGCCTGTCCCAGGCAATAAGCGACGAATATGAAGCTTTGATCAAAATTTACCCGCATCCCACTCAAATGACGGAGTCATGATGTGGCAAACAGAAGGCGAAGAGCCAAAGAAGAATCTACCGATCGCATAAAGGGCATCATGCTTATGATGCTGGGTTTGGCGCTCATCTTAGGCCTTGGTGCCCTCTCATGGTGGGTGAAAAGCACGAAGGTCGTTCTTGGCGCCGACAACTGTCCGGTTACCGGTCCGACGGCAGTGCACGTGATCATGATCGATCAAAGTGACCCAATAACTGGCCAGCAGTCACAACAGATTCGAGAGTATCTCGGCAGCATTAAAAAGCACGCAGCCTTCGGAACACGATTTGATATTTATACTTTTGAGGGGAATACGACTGATAAACTTGAGCCCGTATTGACAATTTGCGCGCCTGGGAAACCAGAGGAGGCCAACGAACTCATCGAGAATCCTGAGCGCATAAAGCGGATTTACGATCAAAAATTCTCAGCTCAGATTGATGCGTCCGTCGAAAAGCTGGTGCACGCTTCAACGTTGCCGAATTCGCCCATCATCGAAAGTATCCGTGCTGCCTCGATAACGTCATTTGGCGGAGAGGACGAACAGATTCCCCTGCGTCTCACGCTAATCTCCGACATGATTCAACACAGCGCCGCTTATTCGCAATTTCGAACTGACCCGAACTTCGAAGCACTCTCAAAAACGCCGGTATGGGCAAGACTACGTCCTCTGTTGAAGGGAGTGGAGACGGACATCTTATATTTGCTGAGGGATGGCGCGAAGCGGAACGGAAGGCCAATTCAAAATAGAGGTCATCAAGTGTTTTGGGAGCAAATTATCAGTTCATCTGGCGGTCAGCTATCTAGCGTCAAACCACTGTAGAAATTTGAGGTGAAGATTGTGACCGAGATCGCCGATCACCCACAACCAACATCTGTTTCTGTTGAATCGGAGCCTAAAGATCCTAATCGGGCATTAGAAGCTGCACAACGTAAGCTGCCACGTCGCCGCTTCGTCGATGACATGCCGGACAAAGGGCTATTTCTTCTAGTCGCCGTGCTAGGGTTCGGTGCGATCCTGTGGCTCAAAAGCCATAACCAGCAGAGCGGACCGAAACTTGGTTTGAGCTCTGATCAAATCGCTCTTCTTGCGGTAGCTTTGATGCTCGCATATGGGCTCTTAGCAATGCAAATTACTCAAGTTCGAATTCGCCCAGATCGCCTCGGTGACAACTTCTACTACCTCGGCTTCATTTTTACACTAGCAAGTCTGTCCGCGGCATTGATGCAATTCCGCGGTGGCGTAAAGGTCGATGACCTCGTTGCCAGTTTCGGTATTGCGCTCGTAACTACGATAGTAGGGATCGTTGGACGCGTCGTATTCCTTCAAATGCGCAGCGAACTAGACGACGTCGAAGAAGCGGTCAGAAGAGATCTTGCATCTACCGCTTCTGAACTAAAAGCTCAGCTCGGAGCCACAATTCGGGAGTTTGAGGTATTTCGAACTACGTTGTTGCAATCGATGACCGAAACGCAGCAGGAGTGTGCGGCAACCGCCAAGAAGCAAATCCAAGCACTTGGCGCTTTCGAAAAAGAGTTGAATAAACTTAATGAACAGTCCTTCGATGCCAACCGGAGGCACACATCATCGATGGAGGAAGCGACAAACTCTTTATCGCGGAGTGTCAAAACCATCGGCGATCGCGCGGCGAACATGTCTCTCCCGAATGAGCGCTTAAACGAGCAAATGACCGAATTCGCAGTCTCTTTGGAGGCTCTCTTGAAGAGGTTAGGGAATGTTATTGAAGATGTAGCCCTACGGGCCAGCAAGCGACGGCGATTCTGGTTTTTTGGTTCGTAGGGAGCGGACCATGCGACGGGGAGTAGCCAACGATCTTGAACATCGTCGTGGTCTGGTGCTTGGCTTGACGTTGGCCGAAGCGCTTTTGCTTCTCCTGTTCCTCCTTCTTCTAGCGTTAGGGTCTCAAGTTATCGATCTTAAAGACGAAGCGGAGAAAGCGCTGGCTGAGCGGAAGGCTTTAGAGGGAACCATTTTTAAAACCCAAAATATTCCAGGCGCAGAGGAAAAACTAAACGCCGCGATAGCGGAGGCCGCTGAACTTCAGAAGCAATTAACTGCGCTCGAAGCGGAAAAAAACGGTCTTGCTTCTCAATTACGAGAGCAGGCGAGGCGATCAGATCGGTTAAGCGGCATTCTCGAAAAGGCATCTAAGATTGATCCCAATGACCCCCCTGCTGTTCTTGAGCGGAGCTTAGCTTGGATCGAACAAAACGGATTACAGGCACTATCACCAGTTGATCCCAAAAATGCCTTGAGTTCTCAGAATGCAGAAAGTTCGAAGGATGATGAAAAAGCAACTCCGGGAAAGGGAAAACATAATTGGCCTCCGATTATAATCCTGAGTGAAGCAGACAAATATTCCTTTGCTTCTGGGAGTGCGGATCTTTCTCCCGAATTTCAGTCAGCTTTATCAAAGACCGTCGTCGAACGATTGCTTCAGATCATAAACGAGTACGATGTAAATGTTGTTGAGGTGGTTGGACACACCGACGAACAAGCACTGCATCCTCGATACTCGAACTTGGACAAGACCCTTGCTTCATTTGTGGATGGCTCGACTACCGAAAAGCTCATACCATCCGATAATGCCGGATTGGGTTTCGCGCGTGCTGTGTCTGTCGTAAAGATTCTCGCCGCGGACGAACGCCTTAAAGGGCTATCCATTCTGCCGCTATCCGGAGCGCAGATGGTAGATATTGGGGACAAAATTTCCACTACAAATTCTCATGCTCCGGCTGAAAAGCGCAGGCGCATCGAAATTCGCGTTCGGCGTTCAAGCGCGATCGTCGAAGGAGAGAGGCCGCAGACTTGGGCGCCGATTACAACATCGGCTTTGGGCAAAGCTAATCTTGCAGGTGAGGTATCGATCGTAGACGGCGACACGTTTGATTTGGGCACAATACGGATCCGTCTGTGGGGCATTGATGCTATCGAAAGTGAACAACGTTGTTTCGCAAATGGTGGGAGCTGGGACTGCGGGGCTGAAGCGACAAAATCGCTGAAAGAGCACCTGCGTGGGCAGAAGGTTGAGTGCGTTGTTCAATCCAAAGACCACTTCGGACGCACGGTCGCTAAATGCACCGCTAATGGTGAAGACATCGGCGGTTGGCTTGTGCGCACCGGTATGGCACTTGATTTCGCGCGCTATTCCAAAGGGGCGTACGCTAAACAAGAGCGCGAAGCGCATTCGAGCGGCGCGGGCATTTGGCGCGGAAGCTTCGAAATGCCGTGGAAATGGCGTAAAACCCATCACTAAGAGAATAGGTCCATTTACCACCGTGGTTCAGGCTGATACGCGAGTTTAGTAATCACTTTTGATGCATCACCCCTTCGCTGGTACTTGCCCAGGAGAGCGCCGTCTTCATTCATATCCACTTCAGCTACGCGATAAAGATTCCACATCTTGTCGGTCGATGGTGAGAGTCGATATGTCCGGCCATTCACGCGGCAAAACCAGTGTTGCGTCTTGGACAGTTGCGTCCATTTGCAATCCGCGCCGGATAATAGTCGTGCCTCCAGGGCCCTTTGCTCTTCCTTACGTTGCTGCCGGTATCGTTCGTCCCTTTCAGACCGAATGCGTTCTTCCTCTTGATAAACGTGATCTTGAAGAAGGCCGATGATGGCGGGAAGTTCCGTCCCAAGTGCCTTCTCTTCTGTGTATCGCTTCAGGCAACTCTCACGCACCTCTTCATTTGGGTACGAAGAAAAGTCTTCATCTTCAAAGGTTCTCTGGCGCTGTGCAACATCAGTCTTGGTGAGTTGAGGCCCTGGCATTTCGTTCAGGAAGTCGCGCATGTCATCAATGGGAATCCAGCAGCGTAGTGCGGACTTCAGCAAATTCTCGCGCGGGTCATTCCATTTGCGCCAAACGTTGTTTGAACGACCAAGGCTCTTGATGATGTCTTGGGCGAGCCGACTGACGGTGTGGGGGTCCCGTATGTGGCGCAACGATGGGCTTTTTACAAAATCAAATAATAAAGTTCTGACCGCGTAAATCCGTTCATCATCGCCCATGACCAATGCCCCGCTTGAGCTTCGGCAGACTCACTCAAAGAGTTTAGGGCTGGTGGGGAGGCGTGGAAATGAAAAGCTTCGGAAGCCATCTCGCTGTCAGATAACGTCGCCTTAAGGTGATCGATTAATCCAGGCTACTCCCCGAAGCTTTTAGAAGTTCTTCGCCAGCTCTGCTGGCAGCGGCAAGTTGCGGACATTGAAGCGCTATATCTGTTCAACGCTGGTGCCTGCCGTACGAGAGAGATCCGTATGCAGATCGCAATATGGCGAAGGCTGTAAATTGTCCGTTCCGTTTGCAGAACGTTATCCATCTTCAAGGAGAAGAAGCTAACTCCCCAAGCTGAGCATCGCAAACGAGGTGCGCAAACTTTTGCCGGTAAGTCGCGAGAATTCGAAAATTTCGCGACTAGTAGTCCCTACCGCGCTGAGATTGAGGCGCAAGTTCTTCAGCAAGAGAGACTCGCGCGACAAGATCTCCAGTGGAAGCCTTCTGGGATGCTGTCCGGAGGCGGCTGCTTCAATATAAAAGTAAGAAAGCGCTTGTTTACAAAATTTCGCGAACTATCGCGGAAGGAGAAAGACCATCGGAAGCTTTGAGCTGCCCATTCAGTTGGAAAGCTGGCTTAGGCCAATACAGGAGATTGCGCATGGTTTTGTCGCACTCAATCGAACCATGTTGATTACTAATCACCTCTCGCTCACCCAGCCAAAGAGTGTAGAGCTGCGTTTCTACAGTGTTCTAATGCGAAGCCCTTGTTGGCAGTCGTTCGTTTGGCGAGCGCGATCGAGAGGTGATCAGGCTGGCGCTCGATAAATCGTTTACGGGAACTATTGGCTAGGCTTCACAACAGATCAAACCACCAATTTAGGGTCGACGATGGACGCCAGCCTCGAACTGGCGTCCTTAACCCCAAGCCTCTCTTTGACACGGTTTGGAAGTATGCCCAGCGTTCCCTCTGCTTTGACCTCGGAGTCTCCTCGTTCAAGCCGGGGGATCAGATTGCGCAAGTCTGCAAAGGGTGTGCCGCCGATTACCGGTTGAATCACTAGATCGAGGCGCATCATGAATAAGCGGTCAATAGCGAGAGCTACGTCTAGCCAATCATCGGTGTACTTCCTCGCACCGTGTGCCAGAGCGTTGCGAACGGGTTTGGAAAAATCATTCCACAGCCCCCACAGTTCTTCCAAGCCGACGCCCGCTTTAAGGGTTTGCTCCCAATTCGGATTAAAGAGCCGGTCATAATAGACAATGAATGTCCCGTGACCTTTCTGTCTGCCGTAGGTAATGGAGTGGCCATCCATCCAATCTTGGGCGACATCGTAAGGCACTTTCTTGCGCCTGAGGCCGATGAAGATGAGGCGCCTGAGTGCGGCTTCGCTAGCCGCGTGGGTGGTCAAGAACCAGTCAGATTTCCGAATATAGTTCGTGAAAAGCTTGGCCCTGATATGCGACTTATCTTGCCGCCACTTATCCCACTCATGCTTTACCGCTTCGTAACAAGCAAGCGGTTCTACTGGTGACTTTACTTGCTCCTTCTTCATTTTTTTTTCCATCATGAATTAGCAAGCTTGCTATCCAGAAGCTGACATCCTGCGCCGCGGCGTGCAAGCGTGATCATTGAAATTCGCTAATGGGATCGCTCATCAGGACGCTGTAAAATGCAGCAAATGCAACGTCACAACGCTTCTGGCCCTTGGCAGACATGAGCGGGGTTTTGCCCGGAACCAAGTTTTCATTCCCCAAAACTCTGCAGATTTTTCACGAGTTCGGCGGAAATCGGCAGGTGGCGGGCATAAAAACGTTCGATCTGACTGACGCTGGTGCCGGCATTTTTGGCGAGTGTGAAGATGTTGACCTTGCCACCAGACAAGACCAGCCGCATGCAAATGGCAGTATGACGTAAGCTATAAATCGTCCTGTCCGTTTGTAGGACTGTATCCTTCTTCAATCCGGTCTCTTCCATCAGCTTATTGAACTGGCGTGCGAAGACACGGGCAGCAGTTGCTCTGTTTTCATAGTGCGGCAGAAACAGGTAATGTTCGCCGGTCGCCTCCGGGTAGCGTTCGCAAAGGCGCTTGTATGGCGCGACGGCACCTTCCAATGTGTGGGCCATGCGCATTCCGGTTTTGCCGTTACGCACCGTGAGCAGTAGCCACTTTCTCTTCGTGCCGTCATCGTCAGTGCGTTCCTGAATACTGACGTCGTTGTGCTTCAGGGCGTAGAGTTCCGTCGTCATCGGCCGGACGAACGAATGCACCGTGAATAGAATAAGGTCATACAACTCTTCAGTCACAGCGATGCCACGCACGGCAACGCCATCCGCTGCAAGCTTCTTGGCGCCAGCGAGGAGCTTTTTGTATTCGTCCTGGTCTTTAGTGACCAACGGATGAAACCGAAAGAAGGGGCGGGGATTATCTCTGACGGTGACGCGTGGAGTATCTGGCACGACATCGACTAAGCCATCATCACGTACGACCTTCATGACGTTGCGGAACGCAGCCATCAACGTGTTCCGGGTGGAAGAGGAGAGGTCTGGTCTTTTGGCAGTAATCTTTTCAAGGAAGAGCTGCCAATCTCGGGTTTTTAGTTCGCGAACGTCACGCGTTGCAAAGTGACGGACCAAACCCCAATCATCATTGTCGAGCGCAACAGTCGCCGTCCGCACATAATTAGCGTTGCGCTCTCCGCGTTGAGCTTGACCTCTGGCTTTCTCAATGTAGCGCTGCGCGTAGTACTTGAAGCTGTATTCTGGCTCTGCCACCCTGTCGTTCTTGCGCATGTCATAGGCGAGTTCCTCAGCGACCTTGCGCGCCTCAAGGCGGCTTGTTTCCTTGGTGGAGCGAACGACGTACTTTCCGGTTTTGGGGTGCAAGATCCGCGCGTAGTAGTAGGGGCCAGCGTGCGTTTGATAGATGGCGACGCCACGCCGGATCTTGACGATCTTGCCCTTTAGTCTATGTTTTGAGCGTGCCGCCACAACATTGATTCCAAACGCAAAACAAATAAAAATCTATAAACTCAACCTATAAACTATCACGTAACCGCTTGATATACAAGGCGTGCAGAATAACTCTTAATCAGCGGGTCCACGGTTCGAGTCCGTGATCACCCACCAATAAAATCAGATGCTTATCGTGATTTTCTCGTTTATTGAAATTTCTCGGGTGCGATCCCGGTGCGATCCGGCACGGCGCTCGCATTTGAATTCCCGCGGGTAGTGCCGTTGAGA
>Ga0256782_1000287_pt1 | contig 10265 bp, 9 predicted proteins | sample MC6MC0933MT_FD_186059 | JGI IMG/M metagenome (GOLD analysis project Ga0256782, IMG submission 186059) | Metatranscriptome of enriched soil aggregate microbial communities from Iowa State University, Ames, United States - MC6-MC0933-MT... | ecosystem: Environmental > Terrestrial > Soil >...
CGTGCGGTCGCCGAAACCGAAAATGTCCGCCGCCGCCTCGAAAAAGAGAAAGAAGAGACTGCCAAGTACGCGATTTCGAAATTCGCCAAGGACATTCTAACCGTCGGCGACAATTTCCAGCGCGCCATCGCGGCCGTGCCGAAAGATGCTGTCGAGAACGATCCGGCCCTGAAGACGCTGCTTGATGGCGTCATGCTCGCCGAGCGGGACTATCGCGGCGTGCTCGAACGGCACGGCATCGTTGTCGTTGATCCGGTCGGTCAACCGTTCAACCCGCATCATCATCAGGCGGTCATGGAGCAGGAGAACGCCGACGTTCCCGCCGGAACCGTGTTGCAGGTCTTCCAGGTCGGCTACCTGATCGATGATCGCTGCCTCCGGCCGGCGATGGTGGTGGTGTCGAGAGGCGGACCGAAGGCGGTTAAGCAAGATCCATCCGAGCCGCCAGCCGCTTAAACAGGGCGCGGCTCCAGCCAACGAAGGGTGGCGGCCACGCGCTGCGACCTCTTTTCGCGAGGGTCGCGTTCAATAAATCCTAAGAGTGTATCGGCGATCTAGCAGACACGATCGATGGCAACTATTTCTTGCAAATGGCCTGAAATCGAACGCCTTTACGTCCCACGACTTGAGCCGACACCGCGAAACAGGCCGGCTTCAAACGTGATTTCGGGAGAGCCGTTAAGCCGTTGCACGCTGAAAACAGCGCCTTATATAACGTTCGGTCACACCAATTTGAATCCTGGGGACCGGTGCTTTGAGCCCCTCGTGGGCGGGTACGCTGGATGCCTAACAGGGTCCACCCGGTCTGCCGCAACTGAGAAGGATTGACGAGAATGTCTAAAGTTATCGGGATTGACCTTGGCACGACAAACTCGTGCGTCGCCGTCATGGAAGGCGGCAAGCCGAAGGTTCTGGAGAATTCCGAGGGGGCGAATACGACGCCCTCCATCGTTGCATTTACCGCCGACGACGAGCGCCTCGTCGGCCTGCCGGCCAAGCGCCAGGCCGTTACCAATCCGACCAACACCTTCTTTGCGATCAAGCGCCTGATCGGTCGCCGGTTCGATGATCCGGAGATCGAAAAGGACCAGAAGATGGTCCCTTACAAGATCGTCAGAGGCGCCAACGGCGACGCCTGGGTTGAGAGCCACGGCAAACAGTATTCTCCGCAAGAGATTTCCGCCTTCATCCTTCAGAAAATGAAGGAAACCGCTGAAGCCAAACTCGGCGAGAAGGTCACGCAGGCCGTCATCACCGTTCCCGCGTACTTCAACGACGCCCAGCGCCAGGCGACCAAGGACGCCGGCAAGATCGCGGGCCTTGAAGTGCTGCGCATCATCAATGAGCCGACGGCGGCAGCACTCGCTTACGGCCTCGACAAGAAGAAAGAAGCCAAGACGATCGCGGTCTACGACCTTGGCGGCGGCACGTTCGACGTGTCGATCCTCGAAATCGGCGACGGCGTCTTCGAAGTGAAGTCGACGAACGGTGATACGCACCTCGGCGGCGAAGACTTCGACATGGTGCTGGTTGGCTATCTGGCCGACGAGTTCAAGAAAGAGCAGGGCATCGATCTCCGCTCCGACAAACTCGCCCTTCAGCGTCTCAAGGAAGCTGCCGAGAAAGCCAAGATCGAGCTTTCGAGCGCTGCGCAGACCGAAATCAACCTGCCGTTCATCACGGCCGACGCTTCGGGTCCGAAGCATTTGACGATGAAGCTGACGCGCGCCAAGCTCGAAAGCCTCGTCGACAGCCTCATCAGCCGCACCAAGGGTCCGTGCGAAAAGGCGATGAAGGATGCCGGTCTGAAAGCGGCCGAAATCGACGAAGTCGTTCTCGTCGGCGGCATGACCCGCATGCCGAAGGTTCAGGAAGTCGTCAAACAGCTCTTCGGCAAGGAGCCGCACAAGGGCGTCAACCCGGATGAAGTCGTTGCCGTCGGCGCGGCGATCCAGGGCGGCGTCTTGAAGGGCGAAGTCAAGGACGTCCTGTTGCTCGACGTCACCCCGCTGTCGCTCGGCATCGAGACGCTCGGCGGCGTGTTCACGCGCTTGATCGATCGCAACACGACGATCCCGACGAAGAAGAGCCAGACCTTCTCGACCGCCGAAGACAGCCAGAACGCCGTAACGATTCGCGTCTTCCAGGGCGAACGCGAAATGGCAGCCGACAACAAGATGCTCGGACAGTTCGACCTGCTCGGCATTCCGCCCGCTCCGCGCGGCGTGCCGCAGATCGAAGTCACCTTTGACATCGACGCCAACGGCATTGTGCACGTCTCGGCGAAGGACAAGGCGACGGGCAAAGAGCAGTCGATCCGCATTCAGGCTTCGGGCGGTCTGTCCGACGCCGACATCGACAAGATGGTCAAGGATGCCGAGTCGCACGCAGCCGAAGACAAGAAGCGGCGTGAACTCGTCGAGCTTCGCAACCAGGCCGAGGCTCTCGTCCACGGCACGGAGAAGTCGCTGGCTGAGAACGAGTCGATCCCGGCCGTCTCCGCGATCAAGGGCGACGTCGAAAGCGCCATCACCGCGGCGAAAACCGCGATTGCCGGCGAAGATGCCGAGGCCATCCGTTCGGCGACAACGGCATTGACCCAGATTGCGATGAAGATCGGCGAAGCCGTCTACACCGCGAAGGGCGGTGCTGAAGGCGTCGAAGGTGGAGACGCCCCCACCGGCGAGAAATCCGCTGACGGCGACGATGTCGTCGATGCGGACTTCGAAGAAGTCAAAGACGATAAGAAGAAGTCGGCGTAACCGCTAATTCGTATTTCATCGCCTCCGATCCAGTGCGGCAAGCCTGTTACAGGGCCACCGCCGTCGGGTCGGAGGCGAAAGAATGTAGTTGTTTATGCGATTGCCGTCGCTTAGCCACTCTATTTTGCAAACAGGTCACATAGAACAGCGCACACATGGCCAAGCGCGACTACTATGAAGTTCTGGGCGTCAAGCGAACCGCCACGGAACAGGAAGTCAAATCCGCCTATCGCACCCTCGCGAAAGAATTTCATCCCGACCGCAACGCCGGCGACAAGGAAGCCGAGCGCCGCTTCAAGGAAGCCAACGAAGCCTACGAGGCTCTGAAGGATCCACAGAAGCGCGCCGCCTATGATCAGTTCGGTCACGCGGCATTTGAAGGCGGAATGGGTGGACGCGGCGGCCCCGGCGGTTTCGGGCCGGACTTCGCCTCGTCGATGTCCGATATTTTCGACGACCTGTTCGGTGAGTTCATGGGCGGCCGTCGCGGCGCCCAGGGTCGCGGGCGCTCCGGACGCGAAGCCGGTGCCGACCTCCGCTACAATCTCGAAATCGCACTCAGCGAAGCCTTCACCGGAAAGACCGCGCAGATCCGCGTTCCGGCCAGCGTCAGGTGCGAAACCTGCAGCGGCTCAGGCGCAAAGCCCGGCACCAAGCCGAAAGTCTGCGGCACCTGCGGCGGCATGGGCAAGGTCCGCGCCAGCCAAGGCTTCTTCACCATCGAACGCACCTGCCCGGCCTGCCAGGGACGCGGTGAAATCATCGACGATCCATGCGCCGATTGCAGTGGCGCAGGCCGCGTGCAGAAGGAACGGACGCTCTCGGTCAACATTCCGGCAGGCGTCGAGGACGGCACGCGGATTCGCCTCGCGGGTGAAGGCGAAGCCGGACTGCGCGGCGGTACGCCTGGCGATCTCTATATTTTTCTGTCGATCAAGCCGCACGAGTTCTTCCAGCGCGACGGTGCCGACATCTTCTGCAAGGTGCCTATTTCAATGACGACCGCCGCGCTCGGCGGCCAGATCGAGGTGCCGACGCTCGAAGGCACGACGACGCGCATCAAGGTCCCGGAGGGCACCGAAAGCCGCAAGCAGTTCCGCCTGCGCGGCAAGGGCATGCCGGTCCTGCGCGCCAAGATCACCGGCGACATGTACATCGAGGTCGATGTCGAAACGCCGAAAAACCTGACGCGGCGTCAGCGCGAACTGCTTGAGGAGTTCGAGCGCGCCAGCCACAAGGAAACGAGCCCCGAAAGCGCCGGCTTCTTTTCGCGCGTCAAAGAATTCTTCGAAGGCAAAAGCGGCTGAGAAGCCCGCGTCCATGATCTAACTGACTCGACCCCTGGATGGCCGCCTCGGAGGGCGGCCATGGAGTGGGTTGGGAGGCGACTGCCTCTGGCACACCTCTCACCGTTCGTCATGGCCGCGAAGGCGGCCATCCACGACAGCGATCGAGGATCGTTGTGTCCGATGCCTGCCTGGATCCCGGCCTTCGCCGGGATGACAATGAGGAAGTCGCTCTAACCTAATCCCTAATCCCTAGCCTCTAATCCCTAACGCTGGGCCGGTTCTTGCATGATCGTGCCAAGCCATCATCGGCGAGAGAGTTGGGCCCTATCGGCATGCGTTTCCGGGTTCTTGACAGTTGGCGGGGCATCGCGGCCCTGTGCGTCGTCCTGTTTCATTTCGAGGCAGTTAACGACATTCGCGCGCTACCCTTCGTCCGCAACAGCTATCTGTTCGTCGATTTCTTTTTCGTCCTGAGCGGCTTCGTCATCGCCCATGCGTATGGCGACAGGCTGCGCTCGCCGCTCGAAGCCGGCCAATTTATCGTCCGCCGCTTCGGCCGCGTCTGGCCGCTGCATATCGCCGTGCTCGGCGCGTTCGTGGCTCTTGAAGCACTCAAATTTATGCTCGCCTCACAGGCGCATGTTGCCACGACGACAGCCGCCTTCGCGCCGGATGGTTCGACGCCACCCGCGGGCCTGCCGCTCCAAGCCCTGCTGCTGCAAGGCACCGGCCTCGCCGACAAGCTGACCTGGAACACACCGAGCTGGAGCATCAGCGCCGAGTTCTGGACCTACATTGTGTTTGCTCTGGTCGTAACGCTGCAAACCCGCCACCGGCCGATCGCATTCGCTGGACTGGCCGCCGCAGGCGCGATTCTCCTCGTGAGCTTCGCGCAGCACGGCATGGACGCCACATACGACCTCGGGCTGCCGCGCTGCATCTTCGGATTCTTTATCGGCTGTCTCGTCTACTGGGCACGGCAACGGCGACCGGCAGCGAGGCTGCCAAACCCCGAACGCGACGAACTGATAGCGGTTGCGGCAATCGTCGCATTCGTTTCGATCAGCGGCCGCACAAGCCTGTCATTCGCCGCACCTCTGATCTTTGCCGCCGTCGTCTACATTTTCAGCTTTGAAGCCGGACCCGTTTCGCGCCTGTTGACTTGGCGTCCATTTCAAAATCTCGGACGCTGGTCCTACTCGATCTACATGGTGCAGGCGTTGATCATCTTCGTGATCGGACTTGCCGTCAGCGAACTGCAACGCCGGCTCGGCGTGACACTCTGGAAAAACGTTCTCGAAGACGGCACCAGCATACGCATGATCGTATCCGATCACGTCATCCTGCTCGATGTCCTGCATGTGGCCTATGTCGTTGTGGTCATCGCCGTCGCCGCCATGACCTATCGCTGGATCGAAGAGCCGGGGCGCCGCTATTTCCAGCGGGCTTCCGACAAGCTCGCATCATCGGGCGCCGTCGATCGCCGCGGCCCCACATCCGTCGCTTGCCAAACCAGCGAAAGCCGATAGGGTCTGGCCGCGAAATCGACCGCCACCCGCACGGACACTCTTTTTTTCATGACAAAATCCAGCCCGTCCTATCCGCGCCTGCTCTTCTTCGCCGGAAGCGCTCGCGAGAAGTCCCTCAACAAGCGCGTGGCGCGGCTCGGCGCTGCAATCGCGGAAGCCAACAGCATCCCCTCGACATTCGTCGACCTCGCCGACTATCCGATGCCGTTGTACAACGGCGATCTTGAAGCGGCGTCGGGTCAGCCGGAGAACGCACACAAGCTCAAGAACCTGATGAAGGCCCACACTGGCATTTTCATCATCAGCCCCGAATACAATGCATCGTTTACGCCGCTGCTGAAGAACACGCTCGACTGGATCAGCCATATCCGCGACGAAGGCGAAGCGCCTCTCGAAGTCTACCGCACGCGCGTCTTCGCGCTCGGCGCCGCATCGAACGGCGGCACCGGCGGGTTGCGCGGACTATCGCAATTGCGGCTGGTTCTGGAACTCGGTATCGGCGCGCTCGTCCTGCCCGATCAATTCCTGCTGCCACGCGCCGCCGACGCCTATGATGAGCATGGCCACCTGAAGAACAAGGACCAGCAGGAACAGCTGAAGAAAGTCATTCAGAAGCTCGCCCGCGCGGCGCGCGTTCTGCACGGATAAACGCTGATGACCAATACCCAAGATAAGCTGATCGTCGCCCTCGATTTGCCGTCCTACGACGAAGCGCGCGTCCTGGTCGATCGCCTCGGCGATACGGTGACGTTCTATAAGATTGGCCTCGAACTTTTGTTTTCGGATGGCCTGTCGCTGGCCCGCGAGCTGAAAAACGACGGCAAGCGCGTCTTTCTCGATCTGAAATTTCTCGACATCGCCAATACCGTCGAACGCGCCGTCGCGTCCGCCGCCAGCCTTGGCGTCGATCTCCTGACCGTACACGGCCACGACACGAAGACTCTGAAGGCCGCCGTGCGCGGCCGCGCCGGATCGAACTTGAAGCTGCTCTCCGTCACGGTTTTGACGAGCCTCGATCAAGCCGATCTCGATGAGCAAGGTCTGGCGACCACGCCCGGCAATCTCGTCCTGCACCGTGCGCGGCTGGCCCGCGCCGCCGGTTTCGATGGTGTCATCGCGTCGGGACAGGAAGCAGCCGGCGTCCGTTCCGAAACCGGCCCCGGCTTTCTGATCGTGACGCCCGGCATTCGTCTCCCTGGCGGCGACGCAGGCGACCAGAGCCGCGTCACGACACCGGAGCAAGCTCTGCGCAGCGGCGCCGATCATCTTGTCGTTGGCCGTCCGATTAACGCCGCCGAAGATCCCAAAGCGGCCGCCGAGGCGTTCCTCGCTCACATCGCTTCGGCTTAGCGCGCAACGCCGGCGCGGACAAAAGCCGCACCCGGCTGAGGGCCGTGCCACATCCTCGCCCCGCTCTGATCATGCCCTGCGCACACTCGCCCTTTACCGAGCATTAACCGTCGCTGAGGTTAGGTTAATGCCGCCCGGAGACCAGGTTAGGCGGGGTTCACGGCCTTATGTTGTGGCGTTCGATGCAGCGAGCCCGATGGCTCGCGACAGCACTGTTTATGCTTTTGGCGCTGCCCGTCCTTCACGCGGCGCGTGCTGGCGAGATCGCCGCCGAAAAGCCGCTTCCCGCGACCACCGAAGCCGCCCTCATCATGAAGGATATCGTCCCGGAAGCGCCGGTTTACATCCGCGTCTTCAAGGAGGAATCCGAGCTTGAGGTGTGGAAGGCAAGACCGAACGGCCGCTATGCGCTGATCAAAACCTTCCCCATCTGCAACTGGGGCGGCACGCTCGGCCCGAAGCGCACACAGGGCGACAGCATGTCTCCCGAAGGCTTCTATCACGTCACACTCGGCGCCCTGAAACCCGACAGCAAATATCATCTGGCCTTCAACATCGGCTATCCCAACGCACTCGACCGCGCGCTTGGCCGAACCGGCGCCTATATCATGGTGCATGGCGATTGCCGCAGCGTCGGCTGCTTCGCGATGTCCGACAAGCTGATCGAGGAAATCTACGCCTTCGTGCGCGATGCCCTATCCGCCGGTGAATCTTCGGTGCCAGTGCACGTCTTCCCGTTCCGAATGACGGCCGCCAATGTGAAACGCCACGCCGACAATCCGGCGCGCGGGACGTGGGGGCCGCTGAAGCAGGCCTATGATGATTTCTCCGAAACGCGAGAACCGCCGAAGATCGGCATGTGTAGCAAGCGCTATGTCGTGAACTCACTGACGCCGGTCGGGATGGACCCTAACGCGCCGTGCCCGTCGCTGATCGGCAAACGTCTCGCGCCGCTGTCGCCGCGACTGGCGAAAAATCTCGTCAAGGCCGACCCTGATCTCGAAGCGCACGGCAAGAAAATGAAATCCGTGCTCGAAGCCAACTCGGGCTCCGATCTTCTGATGAACTTTTCCTGGGGCACGACGACGACGGCGAGCATCAGCACGCGGAAAAGCAGCCCGGCCCGCATGAGCAGCGATGCCGCACTTGGCGCGGTGCGGCCGCTTTTGAGCCGCTGAGCGCCGCCTATTTCCTTTCTTTGCCGGCTCGGGTTGCCGAAGCCGCCCCGCTCCGGTTATGCCTCCCCGCCTGAGATGCACACAACGGAGAGGCCACAATGCCGAAGGGATACGTTATCGCCCACGCCACAGTCACCGACACCGACAAGTGGGCCGCCTACGTCACGAAATCGAAGATCGCCCTCGACAAGTACGAAGGCAAACCGATTATCCGTGGCGGCCGCTCGGAGATCATGGAAGGCAATGGGACGACGCGAAACGTCGTCCTTGAGTTTCCGAGCTACGAGCACGCCCACGGCTACGCGACGTCTCCCGAGTACGCCGAAGCGAAAGCGCTTCGCCAGGGTGCCGGCGCGATCGACATCACCGTCGTCGAAGGTGTCTGACGCAATCATCTCATCCTCGGCCTCGCGCCGGGGATGATTGATCCACTTTTGAGGCGCGCGGGCGATGCCCCATTTTCCTTCGAGCGATGGCCGGCCTTCGTGGCGGGCGCTCGTCCTGACCCTCTTTCCCGAGGCATTTCCCGGACCGCTTGGGATATCGCTGGCGGCACAGGCGCGCGAGGCCGGTATCTGGTCGCTCGAAACGATGCAGCTTCGCGAATTCGGATTGGGCAAGCATCGTCAGGTTGACGATACGCCGGCGGGCGGCGGCGCTGGAATGGTGCTGCGCGCCGATGTCCTCGGACCGGCGCTCGATCATGCCCGCGCTCAATCGCCCGATGCCCCGCTGATCTACCTGTCGCCGCGCGGAACGCCGTTGACGCAAAGCCTTGCCCGCGATCTCGCCGAAGGTCCCGGCGTCACACTGCTCGCCGGCCGTTTCGAGGGCATCGACGAACGGGTGATCGCCGCGCGCGGTCTGAAGGAAGTCTCGATCGGCGACTACGTCCTCGCGGGCGGCGAAGTGGCGGCGATGGTCCTTATCGAAGCCTGCGTCCGGCTTCTGCCCGGCGTCATCGGCGCCGCCGAAAGCCTCGCGAGCGAGAGCTTCGAGACCGGACTGCTCGAATATCCGCAGTACACCAAGCCCCGCGACTGGGAAGGCCGGGCGATCCCGGACATCCTTCTCTCGGGCGATCACAAGAAGATCGAAGCCTGGCGGCAGGAACAATCCGAACGCCTGACCGCCGCGCGCCGCCCCGACCTTATGCGCGCCCGTGGCCAAAAGCCCACGTAAAGCCGCCGATCGGCGCTTCGCCTTTGCATGGCCAGGATTTCCTGGGCAAATAGGCCAAAGGACGAGAGATTCGCGCCGCTTTTCGAGACGCCGCCTTTTTGGCGCGACGAGCGGTCGTTGGACGTGCGCGTTGCCAATCGGGACGAGGCGATGGGGAAATTCAACGGTATTCTGTTCGGCATGATCGCGGCATTGGCGCTGGCGAGCCCCGTGCTTGCTGATCCCGATCCAGCGCCGTCTTCGACCGAAACCAGCACCGCGCCGGCCGCCGCAACGGAAACGACCGCAACCCCCGCTGAAACGGCCTCTGCACCGGCAACGACACCCGACGATGCGGTGCTCGGCGTCGTCCGCACCAAGCTCGCAGCGGCAAAGCTCTCGGACAACGAGTACGAGAAAAAAGATCAGACCACGCTGACCGAATTCTACGCCGCCCGTCACGGCGAAGGACTCTGGGTCACGGCGTCCGGACTGAAACCTGAAGCCAAGGCTCTCGCGGCCGAGATCGAGAACGCCAACGCCTACGGCTTGGATGCCGGCGACTTCAAACTTCCGAAACTTGAGAACGACGCTCTCGCCGCCACCGACACCGACTCGCTCGCGGACGCCGAGATCCAGTATTCGACCGCCGCGCTGCTCTACGCCCGCTATGCACGCGGTGGACGGATTCCCGATCCTTCAGAAAGTTTGACGACCGAGTTCGACCGGCGTCCGCAATGGATCGAACCGAAAACGGTGATCGACGCGCTCGCCACATCACATGAGCCCGACGCCTATCTCCGCAGCTTGCAACCACAGCATGAACAGTTCGAAAAGCTGCGGCAGATCTACGTCAAGATGCTGCCCAAGGATGGCGATCTCACGAAGCTCAGCGCTGCCGCGAAGCGCATCCGCTCCAACATGGAGATGTGGCGCTGGATGTGGCTCGACATGGGCGATTTCTACGTCCTGAACAACATCCCCGAGTTCATGCAG